>Ga0307471_100002594_pt1 | contig 10443 bp, 12 predicted proteins | sample atmos_gasesAM3C__2_FD_204566 | JGI IMG/M metagenome (GOLD analysis project Ga0307471, IMG submission 204566) | Hardwood forest soil microbial communities from Morgan-Monroe State Forest, Indiana, United States - atmos_gasesAM3C_515 | ecosystem: Environmental > Terrestrial > Soil > Temperate... | reverse complement strand
TTCAAATTCAAAATCGGAAACTGCGCGCAAACCTCGAATCACGGCTCCCGCGTTTTGAGCACGGGCGAATTCGACCAGCAACCCGCTAAACTCGGCAATCCGGACGTTCTCGATCCGACCGGCGGTCTGTCGTAGTAAATCCAAGCGTTGCTCGAGCGAGAAAAGCGGTTGCTTCTCGTCATTATGCGCGACGGCGACGACGACCTCGTCAAATAATTTTCGCGCGCGCTCAATCACATCCAGATGGCCATTAGTCACCGGATCAAAGCTGCCGGGGTAAATTGCCCGTCGCATCGGCGAAAATCGCAGAGGAATGGGGAAATGAAAAGCCGAATGGCGAACACCGGTTTAAGGCGGCGAAGCCGTTCGTCATATTCGCCGCGGTTGCTTAACGCTGATGAAACATCACATTGCGATTAACTTCGATGCGCGATTCATCGCCTTACAAGACCATTGCTGTGGCGACCACGTTTTCGCCCCGGTTCAAGCAAGTTCTTGCTGAAGCGAAGCGAATCCGCGACCACTTCGGGGCGGAACTTCATCTGATTTACGTGGGCACGCGAAATCAAGAAACGCCGAAAAGGTTTGGTGACGTGCTCGCGGAACTCGAGCTCCCAGCCGACTCGCCGATCCATCATGAAGAAGGCGATCCCGCCGAAGCTATTCTGGCCGCGCTCGCGAGGGAAAACATCGACATGCTCGTGGCCGGTGCTCTGGAAAAGGAGGTCGTGTTGCATCCGTTTCTGGGGAATGTCGCACGCCGCCTTGTGCGGGAGGCAAACTGCTCAGTCATGCTGTTCACGCATCCGCAAAAAAAACCGAAACCAATGCGCCGTATCGTGTTCATTGCGGACCACACACAGCAGGGATTAGCGGCATTGAAAACGACGCTCATGCTAGCGGAAGCAGAATTGTGCGAGCGACTGTACGTGATCGGAATCGTTACTGCGTTTGACGAAGCCCGGGCTTCGATCGCCAGCGAAGCCCCCGGTCCTGCCAGGCACAAGCCGAACGATGGCGAAGAAGATCCGCTTGAGGAGTTCGTTTTGTCAGCCGGGACGACCGAAGTTCCAATTGAGACGCGGTTCATTCGGGGCGCTACGGGACTCGCCGCATCCGATTTTGTGCGATCGGTGGAAGCCGATTTGCTTGTCGTGCCGCTGCCCAAAAGTCGCGAAACGGTTCAGCAACTGCCGAGCAATATTGCCTGGGTTAGCGATGTGATTCCGTGTAATCTCTGGGTTGTCCGCTGAATCGAATTGCTTTGCAGAGGCGCTCGTGTCAACCGCCTTGCAACCGAGTCACCGGTTGATACAACCACCCCAGCATGAACGACGCCCCTGAATTTCAACCCTACGGTTTGCCGCATATCACCGTGATTTTTATCACGATCGTACTTCCGTTTGCACTTGCCGCCCTGGTGCGGCGCACAAAATCACAGCGAATCGAGCGGATGATTATCGCTGTGTTGTCAGCGGTGCTGATCTTGAACTACGTAGTATATCTGATTTTTATCCGGAGCCGTGGCACCGTGGATTGGCGCCAGATGTTGCCAATGCAAATGTGCGACTGGGGTATGGTCGTGGTGATCGTGGCGATGTGGACAGGAAGTCAACGCTGGTTCGAAGTTGCGTATTTCTGGGGAATTGGCGGCACGCTTCAAGCCGTCCTCACGCCGAACCTGCGTTACGGTTTCCCAGACTGGCGGTTCATCAGTTTTTTCACCTCGCATTCAGGCATTATCATTGGCGTAGTTTTCCTGATGTTAACCCGCCGCTACCGCCCTTACCCGATGTCCATTGTGCGCGTATGGTTGTGGTCGGAGTTCTATTTCGTGGTCACGCTGGCCGTTGATAACCTCACTGGCTTTAATTATGGATTTCTCCTGCATAAACCCGAGGCATTTTCGATTTTGAGTTTCCTCTCTGATTTGTGGCCGCTGTATATCTTGCAAATGCACGGAGTGGCACTGCTATTTTTTCTCGTGCTCTACGCGCCCTTTGCCGTTTTTGACGCCACGAAAAGAGGATTAATCGGGAAAGCAGGAAAGCAGGAAGCGACCCTTTAAAACTACTACGTTCCTGCTTTCCTTAGGAATTCATGGCCAAACCAAAGACATTGCGTGTTGGGAAAGTGTCGATTGGCGGCAAACGCCCCGCATTCATTCTTGGCCCGTGCGTGATTGAGTCGGAGAAATTTGTCCGGCGCATGGCGAAAAGGATTGCTGAAGCGTGCGCGTCTGAAAACGTTGATTTTATTTTTAAAGCCTCTTACGACAAGGCGAACCGTACTTCTGTCCGATCGTTTCGTGGAATCGGTGTGCGCGAGGGCTGCGAGATTCTGTCGGCTATCAGCCGCGATCTGAAGATTCCGGTGACGACCGATGTTCATTCCCCGGCTGAGGCCGAAATTGCTGGCGAAAAGATCGACATGTTGCAAATCCCGGCGTTCCTGTGCCGGCAAACCGATTTGCTGCAGGCTGCTGCGGAAACAGGTCGCGCGATCAATGTGAAGAAAGGCCAGTTTCTGGCCCCATGGAACGTGCCCAATATTGCTGAGAAACTGATCGCCTTCGGCAACTCACAATTCTGTTTTACTGAGCGCGGCACCACGTTCGGATATAACAACCTCGTTGCCGACATGCGCTCACTCTACTGGATCCGTGAGGCCGGTTATCGCGTCATTTTCGATGCGACGCATTCCGTGCAGCGGCCCGGCGGGGCAGGGGATTCGACGTCTGGCGACGGCACATTAGCCCCAGTGTTGGCCAGGGCTGCAATGGCTGCGGGATGTGATGGAATCTTTATGGAGGTGCACGAAAATCCCGCCCGGGCTCTCTCCGATGGGCCGAATCAGGTTCGGCTAAACGATTTGCCGAAGCACCTGCGCATGTTAAAGGCTATTCATGCTGTGGTTTCAAGAAGGGGCTAACGAGTTTAACCGCGGGGGCAGCAGACGGAGGCCAGCGGGATCGCCGGTTCGGGTAAATCGGATTTCTCCGTGTTTGGTTCTGGCGATTTGGCTGTTGTCACTTGTCGTGGGTATCTCAAGCTTGGCGCCGCACGCATTCAGTCAATCAAAGGGTGGCAAAGGAAAACCTCGAGCGAACGAGGGGCCAAGATCGTCTCCCGGCGAGCAAAGCCTCACGAACATTCCACTTCCGATCGGCCACGAAGCTAAAGGCCTTGTATTGCCGGATTTCGACAGCGACGGCCACATGCGAGGAAAATTCGAAGCGGGAACAGCCCACCGGATCGACCAGGAACATGTCGGCTTTCACCATCTCAAAATTACAACTTACACGCCGGAGGATCAGCCGGATCTAAGAATCGACATGAGCACGTCCGTGCTTAATTTGAAAACGCGCATCCTGAGCTCAAAAGCACGCACCACAATTCAGCGCGCGGATTTCAACATCACGGGCGATTCAGTGGAGTTCGACACGGACTCGAAGACTGGGCGATTGATCGGGAACGTAAAAATGGTGATCACTGACAAATCCCATCTGACTGCAACACCCAGCCCGAAGGAATGAAAAGATTAGCTGTGTTGGTTTTGTTTATTGTATGTGTGATCGTTGCGCCATCGCCTGGGCAGACTGCCGCTGCATCGGCGGGCTCGCCTTCGCCGGCGAAAGCGGAGAAACCAGCAAAGGCGACAACGAAAAACAAAGACAAAAAGAAAGATGATAAGTCATCCGGGACGAACCTATTTGGCCCAGGAGCTGCAGGTCAGCAGTCCAATGTACCGACAACGACGGAAATCTATTCCGATGAGGCTTTTTTTGATTCAACGAAGAACATGGGCATCTTTAGCGGCCGTGTAAAGGTACTCGATCCGCGTTTCAATCTTCAATCTGACAAATTGACAGTGTTCATTACAAAGGGAGAAAACCAGAGTCTGGAGAAAGCGATCGCCGAAGGGAATGTCGGCCTCATTCGCGACCGGCCCGCCGCCAATGGCGCCCCTCCGACACGTGCTGTTGGTCGCTCTGATAAAGCCACGTATACAGCTGCTACTGGTGATGTTGAATTGATGGGGACACCCCGGGTGCAAGAGGGACCGAACCTGCACGTGGCAACCAGCCCCGATACGGTCATGGTCATCAGTCAGAATAGTCAGCTGCGGACGCACGGGCCCAGTCGTACCGAAATTGTCCAGCAGCCAAAGGAAGAACAGACGAAAGAAAACAAAGGCGAAGCCAAGAAACCCGAAGCTCAACCGGCGCCGTCTCAGTCCGTGCCCGCATCAGCCCTGCCGACACCATGATCAGCCCAACTGCGACCGTTTCCATTCCGAAACGAGCTCCGGCGGTCGCGCCGAAGCTCGAGACTGTTCTTACCACCGACCAGCTGGTAAAGATTTACGGCGGCCGGGCAGTGGTGGACGGGGTGAACATGCACGTGCGTGCGGGTGAGATCGTTGGACTTCTCGGGCCGAATGGCGCTGGAAAGACCACCAGTTTTTACATGATCGTTGGCTTGGTCAGGCCAAACAGCGGTCGCGTGATTTTTTGCGACACCGACGTAACCGATTACCCGATGTACAAGCGCGCCCGGCTCGGCATGGGTTATCTGCCGCAGGAAGAATCGATTTTTCGCAAGATGACGGTGGAACAAAACATCATGGCGATTTTGGAGACGCTTCCGCTAAGCAAAACCGAGCGAAGGAACCGTTGCGATCACTTGCTTCACCAATTCGGGATTGAGCGGATCGCAAAGAATACCGCGCTGACATTAAGCGGCGGCGAGAAACGGCGCCTGACCATTGCGCGTTCGCTGGTCACACAACCGAGGTTGTTGATGCTCGACGAGCCATTCAGCGGTGTCGATCCCATTGCCGTTTACGATGTGCAACAGATCATCGTTAACCTCCGCAAATCGGGGTTGGCCATCATGATCACTGACCACAACGTGCGCGAGACTCTCTCCATCGTGGATCGCGCGTATTTGATTTACGATGGGCGCGTTGAGAGCGAAGGCACTAAGGATTTCCTCATCAACGATCCCATCAGTCGCCAGCTTTATTTAGGCGAACGCTTCAAGATGTAACTTTATCAGTCCGGCCGAAGTAAAGGAATGTTCAGTTGTCGCTGTAAGCGGCGCGCTAACGTTTCTGTTGATCCAAAACAGAAATGCGGTAGAATCCGCCAAGGCAATGGAGTTTGCCTTCTGCCCCAAAGCTTTCGGGACAGAAAACCGCGTGAGCTAATGACTCCTTCCAAACAGGAAGGAGTTTTTTATGCTCAGTTATATTTTCGTAATGCTCGGTGGCGCACTTGGGAGTGGAGTGCGATTCTGGATGTCGGGATTCATTGCTCAACGCGCGGGTGAGGTGTTTCCTCTCGGCACCCTTTTCGTGAACGTTAGCGGCTCGTTCGTCGTTGGGTTCATTGCCGCCTTTACCGGTCCGGAAGGGCCGGTTCTTGCGTCGCCGCGATTTCGGCAATTTTTCCTGATCGGTGTGTGCGGCGGTTACACAACTTTTTCATCGTTCAGCTTACAAACACTCGATTTCGCTCGTGATGGAGATTGGGTGAAGGCATTGCTAAACACGGTGCTGTCGTTCGCTTGCTGCCTTGCAGCTGTATGGCTTGGGCGCATTCTTGCTCTTGCTCTTTTGCCAAAATAGAAACGACGTATGCAAATTCCCGAAGACGCGGTCCTCCTCCGGATTTTTATCGGCGAAAGCGATCGCCATCGCCGTCAGCCACTGTATGAAGCTATCGTTTTGAAGGCGCGGGAGATGCAGATGGCCGGCGCTACCGTGTTGCGCGGGTCGATGGGATTTGGAAAATCAAGCCATTTGCACACGGCAAAGATTCTTCGCCTGTCCATGGACCTCCCAATCGTGATTGAGATAGTGGACTCCGAAGAGAAGGTGGACGCATTTCTGCCTGTGCTCGACGGAATCATGGGCGGCGGTTTGGTCACGCTCGAAAGAGCCAAGGTAATCCGGTACCAGGACCGGGGGAAAAAGTAGGCGGACCTAGCAGCAATCTGGCTTCAGACGTCGCTGGCTGCCAGCAGCGGCGCCGAGCGGGGTGATAAGACATGAAGCAGATTGGAAATTGCGGGTATTCACGCTAGAAGTTACGTCTGATGGCGGAAGAATCCGGGACGCAAACGATTACATCCTCAAGCGATAAGCAAAAGAGCGTTCCGATTGTCACTGTTGAGAGCTTTTACAATTCGCACGCGGAAAAGCTGCAGATGAAGCTCGAGGGCTCGCGTGTAGGATTTCATCGAAAAATTCGGGAGCCGACTATCAATAGGCCAGGACTGGCGCTCTCGGGGTTCTACACATATTTCGCCGAGAAACGTGTACAGGTGCTAGGCGCGGCAGAACATTCTTATCTGAAAAGTTTACCTGGCAGAGTGCGGGTCGGGCGGTTTCGCAATTTATGCAAACATAAGATTCCGTGCCTTGTGGTGTCGCGCGGGTTTCATCTCGCACCGGAGTTGCTGAGTGTGACCGGCGAGGCAAAAATCGCGGTGTTCCGAACTCCGATGATCACAATGAAGTTCATCAATGCCGCAACGATCGCCCTTGAGATGGATTTTTCGCCAACGGTGACGGAATTCGGAAGCATGGTGGATATTTTGGGTGTCGGTGTGTTGATCCGCGGTGTAAGCGGCATCGGGAAAAGCGAATGTGTGCTGGGGTTGATTGAGCGCGGGTACAGTCTCGTAGCTGACGATGTGACGCGCATCACGATGCTGGAGGGACGTGAGCTCACGGCCACAGCGCCCGAAATGACGCGCAATCACATGGAGGTGCGCGGGATTGGTATCATTGATGTAGCAAAGGTCTTCGGCATTGGGAGCATTCGAGTAGAAAAACGCCTCGACCTCGTTGTCACGTTAAAGGAGTGGGGGGACGTGGAAGAAGTCGACCGAATCGGACTTGACCGGGAGTTTTATGAAATTCTGGGACTCAAAGTACCGCATGTGACCATTCCGGTGCGACCCGGGCGTGACATGGCGCGGTTGATCGAGGTCGCCGCGATGGATGAAAAATTGAAAGGCTTGGGGCAGAACGCGGCCGTTGACTTCAACGCAAGGTTGCTCCGGTTAATGGAGCAAAAGAGGGCGACATAATGGGATTGTTGTATCGAAAAGGCAGCCGCGCTGCACCGGCGCAGAAGATCGAAAAAGAGCTGACAATCCTGAACCGGCTTGGTCTGCATGCGCGCCCGGCTGCAATGTTTGTGCGTATTGCCAGTCGACATCGGGCGGAAATTTGGGTGTCGAAGGAAGGCGAAGAAGTAAACGGCAAAAGCATCATGGGTCTGATGATGCTTGCGGCAGGCCAGGGCTCGACCCTGCGTATTCGCTGCGACGGACCAGACGCCGACAAGGCGATGGAGGATCTGGAGGACCTTATCAAAGCGGGATTCAACGAAGACTGATTCGCCCGACGCTCGGTATCAGACAGATGCGCGAAAGACTTTCGTGAGTTTGACATTTGCCTTACTCTCGCAGGCGAATGAGCGACAACTCGGAAATCCGGTTTGAGGGAATTGGCGTTTCACCCGGAATCGCCTTCGGCAGGATTCATGTCGTCCGCGAAGACATGGATGAGGTGGTTCGTTACCAGATTGCGCCGTCCCAGGTTGCGGATGAAATCGGGCGGTTCGAGGCTGGGCTCATCCAAACGCGGATGCAGATCCTTGAGATGCAGCAGCGGATTGCCGAATCTATCGGCGCGAAAGACGCGGCGATTTTCGATGCGCACCTGCTCGTCGTCGAGGACCGCACGTTGATCGATGAAGTTCTGCGAAAACTTAAGACAGATCTTTGCAACGTGGAGTGGGCGTTCCAGGAAGTCGCCACGCGCTACGCTGAGACGTTAAGCAAAATCGATGATCCGTACTTGCGCGAACGCGCACTCGACATTCAGGATGTTACGAAACGAGTAATTCACAATCTGCAGGGCAAAGCTCCGAAGGCATTTCTTTCCCTGAGCCAGCCGCACATTCTCGTTGCGCATAATCTAACTCCTTCGGACACGGCAAGCATGAGCCGCGAGAACGTGCTCGGGATCGCCACCGACCTCGGCAGCCGCACCTCGCACGCCGCGATTCTGGCGCGTTCTCTCAACATTCCGGCCGTACTAGGCCTGCACGATATCACGGCAAAGATCGAAACCGGTCGGCACGTTCTTCTCGATGGAAGCGATGGCTGGTTGATCGTCAATCCGACAGCCGAAACCCTGGAGTACTACAAGCAAATTGAATCAAGAAGAGCCAAAGTCGCGGCGCAACTAAAGCAACTGCGCGAGACGACCTCCATAACCCGCGATGGACGTCACATTGTTCTTTCGGCAAATATCGAGCTTCCAGAGGACGTCGAAGCGGTTGCAGCCAACGGCGCGGAGGGAATCGGACTCTATCGCACTGAGTTTCTGTATTTAAACCGCCAAACCCTGCCGAGCGAGGACGAGCAATACGAAACTTACCGCAATGTTGCCGAGCGCGTCCGTCCGAATCCGCTCATCATTCGTACATTCGACCTTGGGGGCGATAAACTTGCCGAGGGTGCGGCAGATATCACCGATGAGTTGAACCCGTTTCTTGGCTGGCGTGCGATACGTTTTTGCCTCGAGAATCAGGAGATTTTTAAAACGCAGCTGCGCGCAATCCTTCGTGCCAGCGCCGTTGGCAATATAAAGGTCATGTTTCCGATGATCTCTGGTTTAGATGAATTGCGACGTGCCATCGTCATTCTCGACGAGTGCAAACAACAGTTGCGCGACGCAAACATCCAGGTCGCCGACAGAATTGAAGTTGGCGCGATGATCGAAATCCCGAGCGCAGCCATCTGCGCAAGCGCGCTTGCACACGAAGTCGATTTTTTCAGTATCGGAACAAACGATCTGATTCAGTATGCGCTAGCTGTAGACCGCGTAAATGAAAAGATTGCGTATCTGTACGAGCCGACCCATCCGGCAATACTGCGATTGCTCAAGATGGTTGCCGACGCAGCCCACGCAAACGACATCTGGGTCGGCGTTTGTGGAGAAATGGCCGGCGATGTTGCGCTGGTGCCTCTTTTGTTAGGCCTCGGCATGGATGAACTCAGTGCTGCAGCAACCCTGGTCCCGCGAGTGAAGCGTGCGGTACAAAGCCTGACCATCCCTGAATGCCGCGCCTTGGTGGAGGACACATTGAAGCTGAATACTCCATCGGAAATTCTGGCGCGGTGCCTGCAACTGGCAGACAGCCGTTACGGCGATTTGCTCGGCTGATACTCTCAGCTACGCCCTCTAAGCGCCGAACGCTAGATTAACCTCGGCGGTCTGAGACCTCCGCTACACATTATTCCTCTCCTTCGGGGTCAGTCTTTAATCCCTCTTCCTCCATTTTGCGCAGGACATCGCTCATATCGTCCACTTCGTCCCAGACGTCTTGGCTCACATAAATCGGCGCCTTCTGCTGCGTGGCCATGGCAATGCAATCGCTCGGTCGTCCGTCCAACTCAATGATCTTTTTCTGCTGCAATTCGTTTTCGATCTGAATGATGACGCGAGCGTAGTAGGTTGCGTTCTTTAGGTCGTTGATGATCACGCGCTCAACTTTTGCGCCTAGCGCCGCGAGCAAATGGGCCATGAGATCATGGGTAAGAGGGCGCTCTTTGGTGATGTGACGCATGAACATTGTGATGGCGCTGCCGACGGTTTGATCGACGTAGATGATGAAAACCTTCTCATTGTTACCAAGGAAAACCGCGCATCCGCCGCTCGTCGGTAAAACTGCCCGGACCTGCACCTCGATCACCGTCTTGTTCATCGCGGAAACAGTACGTGGGCGAACAGGAAAAACAAGCTGTGCACACGACGCTCCTCATCCATCACCCGCGTCTTGCGCGTCAGGCGAAGATTTTCGTGCTACGGGCTTGAATGTTCTGCACGCTGATTAATATGCGCATTGCGGTTCACTACCGCGCTGCGCAACGACAATGAAAACCGAGTGGGATATCGAATCCGCCATCGCCACATACAACGTGGAGGGATGGGGCGAGGGCTATTTTACAGTCAACAGTTCAGGCAACGTCGAAGCGCGGCCGTTGAAGGATGATGGCGGTTCCATCGATCTGCTGGAAGTCGTCAACGAGGCGCGTGCCAGAAACCTCGGTTTTCCGTTGTTGATTCGATTCCAGGATTTGCTCCGGCACCGGGTCGAAGCAATTAACCGCGCATTTCAAAGCGCAATCTCTGAGTTCGGTTATCAAAATCATTATCGCGGCGTTTTCCCGATCAAGGTCAACCAGCTGCGCGAAGTCGTCGAAGAGATCGTCGATGCGGGCGAACAATTTCATTTTGGACTCGAGGCAGGCAGCAAGCCAGAGCTAGTCGCCGCGCTTGCGATGCAGAAAGGTCCCGAGACTTTGATCATCTGCAACGGCTACAAAGATCCTGCTTTCATTCGCATCGCGTTACTCG
>Ga0307471_100002593_pt1 | contig 10444 bp, 9 predicted proteins | sample atmos_gasesAM3C__2_FD_204566 | JGI IMG/M metagenome (GOLD analysis project Ga0307471, IMG submission 204566) | Hardwood forest soil microbial communities from Morgan-Monroe State Forest, Indiana, United States - atmos_gasesAM3C_515 | ecosystem: Environmental > Terrestrial > Soil > Temperate... | reverse complement strand
AACCATCACCGCCCGTCTGCCACTGGAATACGTAGCCCTCGCGTGTCGTCGCGGCGAGCTCCGTGTGGCCGTCGCCATTCACATCACCGGTCGCGGGTGTGGCGACCGTCCAGCCGCCGGTCCACTTGGGGAAGCCCGCCGCGGGCTGCCCGGTGAGGCCGTCGAACGCCATCAGCGCACCGGAGTCGGCAGGAACGATCACGTCCGGTGTCGTCGTGGCACCTCCCGGATCGGGACCGGTCACGTCGGCAATCGCCGGCGCGGCGAAGAACGAGAGTCCCTGCGTGTAGGTGCCCTTGAAGTGGGCAAGCAGCGCGCCGGTGGTCGGCTCCCAGCCGCCCAGGCCATTGTCAACGCGGATGCCGATGCCCTCGGTCTGCGTGATCCCCAGCACGACATCGACTCCCGACGAGCCGGTTTGGAACGCCTGCGGCGTGGGCGAACTGGAATTCAGCTTGCCGAGTGTTGCGGACGTCGTGAACTCCACGAGCGTGCACTGACCCGGGTTGGGTGGCGGCAGCCCCGCCGGGTTCGGCGTCGGGCAGCTGGTCGAGCCGTTCGACGGGGGAATCGTGGCCGGCACGAACGGGCTGTTGGATGCGGTGGCCGTCGTGAGGTCGACACGGTACGGCGCATAGAGATTCGCGTTCACGACAGCCTGCGGGCCGTTGACGGGGTCGTTGTAGACCACCGGTGACTCGACGCCCTGCGTCACGAAGTCCTGGGCGACGCCATACCCCTGGATCAGGCCCTGGATCTTCGCCGGATACCCCGCGTGAAGGTGGCCGTTTGCGTCGAAACCCAGCAGGAAGGCCGTTATCGCCGGGTTCGACGTCGAATTGCCGCTCCCGAGGATCGTGTCGCTCAGCCCAACGATCACCACCGGCGCGCCGTTGATCATCGCGATGGCGGGAGTAGCCACCACCTTCGAATCGTGCGTCTGCTGGGTCCCGGAACCGGGAAGCCCGGACAGCGCGACGTTCGTGTTTGCCGGCCATCCCGCAACCGATTGACCGTTGGGCCGCCACGCGTGAATGGCGTCGTCACCGGCCGCCTGCACGATGTCGAGCTCGTTGGTGCCGGTCACCAGGTGCGCGAGCACGGGCGACGCGGCGGTGTAGTTCTCCGGCTGGAAGCTGTACGGCGTGTTCGGCGGCGGCACCGGCATGTTGAAGTCGCCGGCAGCTCCGTTGAGCACCGGGAATCCCGGCAGGCGCCGGCCGAGACCATCCCACGCGTACGTGTAGCCGTCGGCGGTGCCGACGACGATGTCGAGGGCACCGGTGTGCTTCAGGTCACCGACGGCGGCGGTGCTGAAGATGGGGTCCCGCGGCCGCGGAACGGCGTTGCTGCCCCACGTCGGGTCGGCGAGGTAGTTGAGCGCATACGACGGTCGCATGCCGATCGCCGGGTCGGTGTGCACCGGAAAGCCGGGCGCCTCGGTGCCGTTCGGTCGCAGCGCGTGCACGCTCCCGTCGGAGGTCGGCACGATGGTGTCCAGCCAGCCGCGTCCCTCGATGTCGGCGAGCGTCGGTTGCGCGTCGCCCGACGAGCCCAGAGAGACGGGGAATGCGGCCAGCCGCGTCGGGTCGTGGTCGACGTGGATGGCGCGACGGTCTTCACCCGTCAGCGAGTGACCGGTGCCCGGGTTGGTTGCGGTCACGCGCACGCGGATGCTCACGTCGAACTGCTCGATCGATGTACGACCGCTGGAGTCGATCGTGTATCCACTGGTGTTGCACGTCATCGCCGAGCACACCGCCGCAACCGAGATGTTGCCGGCGACGGTCTTGGCAGCGGTGCCGGATCCGCTCGCGAACGTCGTCCACGCGCTGTCGAGTGGCTGCGGCCCGACGCCGTACTGCAGCTGCCACGAGTAGCCGCTGTAGCGCCGCGCGGCAACGTCCGCGGTCACGTGCACGTTCGACGTCTTCGCCGGGTCGAACTCCTGGTACCAGTTGGGCGTGTCGAGCGACGCCGTCGGCGGGATGTCGCCGACGTCGATCGCCGCGGCGGCCTTGAGCACATTGGGCCGTCCGTAGCCGTACATGATGTTCCAGGTCGCCCCGCTCGGCCCCGTGAAGCACGGCTCCGATGCGGCGCACGGATCACCCTGGATCGACAGCGCGGTGGAGCGCACCACCTGCTTCACCTCATCGGCGTTGAGCGGCGCTTGCGCTGGGGTCCGATCATGCGCGAACTTGCCCTCACTGACGACGAGCGCGGCGACGCCCGCGTTCGTCGGCGTGCCCGTTGACGTCGACCCGTCGGTGTTCGGCACCGAGAACAGCGAGTGCGGTCCATACGACGTCAGCGACGACCGCGAGAGAAAGGTCGTGTCGCTCTTCACGAACGCGCAGAACGCGCTGCTGCTCCCCGACATCGGCGGACACGTCCCGCCGTTGCGGGTCGAGTGGTCGCCGGTGATCGAGTTGCCGGGCCACACGTGCGCGTAGAACATGCCGTCGGTGTGGTCCGCAGACTCGAAGTCGTTGCTCGCCCAGACCACGACGGTTCCCTTGTTCCACGCATAGTTGATCGCCGACTGCACGTTCTGGTTCAGCCCCAACGACGCGTCGGTCACGTCCATGACGCTGACTCCGTGATTGGCGGCGAACACGATCGCCTCCGCCACGCGATCCGGACGGTCGATCGCCTCGTCGCCGGCTTTGATGGGGATGTATCTGCATTCCGGGCACATGCCGATGTCGCTGAACCCGTTGTTGCCCTCCCCCACCAGCGTGGAGGATTCGCCGTCGAAATGCCCGTACACGCTTTGCTCTGTCTGCGGGTCGTTGTCGTCGCGATTGAAGTTCCAGCCGTTGATGTTGTTCGGATAGCCGTCGTGCGCGTTGTCGAAGTGGCCCGTCGTCGGGCACTGCTGCACCTGCATGCTGTTGAACGTGACCAGGTGGCCGTTGGCGATCTCGTGGTTGACGATCTGGCAGTGGCCGAACGCGACGATCAGATCCTCGGGCGTGATATCGGTGGGCGCGTAGCCGGCGCTGTTAGCAGTGCCCGCTCCGGCGCACACGTGGTGCAGATAGGGCCCGCCGGGCGGCGTCTTCGCGGAGGCGCCGAGCGCAGCCACGGCGGCGAGCACGCGTGGGTCGTGGATGTAGTCCTCGACGTTGACGACGCCGTCAGCGTTGAGGTCGTACGTGCCGTGATCGGCGCCGGTGGCATCCTGCGGATACGGCAGGTTGGCGGTGTTCAACCAGGCGCGGTCCTTGAGCTCGCAGCTCTGGCCGATGCGCCAGTTCACGCCACCCTCCATGTACGACACGATCACGTCGTCGCGTCCGCGGTCCGGATTGGGGTTGCGATTCCACAGCGCCGACACGCTCATGCCCGAGGCGCCCTCGGGGTCGGTGGCGACGCTCGCCGTCTGCGGGACGCAGTCGTAGAGGTACCAGTCCTCGCCGTCCCACGTGTATCCGGCGCCCGGGCCGGTCGACGATTCCGCCGGAGCGTATCCGGGGTCGTTCGGGTACACGCCACTGGGCTGGGGGGCCGCGCACGTGGCCGCATGCGCCACGAGCGGAGGCACGACGAACGGCGCCGCCGGGCCGAGCAGGGACAAGCCGATCAATGCGGCCCGCAGCCGACCTCTCACATCCCATCTCCTTCCCGCAATTGAATTTGCGGTCAGGCTCTTATAGCACGAGCCCTATCGTCCTTGAGCCGGAGAGAACCCGGTCGGCGGTGGCGAGTTCATCTCGCCGGGAGCCGACACCACCTCCCGCTGAAAAATCGCGGTGGTCGGGGGCGGATTTTCAGCGCCTCAGTCGTCGTGGACGGCGTCGCGGATGTGCTCGGTACGGGTGACCGCAAGGTTGTCGTCGAGCAGCAGTCCGAGCACGTCGATGCGGCACGGCTGCTGACGCCGGTGCGTCTGCGCGCGATACGTCTCGAGGAGCACGCGCAGCTTCTTGCGCTTGCGCGCGTCCACCGCTTCCTCGGGCAGCCCGAAGTCGGTGCCGCGCCGCGCCTTCACCTCGACGAGCACCAACGTCTCGCCGTCTTCGGCGACGATGTCGATCTGGCCCAGCCTGCTCCGCCAGTCTCGGGCGAGGATGTGGTAGCCCTGCTCTTTGAGGTGCTCGAGCGCGGCGGCCTCTCCCGCGTGGCCGACCCGGTCGCGCAGCGGCCGCGCCGGCGGCAGTGGCTCGGGTTGCCGGAGCCCTCGGCTACTGGCCGCCGTCTCCGTCTCCGCTGACCGCACCCACCGGCGTCTCCTCGGGGAGCTCCTCCGGAGTGTCCACCTCGGCCGCCGCGTCGTCGGCGCCGGAGTCGACGAGATCCATCTCCGCCGCGGCGCCGTCCTGTTCCGGGCCCGCCGCCACCTCGCTCTCGTCCGACGGGTCGCGGACGATCACCCGCTCCGTGCCGCCCACCGGCTCGCGGCGCTCGCGTACCCGCGCCCGCTTGCCGACTTTCTCACGAAGATAGAAGAGCTTTGCGCGGCGGACATCGCCGTGACGAAGCACCTCGATGCGGTCGACACGCGGTGAATGGACGAGGAAGGTTCGCTCGACCCCCACGCCGTGCGAGATCCGCCGGACGGTGAAGCTGGTGCCCAGTCCCACCTTGCCGTTGACCGCGATGACGATGCCTTCGAAAGCCTGGATGCGTTCGCGCGTGCCCTCGACGACCTTGACGTGCACACGCACGGTGTCCCCAGACCGCAACACAGGGACTTTGGGCTTCTCCTGCTCACGCTGGAGCAGATCGATGACGTTCACGCGCTACCTCCGGGATCGCGATCCCGATCTGAGTTGAACTGTGACCGTACCAGATCAGGGCGCAGTTCTCCGGTGCGATGACGGCTGGCCCGAAGCCGCCAGGCGGCGATCTCGGCGTGATTGCCGGTACGCAGCACCTCGGGAACCGACTGTCCCTCGAACATGGCCGGCCGCGTATACAGCGGTGCCTCGACTCCCCCGTCTGCCCCCGCAGAAAACGTCTCCTCGCGCAGCGACTCCGGGGAGCCGACCACGCCGGGCACCAGGCGTGCGGTTGCCTCGATGACTGTCAACGCGGCCACCTCGCCGCCACTGAGCACGTAATCCCCGACCGAAAGCTCCTCACCGATTTCGATCCGGGCCCGCTCGTCGACCCCCTGGTAACGGCCGCACACGAGGAGCACGGACGTCTCGCCGGCCAGCTCGCGGGCGAGTGCCTGGTTGAACGTGCGGCCCTGCGGGCTCAGCAGGATGCTGCGCACGCCGGGCTCCTCGGAGCGGATCGCTCGTACCGCGCGCACCAAGGGCTCCGGCTTGAGCACCATGCCTGCGCCGCCGCCGAACGGCTCGTCGTCGACCTGGCGGTGGCGGTCTTCGGCGTGCGCGCGCAGATCGTGGACCGCGAGCTCGACTGCGCCCTCGTCCAGAGCCCTGCCCACGACACCGACGGCGAGCGGTCCAGGGAAGACCTCCGGAAAGATGGTGAGCACGTGAAAGCGGATCACGCCGGCTGTGCGTCCTCGGTCCACGGCAGCACTGTTATCCGCGCCGCCTCGAGGTCGACCGAGCGCACGAACTCGCGCACCATCGGAAACAGACGGGTCCCGCCAGGCGACTCCACGACGAGCACGTCGTGCGCCACGCCGGCCTCGACGTCGACCACCGTCCCGAGGTCGTCGCCCTCTGGGGTCACCGCCCGCAGACCGACCAGCTGCCAGACGAACCATTCGTCGTCGCCGAGCCGTCGCGCGTCCTCGAGATCGACCGAGAGATAGCGGCCGCGCAGCGTCGCGGCCTCGCGCGCGTCACCGATCTCCGCGAAGCGCAGCAGCACGCCGCGACTTCCCGCGCGCGACGACACGACGGTCAGCACGCGCGGCGAGCCTTCAGCGACAAGACGGAGCCCGCGAGCGAACCGCGCCGCGTCGCCCCCGAGTGCCTCGACGCACACCTCGCCGTGGAGGCCGTGGCTGCGCAGCACCACCGCCGCGCGGATGCGCTCGCGCGTCGCGCCGGTTGACGTCACCGCCGGTCCTTCAACTCCACCTGCACGCGCTCGTGGTGGCGCAGCCCGGCCGCGCGCACGACCGCACGGATCGCCTCGATGTTTCGGCCGCCCTTGCCGATGATCTTCGCCATGTCCTCCTCGGCGACGCCGAGGCGGATGATCGTGCTGCGACCGCGGGGCCGCGGCTCGATCTCGATCGCCTCACGGTTGCTCACGATGTGCTCGGTGATGAACCGAGTCAGGTCGGTGTAGTCGGTCATGCCTCCACCTCCGCATCCGCCTCAGGCGCAGGCGCAGGTGCAGCTGCAGGTGCCTCGACGGCGGGTGCCACGGCGGGCGCGGGCGTGGCGGGCGCTGCGGCCCGCACCGGCCGGGGCGCGGGCTTGAGAATTCCCTGCTGCACCAGAAGTTGGCGGGCGGTATCGCTGGGGCGAGCACCACGTCGCAACCACACACGAACCTTGTCCTCGTCGATTCGCACGATCGCCGGATTCGGCAGCGGATCGTAGAAGCCGATCGCCTCGATGAATCGTCCGTCGCGCGGGCTGCGCGAGTCGGCGACCACCAGCCGGTACACGGGCCGCTTATGCGCTCCCATCCGCTTGAGTCGAATCTTGACCACGAGTTCTCCTTCGTCAGATTCCGCCGATGCCGAGTTGACCCGGATCCAAATCCTTGAGCTGTTTGAGCATGCGCGCCTTGCCACGCACGCCTTTGCCGCCTGTCCCGCCGAGCGCTTTCACAATGCTCTGCATCTGGTCGAAGCCCTTCAGCATGCGGTTGACGTCGGCGATGGTGACGCCGCTCCCCGCCGCGATGCGCTTGCGACGCGAGCCGTTGATGATCTCCGGATGCACCCGCTCCTGCGGTGTCATCGACAGCACGATCGCCTCCATTCGTCCGATGTCGCGCTCAGTCGGCATCGCGGTTCCAGCCTGCTGCAGCATCTTCCGGCCCCCGGGCAGCATGCCGATCACACCCTCGAGCGGACCCATCCTGCGCACCTGACGCAGCTGTTCCAGCCAGTCCTCGAGCGTGAGCTTGCCGGCCAGCGAACGCTCGACGACCCTCTGCGCCTGCGCCTGATCGACGGTCTGCTGCGCTCGCTCCACGAGGGTGAGCACGTCGCCCATTCCCAGGATGCGCGACGCCATCCGGTCGGGAGCGAAGGGCTCCAGGTCGGTGACCTTCTCGCCGACTCCGCTGAACATGATCGGTTTGCCGATCGCCTCGCGCATCGACAGTGCCGCGCCACCGCGCGCGTCGCCGTCGAGCTTGGTGATCACGACGCCGGCGATGCCGACTGCATCCTCGAACGCACGCGCAACGTTGACAGCCTCCTGCCCGGTCATCGCATCGACGACGAGCAGCGTCTCGGTGACATCGACCGCGCCGCGAATCTGCTTGAGCTCGTCGAGCAGCGGCTGATCGATCTGCAGCCGGCCTGCGGTGTCCAGGATGACCGCGTCGCAGTTGAGCCTGCGTGCCTCTTCGACTCCTCGTTTCGCGAGCTTCGGCGCCGCCGATTTCCCGTCGGGCATGGCCACGGGGACCTCGTTGTCCCGCCCCAGCTTTTCGAGCTGCTCGGCAGCCGCTGGCCGCTGCACATCCGCAGCTACCAGCAGGGGGCGGTGTCCGTCGCGTCGCACCGCCAGGGCGAGCTTTGCCGCGGTCGTCGTCTTGCCCGAGCCCTGCAGCCCGACCAGCATGAGCACCGTCGGCGGGTCGGGTGCATATCTGATCCTGCGCAGCTCGCCGCCGAGCAGCGCCACCAGCTCCTCATTCACGATCTTCACGATCTGCTGTTCGGGCGTGAGCGACTCGAGCACCTCGCTTCCCAGCGCGCGCTCGCGGATGCGGTCGACGAGCGCGCGAGCGACCCGAAAGTTGACGTCGGCCTCGAGCAGCGCGACGCGCACCTCGCGCAGCCCCGCCTCGACATCGTCTTTGCTGAGACGGCCGCGGCCGCCGAGCTTGCGCAGCGCCCCGGTCAGCCGGTCCGTGAGCGAGTCGAACATCTCAGCGCGTGCTCGCCTGTGCCCGGCGCAGCCGTTCGCGAAGCTGCGACTCGATCCCGTCGCGGCGATCGAGCTCCGCCGCGTGGCCGAGCCGGGACTCGTAGTGCTCGAGCTGCGCGAACGCACGGCGGACCAGGTCGTGAGCTCCGCTGCGGGTGCAGCCGAGGTGCTCGGCGAGCTCGCTGTACGACCAGTCCTCGTCGACGTGGAGGCGGCACGCCTCGCACTGATGGGCGGTCAGAAGCGACCCGTACACGTCGAGCAGACGCTGCTGGCGGACGCGCGTTGCGGTGCTGAGGGCGGGTGTCAAGGACAATTCCTTGACATGGTACGCCAACGACGTTCTATTCCATCGTGAAAAGCGCGTCGAGATAAGCCGACGGGTCGAACTCGTTGAGGTCGTCGATGCCTTCACCCAGGCCGACGAGCTTCACGGGGACGCCGAGCTCCTCCTCGATGGCGATCACGGTCCCGCCGCGCGCAGTGCCGTCGAGCTTGGTCAGGACCAACCCTGTGAGCTGGAGCGCTTCGTGGAAGGCGCGCGCCTGGGCGATCGCGTTCATGCCCGTCGGCGCTTCGAGCACCAGCAACGTTTCGTGCGGGGCCTCAGCGATGAGCCGCTCCGCGACCCGGCGGACTTTGGCGAGCTCAGCCATGAGGTTCGCCTTCGTGTGTAGACGCCCCGCGGTGTCCACCAGCACGACGTCGACATTGCGAGCCAGCGCCGCCTGCACAGCGTCGAACACCACAGCCCCCGGGTCTCCACCGGGCTGATGCGCGACGAGCTCGGCGCCGGCACGGCCGGCCCAGACCCGCAGCTGATCGATGGCGGCGGCGCGATACGTGTCGGCCGCCGCGATGAGGACGCTGCGGCCGTCGTCGCGGAGGCGATACGCCAGCTTGCCGGCCGTTGTCGTCTTGCCGCTGCCGTTGACGCCGGCAAGCAGCACGATGCTCGGACGCGCGTCGATATGGAGCGGGCGATCGCGTCGCGCGAGCGTGGCGAGCATCTCGTGCTTGAGCGCCTGCACTGCTCCCTCGGCGTCAGCGATCTTCTCGCGCTGAACGGTGTCTCGAAGCTGGGCCACAAGTCGTTCGGACACATCCACCCCGCAGTCCGCGCTGATCAACAGCTCGAGGACATCGTCATAGAATTCGTCGTCGAGAGTGCGACGCAGCACGATGCGCCGCAACTGCTCGCGAAAGGCCTGGGACGCGCGGCCCATGCGCCGCGACATGCGCCGCCACCACGCGGCGCGCTTCGGAGGTGCGGCGATCTCCTCGCTCACGCCGGGCCGGCGAGGCTCACCCAGCGACGCGTGTCTGAGTCGCCGGAGTGGTGCTGCGGGTCTGCTCGTCGAATCGCACGCCGATCACGGTGCTCACACCCTCGGAGTCGATCGTGACTCCCCACAGCGTGTCGGCGGCGGCCATGGTGAGGTGGTTGTGCGTCACGACGATGAACTGCTGCTGCTCGCCCAGGCGGCGAAGCAACTTCACGAAGCGCACCACGTTGGTGTCGTCGAGGGCTGCGTCGACCTCATCGAACATGTAGAAGGGACTCGGGTTCACCTGCTGCAATGCGAGGATCACCGCGAGCGCGGTCAGCGCCCGCTCTCCGCCACTGAGCAGCCGCAACGGGCCGAGTCGCTTGCCGGGTGGCTGCGCGAGGATCTCGACGCCGACCCGCGACTCGTCGCTGTCCGCAACGTCGCCGCCCGCATTCCCCGCATCGTGCTCCTGGAGGCGCAGCGTCGCCTTGCCTCCGGGGAACAGTTCCGAAAACACCTGGTGAAAGTGGAACGACACCGCACCGAACACCGCCTGGAAGCGCTCCTCGAGCTCGGTGTTGAGCATCGCCACCAGGGCGTGAATGTCGTCGCACGCCGCCCCGATGTCGGCGCGCTGGTCGCGCTGCAGGACGACGCGCGCCTCGAGCACCTCGTGCTGCTCGGGGGCGAGCGCGTTCACCGGCCCGAGCGTGGCGACTTTGCGCTCCAGGCGCACGATCTCGCGCTCGGCGCGCTCCGCCGCCTGCGCGTCGAGCTCGACCCCTTCTTCTTCGGCCTCGTCCCGCATCGCCTCGGCGAGCTCGCCGACACGCTCCTCCGCAGCCGTGACTTCTGCGAACGTCGACGCGCGCTCGTCCTCGGCGCGAGCGACCGCCACCGCCACCTGGGATCGCTCGGTCTCGAGCTCCTCGACGGATCGCTCGAGCTCGGCGAGCGGCTGGGCGGCGCCCGATGCGCGGGAACGCTCGAACTCCACATCGCGCTGCGCCGCAGCGATGGCACTCGCCGCCGCACGCGAGCTCACCAGCGCGATCAGCACCTCCGTCTCAGATGCCAGGAGCCGCGCTTGCGCGGCATCGAGACGGTCGAGGAGCGGACGGTCCAGCGAGGGGTCGTCGGATGCCGCGAGCGCCGCAGCGCTCGATTCGGCGCGGGCTCGCG
>Ga0307471_100002592_pt1 | contig 10444 bp, 8 predicted proteins | sample atmos_gasesAM3C__2_FD_204566 | JGI IMG/M metagenome (GOLD analysis project Ga0307471, IMG submission 204566) | Hardwood forest soil microbial communities from Morgan-Monroe State Forest, Indiana, United States - atmos_gasesAM3C_515 | ecosystem: Environmental > Terrestrial > Soil > Temperate... | reverse complement strand
TGCCCCTTAGTTGTTCGGGTCCTTGGCTTTACTTTCTCAACCACTTTCCCCGACGCCCCAATCATCGCCTAGGGAGGCGTTCGATGACTTCGTCAATTCAGCGTCGGCGAGTTTTTCTCGCAGATGACCATGTTGTTCTTCGTCAAAGCCTCAAGGCAATCCTCGAACAGCACGACTTAGAAGTCGTAGGCGAAGCTGACGACGGCCACAGCGCGGCCAAAATGTGCCGCGAGCTGCAGCCTGAGATCGCGATCCTCGACATCGGCATGCCACTGTTGAATGGAATCGATGCAACCCGAGAAATCCGGAAATACTGTCCGCACACCAAAATCATCCTCCTGACAATGTATGCGGATGAATCGTGCGTGTTAGCTGCCTTGCGCGCCGGGATTGGCGGATACGTATTGAAAAGCAGCGCATTTTCCCACCTGACGCAGGCCATTGAGGCGGTTTCGCGCGGCGAGACCTATCTCAGTCCCGCGATTACGGGAACGGTCGTGAAGGCGTATTTTTCGAATGCTGCTCCCCTGCCATCGAGTCCGCTGAGCGATCGTGAAAGACAGGTCCTGCAGCTCATCGCTGAAGGGAAGAACATGAAAGAGGCAGGCTCCACGTTAGGAATCAGCGCCAAAACTGCCGACACGCATCGTCGCCGAATCATGCACAAATTGAATATTTTCAGTACGGCCGGGTTGGTGCGCTTCGCACTGAAAAATGGCTTGATCATCGAACCGAGCCCGGGTCCGAAAGATGCCAACGGACTCATGGCTCAGTCAAAGGCGGCGTAGGGTCGCCGTCGTAGGGTTCGATTACTGTATCGAACAGCCAAGGTTAGTCGGGCCCGCCTTAAGTACCCGGGAGGGTGTCTTATGTTGAAGTTGCCGATTGCGCTGGGTCGCCCGTTAACGGGTGCCGCGCTTTGGGCGGTCGGCGTCTTTCCAGTGATCCTGGGAGTGGGCTTTGCGCTCTGGCACCGAATGCGGACGGCTGCCACGGCACACTACGCACCCAGACTCGCTTTATGGGGAGGATTGCTTGGACTCGTGCTTCTGATTCTTGCCCATGTCTCACACGACCTAAACCTCGAGGCGAGGCAACTCCGCGAGGAAATGCGTCACCTGGAGACGCGCCTTCGGATGCACACGGTCGGCTTTCAGGACAATAACCAGTATCTTCTGGCGGAAATCGCGGAACGTAAGCAGTCCGAGGATTCGCTGAAAAAGATATCCGGCTGGCTGCTGCAACTCCAGGAGGAGGAACGTCGCCGGATTGCCCGGGACTTGCACGACAGCACCACGCAATCACTCGCCGCGATCGCCATTAACCTGGAGCGGGCGCAACATCTGGCGCAGAGCCATGAAATCCCGGACCTGGGTGACGTTCTCCTGGACAGTACAGACCTCCTGGAACAGGTCACCCTGGAGATTCGTACCTTATCCTACCTGCTCCATCCGCCGATGTTGAGTGAGTTCGGGTTGCAGCACACGCTGCCGCGCTTTGTGGATGGTTTTAGCCGGCGTAGCAGAATTGCCGTTGACCTGAAGATCCAGCCCGATCTTGGCCGACTCCCGGTCGAGATGGAGTTGGCTCTCTTCCGTATTACCCAGGAAGCCTTGACGAATATTCTTCGCCATTCGGGCAGTCGCACGGCCGGCATTGCTCTGATCCGTGATTCCAAGTCGGCAGTGCTCGAGATTAAGGATCAAGGTTGTGGCATCCCCCCGGGGGTTATGGAGACGGCCGAGGGCATGGTCGGCAGGCTGGGGGTCGGCATAGCGGGCATGCAGGAGAGGGTTCGGCAGTTGGGGGGCAAACTGGAGATAGTTGGACGTCCCAACGGCACCGAAATACGAGCGATCTTGCCGCTTGCCGTCCCATCGTCAGCGAATCCACCCTCGAGCAGTACCGCCGTTGCTGAGGCCATACGCATCGTGCGTCCTGAAGTAGCCTAGCGCCCATTTCTCGCACATTTAGGCGACGCAAATTTCGGCGGTTATGCCAGCCGGACAACACCGGTCGTGGCTCAATTGCCGCTTCCAGAGCGCCATTTCCCCGACAAGTCGGTGTACGAATTTTTGCCTACGCAATTGCGGAACTGGCTAATTGCGGCCAGTGGTGGGGCGAGGTAGCGTTCAATTCTGACTGTAAGGTCGGGTTTACCTCCTTCGTCGCAAGTGGACTGACGAAGCCGATGACCCCTTAACCGGCTAGTCCTAACCCCGTCGAGGAAGGCCCGGAGGATTGAAAAACCATGAGAGTGCAGCACGGCAAGACCTTGTTGACGATGTTTCTCTTGGGATTAGCGCTCGTCTCAATGCTACCCTTCGGGGCTTGGGGCCAGACGCTGGATCCAAATACCATTCCACATTTCGTGACCCCGCTGTTTGTAGCTCCCGGGACCATGCCCAAAGTGCCAAACCCAAGTTTCAATGGCGACTATTACGAAATTGCGGTAAGGCAGACCACGCAGCAGATACTTCCCACAACGGATAAGAATGGCAACCTCCTGAAGCCGACCACGATTTGGGCCTTCGGACCGGCCGCTAGTCCCGCAAATTCTGGGGACTTTCATACTCCCGCCCTTCCCATCGTGGGCTATAACTACATTCCCGTGCGAGTAAAATGGATCAACGACTTGAAAGACTCCGCGGGGAACTTCATTACCTACCCGGCCAGCGTGCCGATCGATCAGGGCAAGCACTGGGCGAATCCTACTGGCGTATGCGACGGCAACACCAGGCCTCCCGATTGCCAAGGCAAGGCCAAGGTACAGTACACCGGACCGGCACCGATCGCGGTGCACTTGCACGGCTCGCATACCTGGTCGAACAGCGACGGCATACCCGAATCATGGTTTCTGCCGGCGGGTGCGGGAGCAGTGGAGCCCTTTACACGAGGCTCCGACTGGAGCCAGATTTGCCAGACACCCGTGCTGGTCAATCAGCAATGCAGTAACAATCCGCCGCCCGTTGTTGACGGAGCCGCCTTCTTCGAATATCCGAACAACCAGCCTCCGGCGACGCTGTTCTTTCATGACCATACCCTCGGCATAACCGCCCAAAACATCACCATGGGACTGGCAGGCCCGTACGTGCTCAAGGGGACGTCCACCGGCCCGAACCCAGACGATCTAGACCCGGCTGTCGTGCCGTCGGGTAATTTCGACATCCCGCTGGTCATCCAGGACCGATCGTTCACCCCGGATGGTTCAAACTTCGCGCACTTCAGCGATGATGGGAACACGGTGGTGGTGAACGGCAACACGTGGCCGTACCTTAACGTCGAGCCCAGGAGATACAGATTTCGCATTGTGCTCGCGAACGACTCGGTATTCTTCAGTTTGCGCCTCTCGGGCGGGCTCAAGTTTACGCAGATTGGCAACGATAGTGGATTCTTGCCGGCCCCCGTTTCACTCAGCACTCTGAAACTCGCGCCCGGCGAGCGCGCCGACGTGATTGTCGACTTCACAAGCTCGAAGGGAAGAAACATTGTTCTTTCGGCTGACGGGGACGTAATGCAGTTCAGGGTCGGGACTACCGTTTCTTCGCCCGACCTGACCAGCAATCCCTCCAGCCTTACCTTGTTCCCCGAGAAGCCCATATGCAGTACTCCGTGCGCCCCACCCGTAATCAACGTAAGTCTCCTCGGTACCTTGCTGGGGACTGTTACTGGCTCAGGCACGGCTACTGACCCGTTTGTTTCGCATGCGAAGCTGTGGGATTCCCCAACCACTGAGAAGCCTCTTTGCGGCGCCCTGGGTTGTGAGCAAAACCCGGCAGTCGAAGAGTGGGATATCTACAATTTCGGTGGCGAAGCTCACCCCATCCACCTCCACGAGGTTCGTTTCGAGGTGATTAATCGACAGAGTACGGCACCAGGGAGCCTTCCCACTCCACCAGCCCCAGGTGAACTCGGACGCAAGGACACTGTGGTTGTCAACGGCAACTCTGTCACGAGACTTCGCGTCAAGTTTGACCTCGGAGGCCTCTATGCCTGGCACTGCCACATGACGTCCCACGAGGACGATGAAATGATGAGGCCCATGTGTGTCGTCGATCCACATGTTCCGTGCAACCCGAATTGATGGGGGAGACGGGTACACTGGGTCTTGTCCGTTCGTGGCGTTGCTGCGCCACGAACGGACTTTTTTCTTGTAACTGGCCAGGAATTGAGGTTGAATCCTTCGAGGTCTGGGAAAAAGTTGTATGCCGGAGTCTGACACATTCCCAAACCCCTTCCCCCTGCGATATCCAGCGAAGTGACTAAGCGGAGTATTGTCCTATGAAGAACGTTTTCTACGCAGTTTCGCTGTTGCTCGCAGTGTCTGTCGGATTTCTCCTGGGTCGGGGCCACACGAAGCTAAAAACTGTCGACAGCAGTGAGCGAAGGGCTTTGTACTATGTCGATCCGATGCATCCAAGCTACCGCTCAGATAAGCCCGGCATAGCACCGGACTGCGGGATGCAACTCGAACCTGTATATGCGACCGAAGCCGGGAAGGCGGTTCTTGCCAACGTTCATGACGTTATTACGGTTGATCCTACCACCCAGCAATTGTTCGGAATTCGTGTGGCTCCGGTCGAAAAAACAGCTGGGGCCAAGACTGTCCGAGTCTCGGGTCGAGTGACTGTAGACGAGACTCGCGCCTACAGGGTCAACGCCTCGCTCGATGGGTTCGTCCGGGAAACGCACGGCGATACAGTCGGTAGTCGCGTCAAGAAAGGTCAGCGTCTGGCTGAAGTGTATTCGCTCGAGTTCGTTTCCATGATCGGAGGCTACATTTCAGCTAGCGAGCAAGCTCAGAACAGCGCGGAAAAAGGAGGCACGGCAGATCCTCGCAGGTCGCTTGAGGTCCGGTCCTGGGCCGACCGTTTGCGTAATCTCGGCATGAGCGAAGACCAGATACAGGAACTCTACGTAACGCATAAGGCGCCAGACGCCGTTCATATTGTGTCGCCCGCAGACGGATATATCATCGCGCGAAATATTTCTCCTGGCATGAGATTCGAAAGGAACATGGAGTTCTATCGCATTGCGGACCTGAGCCACGTGTGGATCGTCGCCGATCTGTTCGGGGGAGAAGATCAGTTCTTGCGCCCGGGTGCCGCCGCTTACATCGTCCTGCGGAATGAGAATCAGAAGAAGGGATTTCCCGCCCAGGTTTCAGACAACCTGCCGCAAGTCGACCCGGCTACGCGGGCGGTCAAGCTTCGTCTTGAGGCCGACAACCAGAGTCTTGCACTTCGTCCGGACATGTTCGTGGACGTCGACTTTACCTTGCCCGCACCACCTGGATTAAGCGTTCCGGCAGAAGCCGTGGTGGACTTGGGGCTGTCCCAGCGAGTCTACGTGGAGCGTGGCAATGGCATGTTCGAGCCTCGCCCAGTCGAGGTCGGGGAGCATTTTGGAGACCGCGTCCAGATCCGGAGAGGTCTAGCCGCAGGCGAGAAAGTGGTGGCTTCGGGGGCGTTTCTTGTGGATTCGGAGAGCCGGCTGAAAGCAGCTCCATTGAGGTCGCCTCCAACACCGGCTGGACATACGACTCGACGTAGCGCGGAGGTTGCAGAGATCAGGTGACTTCACTCGCGGTCATGGTCAGGTTGCTTTCACACCTGACGGGACGACGACTTTGTCGACCCGTTCCCGAGCCGATTTCTCATGCAACCCCATCTTTGGCATTCCCAACCGGCCCCTCTAGGATCTGCCTCCACTTCTGGTAGAGAAGTGCATCTTGGGATGCGGCCCTCGTTATCCTGATTCCGTGCCTGGCGTCACCGCCTAAGCTGAGGCATCCCACATTTAACAAGGTGTGCTTTCGCAATCTCCTGATCAGTGTTAGCTTTTTGGGCGTTTCTGTCTTAAGAGAAATTCCTAACTGAGCCTATGGAAGCGAGCGAGTGCGATCTGGTAGTTATCGGGAGCGGCCCCGCTGGGCAGAAGGGGGCTATTTGCGCGGCCAAGCTGCGTAAGAAAGTCGCGATCATCGAGCGGAAACGAACGATCGGTGGGGTTTGCGTGCACACCGGAACCATTCCCAGCAAGACCCTGCGCGAGGCAGTCCTCTACCTCAGCGGATTCCGACAGCGCTCGTTCTACGGGCGCGGCTACGTTCTGAAAGATCGCATTGCGATGTCGGATCTGATCTTCCGCGCGCAAGCCGTGATGACCCGCGAGATCGAGGTCATCAAAGCGCAATTGCGGCGCAACTACGTGACTACGCTCGAGGGTGAAGCTCGCTTCATCGATCCGCATACCATCGAAATCCGAAGCGAGGATGGATCGCAGCTGGTTCGTGCCCAGCATGTCCTACTGGCTTGCGGAACCAGACCTGCCCACAGCGATGACATTCCCATCGACGGGAAGCAAATTTTCGACTCCGATCAGGTGCACGATTTGGAGGAAGTGCCGCGGGACCTGGTCGTTGTGGGGGCAGGAATCATCGGTCTGGAATACGCGTCCATGTTTGCCACGCTCGGGGTGAAAGTCACTCTGCTCGACCAGCGTCCGGTGTTGCTGGATTTTGTTGACCACGAAATTATTGAGAGCCTCTGCTTCCAGTTGCGCCAGCTCGGAACCGTGTTCCGCCTGGGCGAGAAGGTGGTCTCCGTGGGATTCGATGGGGAGCGAGATCGCGTATTTGCCAAGCTGGAAAGTGGAAAGAATGTACACGGGCAAGGGCTGCTCTACACGATCGGACGGCAGGGCAATAGTGATCAGATGAACATCGAGGCGGCTGGCCTGAAATCCGAGAGCAGAGGAAAGATTTCTGTAAATGAAAACTTCCAGACGACGGTGCCGCACATCTACGCAGCAGGAGATGTGATCGGATTTCCCGCACTGGCGAGCACTTCGATGGAGCAGGGCCGCCTGGCAAGTTGCCACATGTTCAGCAAGCCCGGCAAAATGCCGCCGAATTTGATTCCATATGGGATTTACACCATCCCCGAGATCTCGATGGTGGGACAGACGGAAGAACAGTTAACCAAAGACAAGATCGCGTATGAGACCGGTCTCGCCCGCTATGCCGAGTTGGCCAAGGGCCAAATGTTGGGGGATGAGCAGGGACTGCTGAAACTGCTGTTCGATCCCAATTCTCTGAAGGTACTAGGGGTCCATATTATCGGGGATCGGGCTGCCGAGATTGTGCATATTGGACAGGCCGTGCTCACGATGGGCGGCACCCTTGAGTACTTCCGCGATACGGTGTTCAACTACCCGACTCTGGCAGAGGCGTACAAGGTTGCCGCGCTCGACGGGCTGAACAAGTTATAGACTGTAGGCAGCGCTGCTCGAGGGGTTCGTCGGTGACGACCTGGGCATGGTCTACAGTGCGTCACGGAATCAGCGGACGGGTATCCCGACGTCCACTTTGAAAGCCCACACCAGGGCAATAATCCATCCGATCAAGGTCCAGCCGAGGAAGAAATTCAGCAGGCAAATCGATAGCGAGTCTCGTTTTCCGCGAACGAGAGCGACAATCGAAGGCAGAAAATAGAAGACGAAGCCAAATCCAAAAAACGGAAACAGAATGAGAGTCGCGAGTTCCATGGCGAGGATCCCTCCTGTCGTCAAAAGCAGTTTAGCACTGTGATTCCGGGCTGGCTGTGATAGCCCGTCCGTGCTATTCCCAAGTTTTGGCCGCAGACGTAGCCTTGAAATCGAGCAGCACTTGGGGGAGGGCTGTTCAGGCGAGCGTCCCACGACTCTTTGAGTCTGGGACGTTTCGTTTTGTGTTTTTCCACGAATCGGTCTCGTGGAAAAGCAAGAAGGAGCCAAATGGAAAAGAAGCGTATTGACCGGTTCAAGAAGCTCCTCCTGGCGCGCCGTCAGGAACTGCTACGCAGCATCGCGCAGACCCAAGAGGAGGGCCGCGCCATGCAGCACTCCTACGGTCCGGATGAAGGCGACCGGGCCAACAGTTCCCTCGACAAGGAATTGCTGTTTCATCAGACCACGCATTCGCGGGGCTTGCTGGGCGCCATTGATGCGGCCCTGGCCCGCATTGCTGACGGGACGTTCGGTCAATGCATGGTCTGCGAGGAGGAAATCGGCGCTAAGCGATTGGAGGCACTTCCGTGGACTCGTTATTGCATTGCCTGTCAGGAGAGCTCAGAGAAGAATCGCTAGAAGAAAAAAATGCGCGGGAAAAATTTAAAGGGCCGTGACATTGGTTATGCTCTAGCCGCCCGCTCCTGCGAGGGAGCAAAGCTGCGTGGAGGCATGTACCGTCACAGCCCCTGATGCGATCACTGCTTTCACAGTCCCAAACCCCAACTGCCCCTCGCAGAGCCGTCGGTTTTTTCAGGTCTGGTCGCTCTCCGAGTTGCCCCGGGGAGCTGATCACCCAGCTTACTTCGGACTGGCCAAGTTTTATTTTGGGCCAACCCTTTCAGCCGTCGACGCACGCGAAAGTAAACGCTACGTTAAGAATTGTCAATGCCGCATTTCGGTGCAGGCTGTGAGAATTCTGTGCGATCTTTGCACTATCGCAAACAGTTGATCGTTTGAGCCTTAGCTGAGCGAGAAGCAGTTTCGTCCAACTTTTCCACACTCGATTCACAGTCACGTTATGATTTTGCACAACACTTTTTTCGATGGAACCACGCAAGATGCTTGACCAAACGCCTTTTCTTGAGCATCTTAGAAGCATACAGATGTCGGATTTGGTGGCTTACGTCGATGGTGGGTCTCTGGGCAATCCAGGGTCCGCGGGTATTGGCGTTGTTATCGATGATTCCCAAGGCGGCAAGATCAAAATCGCCAAGTGGATCGGGCGCCAGGACAACAATGTTGCCGAATATTTCGCTCTGCTGGAAGCCCTGCAATGCGCCGTCGCCCTGAAGGCCAAGGCGATTCATGTTTACTCTGATTCAGAGGTAGTTGTCCGGCAGATGACGGGCGAGTATCGCTGCCGGAGTCCGCGCCTCTATTCCCTGCATTGGATCTGCCGAAAATTAACTCGCTCTCTGATCTTCACGATCTCCCATGTACGCCGCGAGCACAACCGGGAAGCCAACCATCTCGCCAGCACGGCCGCTCGCAAGCGGACCAACTAGAAGGCGACTGAGAAATGGTCTCCGATAAACGCAATTCTGCGCAACGCCCTGCATCGATTCGACGCGTAGCCTCGAGTGCACCTCTGCGCCGCACGTTATAATCGGCGCCACCTCTACCACGCCGACTTGACTCAGTATGACCACAAAGAACACTGACCGTGAACTCGGAATGGATCGCAAGATTTCACGCAGGGACTTCTTGAACGGCGTGGCAATCGGTGTGGGCGGGTTGATGGCCACCCATCCGCTTGCGGAATCGCTAACGTCCGCGGACGGGGCGCCGGAAGACGCTCGCGACTACTACCCGCCGGCCCTGACCGGCATGCGCGGCAATCATGAGGGGACATACACTTTCGCGCACCGTCTCCGGGATGGGGAATCCTGGGATTCGGACAACGCACCGGCGATAACCGGAGAGACCTACGACTTGGTGGTGGTCGGCGGCGGCATCAGTGGTTTGGCGGCTGCCTACTTTTATCGAAAGAGTGCCCGAGAAACCGTCCGCATCCTGGTTCTCGATAACCACGACGATTTCGGTGGGCACGCCAAGCGCAATGAGTTCCGCTCAGGAAACCGCACATTGCTCAGCTACGGCGGCACCCAATCCATTGAAAGTCCGGGCCGATACAGCAAAGAGGCCGCAAGTTTATTAACCGAGTTGGGCGTCGACACCGAGCGCTTCCACAAGGCCTACGACCAGAAGCTTTATCAGAAGCTGGGCACGGCCGTATTTTTCGATCGCGAAACGTTTGGTGAAGACCGTCTCGTTCCGGGTCTGGGCTCGACCCCATGGCCGGAGTTCCTGGCCAAGGCTCCCCTTAGCGATGAAGTTCGCCGGGATATTGCGCGCGTCTATACGGCGAAAGTGGACTACTTGCCAGATCTGCCTCCGGACCAGAAGCGGACCAAGCTGAACAAGACCAGCTATGCGGATTTTCTGACGAAAATCTGCAAGGTTCATCCCGACGCCCTAAAGTTCTTCCAGAGCTATACCAATGACCTGTTCGCTGTAGGCATCGATGCGGTGTCCGCGCTGGCTTGCTATGAAGCGGGTGACGACTATGGTGGATTCACTTACGCAGGCTTTGTGGGGATGGACCTGGGCGGGTCAGCAGGCAAGGAAGAACCTTATATCTTTCACTTTCCCGATGGCAACGCATCGATCGCGCGCTTGCTGGTGCGGTCCCTGATTCCGGGCTCAATCCCGGGAAAGACAATGGAAGATGTCGTGACGGCGCGAGCGGACTACAGTCGTCTTGATGGGGAGAGTTCACCGGTTCGCATTCGCTTGAACAGTACGGTTGTGCACGTCGCACACGTGGGTGCCAACGACGCCTCCAAGGAAGTAGAAGTCTCTTATGTGCGGGGTAACCAGTTGGCGAGTGTTC
>Ga0307471_100002591_pt1 | contig 10448 bp, 5 predicted proteins | sample atmos_gasesAM3C__2_FD_204566 | JGI IMG/M metagenome (GOLD analysis project Ga0307471, IMG submission 204566) | Hardwood forest soil microbial communities from Morgan-Monroe State Forest, Indiana, United States - atmos_gasesAM3C_515 | ecosystem: Environmental > Terrestrial > Soil > Temperate... | reverse complement strand
CTTCGGGTGTTTGTAGAGCACCCTGTGCTAGGCGTCGGATTTTATAACTTCGGGAAAGTCGTAGCGGGAGAGCCTCGCTACGTTGCGTCTTACGAGGGCGTGTTTTCGGTGGACTCGCCACACAATAACCTGACTCAGATACTCGCGGAGACTGGCATCATCGGCTTCGTGCCGTACGTGATGACACAAGTTCTCTTGTTTCTGCAAATGTGGCAATTGCGCCAGTTGTCTTATTCCGGCCGCCTGGCGTGGAAATCTTTCGTATACCTTTTCCTGACCTACTGGATCACTGGGCTTACCGAGTCCTCGGGTTATAGCCCTCTGAATCTGTGGTATGTGTTCGCGATTGCTGTTTCTTGCAAGTACGTGTTGACGGACCCCGATTTAATGCAGTCTGCGGAAGTGCAGGTTCCGAACGAAGCTTTTAGCGCGCCCGCCAGTATCTCTTAAACCTTTCCTACGAATGAGCCAACAATCTAAAGTTTTCGTGCTCGTGCTGGCCGGCCAGCAACGAGATGCACTCGCCTTCGCCCAGCGGCGCTATCCAGCGTGCGAGACTGTAATTCTGTCGAAGACCGAGCTGCGCGAGAGCGGCTGGAAGGGCCAGCTGCGTAAATTGCGACAGCTTAGGGGCGAAGCGCTCCTCGTATTTACCGATTCGCTCGAATCGTTGCAGGAGGCGATGCTTCTCAAATGGACAGTGCTCGTGCATCGATGCCGGGAAACCGTCCTTGCAGACCCCTCCGGATCGTTTGAGGTAATCAGCAGAGTTGGATTCTTAGGTTTACTACCGCGAAGTCTCATCGCCATTCTGGCCGATGTGATCGTACTTGCTTGTGCCTGGATCTGCCTGCAGCTATTTCAACTTTGGCTCAAGCTTAGTGGTGAACCTGAGGCCCGCGCCGGCTTGCTTGACCTCGCGTTTCTGGTTCCGTGTCAAGCGGGTCTGGACACCCCCGGTGGCGCGCGGACTCACGTCACGGGTTTCCTTTCCGGGTTGGTACAGGAGGGAGCGCGCTCGGAAGTATTTTCCGGGCGGCCGCTGCAGACCGCGTGCGATGTGCACTACATCTCGGGATCTTCCTACCTCCACCTGCTCCGCGAAGCGGCAGCCCTGTCATACAACATCCGGTTCATTGCCGCCGCACGCAAGTTGCTGGCGCAAAAAAGGCCGCGCCTGCTGTATCAGAGGCACGGAAGATTTCTGTTTGCCGGTGCAGTTCTGTCCCGCTTGTTGGGAATTCCTTTGGTGCTCGAATACAACGCTTCTGAAGATTGGATGGCGAAGTACTGGGACCCCGCACGTTTCTCTCCCTGGCTCAGGCTGTGCGAGAGAGTTTCGGTAAAGGCGGCGTCCTTGATGGTCGTGGTTTCGAATCCGTTGAAGCAACAGCTGATGGAAATAGGAGTGCCGGAAGAGCGAATCCTGGTAAATCCGAACGCAGTCGATCCAGAGTGGTTCTACCCCCACTGCGGCGGTGCGAAACTGCGACAGGACTTAGGGTTTCGGTCGGTGGACATAATCGTCTGCTTTGTCGCCACATTCAGTTACTGGCATGGAGTCACCGTGCTTGAACAGGCCATTCGGTCGTTGCTGGACAGAGCCCAGCCCGGGGGATGCCCGCTGAGATTCCTTTTGGTTGGTGATGGACCGCTTGCTCCGCAGATGCGGAATGCTCTCGAGCCGTACTCGCGCAGCGGCTTGGTCACCTTTACCGGCGCGATTCCCCACGGATCTGTCCGCGCGCATCTGGATGCTGCCGACATTCTCGTTTCGCCGCACATCCCCATGCCCGGTGGCGGTCCCTTTTTCGGCTCGCCTACCAAACTGTTCGAGTACATGGCGATGGGCAAGGCGATTGCTGCCAGTGCCCTGGACCAGATCGTTGATGTGCTGGAACACGAGAGAACAGCGCTGCTGGTTAGACCGGGCGATTCCAGCGAGCTAGCAGAGGCTATTCAGCGCCTTGCCGCTGACGCGCAACTGCGCATCGAGCTTGGACGCAACGCTCGCGAAATCGCTCTGGCGCGCCACACATGGCGGCAAAATGCCAGGCGCGTACTGGCCTATTCTGCGGACAGTTGGCGGGCCCCGGATGAATCCGCGCTGCACACTGCTGGTGCCGCGGGTCCGTCATCATCCCGCAGCACAGACCTCGCAGAGCAGAAATTATGATGACGGCTAAGGTATCCACTGCTGCTGCTCGGCTATGGCACCTGGCGGCAGGCACGGAGCTTCGCCGCAGCGTCTTGGAGACCTACGCCACTCGCGTGCTTGTGCTAGCAGTGACATTTGCAACCGCCGTGGTGATCGCCCGGGAACTCGGTCCCACTGGTCGTGGATTCTACGCAGTCGCCGCAACCTTGGGCGCGATCGGCGTACAATTCGGCAATCTTGGCTTGCATGCCTCCAACATCTACCACGTTGCAAAAGACCGGGCGCTCCTGCCGGCGCTCATTGGTAACACGTTAGCGGTCGTCTTTGCGGCTTGTGTCGTCACGGCCTTAAGCGGCATTGGCCTTATCTTTTGGCCGAATCTGTCACCAGTCCACGGGACACTCTTACTGCTCGCGTTAGCCTCGGTCCCGGTCGGCCTCGCTTACATGCTCACTCAAGGATTGCTGCTCGGCGTTAACGAGGTGCGGGCCTACAACAAGATCGAATGTAGCGGCAAATTCATAGCACTTGTGCTGATCTGCGTCCCCGCTTTGGTTCACCGTGGCACCGTGGAATTGCTCTTCGGCATGACTTTGTCGTCCGTAATGCTCAGCTTCCTTTGGGCTCTTCTGCGCCTCAGACGAATTTCGATGGGGCCTCCTGAGATATCACTGGCCGTTTTCCGTCGGAGCATCAGCACCGGCATTAACGCGTACATGATCCTATTCTTCGGTTTTCTTGTGCTGAGAATTGACCTGCTCATGGTCAAGTACATGCTGGGCGCGACGGAAGCGGGCTACTATTCGATAAGCCAGGTTCTCGCCGAGAACACCATGATGTTTCCCGTCGTCGTGGGATTGCTCCTGTTTCCCAAGCTCTCGGCCACAAAAGAGAAGGAAGAAAAAGTACGGCTGGCGAACAAAGCCGTGCTTGTTACGGCAGCGCTGATGTTGCCGGTGGTCGTGATCGCCGCATTGGCCGCGGCGCCGATCATCTCCATCGCATTCGGGCGAAACTTCCTTCCGGCGGTTGCCCCTTTTGTATGGCTGATGCCAGGAACATATTTCTTGGGAATCGAAACTGTGATGGTCCAACTGCTGAATAGCGAGGGTTTTCCGCCAATCATTGTTGCGGCCTGGATCGTAGATACAATTATCAACGTCGCCTTGAATCTCTGGGCTATCCCGCGCTATGGGATAACCGGCGCGTCGGTTGTTTCCTCTGTCTGCTATTTCATGATGTTTCTAATTGTTTCTGCTGTGATTTGGAAACGTAATTACGCGCGATATCCAGCGGTGGCGTGCGCACCACATCTGCGGCCAATGTGATTGGCAGCAAATTGAGAAACAAGAGATGAAGATAGAATACGTGAGTCACGCTTGTGTGTCGATTGACACGGCAGACTTGAAGATCGTGACCGATCCATGGATCCACGGCCCCGCCTACTGCAGCCAATGGAACGTTTTTCCCAGGCCCGTCAATACGAGAGTTCTGGACGATTGCCAGTTAGTTCTGTTCTCGCATGGGCACGAGGACCACTTCCATCCGCCCACGGTCGAGAGAATTCCCAGGCAGACCCGGATGTTTTATCCGTACACGTGGTATGGAGGCATCAAGGCTTACCTGAACGAATTGGGTTTTCCTGATGTCACGGAGGCGCCTACAGATAAGACCATCCGGGTCACTCCGCACACGGCAGTGACATATGTTGTCAACAATCTTGACAGCATCGTAGTAATCGAGAGTAATGGGCAGGTCTTGGTAAATGTCAATGACGCCTTACATTCATACCCGCCGAGAATTGTTGATGTTTTCGTTCAACATATTTTGGAGCGTTGGCCTCGCATAGACACTGTTTTCTGCGGGTTTGGCGGCGCCAGTTATTTTCCAAACACAATTCATTGCCCGGGGAAGAACGACCTGGAGATTGCGGAAGCGAGAGAACAGATATTTGTTCACGCATTCTGCCGAATCGTGCATGCTTTGAATCCGACGGTTGCCGTGCCGTTTGCTGCGGATTTTGCCTTGCTGCGCTCCAACCAGAGATGGATCAACGAAAGGCGCTTTCCGCGTTCTCGGATTCCGGGCTATTATCACGGGATCTTCGGCGACTCGCCAAACGCGCCCCAGATTCATGCCATGTACCCCGGCGACGTTCTGATCGACAATCAATTGATCGCATCCTCGCCTTATCGCGCTAAGTTACGGATGGGCAGTCTCGATCACTTGATAGAGGATCAGTACAGGGAGGAAATCGCAGCTCTTGAAAAGGATCATTGGCTGACGGAAGCCGAAATCCGCGTCCTCGAAAAAGAGCTGGTGCAAAATCTCAATCTCAGGATGGAAGTCTTCGATCCGCAAGCTTTGAGCAAGATTGAATTCTCGCTGAAGGTTTCCGATATCCGCGAAAATCCCTACTTCACCATCAATATGCAATCTGCTGCCCCGCGTATCGAACGTTGCGCGGCTCCCAGCCCGCAGTCCATCCTGCAAATCGAAATATCAAGCAGCATTCTTCGTCACTCCTTTGCCAGCGACTGGGGTGGCGATGCCGTCACCATAGGTTATGGTTGCGAAATCGATGTTTTTCGCCCCGAGGCCATCGAAGCTAGTCTGGACGTCATCTGTGTCCAGTTGCTGACACGCATCCCTTCTGCCAGTCGACACTGGAAGAGCGAGCCGCTCCGCATTGTGCGTTCTGTATTTTCCAGCGCCGTCAATCGGAGCTGGGCCGCTCAAGCCGCTTGGAATCGCCTGCTGGGACGCTGCGTTTCCGCCGCCGACCACAATGAAAAGATGCGCGCGTGGCTTTTTCGAACTAAATGTGAGGTCTGCCGCGCTTGCGACCTTCCCATCTTAGATGAAAAGTTCGCCGAGACGTTGTGAAAGCCGTTCTCTGAAGCAGAGCGGCATTTAAGCCAACACAACCTAATTATGCGACCCTTCTCCCAGACACTAAAAATGGGCTCCCCCTTGCTGCTGGCACGGGAAGCGGTGTGGCGGATCCGGAAAAGATGGGTAAAGAGAAGCATTCTGGCACAGATAGAGGAGCAGACCTTTCCGGTAACATTTCGCAATATACCTTACTACAAGCCCGACACTTCGACGCTCGGTGGTACGAGCCGGGAGCTTTTGATTGCTTTTGCGAATCAAGTCTGCGAAGGGCGGTTTCCATTTCTGGCATGTGGAACCGCGGACCTGGGTCGGCAGCCGAGGTGGAATGTTGACTTCGTTTCTGGCTCGGACTGGCCACTGATTCCTTTGGAAAACCGTCGCTGCATGCGGTTCGATGGCTCGGATCTGAAGGTTCCGTTCGAACTGTCACGCCTGCAATTCTTGCCTATTTTGGGGAAAGCGCACGTACTTACCGGAGAGGTGCGCTATCGCGAGGCAGCGAAAGACCTGCTCGCTCACTGGATTCAGTCGAATCCGGTTCGGATGGGGGTCAACTGGACGATAGCGATGGAGGCGGCTTTGCGCGCAATGAGCATCTGCTTCCTTTTGAATCTGCTTTTTCCCTTTCGTCGCGAGGAGCAAGCCTGGCTCGCCACCGTGACCCGCTCCCTCGTCCAGCATGTGCTCTACATCGAAGCGAACATTGAGTTTTCGCACTTATTCACCAGCAATCACTATCTGAGTGATGTCGTGGGTCTATACTGCCTCTCTATCTTCCTCGACGGCGAGGGTATGCCAGCAAGGCGCCGCGAATACTGGCGGCGAATCGAAGCTGAAATGGCAAAGCAGGTATACGAAGACGGTGGGGATTACGAGGCTTCCGCTGGTTACCAGGTATTGGTCACGCAGCTTTTTACCACTGCGCTGCTGCTGATGCGCAGCGATCGCTCTGCGCCCGTCTCTCCAGCGTTCGTCGAGCGCCTCCGGATGATGTTCCGGTTCCTCAATACCGTTGCCAGTAGCTCCGGCGAATTACCGCAAGTGGGCGACTGCGACGACGGTCGCACCGAACTCCTGGTTGACGACCTTCAGCAGATGATCCTCTCCCCGGTCTCTGTTTGGAATTCTTGGGGGGTTCCCCTCTTACTGGGGCTGGGGAAAGGGCTGTGGGGTGTGGGGGGGGGTGGGGGTGACGACGCAGCGTGGTACGGTTTAACCGACACTACCCCAATCCCCAATTCCGAATCCCAGATGCACCCTGGCTCAGTCTGCGCGATTAGAGTTCTTCCGAAGTCCGGGATTGGCGTCTTGCAAAACGGGTCTGCTGAATTGCTGTTTTTCGCTATTCCAAATGGAATTTTTGGCAAGGGCAGCCACACCCACAATGACAAGCTCAGCTTCGTTCTGCGATTGGGTGGCCAGGAAGTCGTCTGTGACTCCGGCACGGGCTGCTACACGCGCGACATAGCAACACGAAACCAGTTCCGCAGCACCTCCGCGCATAACACATTGCTGATCGATGGCACAGAACAGAACCGCATCTTCCCCGGCCCAATCGGGCTTTTCGTGCTCGGGGACGAAGCGGCTGTAAGTCAGATTCAAGAAGGCAGAGAAGCGCGGGGCGGCTTCCTGCGCGCCTCGCATGCTGGCTACTCCTCACTTGGCGTGGTGCACACCCGTACCGTTCGCGTTGTCGACGGCGCAAGGGCCTTTGTCGTTGAAGATCAACTCGATGGCCATGGCGTTCACGATTTCGAGCTGAATCTTCAACTTGCACCGAATCTAAGCGCAGAAGTACATGTGACCAAAGACGGAATTTTGTGCCGCATACTCGGTGACCGGCAAGTTCAGCTCATCGTCGAAGGGCCTGCTGGTCTTCGGGGTTCAGTAGGGCCATCGCTCGTCAGCACGACCTATGGCGTGACTGTTCCAGCATCGAAGCTGCGATTCCGGGGAAGAGCCGCAGTTCCCATACGCATCACCACCCGCATCTCGTGGGCGGATGTCACCGACAGGACAATCGGCCAACCCAGCACCGCAACAGAATCAAACATTTGCGACGCCGTCGCTCCGGGGGTCTGCCAGTCATGAACTCTGCTCATTCAGTGTCCGGGTCTGTTGCTGTTGAAAGTGAGTTTGCGGCAGGCCCGCAGTCTCCCGACTATCCCCTTTCCGGCCAGTCAATCGTATGTTTTGCGGGCGAGGACTGGTGGTACCACCATCCACATTCGAAGAACCACATCCTGAAGAGATTGGCTCGTCATAATAGAGTGCTGTTCGTGAACTCCATCACCATGGGCCTGCCTTCGATCAGCAGTCCGGAGTTTTTTCAAAAGATACGGCGCAAGCTTCGCAGCTATCTGCGTTGGTTGCGCAAGGTGCCCGAAGGGCTGTGGGTTATGACGCCGATAAACGTGCCACTGTACGGCTCATCGGTGGCACGGGCGTTGAATCGTCTGCTGCTTATCCTGCAGCTCCGCTTGGTGATGCTGATTCTTAATCTGCGAGACCCAATCGTTTGGGTGGCCATTCCTACTGCCGCTGACATTGCTAGCTCGCTCGGCGCTAAGCTGTTGGTGTACCAGGTTTCAGACAAATACGATTTCAACGAAGACAGCGCTTTGTCGCGTGACGTAATTCGCGACATGGACGCTTGTTTGAAGCAACGCGCCGCCGTCGTGATGTATTCCGGGCGGAAGTTGTATGAGGAAGCCGAAACCCGCCACCGGTATTTCCTCGAGCAAGCAGTGGACTATGAACGGTTCGCCAACTTGCCTCCGGAGACGCCTCCGGATATCGCTGCAATTCCTCGGCCAGTGCTCGGATACGTAGGCGGCGTCGACTGGTACACTATGGATGTCCCATTAATCGAGCAAGTGGCCAGGATGCGGCCCGATTGGCACTGGGTTTTCATCGGCTCGAAATCGAATGTGGTGCAGGTTTCTGCCCCCAACATTCATTTTCTCGGCCCCAAGCCTTATTCCGAACTTCCCCGCTACTACCGTCATGTTGACGTGTGCGTACTTCCTTGGAATCAGCACAATGTATTCACCAGTTATGGCAGCGCGATTAAGGTCCGGGAATATCTCGCAACCGGTAAGCCCGTGGTGATTTCTCCGCTGTACGAATATCTGCACATGCCGGGGGTGAAAATCTACCGATCAATCGACGAGTTCATCGCGCTGGTTGCTGAGGTGTTGACCTGCGATACACCTCGCGAGCGCCAATCGCGACAGGATGCTGTGCGCAACTGCACCTGGGACGTTCGCGCCAAAGAGGTAGCCACCCTCTTTCGTCGATTGCTCGATGGCCAGGATGTTGACAAGGCCGCGTCGCCGTGCGCCGGGCAGATGGAGATTCGAAACGCCCTTGAATGAGTCGCGCATCGTTCCCCCGAACTCGAGAACGAGACTGATTTTTCAGAGGTTTTGCCAAGCTCCCCCAGACCGGAATTGGAGAATATCCGAACCGTTGGAGAGGGACTATGAGACTGGTGCCCTCCCTGGCCTGTAAGAAATGCTTCCGACCGGACGGATTGCCGCGACATTAACTTTCCATCGAAGAGCCATCGTGGCATTGTGGGCGCACTGGGAACATCCAGGAATGTCTAGTATCCACCACGCTGTTGAGGAGGTGTGCTGATGTGTGGAATTGTCGGAGCCCTTTCGTTCACTGACAGCGCTTTCCGGGTCTCGGAACCATATCTGACGCGTATGCGGGATGTGATGTCACACCGCGGACCAGATGGCGCGGGGATCTTTATCTCCGCCGATCGGCGGCTTGGCTTGGGCTTTCGTCGGCTAGCGATCATTGACCTATCGGAGAAAGCCATGCAGCCGATGAGCAACGAGGACGGCACACTCTGGGTGGTCTTCAACGGCGAGATTTACAACCACGCCGAAATTCGGGCGGAATTGGAAAGACGAGGCGGACACCGCTGGAAGACGGACCATTCTGATACTGAAGTGATCCTGCATGCCTTCGAGGAGTGGGGTATCGACTGCCTTCACAAGTTTCGCGGCATGTTTGCCATTGCGCTGTGGGACGCGAAACAACATCAGCTATGGTTGATTCGTGACCGCATCGGAGTGAAGCCGCTCTACTATAGTCTTCACCACGGACGTATCACTTTTGCTTCAGAAATCAAGGCGCTGCTGCAGGACGAGCAGCAGCAACGTGGCGTCAATGAGGAGGCGCTTTATTACTATTTGTCATTCAATGCGACGCCAGCGCCGCACACCCTCTTTTCCGGCATCCAGAAGCTTGCCCCAGGTACATGGTTGAGAGTCAACGAGGACGGTCACATCCATGAATGCCGCTACTGGGACGTTTGGGATCACACGCAGCCATTGACGAATGTTTCTGAGGCAGAGATTGCCGAGCGCATTTTGTCGGAGCTGCGCACATCCGTTAAGCTTCGCAAGATTAGTGACGTCCCAGTGGGCGTTTTTCTCTCCGGCGGCATCGATTCAAGTACCAACGCCGCGCTGTTCTCGGAAGGGGAGGGCCAGCCGGTCAGGACCTTCTCGATCGGCTATGACCGAGAATACGAGAGCTATCAAAACGAGCTTCACTACGCCCGGCGCATGGCGAATGAGGTAGGCGCGGAACATCATGAACTGCGGCTGCGGGAAAATGACCTACTTGACTCTCTTCCTCAGATCATTCGGCATCAGGATGAACCTCTGGCAGACCCCGTTTGCGTGCCCGTCTACTTTGTGTCAAAACTGGCGCGCGACTCCGGCGTTATTGTTTGCCAAGTGGGAGAGGGCTCGGACGAACTGTTCTGGGGCTACAAGTATTGGAGGGACTCTCTGCGCGTGCAGCGTTTCAGTAACTTGCTCCCAATTCCAAGCGCCCTCAGAAACTTGGGACTTGCCGGTCTCAATTTCGTGGAGAGGGGCCGAAGCTCCTCTTATCGACATCAGTTTTCGTGTGAAGTTCTGCGGAGAGCGCTGTCAAGCCGCCCGGTATTTTGGGGTGGGGCGGAGGTTTTCAGCGACTCGCAAAAACAGCAACTGCTATCGCCACGATTGCGCAAGGAATTTGCCGAGCTGAGTTCTTGGGAGGCCCTTCGGCCGATTCGACAACGGTTCGAGGAAAAAGCCTGGGAGCCCTCGCCTCTCAATTGGATGACTTATCTCGATTTGAATCTGAGATTGCCGGAACTGTTGCTCATGCGCGTCGACAAGATGAGTATGGCGGTGAGCTTGGAAGCGCGCGTCCCATTTCTCGACCACAAGTTCGTCGAGCTGGCCATGAGCATTCCCGAAGCGGTAAAAACCAGAAATGGAGTGCTCAAATATATTCTGAAAAAATCGGTCCGGGGAGTCATACCGGACGAGCTGATCGACCGGAAGAAGCAAGGTTTCGGCGTTCCTGTCTACGAGTGGTA
>Ga0307471_100002589_pt1 | contig 10450 bp, 6 predicted proteins | sample atmos_gasesAM3C__2_FD_204566 | JGI IMG/M metagenome (GOLD analysis project Ga0307471, IMG submission 204566) | Hardwood forest soil microbial communities from Morgan-Monroe State Forest, Indiana, United States - atmos_gasesAM3C_515 | ecosystem: Environmental > Terrestrial > Soil > Temperate... | reverse complement strand
GCCGCTGCTCCTGAAAATTCATCGCCACGATGATGTAAATGACGAGGAATTTGATCGCGTTGTCGTTAAACGCGTTCTGGAACTGCGTGACGATTAGCGCCCAAAATCCGCGCTGCCAATTCGGCGGCGCAGAGGCGTGTGCATCGCGGCTCGGCGGCGAAACGGCCGATTCCGGCGTCGCATTAGCCACAGCTTCAGTCATGGCGTAATGTAGCGGCTTTGAAACGGCCGCCTTCAGGCGGGCGAATTGCTTCTGAGAGGGAACGAGCCATCGTAGCGCGACGCCTCGATTCTTCGCGAAAGCTCAATCTGCGGCGAGTCTAGCGCAATTCTGAGGAGTTGGCGCGCCGCCTTCGAAGCGCGCTTGAGGTTCTTGCCACTAAGCAATCACGCGAAGCGCAGGCTTTTTGCGCGCGGCAACAGACGCGGGCGCGTCGGTAGGCGCACCGTGCATGCCAGCCGCGACAGGCAGCGGCGTCTCGCGCCTGTGATACTTCGTCGAAACATAATCATCCACGAGCGCCTGAAACGCATTCGACAGCTCGTCGTAAGTTCCCTCGAGCGTCGTGAAATGCTGCCCATCAATATAAACGGGGCAGCGCGGCGCTTCGCCCGTCCCCGGCAAACTAATCCCGATGTTCGACGCCTTCGATTCGCCGGGCCCATTCACGATGCAACCCATCACCGCGAGCTTCAATTCCTCCCCGCCCTCATACTCGCGCTTCCACTCCGGCATCTTGTCGCGAATGTAGCCCTGAATGCTCTCCGCGAGTTCCTGAAACGTCGTGCTCGTCGTCCGGCCGCATCCGGGACAAGCGGTCACGCTCGGCGCAAAACTCCGCAGCCCGAGCGATTGCAACAATTCGCACGCCGCATACACTTCCTCACGACGGTCGCCGCCCGGCCGTGGCGTCAGCGAAATGCGCACCGTGTCGCCAATTCCTTCGCCTAGCAAAATTCCCATCGACGCCGCCGACCACACCAGCCCCTTCGCGCCCATCCCAGCTTCCGTCAACCCAAGATGCAGCGGCTGGTCCGTCTTGCGCGCTAGGTCGCGATAAATTTCGATCAAATCGTGCGGCCGCGAAACTTTGCAAGAAATGATGATCTGATCCTTGCGCAATCCGCATTCGAGCGCGAGCTCAGTCGATTGCAGGGCCGAAAGCACCATGCACTCGTTGATGATTTCTTCAGACGTCTTGCCCAGATCGTCGTCGGTGTTTTCCTGCATCTTCCGCATCACCAGCTCTTGATTCAACGACCCGCCATTCACGCCGATGCGCACCGGCTTGTTGTGATCGCGCGCCACTTTGCAAATCGTCGCAAACTGCTCGTCGCGCCTCTGCCCGTGTCCCACGTTGCCGGGATTGATCCGGTATTTATCGAGCGCCGCAGCACAATCCGGGAATTTCGTCAGCAGCACGTGCCCGTTGTAGTGAAAATCGCCGATGATCGGCACGTTGCACCCGGCATCGAGCAGCCGCTTCTTGATCTCGCCCACCGCCGCAGCCGCTTCAGGCACGTTTACGGTGATCCGCACCAGCTCCGACCCCGCCTGCGCCAGCTCAAAGCACTGCTGCGCCGTCGAAGCGATGTCAGCCGTATCGGTGTTCGTCATCGACTGCACGACGATCGGCGCGCCTCCGCCCACCTGGACGTTGCCCACCTTCACGCCCACAGTCTTATGCCGCTTCTGTGTCATATATTCTCATTCTAACGGAATTGCCCCGCACCGCGCCACCCGCGAGCGGATCGTGACTCGTAACTCGTAACTCGCGACTCGTGCAGCACCTCCCATTTCGAGATCCGCCTGTCGTAGCGCCAGCTCGTACCGAGATATGAAGCATCTTGCCGACTCTGGCGTTTGTCTTCACGATTCTTATTGCCTCGTTTTACCGCCGATTAGAAATTCTTATGTCACTAGTTTTCAGTGGCTTGCGAGGAATTCTAATCGCGCGACAGTAGATTAGGTGGCTGGTGACTAAAAGGGTTTTGCACAAGTGATGCGGCGCAAGTGGTGTGAAATCAGATGGTGCAAGCCGGGAGCGAAACTTGCGCGGGTGATTCAGCGCCCTTGGAGGCTCAGGGTGAAACCTTCGAGACTCAGGGCAGGCAGGTGGCGAGTGACGAGTGGCAAGACAAATTCCGAGGCGCGATTGCGGAGCGAGATGAGAAATCGTCATCCGTTCGCGATTAGAAATTTTTAGTAGGCCGTCTTTGCTACGACTTAGGCTGAATTCTAATCGCGCATTCGCGATTAGCCGCCCAACATGGCGGGCCAGCCACGGCGGCCAGAGAAAATAGGCGCTAAATGGCGCGGAATCAGAGGCGGTGTGATGAATATTCCGCCGCTGAATCATCTCGCCGTCCGATAGCATCGTCTGCCTCGTCATATAAAAACGGGCAATGGTAGCATTGGTTGGGGCGGCTGTAAATCCGTAGAGCTACGCAGACCTGCGGAAAACGCAATGCCGCGACAGGGTGGCGGCGCTACGATTTGCGTCGCCTCCTTGGCCGGGGCGATGAGAGTAATTAGTGGCAGCCAATAGAGTGGAGAGATTCCATAGATGTCGCCTTGTTCTCTCGACGTTCTATCTGGAGAATCGTCGCGTTCTGAGATCGCTGGCGTTTGGAGGGGCGGGACAGTCGTTGCATGAGATCGGGCACGCCTTCGGCAAGAATCATTCGTCCGTTCGTTGTCTGGTGTCGCATCACGGTGGGTTTGTTCCGGCGGTCGCCAATCCTCGGAAAACTAGAATACGTCTTGTCGAGGCGCTGTTTGATTCGAGCATTCCGAGTTTAGCGTGCATGGATTTTACTGAAGAGCACGCTTCGTGATATCGTGTCCCGCAATCAGCCAACCCGCTTCATCTCTCGACACCATGAACGTGTGGATTTCGGAAAACGCAGGGATATAGTCGCCACCTTTCAGAGGGATTCCGCTGGAGTAAGTGATGTCGGCGTGAACGATCACGACATCGGGACGGGTCGAGCGTATCTCATCGATGGCGCATACAGGATGAAAGTCTTCCCGACGAATCATCTCGAATCCCTCGGCCCAGAAACGCTCTTCGTCAGTTCGTTGCTTTGCCACGTGCAGTTCACCGAAGCGATCAACGATTTCGACGTCAGGCGATTCCAGGGCCGCAAGTTCGTTCTCGTTAAGATCGCCGTATGCGGTGCACCATCGTTCGATAAGTTCACGAACAGGTCGTACTACGCTCTTAGAGACGGGATTCGTCGTTGAGAGTCCGTCGTTTTGCCAATCGAGCGTTCTTTCAGCATATCCATTCGAACCGCTAGGTACGCTCGTGTGCTTACTCCAGTCGGAATACCCGGAATTCGTCAAGAGTAGAATCGACAGTAAGGTGCAAAGGAAAAGTCTATTCATCTCTTGTATCGCCAGCCTATGGGCATTTCAGTGCCGAGCAATTCTGCCAGGCGGACGTGGAAGCAAAAAGAATCGCGGAATCTGTATTCGAGAACGACGCCTGCCCCGTTTGCATTTGTCATCTTGCACCTGCCTCTGCGAATGCCGCATCGGATTCAGTGAGATGCTCGCGAACGGCCTCCACGGTTAAGTGCGAAATCGGAAGTCCCAGGGTTGTTCTAGTCCGCGGCGAAACGAACAGGACGACAGATTCCATTTTGTCGGGAATCTCTTTCAAAACGCCCACGTATCGCCCACCGCCGGCCGCGACAATCGAGGAGAGCTCCGTTTCGCCCAAGTCCAGAGCTGGACCGGTATCAATCCCCTCGTCCCGTCGCTGTATGGCGTCCTTCATACTCTTCCAGACCGTGTTGCACTCGTGTTTATTCCACCAAGCTTGCTTTCCGTCGGTTCCGAAAAAGGGAAACAGCCATACGCTTTTCGGTCGCGTTGCCTACTTGTCCGCAGATGTTCGACAACAAGAAGAGACTTGGGACACACCAAGGCGACGACCTAAAATGATCGCCCTCGGAACTCAGCCCATGAAACCACCTTCAGGAATCACTTCCGATGAGCGCTAGGTAGAGACCTTTCAGGAATTGCATTTTCTATTGGTATACTCGCGTTTATGTAAGAGCTCACAGGAAAGATCGCACTAGCATTCGGGAGTGCGTCCGGAATGGGCGAGGGGACTGCGCGCGGAAGTCATGACCGCCGCACCACGGCCAACGTTGTACCAAAGAACGCTGAATAACTTAGCTCATTTTTCATTTTCCAGGACAACATAGTGGAGGTTGCCCATTCGTTCAACTTGCAGTACGAGCGGGTCGCCAAGCTTGAGATCCTCCAACACCAAGCGAAGCGAATCAACACTACGCACGGGCGTTCCATTCACGGAGTAGATTACGTCTCCTGGGAGCGGCCCTTCACCTATGTAAGCTCCTTCTGACTCTTTCGCGGCAACAACAACTCCAAATTGATTGCGCAGCGAGGGAAGCATCGACAGAAGTCTTTCATCGAGGGTCAGGGCCAAAATTCCAAGTTGCGGAATCCTATTTTGTTCCTTTGTGACTAGATCAGCCAGACGTCCCTGCACGTCTTGTTTTTCAATCACAGGAACCTCATAGGAAATCGTCTGCTTGCCCCGCTGAATTTCTAGTATTGCGTTTTCGCCCACAGCATAAGAATAAAGGCCGAGGGCAAGTTGGCGGATGTTCTGAACTGGCTTCTTAGCTACGCTCAGAATAACATCGCCCGACATCAAACCTGAGCTCTGAGCGGGACTTTGCGGAATCACGTCTTCAATAAGAACGCCATCTTCTCCGCTCAGACCGAGGCCCGATGCCAGTGCGGGCGTGATATTGCGGGCCGAGATACCAATTCCGTGATGGTGTACGTGCCCTTCATTCCGCACCTGGTTATAGACGCTTCGTATTACATTGCTAGGAATAGCGAGGCCGATTCCTTCGTTACCGCCCGACTGCGAAAGAATGAGCGTGTTTACGCCGACCACGTGTCCAGCGGTGTCTACCAACGGCCCGCCACTGCTGCCCGGGTTAATGGCCGCGTCGGTCTGAACATAGATCGTCGGACTCTCTGGATCTAGTTGCATGGCGACCGAGCTCACGACCCCCATGCTCACGGAATTATCGAGCCCTAGCGGGCTGCCAAAAGCCAACACCAATTGCCCTTGTCTTAGGTCACTCGAATCTGACAATTCCAGCGTTGGCAAGCCGGTGACGTCGACTTTGAGAAACGCGAGATCCGTATCACGATCAGCTAGTACCAGCTTAGCTTCGAGTAAGGCGTGGCCTGATCTTCCGCTTTGCAGTGCGGACGAATCGTCTTGCTGAAGTCGAACTCGAATCCGGCGGCTGCCCTGTACGACATGGGCATTTGTCACAATCCAGCCATCGGAGGCAATGATGATCCCGGACCCTGAACTCGACCGACGCGAAAAGAGATTTGTATTGCTATGGTCACGGTCGGTATCCAAGCTGTAACCCGTGCTAAAGACCTGGACAACACTCGAGCTCACTCGTTTCGAAAGCAGCACCATAGATGAGCTTAACTGCTGAAGCGAGTCAATGCCATTGTCCACAGTTGCGTGGCTAGTCTGGCCAGAGGCTGTCTGTTTGCCGGACTGCGCTCCAGTTGCTGATAACGATGGCAACATGATTAGAACACCTAGGCTAAGAGCCCATGTGCCAATCATATTGGTCTTCATATAAGTTCCTCGATGGAATGTTTTCATAGGAATTCCTCGTCGTATTGCTTGGCACCTTCGAAACAATGCCTTTTGGCCAGGATTGCCTACAGTGTGGGAACCAGCACCGAGGCGGCGTTATTCCCAAGCGCCCTTTGGAGTGGCGAAATAAATTAGGAGAAGCGTGCGGGAATATTTTGATCCTCGTGCTTGTCTAATTCTCTGCAGGGCCACACTGACCCTTAATGTTTGGAGCGAAGAACAAGTATTTGAATCGGCCCGAAAGCTAGCGCAGTTTTTCCTTTGAAAGTAGTCTTTCGTTTTGATCTTGGGGGCAGCACGGGATCCTGACTCTTACTGACATCAAGGAAGGCCCCATGACGAGCGATGTCTTGGTTATGGGAGGCGGAGCAACCGGCCAGCTTGCGGCCGCCTACCTGCGGATGCGCTTCCCGAACCTGAAGGTGGCTGTGGTTGAGAGCCCGCACAAGAACCGTCCAATCGTCGGCGAATCCTTCGTCGAAACCACCGTTGATTTCCTTCTGGAACTTGGACTTGGTACTTACCTTGTTGAAAGGCACTATCCGAAATACGGCCTCACCTATTATTTCAAGCCCGACATCGACCATCGCGTTGATCGTACTTACATCGTCGACGAAGCGCCGACAGTGCCGCCGTTACTCTCTTTCCAAATAAACCGCTTTACATTCGATCGCGAGGTACGCGCGCGCAACCTGGAGAACGGGGTAGAAATGATCGACGGCACCGTGGCAGGAATCGATATTAGCGAGAGCGGTGAATTGCACACTGTGACCGTGCGAGGTCCTGCGCAGCAGAAAGACACACTGCGTGCGCGCTGGCTGATCGATGCGACCGGGCGCAACCGCGTGCTCTCCAAGTTGTTGCAACTTCACGAGAAGGTCAATGAACAGAAGAATGTTTTCTGGTTCCGGCTGATGAATTTCGATCCTGAAATTCTGGGCCGTATTCGCTCTCTTAAGAAGCAGAACCGCGCCTTCGTTCCTTACTTCGCGACTCATCATTTCTTTGGAAGAGGTAATTGGATTTGGTGCATCCCCATGCGCTCGCCCGAAAATCTGCCATTGATCAGCATCGGTATCACGTACCGTAAGGACATCTATCCCTATGGCGAGGTGCGCACCATGGAGCAGTTCCTGGAGTGCGTTGGGCGTGAACATGAGGTAATTGTCGAGCTCACGCGTAGCGGCACTGTGGTCGACACGAATTTCTACAGCTCCTACATGTGGGAATGCCGCCAGCGCTATTCACCCGACGGCTGGTACATCATCGGTGATGCGGCCGACACGGTTGATCCGCTCTACAGTGTTGGAATGGCCTTATCGTCGGTACAGATCCGGCAAATTGCGGCGATGATCGAACGGGAGTTGAACGGGTACGACACGCACGAGTTCACGAAAGATCTCGATACTGCTATCACGGCGTTTCAACGCGGAGTGACGCGAGATACAACACGATTGTATGAATGCATGGGTGATGCCTACCAGTGCCATCTCCGCGTCCATCTGGCAGTGACCGAACTTTTCCACCTCGCGCTCCCATTGCTTCTGAACGAGTATCTCTGGGATCCGCTCGGAGTGCAGCTGGTCAACCGGTTCTTCAAACTCGAAACGCTTGAGGCCGAGTCCAGGGAGTTCCAAGTCCTTTTCCAGGAGGTTAGCGCCAATCCGAAGAACCGGGCGGTCCATAACTTCATTAAAGTACAGTCTGGCGCTTCGATGAACAGCCAATTCTACGAATACCACCGCGAGGAGGACATCCCGGCATCTTTGTCCCGCATGCTATTCAGCCTTGCACGTTTGCGGCTTGCTCTTCTCGCAAAGCTCGGCTGGCGAGGGCTGCTTCGCTTCAGCCAGCAGCGGGCGCTCTTGAAAGATGTGTTCGGTGGTTTGCTTCTGGTGCCCTTGCATGACACCAAATTGCGAGAAAGCAAGCTGGTACGCATGGCCTTCCGTATCCGCGAGCTCGTACAAAACCGTGGTGGAAGAAGTATGCAGAGCCAAGAACCAGCAACGAGATAGCATATGTGTATCTCCTAAGCAGCGAGAACTTCGCTTCGCCGTTACCGTGCCGATCGCGCACGCCCCGATCTTGTCGAGCAGAGACAAGAAGTGACGAGAAGTGACGAGAAGGGGCAATAAGGTCGAGGCGACTGATCATTTCAAGGCCGCCAAAGGCACCCGTCACTCACCACTGGGTCTTTAATCTACGGTGGCGCGATTAGAAATCCGTGCAAACCCCGAAAATTCAGCGACATACAAATTTCTAATCGGCGGTAAAAGCGATAAAGGAGGGTCTAAGAATTGCGGACGAGAGGCGGAGTCAACGGCTGCCGGTCTTCCCGATGAAAAGCATCGGGACGCAAGAACCGCGAAAGGGCGAGCGGAATGATGACAGGGAAATACGGCTACCGAAGATTCGTGAATTCCGCTTTGGCCTCGTTGAGGATGGGAATGTCCGGATCTGCGTGACTCCAGAGAGCGAAGAAATTCTGATACGCAATGCGAGCCTTGGCGCTGTCGCCAGCGACCGCGTACGAGCGAGCCAATCCCAAGCGCGCGAGGGCGCCGAGAGGACACGCCAGCATGAAACCGGGGTGGTCCACCATTTTCTGATATTCGGCGGCGGCTTCCGGTCCGCGTCGCAGAAGAATATATGCAGCGCCGCGGAGATATGCGGGATACAGAGGTCCGCCTAGCCCCGACCAGGTGACCGGGCTGGCGAGTTCATAGGGAGCGGCGGGCTGCAGAAGTTCAATCGCCTGCTCCGGATGGTGGCGGCCAAGTTCCACGCTGGCGCGAATGATGGGAACCCAGTAATCGTTGACCAGGGTGTCGAGGGGATAGCGCTTTTGAAGATCGGCGGCGAGGGTCTCGGCTTCAGAAGCCTGACCGATTCGCGCCAACGCGAGCGCGGATAAGATTTCCGTGTCGTGACTGTCGGTGAGAGCGCGAGCGGTCGCGGTGTCGCTCCGGGCGAGAGCGGAGTTCCCAAACTCGGCTTCACGGACGGCTTCGTCCATTCTCCACTGGGCTGCAGCTTCTTTTTCGCCGTTGCGCAATGCCGAGTTACCTGCTTTCGCGGAAAATTCCCGCGCTTTCCGGACATAGCCGTGGTACGCCTCGGCGTCGGATTTGGCGGCGAGGAAATTATCTTCGCCTTCCGGCTTTCCTGCAGACCACGCCATTTGCTTGTCCATCTCCTGCCCGTCGCTGCGAACGAAGGCAACTCCGAACCAATTCACGCGCAAAATTGGATCATCGACCTTGCGAGCCATGGCCTGCTGGTATGTTTCCGCGGCATCGTCGAGACGATCGATCGCGGCCTGCGCCAGAAGCAGATTGGAATAGTTGGCGCCGCCGTCAGGATCGAGGCGCAGGGCTTCGCGAGTTTCCTCGATGGACTTCTCGAATTGGCCGGTCGCTCCGTACAGGCTGCCGAGATTGCTGCGAGCGCCGGCATCGCGTGGGTACGCCTGAATCCAGAGCTGATAGGTTTCGATGGCTTTCTGCAACTCTCCCGTGACGTGGTTGTAATAGCGCGCAGTGATAAGGAGTTTTTCGCGCTCGCTCACGTGTTCACGAAGGTCGAAGGCCTTGGTGAAGTTATCCCGAGCCATGCCCTGCTCGCCCATGTTGCGGTAACAGCTCGCGAGGGCCGCATAGGCGGAGGCGAAGTCGGGGTCGAGTTCCACGGCGCGCTTAAGGAACGGGATGGCGGCTGCGTCGTTCACTTCGGCCTTGTGCAAGCCGAGTGAGTAGGACTTCAGAGCATCGAGAGAAGGAGTGGTGGCGTCGACCAGCGGCGTGTCGAATTCGCGGACTGTTTGGAGCGACTCGCCCAGCCTCTGGCGAAGGTCTTTGCCGGCGTGGTCGAGCGCGCTAAGGACGCCGTCTTTGCTTCCCGCTTTCACCTGCTCGCGGGCGATCGAATCGCCGGTCGAGCAGTCGAGGGCCTGGAGCCCGACGACGTACTGGGTGTCGAGGCGAGCAATCGAGCCGGTGATGTAGGCCTTGCCGCCGGCACGTTGACAAACTTCGCGAGCCACGTCACCGATCAGCTGTGTATCGGGCGGGCGAGTCATCAGGTTCAGGGTGACGCGAACTTTCGCATCCGAAAGGATGTTGAGGTACGGCGATTGGGACAAAGCTACCGAGAGGGCCTGCTTCAGCGCGTCGTCGAACACCACGTCTCCGGTGGAATTCGAAAAGTCGGAAATTAGGATGCGGTCGCTGGCGGTCAACGGCGGTTTGGGCCGATACGCCAGCTCGTAGAACAGAAGAGCGCCAAGAACTCCCGCGGCGACAAGTGCAGCTGTCCAAAGGAGGCGCCTTTGCCGCGTGGGCACGGGCAAGGATGAAGCCGGCCGCACGATCAGAGGCGTGTGAGCGGAGAGGGAAAGCGTCGCGCTTTCCCGCAGGGGATTCTCGGCGATGTGTTCAACGCCGTCGCTCCGGCTCTTTCCGTCCCGGCGGATCAGCGTCGGCTGCTCGTTGAAAACTTCGCGCACTTCCGCCACAAACTGGTAACCCCGTCCGGGGACCGTGACGATGTACCGGTGGTCATTCGGCGATTCGCCTAGGGCCTTGCGCAGTGTGGAAATGTGGCGATTGAGGTTGCCTTCCTCGACGACCGTGTCCTGCCAAACGGCCTCCATCAATTCTTCTTTGACGAGAACCTCGCCGGCGCGCTCGACGAGAGCGCTAAGAATGTCAAAGCACTTCGGCGTGAGGGCAATCGGTTCGTGGTCGCGTAAGACGATGCGCTTCTGTGGG
>Ga0307471_100002588_pt1 | contig 10450 bp, 11 predicted proteins | sample atmos_gasesAM3C__2_FD_204566 | JGI IMG/M metagenome (GOLD analysis project Ga0307471, IMG submission 204566) | Hardwood forest soil microbial communities from Morgan-Monroe State Forest, Indiana, United States - atmos_gasesAM3C_515 | ecosystem: Environmental > Terrestrial > Soil > Temperate... | reverse complement strand
TGCCGGGAGACGTGATCTATTCCGTGAACGGAGTGCCCGTGGACACTGTCGACTCGTCGCGGTCAGTGTTGCAGGATCTCACGACCGCCGACGCAATAGCATTGCAGGTTGAACGGCTCGGTAGCCACCATTACCTTGTTCTTGAGACCGAGAGATGAAGTTTGGTTCTTGTTTAGGCATCCGCAAACCAGATAAGGCCCTACGGTTCAATACGCTTCGCAGCTCGCCCTTTCCGTCATCGCCTCAGCCTTGCTGTCTCTCGCTTCTTCGTAAATGTTGCGGCTAACGTTGGCAGGATGCCACATGTCACATCTAGGTTGCCTTTGTCGTTCCGACGGGATGCAGCTCAGTTCAGTAAGATTTTTTACATCCGCTGTGGGAATAAAAAAACGAAAGTCCAGTCTTTATCGTGGCAGCGCAGGTTCTTTGGCGCTGCGGCTTCAATCTGCGAACAAACGAGGCCGCAACCGAATCTGATTTGCCGCCATGCCAGAGGCCACACAGGAGGACGTGGGGGATCTGGTTGTGTCCGGAAGGGATCTGTGAAATCAGTTCGCATAAGCCACGCAGGTAAGAAGATCTAAAACTCACAAGGGAGAAGACAATGGAACAATCCGGAAGTGGCATCAAGCAGCGTGCGAATCGCCGTTCCTTCTTGAAGAACGGAGTCTTGGGTGTCGGAGTGGCCGCGGCAGGCGCGGGGCTTCTAGCAAAGGGTTCCCCGGTGTTCGCTCAGGACCCCGTGGGAGGAAGCCTGAGCGAGGGAGACGTGGCGATTCTGCAACTGTTACTAGCCGCGGAGATTATTGAGACGGACTTGTGGCAGCAATACAAGGAACTCGGTGGAGTCGAGGTCGCGAATAATCCTACGTTTCAACCCTACGTCAACGGGCTGCTCCAGCTCGACGGAGACATGCCGCAATACATCTCTGACAACACCGATGATGAGATCAGCCATGTCGCCTTTCTACAAGAGTACTTGAAATCCAAGGGACATGAGCCGATCAACCTGGACAAGTTTGCCCACAACCTGGCGCCCAGTAGCGTTCCAGGCGTGCCGCAAACTGGGCGCCTCACCAACCTGAAGCAATTGAAAGTGGATACCAGTTGGTGGACTCGCTACCGAAGCAAGGAAAACGTCGATCTTGGCGCGCCGGCTTTTCCGCAAGCCGTACCAAGCTTGAATAAGGGCCAGCATCCCGCGATTCCCGCAACTCTTGCCGATTTGAGCGACGCGAATCACGCGCAAGCCATTGCCAACACCGCGGGATTTCACTTCGGTTTCATCGAGCAAGCTGGCACGAGTCTTTACGCCACGCTAAGCCAGCGCGTATCGAGCCCCGAAGTTCTGCGCATCACCATCAGCATTGGCGGCGCGGAAATCATGCACTTCCAAGTCTGGCACGATAAGGCCGGCAACGCGGTTGCGCTGACCGACAATCAGCCCGGCGGAACTCTGACGTTTGTCAATTTGGCGCAAGGTCAGCCCGAGTCGCTCCAGGCAAATTTGATCATGCCGGAACCGACAGACTTCATCAAAGGCCTGCCGGAAGTCTCCATCATTCGTCCGACCGGCGCGGGTCAGCTCGATGCGACCGGAGCTATCAACGGCTTTATCGAAGACGGTCTCTTCATCAACCAGCCGCAAGAGCTCCAGCAATTTTTGTTGAACCTGGCAGCGGAAGCGGATGCGGCCCGACGCGAATCTTGAGCAAGCAGGGCAGAACGTAAACATCATGAACACGCTCAACGGAGTCTCACAAACTTCTTTTAGTCTGTGAGACTCCAACGCTGGCGTTCAAAGGACCAGGAGGAGGTTTGATGAAAGGAATTGCGATCCGCACTTTTTTGCCCACTGCATCAGTGTTTGCGTTGGCACTTGCTTTGTGTCTGCCGAAGGCCAGTCCAGTCGCGGCACAGGACCAAAACGCGCAGGTCATCGAACTTGTGGCAAAGAGGTACGAGTACTCGCCCTCGCCGTTTCATGTCAAGGCCGGAAGCAAAGTTCAACTCAAAATCACGGCCACGGACCACGACCATGGTTTCAAAATCGCGAATGTTCCCGATGGTTCCGAACCGAACAGTAAGCCCGGTTTAGTCTTTCCATCGGCTCAGGAGTGTTGGCAGCTGAAAAAGGGAGAGACGACCACGATCGAATTCTACGCACAAACCGCAGGTACTTATTCGTTCAAGTGTTGTCACACTTGCGGCCTCGGCCACAGAGGTATGAAGGGCCAGATCATAGTCGATCCGGCAACTATCTGAGCGACTCAACAGCTTATGGAATTCTGCTTAGAAGCAGAGAGCATGATCAGGACCCAGGGAAACACCGTTTACGTGGCTCGGCAAAGTCTTCTAAACGGTGACCAGCTTGAAACATTCCGTGTGGGAACGGTCCTATTCATGTGATAGCCAACGCCAGTTCGCGCTTGGCCCCATTCCTCCAGGTTCTCGGTTCGAGTCTGCGAAATAGCCGCTTGACGCAATTCACGCGAGTTTTTCGAAACGGACTGTCCGCGATCCTGGGACAAGCTCGGAAGAACGTCGCTTCCGGACTCGTATTTCCGGTGCTAACCTCCTCCGGATCGCTTGGTGAACCGCCACCACTGTTCCAGTTGGCGTCCGCGTACTGGATATCCCAAGCGATTTACGTGGCGGCGAAACTTGGTATTGCGGACATTCTGAAATACGGCGAGAGGTCGAGCAGCCAGATAGCAGTAGCCACCGGTGCCGACGAGAGCTGCATCTCCCGGCTCATGCGAGCACTCTGCGTGGTCGGGGTATTTCGAACGAATGGAGAAGGTCGGTTCGTCCTTACGGGGCTGGGGAAACCCCTGCAGTCCAGCGTCCCGGGTTCCTTGCGTGCGATGGTAATCACTCTCGGCGAGGTTCACTATGCAGCGTGGGCGCACCTCCTCGAAAGTGTCAAAACCGGTGCGCCCGCTTTTCCACATGCGTTCGGTGCGGAGATGTTCGACTATCTCGGCCGAGAGAAGGCAGCCGGGACAGCTTTCAATCGGGCAATGACCGATTATTCGGCGCTCTCTTCATGCGCAGTTCTTTTATCTTACGATTTTTCCGGGATCCGTTCGATCGTAGATGTAGGAGGCGGATGCGGAACGCTTCTCACGAGCATCTTGCTCATGTATCCGTCGATGCGAGGGACGCTGTTCGACATAGGTCCCGTCATCGCCGCCGCGGAACAGAGCCTCAAGGCACATCCATGCCGAGAGCGCTGCACCATGGTCTCGGGAAGTTTTCTCGATTGTGTGCCGCGCGATTTTGACGCCTACTTGATGAGCAGTGTGATTCATGATTGGGATGATGAGCGCGCCATCAAAATTCTTCGGAACTGCAAGCGCTCCATGGGACAGCAAAGCAGAGTGCTGCTTGTCGAATTCATCGTGCCAGCCGGAGGAAAGGAGTCTTTCAGCAAATTGCTAGACCTAAACATGCTGGTGATGAATGGCGGACGCGAACGAACGGAATCGGAATATCGGAGGTTGTTTGATGCCGCAGGGCTAAGGATGACGAGGATAATTCCGACCCTGTCGCCCCTCTGTGTGCTTGAAGCCACTCTAGGGTAGCGGCGGGCGTCGAGCGCGCAACACACAAATCCTCTATGGCAAAAGGCGCCGGCGGGACCGTAGAGAACTCGAAATGCAAGACCCAGCTGCTATTTAGTCTGCGCGGGAAGTCCGATACGGCGCACGAGGTCTTGGAACCGCGCATCGGAGCGAAGAGGATCGAAGCCTGGACGCAGGAGAACTCCAGGGTTGAAGCGCTCTTCATAGCCTTTTTCAAGCCAAGTCATCGCTCGACTGTTATCGCCGAGAGCTGCATAGACGGTAGCAATCTCCGACGCATACGAATAGACGGGATTCGAGCGCTTCTTGAGATCACTCAGCAGCCGCAGGGCTTCGTTCCTTTTGCCCGCTGTCGCGTAGGCACGAGCAAGATTGGCTTGGCATGTTGGGCTGCCCCCGGCAAGCTGGACCGCTTTTTGCAGCTCCGTAATCGCTTCATCATCCATTCCTTTTTGGAGGTAGGCTTGGGCGAGTTGATTATGTGCGAGGCCAAAATTGGGATCCATTTCGATTGTCTTGCGACTCTGCTGGATCGATTCGTCATAAGAATGGGCGATGACAAGAAGCTCTGCCAAATCTGCGTTAATGATGAGGGATAACGGATCCAAGTTCTGCGCTTTTCTCATTTCGGCAATGGCTTCGGTCTTCCTTCCCACTAAGGCCAAGTGCCATGCATACCAGTGGCGGGCTGATGCGTACGCAGGGTTAAGGACAATGGCGCGGCGAAACTCCTTTTCGGCAGATTCAAAATCCCAGTCGAAGCCATCCAAGCAAAACGCCAGCGAGTTGTGAGCTTCACCAAGGGCGCTGTCCAACTGCAGGGCTTTGATCGCCGCGGCCTTTGCCTTGGGAAGCGCCTCCTTGGGGGTCATCACTGCATATTGCCAATCCCCCAACAAAGCATACGTGTCGGCCAAGCCAGAGTAAGCCCGAGCGTAGTTTGGATCTTCTTCAATTGCCTGGTTGAAATAAGCGACGGCCACCTTCAAACCATCCGCGGTTCGCTTATTCCAAAAGTAGCGTCCCTTGAGATAAGACACGTAGGCCTCTGGATTGACCACCTTGATGCTTTTCAGAGCCGCTTCTTCTTGGGGATTCAAACTGATTCGAATGTGCTCTGCAATGGCGTGAGCGACTTGATTCTGCAGCGTCAATGTATCGCGGAGATCACCCTCGTACTCATTGGACCACAGGTGCCTGTCTTCAGGAGCCTCAATCAGCTGCGCCGTGATGCGAACCCGGTTGCCGGAGCGGAACACAGTCCCTTCCACGACCGCGTCCACGTTCAACTCGCGCGCGATCTGCGCCAGGGGCTTGCGTGCGCCTTTGTATGCCATCACGGAAGTGCGCGAAATCACACGCAAGGAATTGATCTGGCCGAGGTCGGTGATCAACTCGTCGGTCATGCCATCCGCGAAGTAGTCCTGGGAAGCATCCGCGGAGAGATTCTCCAGAGGAAGGACGGCCAAGGAACGGATCGCAAGTGGAGGCCGGTTCCTTGAGTGAAATGTCCACGCCAGGAGAATGACCAGGAGCAGAACCAGGACCGAGCCAGAGATTCTCCGCGCAAGGGAAGGTATTAGTCGCCTGCGAGCTGCTTGTTCGCCTGAGGAAGGTGTGCGGTCCCGGTCGCGTGTTTGGAAAGCCGCTTTGTTTGCGGGCTCGCGGCCCTTTTGAGCAGCGGCGTCCACAACTGTGACCTCCGCGAGAAAGCGATAGCCACGCCGAGCCACCGTTTCGACAAAACGCGGAGTCTCCGCGGAATCGCTGAGGGCTTCACGAATCTTGTTGATAGCTTTGTTCAGCCCCTGATCGAAATCGACAAACGTGTCAGCCGACCAGAGTTTTTTCTGCAGTTCTTCCCGCGTTACGACCTCGCGGCCGTGTTCGAGCAGTATCGCCAGGACTTGAAAGGGCTGCTCCTGAAGCCGAATCTGCAGGCCGTGCTTGCGCAGTTCGCCCGCACGGAGATCCACTTCAAAGACCCCAAACCGGAGGCGCTCGGAAGGATGTTCGGATCCTTGCATTGAGAAGTGACCCACCAAATCGGGAGTTTACCACCGGCCTGAAATTCGAGGTAGGTCGCTAGGGCAGGAATTGCGCCAAGCCCCACAGCAACTACAACTTAGCAAGGGAGCCGGATTCCTTGGAGGGGGAATTCCTAGTCCATTGCAAGGTTTGTCTTTCAGAGTGAAAGTCCGGGCATGAACCAGGCAAGCAGTTACGGAATGTGAGAGATGCCCCACCAAACAAGGATCGAAAGAAGGTCACCGGTGAAAATCATTCGCTTTCTCGTTTTTCGTGTGTTCCTGCTGATCGCGTTCTTGAGCACCTATCTCTATTTTTTGTACGGGCAGGAACGCGAGCAAGGTGTTCCGATCGTACGCAACGCCGCGTGGAATGACCTCGTACGGGAGATCGACCTTTCAATGGATGACTCTCCACACGAGACTCTCGCGAAAGAGATTGTCCTTATTCAGAAGTTCCTGAGAGAGCACCAGTCCGAAGTGAGCGTTGGGATCTACGACATCACCGTCTTCAAAGCCATCGACCAAGCCCGCGCCCGCCTGCAGAAGGCCGACAAGGACTTGGAAACGATCAAGAACGAGTTGTCCTACAAGGAATACCAATCAATTGGCGGGAGGTGATCCATGGGACAGAGAACCATCATCCATTGCTGCGAATGCCGACAGCCCATTATCTCGGGTGAAGACTTCGTCTGCTTCAAGATTCCAGGAAGGGAAAACTACCATTTCTTCCATTGTCGAGTTCGCGCTAGCGACTGCTGGGAAAGGCGCCTCAAGCAGGGCAGGTCAATACCTCGGCCAATCGCGGGAGTTCCAGGACTGTCGTTCAAGGGATAGCCGGACAAAGCCGATTCTTTAGCGTGCGAAGGGAGAGGTCAATGCCAGAACAGAATGGTCTCCGAGATTTTGAGCAGGAGGTCTTGCCGCATCTGGATGCGGCCTACAACCTCGCGCGTTGGCTGACGCGCAATGACCAGGACGCGCAAGACGTCGTCCAGGAAGCGTATTTGCGGGCATTCCGGTTCTTTGGCGGCTTCCGAGGAGGTGAGGCGCGCGCATGGCTGCTCAAGATCGTGCGCAACACGTGCTACACCTGGTTACAACAAAATCGGCCGCAGCAGCCCACTGCAGAATTTGATGAAAAACTCTTCGGTCCCGATCCTTCCGCAGCGAACCCGGAGGAAGCTCTCCTCCAAAACGCCAGCGATAAACAGGTCCGACAGGCGCTCGAAGACCTGCCGCAGAGTTCTCGGGAAGTGTTGATTCTGCGTGAATTCGAGGGGATGTCTTACAGGGAAATTTCCGAGGTTACCGGAATGGCCCCAGGCACAGTGATGTCGAGGTTATCGCGAGCACGCAGCGGTCTTCGCCAGGCCCTCACCAGTCGAGTGGACGCAGACATTCTGCCAAGGCCCCCACGAATCCCGACTTTGAGTGCATGATTTCACGGAAGTTAATCTTCCGTCTCATCCCCTGATAAAAATACTCATAGTATTGCTACCGGAATCCACACAAGTTTGTTCCCTTAGCTTGAACCTCCGTATTCCCCGGAATTATTCGAGAGAGCGCACGGTCTGGAATGCTGAAGGCAGATTACAAGATGGATTGCGATCAAACCCTAAGTCGAACAAGGTGCTTGGAGATGAACTCGGGTCTTATCTCGACGCCCATCTAGTGGGGCCCTTGGCATCCAGCCGGGCCAGACACACAAAGCGTTGAGAAAAGCCTAGCCAGGTCTGCAGACATCCTCGGGGCGATTCCGACAAGGTCCCGCATCTAGAGCAATTGCTGCCTTCCGCCAAGGAACGAGTATCAACGGTTCCCAGTGCAGGAGAAACTTCTATGTTAATCGCAAGGCTTCTTGTACCTGTTGACGTCGAAGTGGCCCGTATGGCCAGCGCTACGGAAGGACCGCGGGACGGCATCACGTTGAGAGCAGATGCGGTTGCCACTTACGCGAGCCAAGCGAGGTTTGCCTCTCATAAAGGGTTGCTCGCGGAAGCGATGCTAGAGGACAGTCCAACTAGACCTCCGCGCCGCATGGCGGATTTTATTGTTTCTGCCGCGCTGCAAACCGTCCTTCTGACGGGACTCTTTTTGCTCCCGCTCTACTTCACTGAAGCGATCGATATTCATCAGTTCAATAAGACTCTACTCGTTGCTCCGGCTCCCCCGGCTCCGCCGCCACCACTGGCATCACTTCCCGTTGACCGGTCCGCCGCGCCGAAGCGAAGTGCCCTGCGCCTAGAAAAACAGCTCGTAGCGCCGAGGGTCATACCGCGTCAGGTCGCCAGTGTCATCGGAGAGGCGAGCGGAAACGACATGGGTTCTGCGACTCTCCTAGGCGAGGGTGCTCCCGGAGGAGTTCCCGGGGGTCTAGCCGGCGGCGTCATCGGGGGAGACCTTTCAGGTCCTGTCCCGCCGTCTCCAATCGATTCGGCGCCGAAGAGTCCGATTCGTGTTGGTCGGGGAGTAAAAGCACCGCGACTGATCTTTGGGCCCGAGCCGGTGTATCCCCTCCTGGCCCGACACGCCAAAATCAGCGGAGCGGTTGTTATTGACGCCGTGATTGACACGCAGGGAAGGGTGGTCGAAATGCATCCGGCGTCCGGAAACCCGTTGCTGTTAATTGCGGCGATGGAGGCGCTCCGCCACTGGAAGTACGAGCCAACGATCTTGGGCGGCGAGGCTTATCCCGTTCGATTGCTGGTGACCATTACGTTCGAATTGCAGGGGCGGTAGAGAGCTAAAGAACATGGCAAATAGAAGTTTGTCGTTTCCTGGAAAGGTTTGGCGGTTTGGTCTACTGCTAGCATTGCTTCCTCTCGCTGTGAGAGCAGGGGAAGTAAGATCGTTTTTTCGGTCAGCAGCAATATTGATTCGCGGCGGCAAATCGGCATCATCGGCTCGAATTCTTCAGGAGCGCTCCGCCACAGCAATCGAGTCACCATATGCGAGCAATCTTGTAACCCGGAACAGTGACAAGGTTTTACTGGCCTTGCCGGCTGGAAGGGAGAAAGCGGAGACTCTTATTGTTGCGATCAAGCGCGAGCCCTTGGTAAACAGCTCGCAAAGAATCATGCCCGAGGCGAAGGTCCAAACGCAGGTTGCTTCGCGGCAGTCGGCCGATAGTCAGGTGATCCCACTCTCTTGCTCCATCGGGGAAGTCCGTTCCACCTCAATCCATTTTCAGCTCACGGACAGCCTCATTTTCATGCAGGCAAGCCTCAACGGATCGCAGCCACTGTGGATGATCTTGGACACCGGTTCGAGTGTCACTGTCTTCGACGAATCCGTGTCGAAGACGTTGGGACTTCGGTTTAATGGCGAAAGGAATGTTTATGGACCCGGGCAAGGGTCTGCTCAAAAGTTGGCATTCGCGAGCCACGCTGCGCTCCGACTTGCGGACGCGGAGTTGGACGACCAAACCGTGGCGACAATGCCCCTAGACTGGTTCTCGCGCGAATTGGGCCGAACGACTGATGGGTTCCTGGGTTCCAATATAATCCGGAACTACGTCGTCGAGATCGATTATGCAAACCAGGTGCTCCGTCTCCTGGATCCCGCTACCTACTCATATGCAGGGCCGGGTCAACGTCTGCCACTCCAATTCATCTGGGACAACATACCGAGCGTTCGCGCCGAGGTTGTGGCGCAAGACGGAACAGCAATTACCGGAATCTTCTTAATCGACTCAGGCGCGACGACGGCGATTTGGCTTACAAAGGCGTTCAGCGAAGCACATCCCGAATTTCTGTCCATCCCGGAGACGATCGAAGTACGAAATGTCGTTGCGGTGGGCGGTGCGCTTAGTACCCGGCTCGGGCGGTTGCCGGCTGTCAGACTCGGGGGATTCGTTGTCGCTAATCCGTCCGCGCAATTCTCCCAAAATAGTTCGGGCATTTTTGCCACTCCAGGCTTGGCCGGGACCATCGGAGCGCAGATGTTGCGGCGATTCAAAGTTGTTCTCGACTACCCACACATGGAGATGATTCTCGAACCGAACGAGCACTTCAACGAAACCGAGTAAAGAAGAATGGGCTAAATCACCGAAAGCTCGGCGGCCTTCATCAACTAGGTGAATAGCTGAGCTGGAAGACTCCTGACGACACCTAATTATTCTTGTCTCGGGAATTATTCGAGGAGGCAAGCGGTCTCGTAAGTAGCACACGTGATGAGGATGATTGTTTAAACGAACGGTACCCGCTGTCAAGGCGAACGCTCTGCAGATCGGTGCTCATCGAGGACAACATTCCCAACCACCCAAAGGAGAACGAATGAAAAAGCATTTCGTACGTCTGGCAATTGCATTTCTTGGTTTCTCTGCCTTGGCGATCGCGGCGAAAGCTCAGGTCCCAGATCAACTTGTAATAAACATTCCATATGAGTTCGTGGTCGCAGGCAAAACCCTGCCTCCCGGAACGTATCGAGTGAATCGCGTTAGCGATCTCAACGAGAACGAACTTGTTCTCAGCAGTTTTGAGAATCGGGCGGGCGCCTTTGTCATTTCGACCGAGGTGGAGGACGCGCGAGTCTATAAACCCGGTTTCACCTTCGAGGAAATTGGTGGGCAGCACTTCCTTACCAAAATTGAAACGGCCGACCACGTATTCGCTATTCCCCTGTCGAGGTCGGCTGCTCTAGAAGCTGCCATGAAATCACACCAAGGTTCCACAGGTTCGGCTGCTTCGGGCTCAAACTGAGTTTCCCTCGCGGATACTTGCCAGGTGAGGGCTCAGGCTCACAGACCAGGTCTGAGCCCTTTTGAGCCCTTTACCTGCCTTTAATCTCTCGGCCCGACAAGTCATGCACTGAAATCTTTGTTTACGGGATGCC
>Ga0307471_100002587_pt1 | contig 10454 bp, 8 predicted proteins | sample atmos_gasesAM3C__2_FD_204566 | JGI IMG/M metagenome (GOLD analysis project Ga0307471, IMG submission 204566) | Hardwood forest soil microbial communities from Morgan-Monroe State Forest, Indiana, United States - atmos_gasesAM3C_515 | ecosystem: Environmental > Terrestrial > Soil > Temperate... | reverse complement strand
GGTGACCATGTCTTCGAGGCCGAAGGGGCCGCCGGTACAGTAGGAGAACATCACCCAGACGAAATAAAAGAGTCCGGCTTTGCGGATGGCGGATTTGGCGACAGTGGAAGTGGCCACGGGGCTCGGGTCAGAATTGCGAGGGAGGATTATACGCGGTGGGAGAAGGATCTTCGCTCGCAGAGTGAATAGTCGAGCAGTGGTGGAGAAGTTGTCAGAGCCAGTGGTTTCGCACGCGAACATGGGGTCCTTCGACTGCGTTCGGCTGGAGCCTCACTTCGCTCAGGATGACAGGGTGGTAGGGGTGGTGGCCCCCCTGGGGCTGCTGGGGCGGCTATGGCGCAGGTTGTTTCCCTTCCCAGCGGGCCAGCATGGAATCGAGAGCGTCGCGGGTAACAAATCCGAGCGCATCCACGACTGCCTGCGGAGACAGCACGGGCGACTCGCCGACGAAATCCATGGTCATCGTCACTCGGGTCGTGCCGTTGGGGATGGGGGCAAAGGTCACGATCTGATCGGCCGTGATTCCCAATGCGTGGTTGATGATCGATATGCGCTTCGGGGGCTCCGCAAACGTAACCACGGCGGAGACCACAGCCGCGACGGGTTTGACCACGACGTAGCGAAGGCGGCTGCCGGGTTGCCAGGGCGGACCTTCCGTCCATGCGGCTTCGGAGTAGATGCCGCGATGCAGCAGGCGGGTTAAGTCGCAGAAGGCGTCCCAGAGTGGTTCGGGAGTGGTGCGGGCCGTGACTGAGTACTCCACGCGCGGAAGCATGATGCCCACCTCCGGACACGGTGAAGAGTTGACCAGCAGCGAAGTTCGGGCGGCTTTGACGCGGCCGGAACGATCGCAGTCAAATCAGGCAGCCAGGATGCCGGTCAATGCGCCTTCGAGTTCGAGCAACTTGCGCTTGACGTCCAGACCACCACCGTAGCCGCACAGCGTTCCGTCGGAGGCGACCACGCGGTGGCAGGGCACAACGATCGCGATCGGATTCCGGTTGTTGGCCATACCGACAGCGCGAAAGGCTCGCGGCTTGCCGACCGCGCGGGCGATGTCGGCGTAGCTGCGGGTTTCGCCGTAAGGAATCCGGAGCAGGGCACGCCAGCATTTCAGCTGGAAGGGAGTACCGCGGAGATCGAGCGGGAAAGTGAAACCCCGTCGCTTCCCGGCGAAGTATTCGGTGAGTTCGCGGGCGTACGGCTTGGTTTTCTTGTCGGATGGCTCCCAGCGAACGCTCTTGTCTCTGAGAACAGGAAGAGCTTGACCGCGATCGAATTCGAGAGCGACCAATCCCGTCTCGGACACACCCAGAAGCAGCGGCCCGGCGAGCGAGTCGCAGCGCGAGTAATAGCAGGTTTCCACCGAAGGCCCCTTTGAGGAGGGATGTGGCGAGGATTGTACTCCGATCTGCAGGAGGAAGTTGTCTGCGAGGCGGCAGGCAGTTGCTAATTTCTTCTTACGCTGGGGGCGGACGGACACCGACGGAGAGACGAAGCACACCACAGGGGGCACCGAGGATCAGTGAGGAAGGCTACGACTCATAGTCAGTGGGGAGAAAATCTCGATGCATTCGAGATGACGCAAATAGTCACGGGGTCCCCTTCGACTTCGCTCAGGATGACAGTTTTTAAGGCTGTTGAGAAAACAAAAAGCCTCTCGCTTTGCGCGAAAGGCCTTTGGGGGAATAGACGGGAACGAAGTCCCGCTGGGTTGAAGTGTCATTTCGCCGGGGCGGGCTGTTGGCTGGAGGCCAACTGCTCCACATTGTTCTTCAGAAGGCTGATTTCCACTTTGCCGCCGGTGGTGCGCTTGGCCTTGCCGTCACCGGCCGAGGCGGCCTGAACGGGGGCGTTGCCCATGCCGACGAGGTAGATGCGGTAAACCGGGATGTCATGGTTGAGGACCAGGTAACGGACCACCGACTCGGCCATCTTCTGCGAGTTAGAGATCGCGACCTGGCCATGGCCGGAGGAGAAGCCCTGCACTTCAACGATGTAGCCGCGCTGACTCTTCAGCGGGGTGGCCATCTCGTCGAGGGCGTCCTTGGCGGCCTTGCTCAGCACGGTCTGGCCGGCCTTGAAGCGGATTTCGGTCTGGGTCGAAGGCGTGTACTGATCGATGTTGCCCACAACCTGCTCCACGGTGGTCAGACGGGTGGTTGCGGCCGTGGCCGTCTGCTGGGCGGTGTTGGCGCGGTTGCCCGCATCGATGGCGTGCTGGTCGGCTTCGTTCGCCTTGGTCGAGGCGAGCTGGATGCCTTGCTGCGCGCGCGAATCGACGTCCTTGATCAACTTGCCGTTCGCGGCGGTGAGCTCATCGAGCTCGTTGACGCGGTCGCGGATCGGCGCAGTCTGCCGCTGAACATACTTCTTGCGGGCGAAGGGATTGACTTTGCCCCAGAAGCCTTCGTGAGTATCGGGCTGCAAGGGGTCTTTTCCGGTGGCCGCGTCCGCCTTGGTGGGGGCGGGAGCCGGGGTCGTCGAAGCGGGTTGCTGGGCAAAGGCCGGAAGGGCGAGAGCGCCGGCCAGAAGCAAAGTAACGATTGAGCTGTTCTTCATTTTAGACTTCCTCCGATTGGGGGAGCGTTTCGCGCTCCACTCCAGCACGCCTGAGAGCGTGTTGCGTGATTTTTAATTGCGTCCCCTAACGGGTGAACTAAGAGCAAGATATTGCTATGCCGGCATACGCTGACGCAACGTATGCACTGGGAACCTATGGAACTGGGCGCCGTCCTGGTGCGTGGCGCTCGCTATGGCTATCTACAGGTTGCGTGCCAAACCCCGTTCGGCAAGGCGACGCTAAACGCTTGAGACACAACGACATTGTAGCGCGATTTGGGGGGCCCGGTGGGGGGAACACCTGAGGCCGGGTAATTTTGGCAGAAACTGCTATAAAAACTACTTGGGCCGATCCCGGAATACCCGCGAAAACACAGGGGGAAATGGATGTCTGGAAGCAGTGTGCAACGGATTTGCACTTTTGGCATAGCCGTGGTCTTGCTGCTCCCGCTAAGGACGAACCTGGCCGCGGCGGGGGCGGCGCAGTCCCCCAAAGCGGCATTGCCGTCGGCGAAGCTGGGGCCGGACCGGCTGGAGCAATACGCCGACCTGGCTCTGCACTGGATGCAGGAATACCTGCGGATCGATACTACGAATCCGCCGGGAAACGAGATGCGGGCGGCCACCTTCTTCAAGAAGATTCTGGACCAGGAAGGCATTGAAAATCGGGTGTTCGAATACCAGCCGGGGCGGGCCAACCTGTGGGCGACGATTCCGCACGCCTCGAGCGCGGCCAAGCGACCGATTCTTCTGCTGAACCACATGGATGTGGTGACCAGCGATGCGGCGCGCTGGAAGGTGCCACCGTTCAGCGGGCAGGTAGTGGATGGCGCCCTGTACGGCCGGGGCGCTCAGGACATGAAGAACGAAGGGCTGGCGCAACTGGTCGTAATGGTGATGCTGAAGCGCGAGAAGGCGGCGCTCGACCGCGACATAATCTTCCTGGCGGTGAGCGACGAAGAGGCCGCCAGCACAGGCACCGACTGGATGATCGCCAACGAGCGCGCCCTGCTCGGCAACGCCGAGTTCCTGATCAACGAGGGTGGCGAGAACCTGCTGGAGAATGGGAAGGTCAAGTACATCGGGGTGGACGTGGGCGAGAAGAGCCCGTTCTGGCTGCACGTGGTGGCACACGGTCGACCGGGGCACGGCTCGCGGCCGATCGCGGACTCGGCTCCGAATCAACTGGTGGACGCGCTGAGCCGGATCCTGGCCTATCGGACACCATTCAAGGTGCTCCCGATAGTCGAGGAGTCGCTGCGAGAGATGGCGGTGGACGAGCCCCCGGCGCGTGCCCGGCAGTTCCGCAATATCCGGCAAGCGATGCAGGACCGGAAATTTCAGCAGCAAGTGGAGCAGGATGAATCGCTGAACTTCCTGTTGCACGACACCATCTGCCTGACCATGCTGGGCGGGTCGGAGCAAACCAATGTGATTCCTGCCGAAGCCTGGGCGAACCTCGACGTGAGACTGCTTCCGGGAGAGGACCCGAAGCAGTTTCTGGAGACCTTGCGGCGAGTGGTCAATGATCCGGAGGTCAGCATTGAGCCGCAGCAGGGAGAATTTCGGGTGGCCAACTACTCGCCGACCAACACGGCACTGTTTGCGGCGATCCGGCAGGTGTCAGCGCAATATTTTCCGGGGACTCCGGTGGTGCCGAGGCTGACCAGCGGGTACACCGAGAACCAGCGCTATCGTCCACTGGGGATGGAGGCGTACGGGTTCACTCCGTACACGGCCACGGATGCCGAAGGTGCAAGCGAGCATGGGAATGATGAACGCGTCCGGGTAGAAGAGGTGCGTCGCGCGCCGAGAATTTTGTATGACGTGGTGATGGCGGTGGCGGGAACGAATTGACACGGCAACTCCAGGGATGAACTCGTGGCGGACAAAGGCAATCAGGTTGACAACATTCAGAAGAGCTACGACACGGTCGCGCGTGCCTACGCGGACGAAATCTATGCGGAACTGACGGACAAGCCTTTCGATCGTGAGTTGCTGGATCGCTTTGCCGCGCGGGTGCGCGGGTGGGGCAGGGTCTGCGACGTGGGATGCGGGCCGGCGCAGATCGCGCGCTACTTGCGGGACCGCGGGGTCGATGTCCTGGGCCTGGATCTATCGGCGGGGATGCTGGCCGAGGCGCGGAGGCTGAATCCGGATCTCTTGTTCGTGCAAAGTTCGATGCTCGCGTTGGGCCTGGGCTCCGAGACGCTGGGAGGAATCGCGGCCTTCTATTGCATCATTCACATTCCGCGCGAACAGGTGGTGACGGCGCTAGCGGAGATGCGGCGCGTTCTGCGGCCCGGAGGATGCCTTTTGATTACGTTTCACCTGGGCGCGGAGGACAGCCATCACGAGGAACTGTTGGGACGGCCGGTGAGCCTGGATCTGGCTCTGTTTACGACCGCGGAGATGGCTGGCTATCTGGAGGCAGCGAGGTTCTCTGTGGAGGAAGCGCTGGAGCGCGACCCCTATGCGCCGGAAGTGGAATACCAAAGCCGGCGAGGGTACATCGTGGCGTCAAAGCCGGGCGGGTGACGAGTGGGCTTACTTCGCCGTTTGCGGGGATTTTTTGGGGAGGACGAACTCATCGACATAGCGGTAGAGCTTGTCATGATGCGCGTCGCGGTAGGCGGGATAGTCGGTCTTGATTTCGCGGTCTGCGCGGTTGAGGAGAACGAACGCTTCGAGCAGACCTTCGTGGTCGATCTGAATGAGGGCGAGCAAGGCCGGGTCGAGTTTCTCGGCCTTCTTGAGGGAGGCCGCGTCGGGCGCCAATACGGAGACCATTGCGTCCAGGGCCTCGGTTTCTTCTTTGAGGGATCTCCGGTAGCTCGGCTCGTTGGGAAACGCCTTCTTGAACTTCTCTTTTTGCCATAGCCCGCGAGTCCGGGTATAGGCGGCCCATCCGGCGGCCTCGGGGTCCCCTGCGTTGAGCGAGTGCTCGTCGAGGGTGGCCGAGCCTTTCGCACCGGCGACGGGCACGGACGATTTGTTCTGCAGGATGATGGCATTGAAGGGCTGCTGGATGCGGTCGGTCCACTGGCGTAACGCAGACCAGGGAGTGCGGTTGTAGGGCTCTGCGATCACCGCATTGATGTACTTCTCACGGGCCTCGTCATTTTTCCCCACCATGCCCAGGGCGTCGCCCCAAAAGCGGTAGGCGGTTTCCTTCGTGGGATCGAGTTTGATGGCTTTCGCGAACCACTCGCCGGCGTTGTTGTAGGCGCGCTGCGAAAAATACACATCGCCGACGTACACGGTAGCGTCATAGTTCTTGGGATCCAGTTCGAGGACGTGGAGATAGCCTTCGCGCGCCTTATCGAGATTGCCGCGAGCACGATCGGCTTCAGCGGCTTTCATGGCGTCATCGACATCCTTGCGGTCGGAAAATTTCAGGTCGGAACCGTCTTCGGGGATCGAGAGCAGGATCTCGAGGAGTTCCCCATGGTCGCCTTGTTCCTTGGCCTCGAAGCCGAGAGAGCGCGCATGGAGACGGGCTTGCCGGCGTTGCTCGGGATTTTTCAGGGTCTTGGAGTATTCGAGGATGCAGTAGGCCCAGTGTTCCCTGACCACGAAATCCTTGGGGGTGAGACCGGCGAGTTTCTCGAGCAGGGGCATGGCCTCGACGAACCTGCCGGCCCGGTAAAGATCGAGGGCCTGCCGGCGGAGGGCCACGGTGGCTTCATCCTCGGGCGTCTTGCCCTGTGCGGAAGCCACGCCGCCGAGAGCAAGAAGCACCAGCAACAGCGCGCTCCACACTCTTACCACGCTGTGGATGTGGCCCGATTTGTGAATCATGCCTTGCCTCCCCAGCCTTGTGCCGCGCCCGTTCCCCGAGGAACGTTGAAACTTCAAAATAATACGGAAACCTGCCGGCGCAAATGGCACTTGTGGGTCCGGATGGGGAAAGGCCTTCGCTCCCTCGACTGCGCTCGGGATTTCGGCGGCCGGCTCAGACGCCGGCTAATCGCCTCAACTTCGACTGCGTTCGGCGGGCGCCTCACTGCGCTCCGGATGACAGGGTAGAGGAGGCTAGGGGGCGCAGAATCTCTCATATTGCTCGTAGATGTAGTTGTCGGTCATGCCGGCGATGTAGTCGCAAACCACGCGCGGCAGAGGCTCCTCGTGGGCTTTGTCCTGATAGTTGTGGGGAAGCGCGGAGGGCTTTTCCATCCAGTAGGCGAACAAGGCACCGATCACGACCTCGGCATCGTCTTTCTCCTCGGCGAGCGAGGGGCTGAAATACAGGTTGTTGTAGAGGAAGCTCTTGGCCTCGCTCCGTTCCTTTGCAACTTGGGCGCTGAGGGCTGCGAGACGCTCCGGGCGATTGCGGACTTCCTCGAGCGTGCGGACGCCAGCGGTTTGCACGTGCTGCTGCGTGTTTTGAATCAGATCTCCGACCAGGCGGTCGAGCATGCGCTTGATGGTTTCGTTGAACTTGAGTTTGTCGATGGCGCCGGGATAGAGCGCATCGACTTCCTGAAAAAAGCGCTCGAACAGGGGCACGCCCGCGCGGATGTCGTCGAGCGTGAGCAGGCGGGCTTCGAAACCGTCGTCGAGGTCGGCAGTGTTGTAGGCGATTTCGTCGGCCAAGTCGATGAGCTGAGCTTCGAGCGGAGGGCGCTGGTCGAGCAGATACTCGGCGAGTTCGGGAAACTGCCGGGCGTCGTAATCGCGGGAGTGCTTGATGATGCCTTCGCGGACTTCGAAGGTCAGATTCAGGCCGCGGAAGGCGGCGTAGCGCAGTTCGAAGTCCTCGACGATGCGCAGCGCATGCAGGTTGTGATCGAACAGGAGTCCGTGGGCGCGCATGGCGGCGTCCAGAACTCTCTCCCCGGCGTGGCCGAAGGGAGGATGGCCGATGTCGTGGACCAGGGCGAGCGCCTCCACCAAGTCGACATTCAGGCCGAGCGCGGCGGCGACGGTGCGGGCGATCTGGGCGACCTCGAGGGTGTGGGTGAGGCGGTTGCGGAAGTGGTCGGAGTAGCGGCGGGTGAAAACCTGGGTTTTGGCTTCGAGGCGGCGGAAGGCGCGGGCGTGGATGACGCGGTCGCGATCGCGCTGAAAGTCGTTGCGGTAGGGATGTTGCGGCTCGGGGTGACGGCGTCCGCGGGAGTTTTCCGCGTGCACCGCATAATCGGCGAGCATGGGGCGAGTTTAGCAGGTTTTCTACGTACTGCAGGAGCAAGCAGAGACAGCAAACGACAGGCAGATGCCTGTCGTTGCGGTTGTATTCATTTCTCGAGACGACTACGGCTTTTCGCCCTGCTCTTTGGCCAGCTTCATTTTGGCGGACTCGAGTTTCTTCTGCACGCGGGCGAGATCGTCGGAGTCAACCTCGGCGGCGATGGTTTTGTTCCACTCCGCGACGGCGCGCTCCCAGTGAACTGCGGCCAGTTTCAAGCGTCCGGTCTTCTGGTAAAGATCGCCGAGGTGATCGTGCACGGTGGGATCGGTGCCGATCCGCTGGGAGGCTCGCAACAGCTGCTCTTCCGACTGTTCGTACTTGCCGAGCCGGAAGTAGGCCCAGCCCAGGGAATCGAGATAGGCGCCGTTGGAGGGATCGAGGTCGACCGCTCTCTTGATGAGGGTGAGCGCTTCCTCGAGCTTCACGCCGCGGTCAGCGAGCATGTAGCCGAGGTAGTTGAGCGTCATGGCGTTCTGCGGGTCGGTCGCGAGCACCTTGCGGAACATCTCTTCCGCCTGGTCAAATTTTTTCTGGCGCTCGAAGCTGGAGCCGCGCAGGAAGTAGACGTACTCCTTATCGTCGGGCTTGGTGGAAAGCTGGTCGGCCTTGTCGAGAGCGGCCTGAGCATCGTCCCAGCGCTTGAGGCGCGTATTCATCTGGGCGAGCGTGATGTAGACGTCGCGATCCTCGGGCGTGCCCTTGAGGAGCGTGCGGACGTCAGCGAGAGCCTTGTCGGGTTGTCCGGCGTCGGCCAACTGAGCCGCGTAGACCATGTGCAGGCCCCGGTCGTTGGGGAGTTTCTGCACGGCTTCCTTGGCAACGGCGGTGGCCTGTGACCACTGCTTGGCTTCGCGGTAGGTGTCGATGACCTGCTGGTAACCGCGCACGGCGTTATCGTCGCCAAGAGCGATCATCTTGCGGAACACATCGACCGCCTCGGGGTACTTATCCTGATCGCGGTAGACGGTGCCCAGACGCTCGAGGAAGACGGCGCGATTGTTGCGTTCGCCCTGGCTATAGCTGCTGTCGGGCTTCTCGGTTTTCTTGAGGAGATCCTGCAACGTCTGCACGGCCTCGTCGTACCGGCCCTGCGCCTGGTAGACAGCAGCCATGTTGTAGGGAACTTCGATCGAGTCCTGCACCATGGTCTCGGCTTTTTTCAGGTTCTCGAGGGCGAGATCGTATTTGCCGCTCTTGCGGTAGATCTCGGCCATGTGCAGGTAGGTCTGGGCGTCTTCCGGATTGGCGTCGGCGATGATCTTGTATTGCTCGAGAGCGGCGTCGGTCTGGCCGTCGTTCATCAGGTTCTCGGCCAGTCCACGAATGGCGTCGAGATTGTCGCGGTCGAGTTCGATGGCGTGCCGGTAGGAGTTGATGGCCTCTTTGTATTGCTTCTGCTGCTCGTAGGTGTAGCCGAGCGCAGAATACATTTTGGCGGAACGGCCGGCATCGGGAACGGAGCTCAGCACCTGCACCGCGCGGGTGGCGTCGCCTTCCTCGTTGTAGAGGTAGGCCAGGGTAGTGACGGCTTCTTCGGAATCCGGCTGCAACTTGACGGCAGTCTTGAATTCGGTCTCGGCCTTGGTCAGATCGTTGTTCAGGCGGTAGAGGCGGCCGAGCAGCAAGTGATCGTCGACGTTGTCAGGTTCGATCTTGATGATCTGTTCGTACTGTTCGATGGCCAACTTGAGAACACCGCCGGAATTGTTTCCCGACTGCATATCGCCCAGCGAACGGAGGTAGATCCGGCCCAGCAATTTGTGGGCTTCGAGGTTGTTGGGATCGCGCTTGAGGATGTCCTGGGCTTCGAGCACGGCGTCGCGGATGCGTCCGGTCTTGGCGTAGAGCTCGGCCAGAGCCGAGGTCAGGTATTCGGAGCCAGGGTCGGCATCAATGGCGGCCCGGTACTCTTCGATCGCCTTGGTCGCCAGTTCGCTGCGGCCATAGACGGCGACCTGCTCTTCGTACATGTGCGCTACGGTGTAGTGGTAATAGGCAGCGGCTTTATCCGCCTTGCGCGCGGGCTGAGGAGCCGACTTGGCATCGGTATCCGGGTTGCTGGTCTGGCCAAAGCTGGCGGCGGCGGCCGCCAGGAGCACGGAAAAAACAAAAAGGGTTCGCTTCATTCAATACCTTTGATTCCCAAAGCCTTAGCGATTTAGATGCTGAACCGCCGCGCGTGGGTGTATTTGAATTGTAATGCAGGGGTGGAATGAAGAGGAAGAAAACGCGCCTCTGTAAGGTCGCGGAAGTAACCACGGAAGGACAGGGACGAATGGGATTGTCAACTGTCAATTGTTCCAGCGTCGAAGGCAAACCCAAGGCGGACCGAGACTTGGGGCAACTCTGGGAATCAACACTCCAGCAACAACATGCCAGGCTGCCTAGTGCCGAAAATGCCTTACCCCGGTAAAGATCATCGCCATTGCGTGGCGGTCGGCGGCTTCAATGACTTCCTGGTCGCGGACGGAGCCACCCGGCTGGATGATCGCCGTCGATCCCGCCTTCGCGATTTCTTCGACGCCGTCGGGGAACGGGAAAAAAGCGTCTGAGGCGGCAACGGTGCCTTTCAGGAGCAACTGGGCCTTCATCGCGCCGAGTTTGCACGAGTCCACCCGGCTCATCTGGCCGGCTCCGACGCCGACGGTCTGGCCGTCGCGGACGTAGAGAATGGCATTCGACTTCACGTGCTTGCACACCT
>Ga0307471_100002586_pt1 | contig 10454 bp, 14 predicted proteins | sample atmos_gasesAM3C__2_FD_204566 | JGI IMG/M metagenome (GOLD analysis project Ga0307471, IMG submission 204566) | Hardwood forest soil microbial communities from Morgan-Monroe State Forest, Indiana, United States - atmos_gasesAM3C_515 | ecosystem: Environmental > Terrestrial > Soil > Temperate... | reverse complement strand
TTACACCAAAGGATGATCATGACAGCACGGATAGGTAGGCATTATCATGCAACGCCATCATCGGCCAAATATTGCCGTGATTCGTGCATATTGCTCGCCTACACCGTTGATCCTATGCTGAAACTCGCAAATGCGAGTAATATTCATAGGTCGATTGATCTATTTAAGTCAGCTGGCAGTATTTTGTAGCAAACATGTTAACTCATTTACACTGTAGACACATAATGGAACATTCTCATATGATAAGATCCGCCGGGAAACAGGGAAGAAGAGTGAGTCCTTTCTGCCAAGCAACTGGATGCTTCATGATGATGTCTATCTTGTTCTCAAAGAGACTAAGGAAGCAGACTATATGAGGTTAGCAGGGACAGAAACTACGAGACTATGGAAAAAAGGGTTTCAAAAGAAATAGAGTTTGACGAGTTCAAAATGATCCTATATGTGCGCGAGGCGGATTCAAGTATCTCATCAGTGGAAGCTAGCTGGGAGAACGTGAAGCGATGTGGTCTGCGTGCCGCAGAAATTTCATAGGCTCGATTGCCTTCCAGCTGTCAAGAACATAAAACAATATCGAGTAGTTGCCGGTGTTAAAGCCGCCACGAAAAGGCTGGAAAGTTGATACCACCGGAAGACCATTGTTGTTTTGTGCAAGCTCTCTTAGCCTCTTCACTTCGTAGCCTCTGAGCCGCGGGACGCCTGCGCTCGCCTTTACCTGAATGAACCACTTCGAATCATGGCAGGTGGCGACAATGTCTGCAGGTCCTCTGCTTGCAGGCGACAGCATGACATCCCAACCAATTGACTTTAGGTAGAGAGCCACAATGTATTCAGCCTCCCGGCCAAACTTGCTCCAAGAATACAAAGCAACATGCCAGCTTCGCAATCCCATATAGCTATTCTTGGCAGAAATTGTTCACCTCCGGCTCAACAAGATACATATGTGACGGTAATGGCGTATGTGCCTGTCGCTCATATGAGTGCCTTTGCAGCTATGAAGGTAGGAAGGTGGAACCTGACTGACCTTGTCAAGGACCCTTCGGGCGACGCATTTCGCCACTTTCTGAAATCGATCGAAGACCAGCTGGTACGATTTGAGAGAAGTCGGCAGAGCTTGCGGCCGGACATTTCGCCAGCTGAATTTGAAGGGCTAATACACATGCTTGAAAGCATTTCCGAAAAAATCTCGATCGCAAGCGGCTACGCGCACTTACGTTACTACGCCGACACATCGTCAAATGAAGCATCAGCACTCGTGATGAAGATGGAAAAGCTGGCATCAGATATCGGTAACAGGACGTTATTTTTCGATCTCTGGTTCAAAAAACAGATCGACGATGAAAATGCAAGCAGGCTGATAAATGCCGTCCCGCAAGTCTATCGAGAATACCTGCGGCACAAACGGCTAGTCGCAAAATATTCCCTGAGCGAGCCGGAAGAAAAAATCATCAACACGCTCGAAGTGACAGGCACTAGGGCTCTTGTCAAGATCTACGACAAGATGACGAGCGCATTTGAATTTACGATGAAGCTAAAGCACGGAAGGAAAGTTATAGAGAAAAAATTCGACAATAGGGAAAAGCTTGTGTCGCTTGTCAGGAGCCCAGACGGCAAGACAAGGAAAGCAGCCTACAAGTCCTTGTTGGAGGTTTACAAGAAAAACAACGGTGTGCTAGGCGAGATCTACCAGAACGTCGCCATACAGTGGCGCGATGAGGCGATCTCGATGCGCGGATACAAGTCTCCGATCTCTGTAAGAAACACTGCCAACAACCTAAACGACACGACGGTCGAAGCGCTGCTTGCAGCATGCCGGAGAAATTCTGTGATATTTCATGATTATTTCAAAGAAAAAGCTAGGATGCTTGACATGAAAAAGTTAAGCAGATACGACCTCTACGCCCCAATATCAACCAAGGCGTCTGATAGCAAAAAATTCACCTATAGCAAGGCAATCCAAAACGTACTTGATACATTCGGCGATTTTGATCCTCAGTTCCGAGGGCTTGCAGAGCGCGTGTTTTCTGAACGCCATGTTGATTCGGAAATCAGAAAGGCAAAGAGAGGAGGCGCTTTCTGCTATACTATAACACCAAAAGTGACGCCCTATGTGCTGTTGAACTTTGATGGCCTGACAAGGGACGTTTCGACGCTTGCCCATGAATTTGGTCACGCCATCCACAGTATGCTTGCGTCAGAGATGCCAATAATGGTATCGCATGCGCCACTGCCTCTCGCAGAAACTGCATCAGTGTTTGCAGAAATGCTGCTCAATGAAAAGCTTGCAGAAAAGATGTCCAATAGAGAACGCAGGATTCTGCTGGCAGAACACATAGACGACATGTATGCGACTATAATCCGGCAGGCATATTTCACGCTCTTTGAAATTGATGCACACATGGCAATAGGTGAGAACAACGCAACCATAGATGCTGTGGCCAAGATGTACATGGACAACCTCAAAGAGCAATTTGGCACTTCAGTGGAGCTAACGCCAGATTTTCAGTGGGAGTGGATATACATACCACACTTTTACCATACGCCTTTTTACACTTACGCATACTCGTTTGGCAATCTGCTCGTAATGTCGCTTTACAAGCAATACAAGCTTGAAGGCAGATCCTTCGTCCCGAAATATTTCAATATACTGTCAGCTGGCGGCTCTAGGAAGCCAGAAGAGCTCTTGATGGAGGCGGGCATTGACATTTCAAGAGAAGAGTTCTGGCAGCAAGGCTTTGACTATGTACGTGAAATGATACAGCAGTTGAAAGCGCTTGCGCCATGACGATGCTGTTCTTGCAGTAAGTATAGCAGGATCAATGGCTGCCGGCGTCCTGCTACCGTCCGCCGGGTTATTTGTGGAACCATATTTGCTGGTATGGCTTGGCGCGCTATTATTTCTGAATTTGATCAGGCTCAACACATCCGACCTCGTATCAACATTTACAAAACCAAAACAACTTGTTGTTCTCTCAGCTATCAAGCTGGCCATCCTGCCACTTGCAATGTATGAACTTGCCTATGTAGTATATCAGCCCTTTGCGTTGCCAGTACTTCTTCTCTCAGGCATTTCAACTGGCCTTGGCGCACCGTTTGTTGTGAATCTCATAGGCGGCCGATTGCCGCTTGTAGTTGGCATGATAATTGTGACGTCGTTAGCTGTACCATTTGTGTTGCCATCTATTGTCTACGCGCTTCTAGGATCACAGTTTGACATACCGGTGCTGCAAATGGTGTTCTTGTTGTCTGCTGCGCTCTTTGCTCCGTTGGCATCCGGCTGGTTTGCAAAAAAATATTTTCCAGCTGTAGCTCGCTTTGCTGATGAAAAATCATTTCCGCTATCATTGATCTTTATTATCCTGATAAACTTTGGAATGTTTGCAAAATTCTCCGGGTACTTTTACTCTGAGCAATTGTTCTTGCTTGGCACTCTGGCAACAGCATTTCTGTGTTATGCCGCCTATTGTTTGGTAGGATATGCAAGCGCTTCAGGTGGTCGCTATGAGAGAACTGCAGGGCTTATCACAATGAGCTACATTAACAATGTGCTCGTAGCGGTGTTTGCATACCAGTTCTTTGGCCCGACAGTGGCAGCGCTTGCAGCACTTTACAATCTTCCCTATTATGTTGGCATAATTGTCATCAAGAAATTCATGCCGAGGGCGCCGAACCGGTAAGTTATTGAGATCCATTGTGGCCTGCGGGAGCAGCTTCTAGGATCGCCTTTGCTTGCTTGTAGTGCACGGCGTCTATCATTCTGCCTTCAAGCCGGATAGCTCCTCTGCCGCTGCCTCTCTCTATCGCCTCGCCCAGAGCCTGGATTACCTTCTTCGCCCACTCGATTTCGCTCTTGCTAGGAAGGAAGACTTTGTGAACTGGGTCTATCTGGCTTGGATGGATTATGCTCTTGCCCGAATAGCCAAGTCGCTTTGCAATTGTAGCATCCGCGACAAGGCCGTCAGTGTCGTCAATCTTTTGCCAAATCGCATCTATCGCATGCACCCCTGCCGCCCTTGCGTCAACAGGCACTTTCGCCCGGGCATAGGCGTAACCTGTCGGATCGTTTTCATCATAGTCGAGCCGCATGTCATTCAGAAAATCAAACACGCCAAACACAAGCGCGTCTATCTGGTCGTCGGCGCCTGCAATCTTGTAAGCGTTCACTACCCCTTTCGCGGATTCGATTGAAGGCATCAGAGCTATTTTCCCTGTCTTTCTTGCCTTTTCAAGCGCAGCGACTTGCTTTCTTATCTTGACGACCTCCGCAGCTTCATTGACCTTTGGTATAACAATCCCGTCCAAGCCCTTTTGAATGGCTGCCTTGAGGTCGGCAGCAACAAGCCCCGATTCGGGCGAGTTTATCCTGACATAAACAGGCCTAGCATATTGCTGTCGGCTAGCAAGCGCTTTGGCTATTATCTTCCTAGCCGCATCTTTTTCATTGAATGGAACCGAGTCTTCAAGATCAAAGCAAAGGACGTCGGCTGCCAGTGCCTTGGCCTTTTCTACAAAGCGTGGGCTGTTGCCAGGGACAAAAATCAGGCTTCGGAACATGAAACAGAGAAGAAGGGGAGGGTTTTTAGAGCTTTTGTGGTGTCGTCACTATCTTGCCAAACTGCTGGGCCTCTGCCATCATTACGTGACCCTTGACCATATCTGAGAACGGTAAAACCGTGTCAATAACTGGCTTTATCTTGCCCTTGCTTACCCAATACATCACGTCTTCAAGCTCTGCCTTGGTGCCCTGCGTCGAGCCTAGCAGGTTTGTGCCCTTGAAGAATAGGAACCTCAAATCTAGGGTTGAGTCGTAGCCGGTTGTTGCGCCTGTCGCCACTAGCGTGCCTCCCATTTTGAGTAGGCCAACTTCTTGCGGGAACGTTGCCTTGCCGATGTGCTCAAACACTACATCGACGCCGGACTGACCCAGCTTCTTGTTGATTTCGCGCACCTTCTTGTACCAGTCGGCTTCCCGGTGGTTGACAGTATAGTCCGCTCCAATCTCGATGCATTTGTCCATCTTGTCCTTGTTCCCTGCGGTTGCAATGACTGTGCAGTTGTAGAGCTTGGCAATCTGTATGCCAACCATTCCCACGCCAGAGCCGCCGCCCATAATAAGCACGAGTTGGCCCGGTTTTATTTTGGCCCGGCCAACTAGCATGTGCCAGGACGTCATTCCAACCATCGATACCGCTGCCGCGTCGTTAAACGAAACATTGTCCGCGATTTTCACAACGTTGACTTCAGGCAGGTGTGTGTACTGCGAAAATCCGCCCCAAAGCGGCCCTGTCTGGAACCCCCAGATGGTCCTATCTGCGCAGTCATATTCCCTGCCTGAGGTGCACGCGTCGCACACCCTGCAGCTCATGTTCGAATGCGAGGCTACCCTGTCGCCAACCTTTAGCTTCCGGACGTCAGAGCCCACTTCAACCACAGTGCCGGCAACGTCGCTTCCGGAAATGTGTGGGAGAGGTGTCTTGATGGGTTCGCCCCAGATTGCCCAGAGATCGTTGTAGTTATAAGCTGACGCTTCAACTTTGATCAAGACTTCGTTTGGCTTTAGGTTTGGAACATCAATATCTTCAATCTTTATCACCTGCGTGGGGTCCTTGTTGTACTCTCTGAATACTGCTGCCTTCATAGAGCCAAAAGCGCCAGCTAGACCTTAAATAGTTAACTCATGCCCCGGCAGGCTTTATTCAGCCCGATGCTACCTTCTTTCAATCTTGAAATCTTTTTTTGGCTGTTGAATGCGGAGCAAAAGCTGCTTCAATTCCTCGTCGTTCAAGGGGCGGTTTATCCTTCCAGAAGACGCCGCGTTGATAAGGTAGTTTTCAACCGATGCAGCAAGCTCAGGCTTGACAAGCCGGATGTTCATGAGCCGCTGGCGTGCCTGAGGATCAAGGACAACTTGCAGAACTCGTTGACGCATCGCAGTTTCAGCCTCGCGCCTTCTTCCTTCTTCGTCATTTGGCTGCTGTGGAATTGACATAGCTCATTACGCGTAGCGCTGGAGCTGCGGTGCAGTTTTTATCAGCTCTTTGTGGATCTCAGTCGCAAGTCTGTCCATCTTTTTCATGCCTTCGCTTGAAACGAATCTGCCCTTGCCCTGAACCTTGACGATGTAGCCGGACACCTCTAGCTGCTGCAAAGCCTTACGTACAATTGCGCCGCCCGCATCCCTGTGGTGGGAGAGGTTGTACCCAACCTTCTTCCTGCCGCCATAGGCAACCTTCAGGTCAGCAACTCCAAGAGGACCGTGAAGGTAAATCTTTCTCAAGAGTGAAGCGCATCTAGCGTACCACCAGTCTTTGTCCTGGGGAATTCGAGTGGCGTGCGAGCCTGTTTTGACAAATGCTGACCAAGCCGGGGGTACTACCTTTTTGTCATTCTTCAACTGCTCGGCCAGCTTGGCGATCAGCTCGTCAGCCGGAACGTCGTAAACTTTTGCCATATAGTATCTCGGAAATCTGCTTGAACCCTTATAAATCCTTATTCCGCCAGTACCCTGCGGTAGGTATGGCCGCATTTTAGGCACGTGATCCGCACCGCCCTCGTTTTTGCCCTGCCAACCCTCACCCGCGCGCTCCTTCCCGGAACAATGAAAGCCTTGCACTTTTTGCAAAAGAGCTGTCTCGCCTCGTAGGGCATTCGGACCCGAAAGCGCATCGCTATTTTTTTCGCCCGCCACGCCTGTCCAGCCGCTAGGACTTCGTCTTTCTCCTTCAGGGCGGTGTTGACGAGTATGTCGATACGCTCGCTTGCTATCTGTTTTTCCTGTTGCTTCAACATGCTGTCAACGCCCCTCAGCCAGATAAACTATCGCTGCGACAGTTGATTTAACTTGATACACAAATACAGCTGATGACCAATCTTGATAAGCTCGCGAATCGCAAAGAAATACGCCGAGCTAAATGAGAGAGCTTGCTCGGCTCGCAGGCAGTATGATTGACTTTCGCTTCCTTCATTTTCGTTTCCGCTGAAAGAAAAGGCCTTGTCCAGCGACGGGATAGCGACCTATCTTCATGGAGAAAATCCCGCTTTTCCGGCGCTCTACAACTTTTTTTGGCGAGCTGGTACACCGGTAGTGCTTAATATACAGGTCCGGCGGTATCGAGAGATACGATAACGCTGATCATTGCCGAGGCTGCGCTAGAGACTGTGCCGCGCGAGATTGTCAACCACGCCGCAGTGCGAAACCACGCCCTCAGGCTAGGGCGCAATCCGTCTGAAACCCTGCTTGACAGGAGCTACCACCACGCCGCTATGACCAAGCTGCAAGACAACGGCAAGCGCGGAAGGCCAGACATTGTTCATTTCGCGCTCATGGAGGCGTTGTCTACTCCGCTCTTTATGAAAGGCAGGCTGCGCGTCTATGTGCACACGATAGATGACAAGCTGATCACAATCACCGACAACCTGCGGATCCCAAAGTCGTACTTTCGCTTTGAAGGACTTACAATGAGCCTGTTCAGAGACAAGGTGGTCAAGAGCGACGAGGGAATGGTCCTGATGGAAATTTCAGACGGCACGTTTGAAGACCTGCTGAATGCAATCAAGCCGGGAAGGGTGATAGGCCTGTCTACAACAGGGGTTCAGAGCAAACCGGAAAAGATAGTGGCTGAAAATCTTGGAGACGATTGTGCGTTAGTGGTAGGTGCCTTCCCAAGGGGCCATTTTTCTGAGAGCACCACCAGACTACTGAACCTGACTTATTCGATAAGCGATATGGGGCTTGAAGCACACGTCGTTATTGCCAGAATATTGTACGAAAGCGAAAAGCTACTTGAAAAGGGCGTCCACCATGAAGGCGATGAAAAGCGCCGTAAGGTAAGGGCTTGAGAACTTGAATACGGTCCATGACGCCCTTTCGCTCGGTTTTACCAAGAGCCAGACTGAAAGTCCGATCATAATTGCTCCAAAAATGCTTGCAGTTGCAAGGTAGATCATCCCAAACTGGTTGAAAAAGAATGGCAATATGCTGAAAACAACCATCATCAATGTGGTGCCGGCAATTACCCTGACTGACGACTTTTCACTAGAAACGACCGGCAGCATCGGCACACCAGCCTTGGCATAATCCTTCTTTACGTGGAGGGCAAGGCTCCAGATGTGGGTCGGTATCCAGAGGAACACGAGTCCGGCCATCACTAGACCTATCTCGATATTCATCGTCGTGACTGCAACATATCCTATCAGCGCTGGTGCTCCGCCTGAAAAACCGCCAAGGATGATGTTTGATTGGCTGCGTCGCTTGAGCCACATGCTGTAAACGATGATGTTGTCAAAGAGCCCAAAGGCCATTAGCCCAAAAGCCCAGATGTTGATGAACCACGCGCATGCAAGCGAAATTGCTGCAAGCCCGAGACCAAAGGCAAGTGCATTCTTGGGCGATATCCTACCTGACGGAATAGGCCGATCCTTGGTGCGATCCATTATTGCGTCGATGTCGCGGTCGTTGTAGCCTGTGAGCGTGTCAGCGGCTGCCGAACCTGCTGCCACTCCACCTATGAGCAAAAGCCAAGTAAGCGGCGTGATCGGGATGTCAAAAAGGAATGAAGCTGTTAATGCGGCGCCAAACGCCGTGAAAACCAGCAGGTACCATATCTTGGGCTTTGTAAGCTCGTAATAGTTCTTCAGCTTGCTGCCTACAGTTACCTGGTGTATCGTCAATTGCTCGCGATGAGTAAAGTGAACTGATTGTTATTTATATTATTACTTGGCAATCGACGTAGGATAGGCCAGCTCGCGGCTTGTCTTGCGCATCTCAATGAACGTCTCTGTCTTTTGCACACCTTCTATCCTACCTATTTTTTCCGAGATAAGCTGGTGCATCTCGTCAAGCGAGTGGGCGTTCATTGTCACCAGTACGTCGAACCTGCCCGTGACCTCGGCAACCTCCCTAACTTCAGAGATCTTGAACAGCTCGTTCAGGACATTGTCCCTCAGTTTCGAGTCCATGTTGATGCCAGTGAGCGCCTTAACATTAAAGCCAAGCGCTTCGTCGTTGATCACAATAGTGAATTTCTTGATAAGCCCCCTCTTGACAAGGCGCTTTATCCTGCTGTAAACAACTGAAGAATTGACGTTGATTTTTTTGGAAAGTTTCGGAACGGAAATGCTCGCGTCCTTGGCAAGCTCGCTCAAAATTTTTACGTCTAGATCATCGATTCTTCCCATTCAAGAATTCACGTAGATCATAAATTTGGAGGTTAATAAACCTATAAACTATTGTTAAAGCACAGGTTAATGTTGAATTTTTTAACAACAAAGGTCTGTAGAACCTTATGAATCTGCAGCTTGTAGGTTTGGACGCAGATACAAGGAGAGACAGGCTTTTCCCGGGCATCCCAACTCTCCCTGTATCGGTGCGCCAACGGAAATTAAGTGAAGGGCAACTACGCCGTTCTCTGACCCATTGGCACACCGGTGAACTATATAAAATATTTTATGGTGATTTCTTTTTCAGAATTCAGCTAGGCTCCTCTTTCTTTGTCTTCCCAGACAACCTCTGATAGCCCAACCATCTCTCTAAACCTGTTGGCCGTGACGGGACCAAAGCCTGAAGAGTGATTGTTCGCCGGTAAAAAGGAAATCTCGGGTTCTAGCCACTAGACATTTGCAGGAAAACATGTGACATTATTTACATACGCTAGCTTTTATCCCCTGATAATGTGGCTATGCAATGCTTGGCCGGATGAGATTTAAAGGGGACAAGAAACCAGCGACAAAGCCTAAACTAAATCAGCCACCCAAAACGCCAAAAAAACAGGATGTTAGACCAGTAGCAAAAAAGCAGGCCATTAGTAAACCAATGAAGGAAATCAAACAATCTCCTAATCCCTATAAGCGATTTTTGAGTAACAACAAGCAAGCTTCTATGGAAGATCTCACTAAATATTTTGAGCTTAGAACATCACGATTCAGTGCTAGATCGACTGCTGCAGTAGCTGTAGCATTATCCTTATTCGTGCTACTCTTAACGGCTTATTATCAAGCAATACAGCAAGCTCTAAGCATTGATAGCCTCTTGCTGGGCAATATTATGGCGGGCGTCTTTGTTGGAGCAGCAGTAACGCTAATGGTTTTCTTGTGGAAAAATCTTGTGGCCATGTCTGAAGGTAGCTTTGACAAGAATTTTGGCTGGTATCTTGAGGCCAAAAGTTATTTCAAAACAAACCAGCAATCTCCAATCTTGGAAGCAGCCGAAATAAGTCCTAACCCACCTCAGGTTGAAGAAACCGAGGCGGCAGAAGAAACTGACGTCATTGATGAGGACAATGATGCTACTGACAGCGACGAATTACGAAAGTTCTTGACGAAGCTCGAGAATGCGGCAGACTCATAAGAGGATGAAGAGATCAGATAATTCACTAAAAAAGAAATTTAGAGGATGTTCTTGTCTTTCAGCAGCTCGGCAAGCAGAACTGCGCCTTTTGCAGATCCCATTTTTTCGTTGT
>Ga0307471_100002585_pt1 | contig 10455 bp, 10 predicted proteins | sample atmos_gasesAM3C__2_FD_204566 | JGI IMG/M metagenome (GOLD analysis project Ga0307471, IMG submission 204566) | Hardwood forest soil microbial communities from Morgan-Monroe State Forest, Indiana, United States - atmos_gasesAM3C_515 | ecosystem: Environmental > Terrestrial > Soil > Temperate... | reverse complement strand
TACATCGTAACAAAACTATTTGGCGAAAAAGAAGGAATAGGAAGGGCTTTCCTAACTGCCGTAGTTGGTACGATCGTTTATTCCATCGTTTATTTTCTTCTTGGAAATGGATGGTTAGCTGCAATTGTGGGCGGAATTGTCTGGCTAGTTGCATTGAGAGCTCTATACAAGATGGGATGGCTAAAGTCACTTGCAGTAGCCATAATAATTTGGATAATTGCCACAATAGTCGGGCTCTTGTTACCCACTTTAGCAGGGCCGCTGTAAGATACAGGCAACTCGGATAAAGACACAACACGAACATGATTCCTTCAGGTATCCCAACCTGAAGCCGTGTCACTAGACTCCGACTTCGGAGCTGAACTTAATTTAGCTATGGTTTTATAGAACCAACGACTTCTGTTGCGCAATGGTCTTCATAGAAGACGCCGGCAGCGAATTTGACGCGCCACTCGACGTGGTGTGGAAGTTAAACCGAGCACACGCGACAGACTCTGCAAAGATTCATCCTAACAGCAGAAATCACATGATGGAGCAGATAAATGAAACAACATTTATCATGGCATGGGAAGACGTTGCTCCGGATGGGCAGATAATAAAGACTAAAGCTAAAGGTTCCGTGCATGCCCCCTTGGGAACTATGTTTGAAATACTTGAAGGGCCACTAACGGGCTCGCAGTTCTTCAACTACTATACCCCAAAAGGCAACAAGACAGGAGTGACAGTCGTTGGAGAATTCAAATCCCCGGTTATGCCGGACGACGAACTAAAGGTCGCGGTACTGACATTTCTGGAAAGAGCATTCAATGAGGACTCGGCTTATCTAAAACAAGTGTTGATTCCCGCCATCTAATTTTTTATCCAGTAAGGTGCCGGACAGAAAAATTGGATCATGAAGAGTGAAGAAATGCGTGGCTCATCGTACTAACAAAGGACAAAACAAGCACATGCACGCGGAAAAGTTAGGTTCTCACTCCTGTCCCCGGGGAAAGACTTTCTCATAAGGCTCCAATATCTCTTTGAAGAATTCCAAGCCTTTAGGGGAAGCTTTGAAATAAGATACCGATCTTGTTCTCCCTAATGTCTGCACTTCCCTACTGATGAGCTCATGCGCTTCCATTTCTTCAATGATTGATCTGTGTTTGGTGAGGTTAAGACCACAGAAGCTTATCAATGCAGTCTGGTTGAGTTCACCATATTCCACTAACTTTAGTAGTATGTCCCTGATCATGTAGATCCTGTCACGGTACTGTGCATGAGAGAGCCGTAATGAAGATTCTGACAGATGCAGCTGCCCTTTCATGATTAGAGTGACATGCACCGAGTATGTAAATCTGGACTAACCATGTTAATTCACAATGTTAAGCGATTTTTAATACCTTTGGACAGGAAAGAATAGTTGGTGAAAAAAGTAGAATGCAAAAAACATTTTCTGAACCAGCTGTACTGAACTGGGATCGCGTGATACACAAGAACGTCCGAACGAAAGACGGAGAGCCTCTGGGCTACATCGCTTCCGAATATGACGGATTCATCTTGATCCTGTCCTCTGGCTCCAAAGAATATAGGCTACCAAAGTCGCATGTAGAGGCATTTGATGGATCACAGGTCTTTGTGGACTTGGAATTTGGAGAAGTAGGTCGATATATCATCGGCTGACTTCTCTCTTCCCTCCTACCTTTTTTGTTAGGCCGGATCAGTTGAAATAACTATCGGTGAGGTATAGAAAGTTCGGAATCGGCTAGATAATCAGAGCCGCGAATGCGCCAAGTATTAAGCATGTAGAGGAAACATGAGCAGTTACTCCTTAAAGTTCTTATTTTCAAGAGTAACAGGAATCAAAGTTAGCTCAATTAACTTGGTTAAGCCAGTCTTAAATGGACTGGGGTTATTCTTTCAGGTACCTCAAGTTAACCCTGCTCGTCAGCTCTTATCCATAGCGTCTGGAAGTTGGCGTGGCAGGGCCATGTCTTCCTTCTATAGCTCTTGCTGCTTGTCAAGTGCCGCATTATCCAGCAAGATAAATAAAGCTCGCACTAAGTGGAAACGAGCGGGTTCAATGGTAGACTATTCTTCATCGAACTACTGTGCGACATGTTTGACAAAGCTGCCAAAGGAAATATTGCGCTGTCCTGATTGCAGGCAGAAGGTTAGGACGAGACCATGGCACAGACCAAAGTTGACTGGCATGAAGAGAGTCTAGTCATGCAATTTTATGGCAACCGCGTCTAGAGCTTCCTTTGTTGTAGTCAATTGGACAACCTGAATTCTATATTGCTGAGAACAGGCACCATTTGGAGTAATGGCGTCACCATATGACTTCCTCTTACTGAACCTCGCAAGGCTTTTCTCTTTGGGAATGATTGTACTTGGAACGGCCTATCATACTGTGGCTTACATTCATTAGGTTTGAAGGCATTATCTTATCATCGGATGGAAAGCGCCAACCGCAGAATTGCTATCTGTGAAATGGGTTAACATCTGTTCCGACCTTTATCAGATATCCGAGCTAGCTTTGTGATGCATGCCGCTATTGTTGGTTTTCTCTTGTTTCTTTCGCTTCTTTCTAAAACCCCTTGAAGTATGCCATTGCTACTCTCTCTGATCTTCTATAGAATTGTATAGGGTCATCCCACCACAAAGGGTATTACGGACACGGTACTTAATTTTCCCGTAACCCATAAACACTGCCTTTCCGCGTTGCCCGGTCATGGGCCTGTTCATTTCATGGCCGGGCTTACTCTTCATCATAATACTTTGAGCTTATCAAGATCTGCATTAACTAGCAGAAGATCATCATTCAAGGCCTTTGCTAATGCGCTCTGCATCGATGTTTTCCACTAGAATCTGTACTTCTCAACTTCATCAGTGCACCTAGTGTCCGAATTTACAAGAACTGTAATAAGGCGCATACCAATTAGTAGCTATCTTTTATAGCTCTTTGGTAGTTGATTATATTATGGAAAATGATGATGCACCATCCGACCTATTGAAATTATTGGATCAAGACGAAAAATTGCTCTTGTATATGAAGCAGAAAAAGTATCATCCCGCGATAAACATAGACTCAGTGGCAATCACAAATAGAAGGGTCATATTTAGAAAACCATCAATGCTTACAATAAAGAAAAGTTTCACTGATTACAGCTACGCAGATATTCTCAATGTGACAATAGATAAGGGCCCGCTGCGCTCGACGCTGAATTTGAACTTGAGAATGGACGGTAGTGACCTTCTGGTGGATGACATTCCAAATGACGCGGCACAGGAGGCTTTCAAGCTAATTCGCCAAGGAATAGATAGTGCCAGGAGCAAATTTACGGTCTAACTCTTGATTCTTTAGCTGAATCCTCTTACAAGATAGCCTACGATGCCTGCTGCTGTTGCTCCAGCTATGGGAATTATCCAGCCAGTGGCTTTCCACAAACTGCACACTTTATATGAAATTTTTGGAGGGCTAGCTCACGCTCGTCACTAACTTCAACGCATTCCTTTCCTCCTTCTTTGCATAGATGACAATACTGCTTTGGCATTACGTGTATTATGGCTGAAGACCGATAAAGGGTCTAGGCAGTAAAAATAAAGACAACAAGACGCGCGTAATGAAGGGTAGCTTAACATAGTTAACTCATTCATTTAACTGTACATTTCCCATTCTTCAGTGCTTTCCTAACACATGAATTCCTGCAGAGGTATCTGTGATAAATATAGGGTGAAGAAAAGACAGCGCGGTAGTTACTATGAAGAAGGTTACAAGCATTGTCCTACTTGCGAATTGTTTGTCAAGTGGAGCGGGATTACATGTCCGTGTTGTCACGTGAAACTGCGCACAAAGCCGAGAAATTTGTAGAGACGAAAGATTCAGACCATATAGGACTAGCTATTTTTATAGATCTAGACTACAACAATTTTGTGCCTTTAGACACCGAAACGCGTGGAGTTTTGGATAAAACAATAGATATTGCAATTCAAGAACTACCTTACATGGTAAAAATCTATAGAATGCCAAAATTCAAGAGCTATATGATGCTAAAGGAGGAAAATGATTTTGTATTTGGCTACGTCTGGGGACATGTAATAACAACGATGTCTACGTATATACAATCATCGCAAAAGCGGCCACCAAGAGATGATGAAATGGAAGAAGTAAACGAAGTCATGATCAGACGCTCAGCCGATATCAGAAAGGCCATTTTCGACACGGGCTGAGCTATCTTTTATAGCTCTTAATTCTTTCTCTTGAAAAGAAGGAGATTGCCCCGAAAGGTCGTTCTTTCAAGGAGTGCTGCAGACGGGATTATTAGTTATTCCAAGGCATTGCATCCTAATGAAGCGATCCTGGTGCTCCAGGGCAAGACAACCAAGGAGCTGGTCGTAGTTGAAGGTCTTGTTCTTCCACCTTTTGCATCGAGCGGTCCATATTACTCTGGCTTTTCAGACTACCATCTGCCCTTTGATAATTCGTACATAGGCAGCGCTCACTCTCATCCCAGTGGCTCGAACAGGCCCTCGCTTGAAGACCTCAACAGGGGATTCTATGGAGCTGTCTCGATCATAATTGCCCATCCGTACGAAGACAAGACAATGGCAGCGTACGACAGGGAGGGGAACAGATTGGAAATTATGATCACTAACACGTCCTGATTAGCTAGAGCTCGGAGAGAAAATCGTTTGCAAAGAGTAGATCCTCTACCGATGATTTGCGTCTCTCGTATATCCTTGTAACGCCCTTAGCATTCATAATATCGCAATGTTATTGGCCCAGTCTCGAACCGCAGCCGCCACAGAAATTCGTTCCTGCAGGACTTTGAGTACCGCATTTGGGACACTTGAGCAACGATAATGAAGCGCCGCAGCTGTTGCAGAATTTTCCCTCTCCGGTTGGTTTTCCGCATTGCGGGCAGATGGTCTGCTTGCTCTCTATATTTCCTGTAAAGACTTGAGTATTCTCGGTCTTGTTTTGGATATCTCTAACCATTTTTCCGGCTTTAGCCGCGGCTACCTCCACACTCTCCCGAGGTGCATCCTCTACACACAGACCCTCCTGATCATTCCAGTCGAGCTCGCAGACATATTTTCTACATTTAGGACACCTCTGAAAATGACCCTTGGCCTCATTCTGGGCGGTTTCAAAAGCAGCTTCATGTTCCTTATGCCATTCTGGTGTCATTCCTCGGAATTTTTCAGCATACATATTAGCTCCATATCCAATGTTGTGCCCAATTCCAGATCCCAGCAGAGAGCTTCCGATAGAAGCTGCACTTCCCAAGCCCCTGAAGAAGCCCCCTTTTTTGTGAGACTTGGATTCGATGAACTGTGTCTTGTATCCATCGCCACATACATCGCAATTAAATGTAAACTTGAATCCAGTTTCATCACTGTTATCTACGTAGTTTCTTGTAAATGGTTGCAATGCAGATCACCATTTGAGTGGCTTGCCACATTTTATACATTTCTCCCGGCCAATCCTCTGTTCGGTTTTGCATTTCGGATTTCCACAAATGACAACCAGCTGGGCATTGCAAAAGGCACAATAATTCTCCAGAAACGTCTTCTTCCCGCAGCTTGGACACGAAGTCTCCAGTAATAGACCGCAGCCGCTACATGTTTTCCAGCCCTTCTGTATAGGATTCTCGCATTTTGGGCACCTTAGTGGCCCGACTGGGTTAACCCTTCCACAGAATGGACATGCTTTGGAGTCAGGGGGATTCAGCTGGTTACAATATCTGCAGGGGTGCTTGAATCCGGGCATTCAAGAACTCAGCCTCCGTTGGAGGGACAGCTTCTTGCAGCCCTCCGGATCAGATACATTTCTGATCAGGAATTATTGCTACGCTTATAAGATTTTCCTTACATGCGACTGATTGTTTCTAGCATGAATTGCAGCCGATCATGATTTTTTCCACTTGGTGTCATCATTGGCTGTCATGTTGAATGATAGAAGTCTTGTTGCATCCGACTTCCATTGCTCAAACGAAGAATGAATTACTCTTCCAATGAAAAGCTCACGAAGCTGTTTGAGTGATGAAATCTTTTGCGTCGCATATCTATATGTTGCGTACTTGGGCTCGGTTCTTAATTTCTCGTCTGAAAGAAAAATCGGTTCCCTCCGAAAGTTAATGTCCAGCATCAGTTGGTTTGTTCTTAGAATCATACTATCCACTTTTGAGTCAAGTTCCTCCATGTTGGTAGCAAGTCCACGATAGTCCCTGCGCCCAACTATCCTGAAAAAATAGGTTGCATTTCCGCCAGTTGTAGCACCAATATCCTCTTCAGACAAGAGTCCACCAGATGAGTCATGTTCGTTGGGATCAGTAGAAATGAGTCTAACTGATTCTAGTGCAATGGCATTCCCATGTTCAGAATTCTTACCGTATATAGGAATCAATAACCAGAGATAATTTCCAGTAAGGTCACTCATCAACCCTCTCTTTATGCCAATTGCGATTTTTTCTTGGCGGGCGACCGATTTCAAGTACTGATATTCGCTCCATATTGGTGTCTGCTCTAGCTTTTTTTCGAGCTCGCCCCACATCGTTGGCGAAAAGGACTTGATATCTGAACTTCTCGCCGCCTTTCCATCTTTCATGAGCCGCGAAAGAGCTCTTACAACAGATGGATCGGCAGAAGGTACCAGGTCCTTAATCAGGGATTGACTTTGAATGTTCAGAGCGTTAATCGCTTCTGAAAGATCTCTTGACGTGCTATCAAATTCTTTTCCCAATTTTGAAATGGTGAACCGTTCCCCTAACTCTGTAGCAATTGAAATAGTATATTCTTTGGCCTCTACCTGTGCGATGTTGCTATAATGAACCCTGATCGGTTCTCCCATTGATGGGATCAATACTATGGATGTTTCATACAGTCTGAATTCACATCTTTCAAACTGTGTTTCTGTTCCTGATACATCTGCAAGAGTTAGATCCCCCGAGACTCCAGGCTTCTTGATCGATTCGTTCATGAGCAGATATTTCAAGATAATTTCGTTCCTAAGATGGATCAGATTTAAAACAAAATCTCCAAATTTATACCCGAGATCAAAAACAGCAAGTTTTTCGCGCGATGAAAGGGTTATGTCTACCCTAAAGTCGCCAGGTAAAATCTCAGTTATATCAACTAACGAAAGATGGATCGCCTCACCAAATTTCGGCAAGATCAAGAGTTTCTCATTTTGTAGCTTCACCTCAGCCTCTCCTCTTGTCAATTCGCTTCCGGCTTCATTGCGAAGCGAGAAACCACAAGACCCCGTTATCATAGTTGCCATTAGGATCTGCAGTGAATTCACGGGCCCAAGATCTACTTATTCCTTGTTCTGTATCTCTGGTGCTCTGTATGGATTGGATAGCACCTTTGGTATCAATCGCCTTTACAATTTCAAACAAGTCTTTGCCCCTCGGCATGCCCTGAGCAATGTATTGGCGGCGGTTAATTTCAAACCGCTCATGCCGCGGCTGGCATTTTGGTGTTTTGACCTAGAGGCATAGAAACGACAATTCTGCTTTTTCCGTTATCGTTTTGGATTGAAATCCTGCCTCTGTGCGCTTCAACAATGCTCCTCACGATCACTATGCTCAGATCCGTGCCGCCGGCTGTCCTTGTAAAGGAAGTATCAAGATTGTAGAATTTATTTGATAGGATATCCTTCCTTTGTTGTTCAGAAATTCTAGCCCTATCAGCTTCAACTGCAAAGACCACAGAAACTTCTCTGTCAACTAACTCGGAAGAGAGGCTTGCTCTTAACTGTATCCTACTCACATTATCTTCAACAGTACTTCTAATAGAATATTCGAGAAGGTTTTCAAGCATTTGAATAGTCCTATTCGCATCGCAGTCTAGTTTTATCCGTTCGTCTGTCTCAACATCGATAGCAATTCCTTTTGAACGAGCAATTGCACCGACTCTGTCAACGCATCGCTGAACGAGCCAATTGACAGATACATCGCGTTGTACGTTCATTTTTAGTATTCCTGAGTCAAGTCTACGCACATCGAGAATGTTTTGAACAAGATTTTGGAGCGACCATGCTCTCTCGAGCATTATCTCGACCTTTTCCTTCGGCTTCTTGCCTATTTCGCCTAGACTTCCGTCTAGAATTAGCTCGCAATAGCCAATTATCGGTATCACAAACCGTTTTAGTTCGTCGGAAATCATTGTAGAGAACTCTTCCTTTTCCTTGTCCGCCTTGGCCAAGGCTTCGGCCTGTGCTCCCAATCTCGCTGACATTAGTTCGAGAATATCATTGCGGAGTTTTAGCTTTTTTGCCCTGATTTCAAGTTCGTCTACCATGGAGTTGAAACTGTTTGATAGATCGCCTATCTCATCACCTCGGATAATATCGGCTTTTTGGAATGTACCATCTTGAACACTCTTCATAATACCTCTGAGCTTTTGTAATGGTCTAAGTATTGAAAGCGAGAGATAAAATGAGACCAAGGCTGCCGCACATATTATCCCTAAGATAATAACCATGTATTGGTTTTGCAGGCTTACAATTGGAGAGAACAGTTCTGCGTTATCTTGTTCTGCCAACAAAGTAACCCCGATATTCCTTTCACATTGCGATGTGCCAAATACGAGCTTATCCCTGTAGCTGATGTATTGTGCGGCATTGATATCTGCTCCATTTTTGAAACATGCTTCCACGGGAACAGAACTAACAACTTGTTGATACCTAGCACTTTCATCAAATCTAGAGCTAGTAAGCATTAGTCCATTCCTATCCACCAAGTAGGATTCGCCCGTTTCGCCCATGAACCGTTTGTCTCCCAAGATGTTGTTGGCGTTGTCTAGATCTTTGAATACGACAACAGAACCTATTGGTACGCCCACTGGAGAGCCATTGGTTATAGAATCTGGATCGAAAACGGGTGCCATAATGACTAGAAAAGCGGCTGCCTCGTTGGTATTGTATGCTAAGGTGTAAAACGGATTGGAGATCTTTCCACCAACCAATCTGTCTTGTTGATAGTTTTTCATGATTTCTAGCGCAAACTGCCTATTATCAAAGTCGTTTTGAGCATTTCCTCTACTACTCGTAACTAATTCTCCATTGTTATCGATAAGTTGAATGATGGCAAGAGCGCTATCCTTATCGGTCAAACTGCGAAATCGTTCGAATGTATCATCCCTAATCTTCGTGATAAGTTCTATTTCTTTTTGATCATTATCGTTAGAAAAATTACTGTTGCTGCTCTGACGCAGTACAATGAGCGCCTGAATATTCGGATCTGACGCCAATGAATCCACTTGTTCCATCTGTAGATTCCAGATATTTTTCATGGTCTGCATGCGGTCAGATGCAATCACATTTAGTCGCTGAGCAGCATCTTTCTTCAAAGCCTGCTGCGAAATATTGATGCTTATCGTAGCGACCGCTATGATTGAAACTACAGAAATACAAATAACCAAGAATACTATTTTCGTACTGAGACTTGTTCTAGTTGCCAATTTGCGTGCACTCTACTTGCTACTGAAGTCAGAAATTCGCAGACTATTATCTGAAAGCCTCTTAATCCATCGATCGAAAATATTATTGCCGAGGATTTCATTTGGTTTTACCCTGGGACTCCTGCCTTACACGAAATGTCTCTAATCTTGTTTTCAATGTAAGCTGTTTCTATTGCATCGGATTCGCATGGTCCAATCACGCCAATTGCTTTGTCGTTCCTAATTACAACACGTTTGTACATGATGCTGGTCATGTCGGTAGAATGACCTATGCCAAGTGCATGCCCTAACTCGTGCCTTAGAACTGGGCCAAGAATTCCTTCCTGGTATGATTGATAGCTCTGATAAATGTGAATGTCTACTGAAACGATTTCTAACGTTTGCGCATCTGACATCGCTGTTGTTACCCCAAGCCCCTTTCCTTCTGGATGTGGCTTGCCTTCGAAGAATATCTTGATATCTGCATTTTGGTTGGAGGCATTATCGCTGACAACCTTCAATGTTGGTAGTCTTGCTCCTTCCCTGTTTTGCATATTCTGCAGTAGACTTGCCCAGCTCCCGTAAATTAGTGGAGTTGAGAAATGGGTAGTACTATTTGTTGCTGTTTCATTTTGTTTCTGGCTTTCTACTTGCTCGTTGATCATTTCTAATTCGTTAGTAACATTTTGAATTATTTGCTCTGACTCTATAGGACCCAAGTCAGTAGCGAAAAGAGCCACTGTAACTGTGTCCTTGTTCCAATAGGAATTTACTACCAAAGTAGCTGTTCCATTTTGGGAAACTGAGCCATCTATTTTCTGACCCTCATCTGCATGTTCGCTTATGACCAAGTCATGAATCTTCATACTTGCGCTTATAGCCGCATTTATGAACAATATCAATGAGATTAAAGCAACAGCGGGAACGATGACCAGTATTGTCAGGTTTCGACCATCTATCTGTGCAAAGCGAGTTGATCTCCAAGCGAACAAGCAAGTTCTCTTGGTTAACTTGATCTTTGAGAAGATA
>Ga0307471_100002584_pt1 | contig 10457 bp, 9 predicted proteins | sample atmos_gasesAM3C__2_FD_204566 | JGI IMG/M metagenome (GOLD analysis project Ga0307471, IMG submission 204566) | Hardwood forest soil microbial communities from Morgan-Monroe State Forest, Indiana, United States - atmos_gasesAM3C_515 | ecosystem: Environmental > Terrestrial > Soil > Temperate... | reverse complement strand
GATATCCGCGGCTAGTGGTCGCGTTTCTGCTGCTCGCCGGCGTGATCTTGTGGGTGAGCCGCAAAGTTTCGGGAAAGGCCGCTTCCGATTCAGGGCCACGGTAGCAATTCGGAATTCAACGATGTTCATCACGGAAATTTTCAAATCGATCCAGGGCGAGGGCACTCGTGCCGGCTTGCCGTGCATCTTTGTGCGGCTGACCGGCTGCAATTTGCGGTGCACGTGGTGTGACACGGCGTATGCGTTTCACGGCGGAAAGAAAATGAGCGTGCACGAAGTTTTGGCGCGTGTGGATGAGCTTGCCGGCAGACACGATGGCGCGGCGGGTTCGGCTGCGGCCGTGCCACTGGTCGAGCTAACCGGGGGCGAGCCGCTGCTGCAGGAAGATAGCTATCCGCTCGCGGAGGAATTGCTGGCCGCAGGATATACCGTAATGATCGAGACCAGCGGCGAGCGCTTCGTCGGGCGATTGCCGAAGAAGGTGATCAAGATCGTCGACGTCAAATGTCCGGACTCGGGCGAAGCGGACACGTTCAACATGGAAAATCTAAAGGAGCTGACTCCCGAAGACGAAGTGAAGTTTGTGCTGTCGACGCGGCGCGACTATGAGTTCGCGCGAGAGTTCACCAAAGAGCATCAGCTCGCCCCGCGCGTGCGGCAGGTTTTGTTTTCGCCGGTCTTCGATGATCCGGAAGGGCAGTGGCAGGGCCTGGAGCCGCGTCAGCTTGTGGAATGGATTTTGGCCGACGGACTGCCCGTGCGATTGGGGCTGCAACTCCACAAGTTCGTGTGGGATCGAGCGACAAAGGGCGTGTAGGGAATCGATGAGCGATTCGCGCAAGGCGGTAGTGCTGTTGAGCGGAGGGATGGACTCCTGCGTCAGCGCGGCAATCGCGCGCGCGGCTCACGGCCCGGCAAATATCGCGCTGCTGCACGCCACCTATGGCCAACGAACCCAGGATCGCGAACGCCGCGCTTTCCGGGAGATTGCTGATTTCTACGGCGTGCCCGCGCCCGACCGCCTGGTCGCGCAACTCGATCACTTCCGTGCCATCGGTGGCTCGGCGCTTACCGATGAAAACATCGCGGTCCCGGAGAATGAACTGAACTCGGCGGCCGCTCACGGCGGCGCGATACCGGTCACCTACGTTCCGTTCCGCAACGCGCATTTTCTTTCCGTTGCGGTGAGCTGGGCGGAAGCTGTCGGCGCAGGCACGATTTACATCGGTGCGGTGGCCGAAGACAGCTCCGGATACCCCGACTGCAGGCCGGAATATTACGAAGCCTTTCAGAACGTGATTCGCGTGGGCACGCGGCCTGAAACGCAGATCGAAATCGTGACGCCGGTGATTACCCTTAAGAAGAGCGAGATCATTCGCCGCGGCATCGCATTGAGCGCGCCGTTGCATCTAACTTGGTCGTGCTACCAGGGCCAGGAATTGGCGTGCGGCGTTTGCGACAGCTGCTTGTTGCGTCTGCGGGCCTTCGCTGAAGCAGGAGTGTCCGATCCGATTCCCTATCAGCGTGCGGTGGCGGCGCAGTCCTGAAGGCTTGGAATCCGCCGCGAAATGGGGATAATAGGCGCGTGCCGCCAGGGGACTTCAGGGTAGAGGTCTTCCCAGTGACAAAGGAGAGTGGGGTATGAAGCCGATGGACTTGACCGCGTCGCGGTCCAATGGGAGCAGAGCTTGGATTCTGGCTGTGTTGTTCGTATTTGCGCTGAGCTGCGCGTTTGGGCCGCGCGCGTCGGCGCAGATGGATGGCGTGATCAACGGGCAGCTGCTGGATGTCGCCGGCAAACCGTGGGCGGAGATGACCATCGAAGCGCAGAGCGATCAGGGTCAAAAAGTCACCGCCAAGTCGGACAAAGACGGCAATTTCGCGTTCCGCAATCTGCGATCGGGAATTTACTCGCTGATCGTAGATTTGCCGGCGCCGAACCAGCCATATAAAGCGGCACAAGTTCAGGTGCGCGGCGCCGATACGCCGAAAGTGGTGCTGAACTTCAAGGACCTTGTCGGAAAGCAGAGCGCCGAGATCGCCGAGCAACAGAAAAAGGCCTCCGAAGAAAAAGCAAAATTCTCTGGAATGAAGCAACATTTCGATGCCGGTGTGGCGCTGCTTGCTCAGGTTGGACAGGCGAAGGCGGACCTAGCCAAAGCTCCTGCGGATCAGCGCGATACCCTGAAAACCCAGGTCAAGGATCTTTCCGGCAAGGCCGTGACGGAACTGGAAGAGGCGAAAGGCGGAGCGCCGGAGAAGGATCCGAACCTCCACCTGATCTGGGCGCGCCTTGGCGACGCTTATGAAGATGCCGGGCGCTCGGACGACGCGGCCAACGCTTACAAGCAGGCAGTGGCGCTGAAGCCGACTGCGGCGTACTACAACAACCTCGGCGGAATTTTGGGCCGCGGCGGAAAAACGGCCGACGCTATGGAGGCCTACCAGAAGAGCGCGGAGCTCGATCCACCGAACGCGGCGCAGGCGTGGCGCAACGCCGGCATCACGCTGTACAACGCCGGCAAAATGAAAGAAGCTGTCGAGCCGCTGAAGAAGGCCACGGAAATCGATCCGAAGAGCGCGCAGGCGTGGTATTTGCTCGGCGCCTCGCTGGTCGGCGCGATGGAGTACAAGCAGGTCGGCGACAAGATGCAGGTGGTCGTGCAGCCCGGCACCGTCGAGGCGTACCAGAAAGCGGTCGAACTTGATCCCAGCGGACCGTACGGCCAACAGGCCAAACAGGGGCTCGAAGCGCTGGCGCAGATCGCTCCGGGAATCGATATCAAGTTGAAGACCGGCAAGAAGAAATCGTAGTCGGCGTATCGAGCGTGTTCACGGATCGCGTCGTGGTTCGGGCGCACGTGATGGTTTTCTCTACCTGGAAACGGAACGGTACTTCGGTCTGGATCCAACCGGCACGCGCATGTGGCAACTGCTCACCAGTTTGCCCGGGGCGGTTTTCGCACGACGCAATCCACGCTGCAAAGGCTGCTTCCGGCTCCAACGGGAGATGCAAACGCTCCGGCATCTCCCCATCGGACGACGTTGCTCTAACCGTGCGAATGGTTCGTGCTGCGGCCGCGTACAGAATCGGGTCACCGGTATGCTTGGACCGAGCGCTTGCGATCCGGTGGTTGCTCCAATGGCAGGGAATTTGCATCGGTGCACGCAACCGTATCGGCTCGTTCTCGCCGCTGTCGCCTAAAGCCCGCTGACTGGTTGCCGCGGGATTATTTCTGAACATGCAGTTCAGAACCAGACACGCGCGCTGGCCAGGGTGCGCCGCGTTGCGTATGCTTCAAAAGTACGTTCGAATGGATGCAGATCTCTGCAAGAATCGTCCTCAACTCGCGCAACCCGGGTGGGCGCAACGCCGGAATGGCGGGCGTTGTTGCAGTGTGCGAGCCCTTCTGCAGAGGCGTCGAACCTGCACGAGGTATTCAGCAATCCGTTGCATTGGCCGAGTCTTCTTTCGTTAGCGGATGAGCATGGCATTCAACCGCTGCTCAATGCGAGATTGCGAGCCGCGGACATCGATCCTCCTCCGGAAATTCAGCGGCAACTGCAGGACGCGCAGCGTGCGCAGGTTATATTCACGCTGAGCCTTGCCGCAGAACTGTTTCGCGTGCTCGATATTTTCGCGTCGGAGGGCATCGAGGTCTTGTTGACGAAAGGCCCTGCGTTGGCAGCTCGGTGCTATGAAGACTCGGCCAGCCGTCAGTACAGCGACCTAGATTTTGTGGCGCACAACGCAGACATGGTGCGGGCAACCAAAACTATGATCGCGCTCGGGTATGAACCGAAGGTGCCGATGCAATCGATCGAAGCTGGAAAGTTCCCGGGCGAATATGTTTTCGTGCGGCGGGATACGAAGCTGATGATGGAATTTCATACCGAGCGCACCTTCCGGTATCATCCGCGCCCGCTGTGCGTTGACAAGCTGTTTGAGCGCCGCTCCAGCGTGCGATTCGACGGGCGAGAAGTACCCGCGTTGTCGGTCCAAGACGAACTGATCCTGATCAGCATTCACGCCGCGAAACATTTCTGGACGCGGCTGATGTGGGTCGCGGATGTTGCCGCGCTGGTCTCGCGGCAGAACGTGGACTGGGATCGTGCGATTGCCGCGGCGCGCGAGGTAAGCGCGGAGCGGATGCTACGCATCGCCTTGCTGCTTGCCGTCAACGTACTTGGCGCCCGGGTTCCCGCAAGGATCCGGAGTTTTGTTCGGAGCGATACGGGTGCGATTCGCATGGCGGCGAATGTCGCGCGCCAGCTGCCGCTGGGTGAGTCGATCACATTTGGGATTTTCAGACGCGCAGCGTTTCGCATCCGGATGCGTGGAGGCTTGCTGCAGGGATCTGCGTACTTGTTGCGTCTGTCGCTCTTGCCCACGGAGGAGGACTGGGTTTCGGGTGCGGAGGAAAAGCGATCGTGGATCGTGGACGCGGCAGCACGGCCGTTTCGGCTAGCGCGGAAATATCGGCGTCGCGAGCGGGTCCAATAACAAACAAGGCCCGGTCGAAAGCGATCGGGCCTTGAACCTACGACTAGGTCAGTAGCGAAAAATTGCGGCGATCAGATTTTGGTGCTACGCGAGAGCTGGTGAACGGTCTTGGCTTTCGGAGTTGGCAAGTCGACGGTCAGCGTGATGTTGCTCTTGTTGCGCAGCACGCCGAGCTTTGCCGGCTTGTCGCTCTTGGCCGAAAGCTTTTCGCGAAGGTCGCCGAGTGAGCGCAGGCGCTCGCCGTTGAACGAGGTCAGCACGTCACCAGCCTTGACGCCCGCCTTTTCCGCCGGAGAACCCGGATTCACGTTGCGAACCAGAATGCCTTCGCCGTCCGGTGCACCGAAGTAAGCACCAAGCTGGCCACTGAGATCCTCGGCATCAATGCCGAGCCGGGGACGCATGCCGGGCATCACCATGGTTCCGCCATCCCAATCCAACGAAGGCAGCTCGCCAACTTCGGGCAAGTCGAAATCCTGAACGTCGGGAATTTCCACTACTTCGGGCATGCTGAAGGTGAATGCGCCGGGTTGCGTGTTCATCCAACCCTTGTGAACCTGCTCGGCTTCGCCGAGAGTCGCGCTAAGGGTTTGTGATTTGGCGTCGCGCCAGATCGTAAGTTGAATCGTACGGCCAGCCGGGATTTCGTGAATCATGCGGCTGAATTGCGCGGCGCTTTCGACGCGCTGGCCATCGACCTCGGTGATGACGTCTTTCTCTTTCAAGCCAGCTTTGGCGGCCGGGCTGTCGGGCGCGATGCGGCCAACGACAACGCCGCGTTCTGCCGGTAGCTTCAATTCTTTGACGCTGTCCGCAGTGACTTCTTGGGTTTCCACGCCCAGCCAGCTGCGGTCGTCGTCAATGACGATGCGCTGGATGCGAGCGTCGGGCTGGACTCCCAGTGTGCGCACCTTTTGCCCGGGTTCGCCGGCGATGGCGAAAGTGGGGGTGCCTTGGCGGGCGGCGGAATGGCCCGGCAATGCGATGAGAGCGGGTGCGAGCGCGGCGATGCCAGCCGCGGAAATCCAAATTTTCTTGTTCATGAGCGTCTTTCTCCTTACGGACTTAGACGCGGCAAACGTCAAACTGTTGACCGAAGAGCGACGACGCGGATGCCGCCGTTGACGGTGTGCAGTTTGATGGGCGAGCCGCCCTTTCCGAGCCGGCCGTGGGTCTCGCGCGGGCGCTGCGTGCTGGCCAGGGAGAGAGGCAATTCGGAAGAAAAGCTGCCGTTGAGACAGCGCGCCTCGACGTCGGCTTGCGTGTCCGCGGGAACAGCGAGCAGCAGCGAGCCGTTGGTTGTCTCCGCGGTCGCGCCGTTCTTGTCCTGGACGTGCAGCAATTCCAGGTGCACGTTTCCGTTGGTGGTGTGGGCATGCACCGACCCGCCGCCTTCGTAGACCTCGATGTTGCCGTTCACCGTTCGGAGATCCTCGACGCGCTCGACGCCAGCAACGCGGAGAGTGCCGTTGACGGTGCCGAGATGCTCGACATGCGCGCAGTGGGGCACGTGCACCACGTATTCGACGGCAACCTCGACGCCTTCATTCTGCGGATAGCGCGTGGTGACCGAAACCGAGCCGGCCTTCGCGTCAACATCGATGGCAACGAGCTCGAGGTCGGATTCCTTGCGCTTGGCGGTCTTCACGGCGCGGACTTCAACTTCATCGCGGTCCCAGACTTGCACATCGACGGTCCCGTTGACGTTCTGCAGCTCGAACGTGCCGCCAGGCTGCAGAGGATAGGTTTGATTGAACTCCTTGCTGACGGCAAAACACGGAGCAGCGGACGCAGCGGCGAGAATCAACCCGAAAAATGCAGCGAGCGCGACTGAGGAACGGTGCAACATACAATTACCCCCCCTCGAAACATTTCTTCCGACCGAAGAGTCAGGACCCGGGACCTGAAGAAGATCGTTTCTTGCTGCGTTTGACGCGCTAACGCGTCGGCGAACCGTTACCGCTGCCGCCGTCAGTGCGGCAACTGAAAATTGAACGTCACCGTCGAGATCACATCACCCTTTTTCGCGCTCATCCAGGATGGGCTGACGCGCCACTGTTTGATCGTGGAAATGGCCGCGTCGGCCAGCGTGGGCGACCCTTCGATCAGCTTCAGCACTTCGATGCGGCCGTCCTTGGTGGCGCGAACTTCCAGCCTGACGAATCCCTGCACCCCGGCTTTCTTCGCGATTTCCGGATACGGTGGTGGCGGCCAGTTGATCAGGTGCTTGCGGAATTCCTCGGGATCTTCGCGCATGCCGCCCCAGAAGGCGATCTCCATGCGGTCGATCCAATTCTCTAGCCAGTCGCCCTTATCTTCGGGAACCGGCGTCTCCGCGGGCTGCGTTTGTGCCAGCTCCGGAACGTCGAAGCCCGCGGGCAGCGTCTGCACGCCGTATTGAGTAAGCCGCTCGCGTTGCTCGCGGATCAGCGATTCGCGCAAAGCAACCTCGGAATCGAGGAACTGTAGCCGAATCGTTCCGGAGGTGGTGCGCAATTTCAGCTGAGGACCGCCGCCATTCAGTTTTGCCGCGGCATGCAGCGGGCCGCCGCGCGTCGTCGGTGCTTGCACCGCAAGCGCCAGGGCGGGGTCGGCGTCGATCTTGTGCTCGCCACCGGATTCAACCAGCGCATCGATGTCCGCGGCAAGATTGCGTGGTAGGAAGACCACGATGTCGCCCTTGCCCGACGTGAGCTGCGAGAATCCCGCGAGGTGCACCGTGCTGCCCGTAGACGACGGAGCATCGGGATTGATCCAGGCACGAATGGTGCCCCCCGCCGTCTGAGCACGGACCGTGCCGGCCACCCGCGTCAGACAAATGCTGCCCGCGCTGGATTCCACTTCCAGCGGTCCAGAGACGTACATGATGCGGATACCGCCGCCGCCGGTTTGCGCGCGTACCGAGCCGCGCACTTCGCCGAAATCAATCTGCCCGCCTCCGGTGCGCACGGTCACGAATGCCCCGGCTTGTCCAATCGTGATGTTGCCGCCGTCGGTTTCGAGATCGGCGCGCCCGCGAATCTGGCCGGCGCGGATGTGGCCGCCGCCGCTGTGCAGGTGCGCGTCCCCTGCGATGTTCCCGGCGTTGATATGGCCGCCGGCGGTAAAAGCGTTGAGATCACCGTCCACATCGGCGACCTGGATGTGGCCGCCTTCGGTTTCAAGCTTGGCGACGGGGCTGCTGGCCTCATTGCGTCCGCGGTCGATTCCAATTCGTCCGGTGCGGATGTTACCGCCTTGGGTCACGAGCTGCGCGGTGCCGCCAATGTCCTGCGTTTCGATATCGCCCGCCTCGGTTTTGACTTCGACGTTGTAGCCGTGGGGCACCGCCACTTCGAACTCGACCCAGAACTGCGCGCCGTTGGACGAAGGCCTCGAAAGCTGGGGAGGGAGTGTGCCGGTGATTTCAACTCCGTCGGGAACCGTTCGCGTGAGGAGCCCGTAGCGATCGAGCAAATGTTCCGCCAACGGAGTGCGCGCGTCGGTTTCGATGTGCACTGCGTATCGCACTTCCGGCGCGACACCCGGCGGCAGAGTCATGACGCGGACCGAGCCGAGATCGGCGGTCAGATGCAGGGTCGCGGTGTCCTTGGTCGGGATCGAGCCGGTGCGGTCGGCAGCAACGTGCGGAAGCGTAACGTCGTTGTTTTTAACGGGATCGTTGCCGAGGGACTCCCCAGCGCGCGCCACAGGAGCCAGCAGCGCAATCGCGAGCATGGCGCTCCACAGAACGGTCGAATGCGCGTTGGTGAATTTCCGGTTCATTCTTAGCTTACGAATTCCATGTTCGCGTCGCCAACGGAGCGCGCCTTCCACGCTACGATTACTGTAAATCGCGCGCGTTGATTTGCCTTAGCGCGGCGGCGCTGCGCAACCGCACGTAGCGGTTCGGATCACTGCGGCGTAAGTCTTCTAGGGCGCGAACCACCCGAACGACCGACGTATCTTCAGGGTTCACGTCAGGAATTGCCGTGCTGGGTGTCACGAAAACTTCCGCGGGAGCCGAGGGCCGAGCGCCAAATCGTGCGGTACCGTCGGCGAACTCATCACCTTCCAGCGAACGCACCAGCAGATTCACTGCTTCCACGCGAACGCCAGGGTTGGGATCATGTTGCAGCGCTTGCAGCAGGGTTTCTTGAACGGCGTCATCCGAAGTTGAATCACGTAGGGCCTCAAGCGCCTTCATGCGGACGGCCGGATTCTGATCCTTGCGAGCCGCGGTCACCAGCGCGCGGCGCACTTGCGCATCCTGAGCGCGTACACGCAGAACATCCAAGCAATCGAGACGCATGCCAGGATCGAAACGCTCGCCGTTGGCCACGATGTACGTCAGCACGCGACGCATGTCGATGTCATCGACATTGCCGACCATCTGGATTGGCTGTTCGGTGCGAACTTGAAGCTGCAGTGTGCCTGGCGGGGCATCCGGGGAAGGCGCGAAATTGATTCCCGCAACCGCCATCTTCGATAGATCGTCGTCGCTCAGGCGCGGCGCGGCTGTGACATTGACGGCGCCTTCGGCGTTGTTGGCATTCCCGCGAGAAAACCACGGCGACATTTGGATTCCGACGCCCAGGCCGAGCAATACCAGCGCGCCCGCGCTCAGAGCCGGGCGCAGCGCCATCCAACGGCGCAGCCAGCCGAGCGGCATCCACTGCTCGCGCATTGGCGGAGCTTGCAGATCATCCAGCCTCTCGGCCAGTTCACTGCGGCATTGCGCCAGCAGCACGCCGGAAGGATCGAGCTGATCTGCAGGTTGTGACGCTTCGGCGAGCGCGCTGTGGAACGAATTCTCTTCGGCAAGCTGCCTCGCGCAGGTTTCGCAAGTGGCAAGGTGGGTATCGATTTCGGCGCGTTCGCGCTCATCCACTTCAAAGCAGGCGTAGAAAACGAGCAGCGGGGCAATGTCTTCGCAGCGCGTCAAGCGGCGGGCGCTCACAACAGTTCTCCCAATTGGTTGCGGAGTTTGCGGGTGGCGCGGAAAAGCGAATTCTTTACCGTTTCTTCGGTTGTCCCCAGCGCATCGCCGATGGCACGCAGCTTCAAACCCTGGTAGTGCTTCATCTCAAAGACGACGCGTTCGCGCGGCGAGAGCAATTCCATCGCGGACGCGAGGCGTAACTGAATTTCCTTGCCAAACAGCTGGCGTTCCGGGTCGAGCGTGGGACGGTGCTCGCGCTGGCGCTCGAAAAAGTCGGTGATGCCTTCCTCGTGGTGACTGGAATTCAGCTCGGGCGCCTGATCTTCGGGGCGCGCCTGGCGGCGGCGCAGGTGGTCGAGGCATACGTTGGTGACGATGCGGTAGAGCCAGGTGTAGAAGCTGCACTCGAAGCGGAAACGGTGAAGGTTGCGATAAACCTTGAGGAAGGCTTCCTGATAGACGTCGCGGGCGTCTTCGGGCCGCTTCATGAGGTTTAGGGCGAGGCGGAGGACGTCGCGGTCGTAGCGGCGCACGAGTTCCTCGAAGGCAGAGCGGCAGCCCGCCTGCGCTTCGGCTACAAGAGCCCGCTCGTCGAGTTGCGGCAACGGTGTCACCGTGGCCAGAGCGGCCTCAGGCGAGGGAGTCTGGCCGAAGACGTTTGCCAAAGCCAATCGAGGAAGCGGCATTTTCGCTTTCTGTTCGGGCTTGTCGGGTGTTAGGTCTTTAGCCATAACACGTTACGGCAAGCTTAGCCCGACCGGGCCGCGAGGCGCCAGCGCGGGACCACCCAATTTGGACGCACGACCACCGGGTGGGTAAGCAGCCACTCCCAATTGGTATAACGAAGTTGGACGTGCGAGTGTTTCGAGGTTTCCACACAGCGAAGCCCGCTAAGGTGTGCGAGGCCGCTCTTGCGCGAGGGAAACGCGCCACATGGTCAGCGGCCACAGCACAAGGGCGAGCATGGCGGCGACGATGGCGTAGCCGTTGAGGCGATAGAAGGCGTTCGGCTGGCCGACGAATTCGGTGGCT
>Ga0307471_100002583_pt1 | contig 10459 bp, 7 predicted proteins | sample atmos_gasesAM3C__2_FD_204566 | JGI IMG/M metagenome (GOLD analysis project Ga0307471, IMG submission 204566) | Hardwood forest soil microbial communities from Morgan-Monroe State Forest, Indiana, United States - atmos_gasesAM3C_515 | ecosystem: Environmental > Terrestrial > Soil > Temperate... | reverse complement strand
CGCCTGCACGCTCGAGAATCGCGACGCACCCACCGCCGACGCCTACGACGTCACCATCCGCCGCGACGGCTACGGCGTGCCCCACATCGTGGCCGCCGACTTCGGCAGCCTCGGCTACGGGGAGGGCTACGCCTTCGCCCAGGACCACGCCTGCACCCTCGCCGACCAGGTGCTGCGGGCTCGCGGTGAACGGGCACGCCACTTCGGATCCGGAGAGCGCAACGTGCACCTCGCCAGTGACGTCGTGGCGCGCGCCTTCAGCACGGAGGACGAGGCCCGGCTCATTCTCGACGCGATGCCGCCCGAGTGGCGGGCCATGGCGGTCGGGTACGCCAGCGGCTACAACCGGTACCTCGCCGAGACGCCCGTCGACCGTATCCCCGGCTGGTGCCGAGGGCAGTCCTGGGTTCGGCCGATCAGCGCCGTCGACCTGGCGCGGCGCGGGCGTTTTCCCGCCGGGCTCGCGATGGAGATCGCCACCGCCGCGCCACCGGGCGCCGCGCCGCTGACCGCCGCGCTGCCGGCCAGCTCTGAGGAGACCGGCGAGCCCCCCGCCACCGCCAGCAACGGCTGGGCGATCGGCGCCGAGCGCTCGGAGCGCGGGCGCGGCATGCTCTTCGCCAATCCTCACTGGTTCTGGACGGGTGGGGCACGATTCTGGGAGAAGCACCTCACCGTGCCGGGTGACCTCGACGTCTACGGCATCAACTCGCTCGGGACTCCCGGCGTCGGCATCGGGTTCAACCGCGCGGTGGCCTGGACGCACACCGTTTCCGCCGGTCGCCGCGTCGCGTTCTACCGGCTGAGGCTCGTCCCCGGCGATCCCACGGCGTACGTCTACGACGGTGCGCCCCGCCGGATGCAGACGCGCCAGGTTTCCGTCGACGTACGCCAGCCCGATGGGTCGCTCACCACGGTGACGAGGACGGTGTACCTCACCCACTACGGGCCGGTTGTCAACCTGCCCGGCGTCGGATGGACGGCGGATCGAACCGTCGCCTATCGCGATGTCAACGCGGCGAACTTCAGTAGCCCGGCCCTGTACCTGGCCATGGCGCGGGCGCGCAGCCTCGCGGCCTTCCAGCAGGCGCATGCCGAGCACGGCGGGCCGTCGTTCGTGAACACCATCGCCGCCAGTGCGGATGGCCGGGCGTGGTACGCGGACGCCTCGCCCGTCCCCGACCTCGCGCCTGATGTGCTTGCGGACTGGCTGCGACGGCGAGAGACCGACCCCGGCACCCGCGCCGCCGACCTCCGGGGCGCGATCCTGCTCGACGGCAGCGACTCGCGCTTCGAGTGGTCGCGCGAGCCCGATCCGCGCGGCCCCGGGCTCGTTCCCTTCGCACGCTCGCCCCAGCTCGAGCGTCGCGACTATGTGTTCAACGCCAACGATAGCGCCTGGCTGCCCCACGCCACGGCGCGCCTCGTCGGCTACTCGCCCGCGTTCGGGCCGGAGCGCACGTCCCGCAGCCTGCGCACCCGTATGAACGCGCGGCTCCTCACCGACACGAGTCCCGCCGGGCCCGCCGGCGCCGACGGAAAGTTCTCCCTCGACGAGCTGGCGGCGGTGGCGTTCGAGAACCGCGGCCTCGCCAGCGAGCTGCTGCGCGTTCCGCTCGTCGAGCGCTGCACCGGGCGATCCTCGATCATCGTTGACGCCGTCACCGTCGACCTCGGCCTGGCCTGCCGCACGCTGGCGGCGTGGAACGGGCGCTTTGACCTCGACAGCCGCGGTGCGGTGCTCTGGCGCGAGTTCATCACCCGGTTCGAGGCGCGAGACCAGTTCCGGGCCGGGGCCCTCTTCGCCGAGGACTTCGATCCGGAGCGGCCCGTCGACACGCCGCGCGGGCTGGCGCCCCCACGTGACGGGCGCGACCAGATTCTCGATGCGCTCGCCGAGGCTGTCCGCGTGCTGGAGCGCGCGGGGCTGGCCGTCGACGTCCCGCTGGGGCAGGTCCAGCGCGCCGACCGCGGTGGGCGCAAGGTGCCCATTCACGGCGGTCACGGCTTCTGGGAGGGCGTCACGAACTTCGTCCACTTCCGTCCGCACGCGACGACGCTCGAGCCCGGGCCGCCGGCGGGACAGCCCGTGGCCGGCAGTCGCCTGCTCACCAGCGAGGGCTATCCGATCACGGGCGGGACGAGCTTCGTCATGGTGCTCGAGTTCACCGACCGTGGTCCGCGCGCCCGTACCCTGCTCGTGTCGGGCCAGACGGGCGACCCGGCCTCGCCCCGCTTCTGGGAGCAGACCGAGCTCTACGCGTCCAAGCGCTGGCGCGACGTCCGCTTCACCGAGGACGAGATCCGCGCCGACCCCGGTCTGGCCGTGACCCGTCTGCGGGGCCCGCGCTCCCCGTAGGCAACGGGAGTGGGGGCGGGGCCGGCCGGACCGCATCGAAGCCTGCTGCATACAAGATTGCTGCGGAGGACCCGGCTCCGCGGTAGGATTCAGGCGCCAGGCCCCCGAACTGGAACGAGAGGAGAGAGATCATGCACAGGCCCGTGCGGTTTGCCGATGACATCGAGCCGGTGGTGCAGTTCATCGAGGAGACCGACCCCGACCGGATCCTCGAGGCCACCCTGGGCAAGCTGCGCGATGGCATGTCGGTCAAGAAGCTCCTGACCGCGTCGGCGCTCGCGGTCACTCGTTCCTCGGACTTGCCGCCCGGCCATCATGGCGGGCCGCTGCACCCCCTCGTCGGGCTTCATGCGCTCCACCACACCGTGGAGCGTGTGTCGGGCGAACAGCGGTTCCTGCCGATTCTTCAGCACGTCGCGCTGTCGAACAAGCACATCAATCATCCCGGCATGGGCCCGTACATCCTGGCGGATGCCAAGCCGGTGGACTCGGGGGGCGTCGAGGGCACGAAGAAGGCGTTTTTCGCCGCGGTGGATCGCGGGCTGTACAACGCCGCGGATCACGCCTTCCTCTGGCTCTGGGACAACATCCCGCATCCCGAGGCGCTGGACGTGCTGCTGACCGTGGCGATCCCGAAAAACACGCTCGATGATCACTACTTCATCTTCCCCATGTTCACCTGGCGCGCGCTCGACTGGCTGGGACGCGAATACACGCCGTTCCTGATGCGCCCCGCCGTCCGGTACGTCAGCCGGTTCCCCACGCCGCCTCCGCTGCGGGACGTCGAGTCGCTGCTCGAGGAATACGAGCTCCTGACGCGCCCGCTGGGGTTCCACACGAGCCCGGAAGAAACCCCCGCGATCGGCCTCCTGGGCGAGGCGATCACCCGGTGCGATGCCTATGCGGAGATCCCGCGGATGCTCGCGAGGGCCCTCGCGGACGGTCTGTCGCTCCAGGGGACCGGCGAAGCCTTGTCGATCGGGGCCGCCGGCCTGTTCATGCGATCGCTCACCGGCAATCCGATGGACGTGCACCTGCATACGGGCGCGAACCTGCGCCGGTATCTCTTGAAGCTCCCGGGCGTGAGCCTGCGCAACAAGCTGCTCGCGCTGCTGACGTGGCACACCGGCCCCGAGGTGCGCTCGACGCAGAACCGCATGGAGCCATCGCCCCAGCCGAATCCGGAAGCCGTCGCCGCGCTGCCCCATCGCACCCAGGGCGCGTTGCTGGATGCGCTCGAGGAGAGCATCTATACCCAGCCGCCGACCGACTGGTCGCAGGTCACCAACCTCGGGTTGATGCGCGCGGTACCCGAGGTGAAGCACACCGTGAACCTGGCGCAGCAGTATGCCGATCTCGGATACGACCCGGATGCGCTCATCCGACGTCTGGCCACGATCGTCGTGCACGACAACTTCACCGAGATGCACGCCTTCAAGCACCATCAGGCGACCTTCGAGGAGTTCCACGCCACCCGCCTTCCGTGGCGCTGGCGGCATCTCGTGAGCGCGGCCCAGGCGTCGGCCATCTCCTATGGGAAGAACATGGAGATCTACGAGGAGGCGCTCGAGCTCCTCCACGCGTAGCGTCATCCAGGCGCACGCCACTTCGTGTGAGGTGACGCTCCGGTTCAGCACTTCCGGACGACTGTAGTGGCCGCGCGCGTCTATCTTCTGTTTGCGCGGGTCGATCCGCGAGAAGTCGAGATCGCGCGGGAGGGGCGGCCAGCTTGGCGTCCAGCTCGATGCCCACCCTGACGACCTGTCGTGGGGATTCCTCCAGGCGCGTCCACGGGTCTTGCCGTATCTTTCCGCAAGCGATCGACAGAGCGGTGTTTATAATCCGGGCTAGCCGACACGGCTGCCGACACTGGCCTATGCCGAGAGGGGCGCATGGACAATGTAGAGTTCGACCGCGAGCCGCCCGCCAACTTGACGACGATGGTCATGGCGTTCGGGGGTTGGATCGATGCCGGCCGGGCGGCCACGGGCGCCTTGCGCCACCTGGCCCGCGACCTCCGGGCCACGCGACTCGCACGGATAGTCCCTGAAGAATTCTTCGTGTTCACCCAGGAGCGGCCCGAGGTACGGTTGAGGGCCGATGGGGGGCGCGACATCCACTGGCCACGGAGCGAGTTCCGGGCGTGGCATCCCGAAGACGGGCGAGACGGCCTCCTCCTGTTTCGCGGCCCGGAGCCCCATCAGCGGTGGCAGACCTATACGAAGGCGTTTCTCGGCGTGGCCGAGCGCTGTGGGGTGAGGCGGATCGTCTCGCTCGGCGCCCTCTTGACGGGCGCTCCTCATACCCGGCCGGTGCGGGTCACGGCCCGCTGCACCGACCCCGCCGCGAAGTCGCTGCTCGAGGCCTGGGGCATCTATCACCCTCCGACCTACGAAGGCCCGACCGGTATCTCCACGGTCGTCCTGGACGCGGCGGAGCGACGGGGAATGCAGCATGTCGGGTTCATGGGGCAAGCGCCGCACTACTTGCCCGATTCCGAGAACCCGGCCGCGATCGAATCCCTGGTGACCTACGTGGCCCGGCTGCTGAACCTGAGCCCGGACATGTCCCACTTCGCCGAGGCCATCCAGGACTTCCGTACCCAGTGCGATCAAGCGGTGGCTCGGGACCGCGCCACCCGAGAGCACGTGCGGAAGCTGGAGCAGGAGTACGACGCGGCGGTCAGCGAGGAGCAGTCGCCACTGCCTGGCGGAAAGCTGGACTCGGACCGGCTGATGAAGGAGGTCGAGGACTTCCTGCGCAGGCAGGGGGAGGGTGGAACGCGCGGGACAGGCGCCTGACACGTCGAGGTCGACGGGAGGCCGTCATGGGCGACTGGTACGCGAAGCAGACGATCGGACTTCTGCCCGAGCGGGCGGCCCGCCAGTGGGGTCCGCGGGAGGCGCTCGCCTTCCAGGGACGACGCTGGACGTTCGCCGAGATGCACGCACGCGTCGACGCGGTGGCGCAGGGACTCCTGTCCCTCGGCATCGCGCCGGGGGACAAGGTCGCGCTCTGGATGGTCAACCGTCCCGAGTGGATCGACGCGATGTTCGCCATCATGAAGATCGGCGCCGTGCTCGTACCGGTCAACACGCGCTTCCGCACCGAGGACATGGCCTACATCCTCGGCCAGTCGGACGCCGCCGCGGTGGTCCTCGCCGACCGCTCCGGGCCGGTCGACTATCTCGCCATGATCCGCGAGGTCGTGCCGGCGCTGGGATCGCGGCCGGACCCGCGCTTCCCCTGCCTCCGCCACGTGGTCGTGCTCTCCGATCGGGCCGAGACCGGCGTGGCCGACTGGCGCGAGATGCTGGATCGCGGGGCGTCCGTGACTGCGGCTGCGCTACACGAGCGGGCCGCTCGCGTGGATCCGGAGGACAGCGCCTTCATCTTCTACACGTCGGGGACGACCGGGTTCCCGAAGGGGGCCGTGCACGGCCACCGGATGATCCGGAACGCCTGGGATCACGGCGATCGCATGGGCCTGACCGTCGACGACGTGATCCTCATGTACCTGCCGCTCTTCCACGCCTTCGGCTTCATCGAGGGGCCGCTCATGTCGATGATCCGCGGCGCCCGTCAGGTGCTGACCGAGACCTTCGACGGAGGCCACTGCCTCGATCTCATCGCGAGCGAGAAGGCGACGATCATCCACGGCTTCGACACGCACTACAAGGAGCTGCTGGACGCTCAGGAGCGAAGTCCCCGGGACGTGTCGAGCGTGCGTACCGGGATCTGCGGCACCGGCATGTCGAGCTCCATTCCCATCGCCCGTCGCGCCCGCAAGACGTTCGGCAATCTCATGACCGGATTCGGGATGAGCGAGGTCGGCATCGGGGTGACCTTCTCCTTCCTCGACTCGACCGAGGAGCAATGCGTGGAGGCCAACGGCTATCCCGGCTCCGGCTACGAGGTGCGCATCATCGATCCGGAGACGGGGGCCGACCGGCCCGCGTCGGTGCCGGGGGAGATCCTGGTCCGCGGGTACATCGTCACGCCGGGCTACTACAAGCGGCCGGAGGAGACCGCGCGGGCCATCGATGACGACGGCTGGTTTCACACCGGCGACATGGGCCTGATGCGTCCGGACGGCCACATGCGGTTCCTCGGCCGCTACAAGGACATGCTCAAGATCGGCGGGGAGAACGTGGATCCCATGGAGGTCGAGGCCTTCCTGATGACCCACCCCGCCGTCAACGCCGCGTCGGTGGTCGGGCTACCCGACGCGAGGCTATCCGAGGTGGCGGTGGCCTTCGTGCAGCTCGCGGCCGGCTGCGCCCTGTCCGAGCAGGAGGTGATCGAGCACTGTCGCGGGCGAGTGGCGAGCTTCAAGATTCCCCGGCACGTCGTCTTCGTCGACGAGTTCCCGATGACCAGCTCGGGGAAGGTGCAGAAGGTGAAGCTGCGCGAGCGGGCGCGGCAGGAGTGGCCCTAGCCGCGGCCCCCCATCTGGCAGATGAGCCGCCACTCCGCGTCGCTCACCGGCTGAACCGATAGCCGGGCCAGCCTGACCAGGGCCATGGTGGCGAAGCGCTTGTCCGCCTTGATCCGATCGAGGCCGACCGGCGTCGGCAGCGGCTCGACCGCCGCGACGTCGATGGAGCGCCAGGCGGGATCGGTCGAATCCGGGTGCGCTTCCGCGATCACCTTGACGATGCCCACGATCGCGCGCTCCTTGCCGGTGTGGTAGAAGAACGCCTGCTCACCCTTCTTCATCGCGCGCAGGTGGTTCTGGGCCGAGAAGTTGCGGATGCCCGTCCACTCCGCGCCCTGACGGCCCTTCGCGACCTGCTCGGCCCACGACCAATCCTCGGGCTCGGACTTCAACAGCCAGTGCGCCATGGCAAGCCCCGCCTCCTTGGCCGGGCACGCCCGCTAGGGTAGCAAATCGCCATCACCTTGCCGGGAATTGAGCGTCCCCCGGGACTCGTCGAGTATACGGGGGAAGGCGGGTCGCGCGAGCCCCTTGCCCTCGAGCAAGCGGCGATAGAGGGCCTCGGTGCGACGGATCTTGGTCTCCTGGGAGAACGTCGCCACCACGCGCTCACGACCGGCGCGGGCCATGGCCTTCGCCAGGTCCGGTCGCTCGATCAGCCGGAGCAGCGCCTTCCCGAGAGCATCAGGGTCTCGCGGCGGGACGAGGAGACCGGTCCGTTGATCCTGGATGAGCTCCGGATTCCCTTCGAGTTCCGTCCCCACGACCGCGGTCCCCACGGCCAGCGCCTCGCGCAGCGTGCCCGTGATGCCGAGACCGGCATAGGAGGCGTCCACGCAGACATCGCTCGCCGCGAGGATCTCCGGGATGTCCTCACGGTAGAGCAGCACCGAGACGCGCCCGGACAGCCCTTTCGCGGCGGCCTTGTCCCGGAGGATCTTCTCCTTGGCCGGGTTGGCCCCCACGAAGAGCAGCCGGGCCCGCGGCGCCCGTTCCGCGATCAACTGCAAGGCGTCGAGGGTATCGTCGTTGCCCTTCCAGCTCCGGATGCCGATCTGGGTGATCAGGTAGTCGTCGGGCGAGAGCCCCAGCTCCTCCCGGATCTTCTGTCGATCCACGCCGGGGTGGAAGCGGGTCGTGTCCGTTCCGGAGTAGATGACGTGGATCTTGTCGGCGGGGATCCGCTGGGCCACGAGGCCCTGCTTGATGGACTCGGACACGGCGACGATGGCCGTGACCCGGCGCGTCGTGTACCCGAACCGATTGAACGGATCGAGAGGAAAACTCACGCCGCGGTTCAGGATCAGCACCGGGATCTTGACGAACAATCCGGCCATGAGGGCGAGGGTGCGGGCTTTCCCCTTGTGGCAATGGACCACCTGCACGTGGTGTCGTCGGAGAATTCGGACCAGTTCCGGAACGGAGCGCACGTCCGCTTCGGACCGCATCGGCACCGCGTGGTACGGCAGCCCGGCCTCGGCGCACCTGTCTACCCAACCTTCTCCGGGACGTGTCGCGACCACTACGTGGTGTCCGCGCGCGGCCAGCCCCTTCGCAAGGGCGAGAAGCTGGATGGCCGCTCCCGTGAAGTAGTCCGACTTCGGATAGAGCTGGAGGATGTTCACCGACGCCCCGAACGAATCTGTCTGCTCATCGGGCGCCAAAGAACTCCCGCACCGCGGCCACGACCTGGTCGATCTCGGCGGCGGTGTGGCCCGCCGAGATCGGCAACGTCAGGATCTCGCCGACGATCCGCTCCGTGCGCGGGAGGGCCGGAGGGTTGAACTGTTTCACCGCTGGCTGCTGGTGGCTCGGGACGGGGTAGTGGATACCGGTGGCGATGCCTCGCTTCTTGAGGAACGTCGCGAGCGCATCGCGCTCGGGCGTCCGAACGACGTACAGATGGTAGACGTGCTGGGCGCCGACCCGCTCGCCGGGCAGGGCCAGGGGCAGCCCGGAAAGGCCGGCGTGGTACCGCTTGGCCAGGCGGCGGCGCTGGTCGTTCATGGCGTCCAGGCGGCGGAGCAGCACGCGGCCCACTGCGGCCTGGATGTCGTTGAAACGGAGGTTGAATCCGATCTCGACGTGCACGTCCTTGTTGAGACGCCCATGGTCGCGCAGCCGGCGGCATCGGGCGGCCACGTCGTCGTCATCGGTGACGAGGAGGCCGCCGTCGCCCATCACGGTGAGGTTCTTGGACGGGTAGAAGGAGAAGGCACCGGCCCGCCCGAAGCCGCCCACCTTGCGTCCCTGCCAGGCCGCGCCGTGCGCCTGGGCGCAATCCTCGAGAAGCCAGAGGCTGCGCTCGGCGCAGAGCCGCTGGATGCCGGGCAGGTCGGCCGGATGCCCATAGAGGTGCACGGGTACGAAGCCCACGGTGCGCGGGGTGATCTTGGCGGCGGCGTCCGTCAGATCCACCGTGTAGGAATCGTCGACGTCCACAAAGATGGGCACGCCGCCCGCGAAGCAGACGGCCTCGACGGTCGGGAACGCGGTATGCGAGGGAACGAGGACCTCGTCGTCCGGCTTGACCCCCAAGACCTTGAGCGCCATCCAGAGTGCCGCGGTGGCGCTGCTGCTGACCACCGCGTGCCGGGTGCCGGTGTAGCGGGCGAACTCCTCCTCGAAGGCCGAGCATTCGGGCCCGAGGATGTACTGGCGCGAGTCGATGGCGGCGAGGACCGCGTTCTTGATCTCGTCGTCGAGCGGTGGGCGGGAAAGCGGAATCGGCATCAACTGGATCCTCCTGGTGATGAATGCCGGTGTACTCGTTGGCCGCCAGTACGGTGCGCTACGCCTCGGCGGCGATGGCAGCAGGCATAGAGCGACAGACTGATGTGACCCGGCGCGAGCCGGGACTGCGCCGGGTCAGCCGCCGCTACCGCGATGGGGGATGCTTAGGAGAGGGGCGGGGCGCGAGCGTCTGCGGTGGAGGAGTACGGCGTTGAGCCTGGACCCTGGTCTTCCAGGGCGACCCGGGGTCCGAACACGGGAAACGGCGTCCAGCAGCACAAGGGGAAAGCATCGAGCGTGGCCAGGCTCGACGTGATGAAGAAGACGCCGTTGTCATTGTCGTCGTCATCAAAGAAGCCACTCACCCAGGTCGGGTCTGGAGGATCAGCATAGGCGAGTGGTGTCAGCGCCACGAGCGCGGTCAGCATTGCGGCTACGAGTGCGAGCGTCGGGAGACGGCGTGTCATCGCCGAGTCGCGTGCCCTCGAAGGATACGGACCAGACATGCGATCCAGTAGGCCTGCGAGCCGATCCCGACGACCACCGCCAGTGGATGGAGTAGAGAGGGCGCCAGCCAGCGGAGGGCTACGAAGCTCAGGAGCAGCAGGTACACGAGATCGCGACTGCCGAGGGCTTTCAGCACCCCGCCCGCGCCCGCAGCGGCCGTGCTCCCGAGCGGGAGGTACCGGGCGAAGAGCGCGCTGAGGGTGACGCCGAGGGCGCTGAAGAGGCCGACCCACTGCATCAGCGGTCCCCCCGCGGTCACCGCCATGCCCAGCACGAGGCCCGCGTGGATGATCGTGTCGACGGTCCAGTCGAGATTGGCGCCGGACTGCGATTCCTGGTAGGTGAGCCGCGCGATCTCGCCGTCTGCGTGATCCAGAATGCTCGCGATCGCGTAGAGGATCACGCCCCAGACTGCACTGAGC
>Ga0307471_100002582_pt1 | contig 10461 bp, 8 predicted proteins | sample atmos_gasesAM3C__2_FD_204566 | JGI IMG/M metagenome (GOLD analysis project Ga0307471, IMG submission 204566) | Hardwood forest soil microbial communities from Morgan-Monroe State Forest, Indiana, United States - atmos_gasesAM3C_515 | ecosystem: Environmental > Terrestrial > Soil > Temperate... | reverse complement strand
ATTTACGCCGAGCGAAGAGGTTGCGCAACGTGTGTGGCGGCGCGGTGACTACGCGGGCTTGCGGGATCGTTGCATTTGTGACGGGGGGGTGTGGGGGGGGCGGGTGGTCGTCGGGTGGAGGCGGGGGAACACCGCCACCACCGCCGGCGAAGTTTTCAAACGCGACGCTGTCGGGAAAATATGCGTTTTCGATGTCGGGGACTGAGGAATGCAGCCTGTCGGGAGTAGCGTTCGCGCGTATCGGGAATTTCACCGCGGACGGAAACGGGCGGATTACGACCGGGTTGGAGGACATCAACAGCTGCTCGGGCGTGGAGACCATCGATTTCACCGGAGGGACATATTCGATTGACGGGGATGGGCGCGGCAGTATGAGCCTGAACAACAGCAGCGGGACGACGACGTACAGCATCGTGTTGTCCACGGCGACGCAGGGCTCGATCGTGCAGACCGACGCGGTCGCGACGGCCAGCGGAAATTTTCAGCGGCAGACAGCGTCGGCGTTTTCCACGGCGGCGATTGCGGGCGGGTACGTGTTCGATTTCAAGGGCGTCGAGGTGGCGGGCTCGACGGCGAGCGCGGCGTCGATCATCGGGCGATTTGATGCGAACGGCGGAGGGATCACCAACGGATTGTTCGATTCGAACATCGCGGGGGTGCTGTCGGGGCAACAGGTTTTCACCAACGGCGCGTTCTATGCGGTGGATGCGAACAGCGATGGAGCAAACTTTGGTCGCGGAACAGCGAATATCGGCGGACGGAATTATGTTTTTTACGTCGTGGACGCGAGTCGATTGAAGTTAATCGGGACCGATTTTCCGTCGCTGCTCGTGGGCGACGCGTTTGCACAGCAGAATATCGCCTTCAATGTGGGCTCGTTGAGCGGTGGCTTTGCGTTTCTGCTGGGCGGAACGAGCACCATGGGATCCATCGCGACCGGTGGAAGATTTTCCGCGGACGGCGGCGGAAATCTGACCAGCGTGATCGCGGACGAGAATGACGCCGGAGGGATCACGCAACTGCCGAACGGCACGGTGACGGGCACGTACACGGTGGACACGAACACGTTTGGCGGCGGGACGCTGACGTGGACGGATACGACTTCGGGAACGTTCACGTTTATTTTTTACTTGATTTCGCCGACGCAGGCGGTGTTTCAGGAGACGGATTCGACGATCACCAGCGACGGAAGCTTTTTTGGGCAGACGACCAGCCCGATCACCACGGCTTCGTTGGCTGGGGATTATGAGTTCGATTGGAGCGGGACCAGTCCCGACGAAGAGGATTACATCGGGCAGTTCACGCTGACCAGCGGCGCGGGAAATTTCACTGGGTTGGCAGATTTGAATGAGTTTGCGACCGCCAAGCAAACGTTCGACGCTTCGGTGAATGGAAATCTGGCGCTGGGGGGAAACGGCGCTGGCGCAAATACGTTCACCGCGAATGTGGGGACGCTGCCGGCAAGGACGTTGGGTTTTACCGCGTACGTGGTGAACACGAATACCGTGTTTGTGGTGGGAACGGATACGAATCGCGTGGTGGCGGGGGCAGTGGTGCGGCAGCCGTAGGCCCAACGAGGATTGTCAGCCAGGAGGCGAAACCGTGGTCGGGCGCCGAGCATCTTATCCGCGGGAGGATACGTCATGCCAAGACTTGCGATTTGGGCGCAGATGGAAGCCAAAGCGGGGAAAGAGCGAGATGTGGAGGAGTTTTTGAAGTCGGCGCAGGCGCTGGCGGAGCAGGAATCGGGAACGATTTCTTGGTACGCGATGAAACTAGGCGGATCAGGATTCGGGATTTTCGATACGTTCGCCGACGAGCAGGGACGAGAGGCGCATTTGACGGGTGCGATTGCGAAGGCGCTGTTCGAAAAGTCGCAAGAATTGTTTGCGAAGGAGCCGACGGTGCACAAGGTGGAGCTTCTGGCGGCGAAAGTGCCGGGTGCGGGAGCGAAGGCGCAGAGAGCGTGAAACCGGAAACGAGTGAAGTGAAGTAAACGAAGAAAGACGTCCAGTTGGAATTCGTTGAGGTCTTGGGGCGGGTACGCTTTGCGGCGTGCCCGCCTTTTTTTCGGGAACGGTCCGAGTGCGGGCGACGGCTTCGTGGGTGACTGATATGCTAAAGACGGAGGTGGGTCAAGACTTTGCCGCCGATTATCAGCGTACAGGGACTTTCGAAGCGATACGGCGTGGCCCCACTTTTTCGGGAGATTTCGTTCACGGTTTCCGAGGGAGAGCGCGTGGGCGTCATCGGCCCAAATGGGTCGGGGAAGTCGACACTGCTGGAGATCTTGCAGGGGCACGTGACGCCGGACAGCGGAGATGTCGCAATCCGCAAAGGAACGCGGATGGGTCTGGTACGGCAGGTATCGGAGTACGCGGCCGGGCTGACGGTGCGGGCGATTGTGGATGCGGCGCTAGACCGCGCCAGCGTGGCGGAGAGCGAGCGATTGTCGCGCACGGCGGAGATCCTGGGGCGGGCGGGATTTGCGGATCTGGATGTCGAGGCGTCGACCCTGTCTGGTGGCTGGCGAAAGCGGCTGGCGATTGTCGAGGCGCTGGTGCAGGGGCCGGATGTGCTGCTGCTGGATGAGCCGACCAATCATTTGGACCTGGCGGGAATCGAGTGGCTGGAAGGCGTGCTGCGTAGCGCGTCGTTTGCGTGTGTGGTGGTGAGCCACGATCGGTACTTTCTGGAGAATGTGGCGAACGAAGTGATGGAATTGAATGCGGGGTACGAGAACGGAGCGCTGCGGGTGTCGGGGAACTACAGCACGTTTCTGGAGAAGAAAGAAGAGTATCTGCACGCGCAGTGGAACCGGCAGGAGGCGCTGGAGAATCGCGTGCACACGGAGATCGAGTGGCTGCGACGCGGTCCGAAAGCGCGAACGACGAAGTCCAAGGCGCGGATCGACAAGGCGCACGAAATGATCGGCGAACTCGCGGAGATGAACGCGCGGACGCGGTCGGCGAGCGCGAAGATCGATTTTTCGGCGTCGGAGCGGCAGACAAAGCAACTGATCACGCTGGACGGCGTGAGTTATGGGATCGACGGGCGGACATTGTTCGAAAACATCCATTTCATCGTGACCGCGGCGATGCGGGTTGGATTGGTGGGGCCGAACGGGAGCGGGAAGACGACGCTGTTGCGATTGCTGAAGGGGGAAATCAAGCCGGAAAGCGGGAAGATAAAGCAAGCGGACGCGCTGCGGATCGTGTACTTCAATCAGAATCGGGAGCTGGATCCGGATGTGACGCTCCGACGAGCGCTGGCGCCGGACAGCGACTCGGTGATTTATCAGGATCGAGTGATTCACGTGGCGGGATGGGCGGCGCGATTTCTGTTTGCGGGCGAGCAGCTGAGTCAGCCGATTGGGAGGCTGTCCGGCGGGGAACGAGCCCGCGTATTGATCGCGCAATTGATGCTGCAGCCGGCCGATGTGCTCCTGCTCGACGAGCCGACCAACGATCTGGACATTCCGACGCTGGAGATCCTGGAGGAGAGCTTGCTGGAATATCGAGGGGCGCTGGTATTGGTGACGCACGACCGGTACATGCTGGATCGGGTGTCGACGGTGGTGCTGGGGCTGAATGGGATGGGCGGAGCCGAGCGGTTCGCGGACTACGCGCAGTGGGAGGAGTGGCAGCGCGATCGCGCGGCGGAGCGGGAAAAGGCGTCGCGGGTCCCGCGGTTGAGTTCAGCCGGCGTCGCAACGAAGTCAGCGGCAGCGACGATGGTGGGGAATGCCTCTGCGACTGGTGCGAAGAAGAGACTGTCCTATCTGGAGCAGCGCGAGTTCGAGACCATCGAACAGCGAATCGCGGATGCGGAGCGGGACTTGCAGCTGAAGCACGATGCGCTGAGTGATCCGGCGATCATGAGCGATGGGCCAAAGCTTCACACTGCATCGCTGGAGATGGAAACGGCGCAGAAGGGGATCGATGCGCTATATGCGCGGTGGGCGGAGTTGGAGGGGAAGGCGAACTGAGTCAGCGGATCACCCCGATGGCAGGGGCGAGTACGTGGTAAAGGCCGGCGCCGATCAGCGCGCCGCCGGGTATCGTCAGGACCCAAGCCCAAACAATGCGGCGAGTGACGCCCCAGCGGACAGCGGTGAGGCGGCGGGCGGCGCCGACGCCGACAATCGCGCCGGTGATGGTGTGCGTGGTGCTGACGGGGATGCCGAATTTGGCGGTGGTGAACAGCGTGAGCGCGCCCGCGGTTTCGGCGGCAAAGCCACCGAACGGCGTGAGCTTGGTAATGCGCTGGCCCATAGTCTTGATGATGCGCCAGCCGCCGGCCATGGTGCCGCCGCCCATCGCTAAGTGACAGCAGATAATGACCCAATAAGGCACGTCGTGGGTGCCGGTGAATCCGCCGACCAGAAGGGCGGCGGTGATGATGCCCATCCCTTTTTGCGCGTCGTTGGTGCCGTGACCCAGGCTATAGAGCGCGGCGGAGAGAAGCTGGAGCCGGCGGAACCAGCGGTCGACGCGGCGTGGCCGCTGGCGACGGACGAGCCAACTGGTAGCTACGGTGACAATCATCGCAACGAGCATGCCGATGATGGGGGAAAGAAAGATGAAGAGAATCGGCTTGGTCCAGCCGCTGAGAATGATGGCTCGAAATCCGGCGTGAGCGACGGCGGCTCCGCCGTAGGAGCCCATCAGCGCGTGAGACGAACTGGTGGGCAATCCCAAGATCAGGGTGATCAGGTTCCACGTGATCGCGCCGAAAAGCCCGGCGAGGAGCACGCGCTCGTCCACGAGATCGATGCGGACCAGGCCCTTGCTGAGCGTCGAGGCGACCTTGGTGCCAAAGACGAAGGCCGCGACGAAGTTCCAGAAAGCGGCCCAGAGGACGGCTCGGAACGGCGTAAGGACGCGAGTGGAGACGACCGTGGCGATGGAATTCGCGGCGTCATGCCAGCCGTTGGAGAACTCGAAGGCCAGGGTCAGGGTGACGACGATCAACAGCAGAGAATAGCTAGACACGGGCGGCTCGAACCCGGTGCGGGCACGCTGCTGCGGGCTTTCTGACGGTTGGCGGGGTCGAACTCATGCGCGGGCTCAAGCGGATTTCAGGATGACGCCTTCGATGACGTTGGCGACGTCTTCGCACTTGTCGACGGCGGTTTCGATGACTTCAAAGATTTCCTTCCACTTGATGATCTGAACGGGGTCCTTTTCCTCGTCGAACAATTGGGCGATTAGAGTGCGGCACAAGCGATCGCTCTCGTTTTCGCAGCGATTGATTTCGATAACGAATTTGAGCGCTTTGTCAGCGCTGGCAAGCGACTTCACACAAGAAGCGACCTCGGCGGTCGCGGAGACAAGAACCTTGACGAGGTCGACGGTGCCGGATCGAACGGAGCCGACGCGATAGAGAACGAAGCGGCTGGCGGCGGCGTCGATCAGGTCGATGACGTCATCCAAGCGGCTGCAGAGTTCGTGAAGATCCTCGCGATCGAATGGGGTGATGAAGGTCTGGTTCAGCTTGGTGAGGACACTGTGAGCGATCTCGTCACCGGCGTGCTCGATGGCTTTGATGCTTTGCACTTGTTCCGGAACGCCGGTGTAGTGCTCCAGCATTTGGAGGAGCGCTTTCGCGCCAGCGTGGATGTTTTCCGCTTGTTTGTCGAACAGGTCGAAAAAACCCCGTTCTTGCGGCAAAAGCCGCTGCAAAAGTCCCGGCATGTCGGATGACTCTCCCCTGAAGAGTCTGCGTGAGGCAGGGGGAGTGTAGCGGAGGGGGAGGATTGAGGCAAGGCGAGGAGGCAGGGAATGAGAAGTAAGGAGGGGAAAACAGCGCGCGGCGTGTGCTACTACAGCGGATAAAAGAAAAGGGCGGCTCGTAAGAGCCGCCCTTTGTGGTTGAGGTTGTGGGCTGACCGGGAAACTTAGTACATTCCGCCCATGCCGCCGGGTCCGCCAGGACCACCCGCAGCCGCGCCCTTCTTCTCGTCTTCCTTGATTTCTGCCACCAGAGCTTCGGTAGTGAGCATCAGGCCGGCGATGGAAGCGGCGTTCTGGAGCGCGAGGCGGGTGACCTTGGCCGGGTCGATGACGCCAGCCTTGACCATGTCTCCGTATTCGCCCGATTCCGCGTTGAAGCCGAAACTGTCGTCCTTGGCTTCGCGGATTTTGCCGATCACCACGGCGCCTTCGTGGCCAGCGTTGTGCGCGATCTGGCGAGCAGGCTCTTCGAGCGCGCGCTTCACGATACCGACGCCAACGGCTTCGTCATCGTGCAGTTTGAGCTTGTCGATGGCCGCGAGGCAGCGCAGAAGGGCGGTGCCACCGCCAGCAACGATGCCTTCCTCAACCGCAGCGCGGGTGGCGTGCATGGCGTCCTCAACGCGAGCCTTCTTTTCCTTCAGCTCGGTTTCCGTTGCCGCGCCCACCTTGATGACCGCAACGCCGCCGACGAGCTTGGCAAGGCGCTCTTGGAGCTTTTCCTTGTCGTAGTCGCTGGTGGTGTTTTCGATCTGAGAGCGGATCTGCTTGACGCGGCCTTCGATCTCGCTGGACTTGCCGGCACCCTCGACGATGGTGGTGTTGTCCTTGTCGATGGTGACTTTCTTGGCGCGGCCGAGATCTTCCAGCTTCACGTTTTCGAGCTTGATGCCGAGATCTTCAGTGATGGCCTTACCGCCGGTCAGCACCGCGATGTCCTCGAGCATGGCCTTGCGGCGATCGCCAAAGCCGGGGGCCTTGACGGCGGCGCACTGCAGGGTGCCGCGGAGCTTGTTCACCACGAGAGTCGCGAGCGCTTCGCCCTCGACTTCCTCAGCGACGATCAGGAGAGGCTTGCCCATCTTGGCGGTCTGCTCAAGCAGCGGGAGCAGGTCCTTCATGGAGCTGATTTTCTTTTCGTGGATCAGGATACGCACGTCTTCGAGCACGCATTCCATGCGATCCGGATCCGTGATGAAGTAGGGGGAGAGGTAGCCGCGATCGAACTGCATACCTTCGACGACTTCGAGGGTGGTCTCCATCGTCTTGGATTCCTCGACGGTGATGACGCCATCCTTGCCGACCTTCTTCATCGCTTCGGCGATGATGCCGCCAATCTGCTTGTCGTTGTTGGCCGAGATGGTGCCGACCTGGGCGATCATCTCGCCCTTGACGTCGCGAGACTGCTTCTTGATCTCTTCGACGGCAACTTCCACAGCGCGCTCAATGCCGCGCTTGAGGGCCGTGGGGCTGGCGCCGGCGGCGACAGTCTTGACGCCCTCGCGGAAAATGGCCTGCGCGAGCACGGTGGCGGTGGTGGTGCCATCGCCGGCCACGTCGCTGGTCTTGGAAGCAACTTCACGAACCATCTGCGCGCCCATGTTTTCTAGGGGATCGCGGAGTTCGATTTCCTTCGCAACGGTAACGCCGTCCTTGGTGATGATCGGCGCGCCGAACTTCTTTTCGATCACCGCATTGCGGCCCTTGGGGCCGAGAGTGATCTTGACTGCGTCGGCAAGAGCATTCACGCCGCGAAGAATCGCCTGGCGGGAATTCTCACCTGTAATGATTTGCTTCGCCATGCTGGTATTTCCTCCTGAGATTGTTGCTACCGCTAATTTCTGTTACCGACCTTGGGGACTGCCGGCTTGGGAGCCGGGCAACTGCCGACGGGTCGGAAGACCCGCCGCTACTACCGGTCTGAAGACCGGTGACTACGGTTACTTCTTGCCCGCAGCCTTGGCGGCGCCGCTGAGCTTGGCCAGGATCTCTTCCTCGCGGAGGATCAGGAGCTCTTCGTCGTCGACCTTGATTTCGGTGCCGCTGTACTTGCCGAAGAGCACGCGGTCGCCGGGTTTCACGTCCAGGGGGATGGTCTCGCCCTTCTCTCGCTTACCGGAACCGACGGCGATGACCTCGCCCTCTTGCTGCTTTTCCTTCGCGGAGTCGGGGATGATGATCCCGCCCTTGATGCTTTCCTTCTCTTCAATGCGCCGGATGACCACGCGGTCGTGGAGCGGCGTAAGATTCACTGCCATCTTGGACAAACCTCCATAGGTGAGTAATTACTGATGTGGCTAAGAAGCCGGAAGGGATTTAGCACTCCTCTCAGCCGAGTGCTAATATAGCCAGAAAGAAGTGGCATGTCAAGGAATTCGCCGACAGTCGAACCGCGTTGAGCGGGGCCGTGATCCAAAAGTAAGCCTAATATTTACAGTAATTTGGACTGGTGTAAGGAAAAGACGACACTTGGTCATTGCAGTGCCTTATCCCTGAGGCATAGGATTTGTGCAGACACTGCCCCATGGCTTCGCTCCTCTACATTCGGTTGATCGGGCTGACCGCGGGCACGCTGCTCCCGCTGTTCTGGATGGTGGTGATTCTCGGCTACCGGCGACAGCGCAATTTCGAGCGTGTGTTTTTCTTTCTGTGTCTGGCGCTGTTTCTTTTCTACAGCGGATCGCTCTTGGTTCTGAATGCGCAGATTCATTACAGCGAACCGCCGGTGGGGCTTCGCGGATTCGCCATCGCCATCATTATTTCGGGCCTTTGCCTGTTTCCCGCGCTGCTGCTGCACATGCACATGGAGTTTGCCGAGACGCGCGGGCTGCTCAAGAACGCGCGTTGGAAGTTGGGAGTAGCGATCTTTTTCTACGCGGCGGCATTGCACCTGATCATCCATCACATCCCGATGCAAATCGCGGCCGGCAACTTCGACTTCGTACTGCCGGGCGATTCGTTGAAGGAAGGGTTCGCGCATATTTATTCGTACGGCTTGATCTGGTGCACGACCTGGGAGTTCCGGTTCTGGCGGAACGCGCCGAACAAAGCGGAGCGGCGCTATTACGGATTCCTGACGGTGGTGTTTGCGCTCGCGTTTCTCGCGGTGGCGTCGCTGCATCTGATCGACGTGCCGTTCAGCCGGTCCGCGCGCGAGATTCTGGGCGTCACCCTGGCGTTCTCACCGGTCATTCCCCTGGCGGTGCTGATCTACCTCGTTTGGCGGCACAACTTCCTGCAAATCGGACGACAGAAAAATCTCGTGTATGCGGTGTCGGCGACATTTTTGGCGTTGCTGTACCTCAGCTTGGTGCGGCGGGTGAGTGGCTGGCTGGAGCCGGAACTCCCGCCAGAAGCGTCGGCGTCGATTCTTCTGTTCGTGCTGGTGATTTTCATCGAGCCGATGCAGCGGATGCTGGGGCGGACGCTCCAGGAAACGGCGCACCGAGAGATGGACCGGGCGCAGCGCGTGATGTCGGAAATTCAGCAGGAAGCCAAGCAGGGAGACGTCGGAAGGCTGGTGAGGTTCATCGAGCAGCGGATTCGGGAGAACTTCGAGCTGGAGTCGGCGCGGGTAACGCTGGCGGGACCATTTGCGGCGCGATCGGCGGCGTTCGATGGGGCGGCGGCACGCCAGGTCGAATCGGGTCGCGACGGCGAGACCGAATCGCCGAACCGATTCCGGATCGGGCAAGGGGAACATGCGGCCGGAGCGCTGGTGGTCGAGCCGCACGGCGCATTTTTGTCGGGGGAAACCGCGGCGGCTCTGGAGATTTTGTGCGAGCAATTGCCGAGCGCGCTGGAGTTGTGCTTGTTGATCGAGGAAAAGCTGCGATTGGAGCGGAAACTGGCCGAACGCGAGCGGCTGGCGCTGGTCGGGCAAATGGCGGCAAGCATCTCGCACAACCTGAAAAATCCGCTGGGGTCGATCAAGACGATTTTACAGGTGCAAATGGAAAATCCGAGGTTGCCGGAGTCGCTTCGCAGCGAAACGAAGATCGTGCTCAGCGAAGTGGGGAGGCTGTCTGCGAAATTGAATCAGTTGCTGCAATTCAGCCGGCCGACGATTTTGGACGGCGAAGACGGCGCGACCTGTGATGCGCGAACGGTGTTGGATGAAGTGGCGGGAGTATTGCAGCACGAGGCGGAGCGTCGCGGGATCCGTTTTGAGGTGCACGCGGGCGACGCATCGACGGAGGTTCGTATGGGCAATGAGGCCGCGCACGACGTACTGTCGAACCTGATCCTGAACGCATTGGAGGCAACGCCGCGAGGCGGTAGCGTGCTCGTACAAATGTCGGCGACGGATCGAATGTGTGGGATTTCGATTGAGGACGATGGCAGCGGAATCCCGGAGGAGCTGCAGCAGAAGATTCTGCAACCATTTTTTACAACCAAGACACAGGGCACCGGGCTGGGATTGAGCATCGTGGCGCGGCGCATCTCGGAAGCGGGAGGGAAGTTGGAGTTTTTCAGCCCGCGAGCGAATGGACGAGGGACAAAGTGCGTGGCGAGTTTGAAGTTGAAGGGAAGTGCGAGCGGGAGAGGATAAGCGCTCTATGAGAACCATATTGATCGTGGATGACGAACCAGCGGCACGGTACGGGTTGCGCCGGGCGCTGGAATCGAAATATCGCGTGGCGGAAGCGCAGTCCGCGGAAGAGGCGCGGGAGGCGTTGCCGCGCGAAAAGCCTGACCTGGTGCTGCTGGACGTGATCATGCCGGG
>Ga0307471_100002581_pt1 | contig 10463 bp, 4 predicted proteins | sample atmos_gasesAM3C__2_FD_204566 | JGI IMG/M metagenome (GOLD analysis project Ga0307471, IMG submission 204566) | Hardwood forest soil microbial communities from Morgan-Monroe State Forest, Indiana, United States - atmos_gasesAM3C_515 | ecosystem: Environmental > Terrestrial > Soil > Temperate... | reverse complement strand
TAGTTCTGCTTGCAGTCGGCTGAGTTCCTTTTCGTACTCCTTGCGCTTCAGACGACTGTTACCACCGTCTTCCTTATTATTTCCCATTGGGAATCACTCCTTCGATTAGTCACATATCTACCTTGAGAGGGAAGGGGCCCTTAGTTACTCGCGCTGCCGATTTCATTTGCTGGAACAGCTTGCGCGCTTTGATAGGCCCTGATCCCTCCACGTAATGTCGGATAGATAGGAATCTTGCGATCTTCGGGGGCACGATGTCGGGATTGGGCCCAAAGGCGCCACTCCGTTTGTCGGCCAGCTGCCGCCAGAAGGACACCACGCTCGCGCAACGTATCCGCAACCTCATCTACTGTGTAAAGACCAGTGGCATCGATGAGCGTGATCGGGAGCATGTCAAGCACGAGCCACTTCAGGGAGGGGCCAGCAGCATCTGCAGCTGCCATGACTCCCCGCTTGAAGTACGGCGCATTAAAAAAAGTAAGGGGGGCATTGAACCGTAGCAGCACCAGGCCCGGTGTTGTGATGGCCTCCGGATGACGTTCGATGGAATGAAAGCCCGGAAAGCCCTCCACTTTTCCGAGGAGCTCGATCTTTGGGTGAGACACCAACCTTATGAAACGCAGGATCGCCAGTATGACGGCAACCAGAATGGCCTGCATTGAACCGACCGAAACAACGCCCAATGTGGCCAGGATTGATAAAGCGAACTCTCGGCGATCAATCCTATAAATTGTTTGGAGAGCTGTAATATCGACCAGAGAGAGCGCAGCTTTCACTAGCACGGCACCCAGAGCCGCAACGGGGATATACCGGAGAGGTGCCGTAAAGAACAGCAGTACAAGCGCGATAATGGCAGCCGCAACAAGGCCAGTCACCTGCGTCCGACCGCCGGCCGCATCGCTCATGGCGGTTCGAGAATCTGCTCCGCTGACGGCAAAACCTTGGGAAAGCGCTGAGGCAATATTAGCTGTGCCCAGCGCCCCGAATTCCCTGTCCGCATCTATGTCGTACCTGTTCTTCGAGGCGAAACTGCGTGAAGTTAACATCATGCTCGAAAAGGTGACTAGCGCTAGCCCCGCGGCATCTCCGAGGAGGCTCGGAATCACGGCGAGGGGAAAGTGCGGAACCCTCAGCAAGGGAAGACCAGCTCGTACCTCACCCACTGTTTTGACCCCTTGAGCTTCCAGACCGAGCATACGGACGGCGATGGCCGCTGTGATCATTGCGACGAGTGCTGCAGGGATTCCGCGAAACAAACTGGGAGTGATCAGCAGGACCAGAAACGTGCCAACGCCAACGGCAAGCGTAGCCCAATGCGTAAGCTCCAACTTCTCGATGAATTCGATCAGTCGCGGTACGATTCCTCCCTTCGTTATGGAGTAACCAAAGATCTTGCCGATCTGACCGAGAATGACGCTTAATGCGATTCCATTCAAAAACCCCACAAGGATGGGCTTCGACAAGAAATCCACCAGCGCCCCGAGTCTTAAAAAGCTAGCACCGATGCAAAGTACACCTGCAAGAAGTGCCAACGTCACCGATAACGATTCGTAGAGATTTTGATCACCGGAAGCTAGCGGGGCCACCGCTGCAGTCACCAAAGCGCATGTAGCCGCGTCGGGCCCGACGATTAGTTGTCTGGAGGTTCCAAAAATCGCATAAGCCAGCAGCGGAAGGATGCTTGAGTACAATCCGACTGCGGGGTTGAATCCGGCGAGTTGCGCGTAGGCGACACCCACGGGCAACGCGACTGCAGCTACAGATAATCCAGCGAAAATGTCATGCGACAGGTCGCTTCTCTGATAATTCAACAGTTTTGCGAGTCCTGGCGCAATTTTCCCGAGGTACGATGCTCGGCTCATTTGCGTTATCTTTATGAGGATTCTTGACTCGCAAGTGACGCTGACCTGCTAAAACTTGCCGGGCCCTTTACCGGTCTGCGTCTACCTTCACGAAGCTGTATTTCGCACTGAACTGAATGCGGGGCGCATTTGCCTTTTGCCCGTTTTGCTCCATGGCCCAACCGTAGAGAAACTCGGTGCCTACATTGAGAGACCCAAAGGGATTCCAGATCACGTTGGAGCCAGTGTACGTTGCGTGGTTGTATGTTCCCGGCGCCGCTGAGGCGAAGAGAGCGGTATTGTTCACAGCTGCGTATGAATAAATCGCACTGGAGCGCAATCTTTTCAGCCAATAGTGCTGGTACGCTGCCTCAACTCCCACCGCGGGAGTAGCCTTCAAACTTGTGGACAATTTTGGTTCCGCATCAATCCCTAGTCCGGAAGTGTCCTGGAGATACCGCGAAATGCCGTGTCCAGCAGCAACAGCAAAGATCACGTTGTCCTTGCCAAAAGTCTCCACACCTGTGGAAACATTCACGCCCCATCCAAAAACAGAATCCGTTCTTGGGTTCGGCGTGGTTGGAACAAAAGCCGCGATGGACCGAAATATTGCCGCGACCTGGAAATGTCCCCGTTCAAATTCCTGACGCAAACGGATCGCCCCATCTGGACTCGGAGCATTGGGCTGGGAGGAAAATTGTGGAGTCTTGAAAGTAATGTCCGAGCTGGGCTTTTCCACGGAAACATAAAATGTTGTGCTGGGGCTCAACGCCACCCCGTAACGCAACTGCGGATTTCGGATGCTAACCATGCCATTGGGCCCCTGAAAGTCGAGAGTATCTGGGAATCCATCGGGGTCCATGAAATTTGAGAACGTCTGCCCAATCAGAACGTTTCTTACCTGCGCATAGGCATGACGTAGGCGCGGTGTAGTTGCGTTCGTTCCGAAAAGATCGCCTTCAAGATAGAACCGCACATCGCCAAGTGTGGTGCTGGGAATCCTGAAGTCCAGACTCAAACGCGTCGGGCGGATCGACACCGTTGAGTTGTTCACGCCGACCGCCGTCGGGATGGGAATCGAAGATGGGATGAAGGATTCAGCGTTTCCTGCAGGCTTGAAATCATAGATGAAGTCGGTCTTGAAGTAGCCGCCGATCTTGAGGATCGTCTGTGTCCCCGGCAAGCGAAAGAATCCCTTGTACTTAGGATCAAGTGGGACGTTATCGAAGCGGGCGGCAGCAACGGTGTCCTCAGAAAATGTCGTGTAGGTCGCCGTTGCCTCCCCCACCTGCTTGGATGGCGCTGCTTGTGGCAGAGCCTGCGTGGTTTGAATCGTGCCCTCTTGGTTGCTGGACGGAGTAACCGGGGTAGTAGCAGCCCCCGTCGCCTTGCTCTCGAGCTCGCCAAGCCGCGCTTGTAGCTTGTTCATTTGCTCGCGCAGTTCATCCAGTTGCTTACGCAATTCTTGGACGTTCTGGTTGGAAGACTCTGACTGAGCAAAGGCACCGGCTGGCATCAGGATTCCGGCAAACAAAGCTACCGACACAAATATAGATCCGCGATTCTTCCGTGAGCCTTTTCCTCGAATTCTTGTCATCACGTGCTCCTCACCTGGAACGAATCTCGGACCGTGGATTCCAATCTGTGTGGCATCGCAAAAGCACCATAGTCGGAGAGCCGAAGAGCATTGCGGCCCACGCCTGAAAAGTCGTCCGCCTGTGAAGATTGGAATAAGCCCCGAGGAGGCTCTACTGTCAGTTCTTACAGGGAATTTGCCTAAAGAAGCCAGCCAGCTTTGGCCTGGGCCGACCTCGGCCAGACCAACTACAGTGATTCCTCTGATCCAACATACAGGTTCGACCGAATTCATAAAGGGTAAAGCATGTCGTAAATGCCGCGGCAAACGTTGAGGCCAAAGACAGTGCGAACAGCGAACATTCTCGTCGTGGAAGACTTCGCGGCCTTCCGTGCGCTGGTATCAACTTTGGTTCGGGAAAGACCGAACATCCAAATTGTAAGTAAAGCCTCAAACGGCTTAGAGGCAGTTCGTCGCGCAAGAGAATTGATTCCAGATCTCATCGCCGTGGACATAGGCCTTCCTGGAGTAAACGGTCGAGGCGGCGCGGCGGATTCGAAAGCTAGCCCCGAGATCCAGAAATCGTCTTCCTAACCCAGGAAGGCCACGCTGAGGCAATGGAAGAAACGCTGACTTAAGTGCGCTCGGTTATGTCCACAAAACACGGGCTGGAAACGATCTGTTCGCGGCCGTCGCCGCAGTCCTTGAAGGCAAACAGTTTGTCAGAGCGGATTGGCCGGTGAAGGGTTTTCTTTCCTTTGAGCCAATCAAAGCTCCTTGTTTCAGGCCCCAGTGCGGGCGGCTCTAGCGCCAAATTTCAGGGGTACGGTTGCACGAATTACAGTGCCCCGTCCGAGATAGGAATCAATGAAGAGCTCGCCATGGACCAGTTTTAGACGCTCCTTCATGCTAGTAAGGCCTAGGCCGCGTCCACCAATTGCCTCTTCGGGATCAAAACCGACTCCTGAGTCACGCACAGTTAGCTCGATTTCGTTTGGTGTGCCTTTGAGCCACACCTCGAAATGCTTTGATTCGCTGTGCTTGAGGCCGTTCTGGAGACTTTCTTGTAGAACGCGAAAGAGGCAAAGAGCTATCTCCTGAGGCAGGTTCTTCGGGATGCTCTCGGACTGAAACTCAACCTTTACTTCCTTTTCCTGGGACAGCTCTTTGCAAAGACTTGTGGCTGCAGCGACGATGCCCAGGTATTCCAGCTTTGAGGAGTGCAGGTGATGCGAAAGAGCTTGGATGTCGCTTCCCAAGTTTGAGAGTTGTTCTCTCAACTCTTCGAAGTGTTGCCCAGCGGCTGGAGCGGAAGGGGCAAGGTCTCGTTGCAAGCGCTCTAGATTGACCAAGACCAGCGCAATCCGCTGATTGATATCGTCGTGAAGCTCCCGGGCGATCCACAGGCGTTCCTGCTCCTGGGCCTCGATGAGCTTCCGACTCATGTCAGACAAAGATTCCTCAGCTAGTTTGCGGTCGGTGACATCGAGACAGGACCCAATATACCCAGCAAAAGACCCGTCGTGGTTAAACCTTGGCACGCCCCGATCGAAAACCCAGCGGTAGTCACCATCATACCGCCGGAGACGATATTCCATCTCGAAGCGTTCGTGCCGATCAAACGACCTTGTATAAGTCCTCAGGCACGCATCTAAATCGTCGGGGTGCACGCCTTCCGCCCACCCATCTCCCAGTTCTGAGTGAAGTGGTCGACCGGTGAAATCCAGCCAGGGCTGATTGAAATAGGTGCAGAGTTTGTCCGGACCTGACATCCATATCAGGACGGGAGCAGCGTTGGCAACATGGCGAAACCGCTCTTCGCTTTCACGCAAGGCGGCTTCTGCCCGCTGTCGCTCCGTGATGTCCACCAGTACTGTCATTGAATACAGGAGGTTTCCATCTGTATCCATCACTGATCCTGCGTTGAGGAGCACAGTCCGTTTCTGGCCTTCCTTGGTTAGTACGACCATCTCTTCGTCGTGTAGTGTTCCTACTGTTTGCCAGTTGTTGAGCAAATGGACGAGCTTAGAAAGCGACCCAAGAGCATAAATCGTGGATAGGGACTTCCCTATCAATTCGTTTCTTGCGTAGCCGAGAGCCTTGCAAGCCGCCGGATTGGCATCCAGAATGTCGCCGTTCGCAGAAGTCATAAAACAGTATTCCGGCAAGGTGTCAAAAAACTGCCGGAATCGATTCTCCGAGATTCTTTCGGCCTCTTCAGCCTGCTTGAGATCGGTTACGTCCGCAAAGACAGAAAGGGCACACGGCTCGCCGTTGCATTGAATTATCTCAGAGGACCCTAAGGTCGTTCGGATCTGACCATCTTTCCTGCGAACGCGAACCTCGATATTTCGCACGGCGCCTTCAGCCAGAAGCCGCTTCACGAATTCCTCCCTACGAGCAGGTTCGGCCCAGAGGCCAATGTCCAAGGGGGTACGGCCGATCACTTCGTCGTGGCTCCACCCGGTCAGACGCTCATACCTTTCGTTAATGTCGACATAACGATGATTGTGCATGCTTGTGATGGCGATGGCGAGGGGGCTTTCTTGAAAGACGCTTGAAAACTTCTGTTCCGACTGCTTGAGCGCTTCTTCAGTCCGTTTGCGCTCAGTAATATCAACCGCCATGCCGAGTGTCCGCCTGGGTTCGCCGTTCGTCGCGTATTCGTGCGCTGCTCTGTCGTCAACCCACCGTATTGTGCCGTTCGGCCAGAGGATACGGAACTCGGCGGAGAAGGGCTCGTGGTCTTGCCTTGATTTGGTCACCGCTTCCAAGACCCGCTGCCGATCTTCGGGGTGGACGTAGCCATAGAAATCCTCGACTTTGCCCACAAATGTTTCGGAGTTCATTCCGAACATCGTAGGTAAGTCACCGAACCAGGTAGTTCGGCCGGACTTGACGTCGAGATCCCTGCCAACGGATTTACCGGCTTCCATGGCTAAACGAAGCTGCTCGTTGGAACGCAAAAGTTCTGCTTCCGTCATTAGCCGCCTGGCCCGTTGCCAGAGAAGCGCGAAAATAATCATGGCTTGTACGATGATAAGTAAGACGCCGGCCACAATGTATCGCTTGTAGATTTCCCAAAAGCTGGGCTCTCGATTGAGTACGATGCTGCCGGGCGGAAGATCACTTTCTTTCAACCCCCAGCGCCTTAGGGCGCGCCAATCAAACGTGTAGGCGTGGTTGCTCGTCACGACAGGAAAATCCTCGGGATTCTCGCCGTTTAGGACTCGCACAGCTATGTCTGCGGCGACATGACCGTCGTTGGCCCAATTCACCAGGTCGCCGCCCACCGTTCCTGCCCTAAGATCCACGTCGTCCATGACAAAGACCGGAGCGTTCGCCGCTTCGGCCAATAGGGGTACCGCTTGAGCCGAATCAATAAAGCGCGCTCCCGTCGCGTCCTGTGTGAATGCAGTGTGGTAGACGATTGTGTTTCTCGGCAGTCGCCTGAGCCGCTCAAGCAGCACTGGCATGGTCAAGTCAGTAAGGTACGTGAACTCAAGCTTCGATTCGTAGTTTTGGAAAGCGCGCTTTGCGAGGCGCTCCCACTCTTGATCGAACTTACCCATACCGCCCACGACTACCACGTGCTTTGTGCCAGGGAATAGGTGCAGGGCTGCACTCAAAGTCTCCGCCGGATGCAGCCTGCCTAAAACACCCGTAAAGTGAAGGTCGGAATTTCGCCGGTCCGGGACCTCCCCTAGAACTGCGCAAAAGATGATTGGCGTATCTCGAATGAAGCTTTCTTGCGACTCGGCAACGAATTTGAGGGATTCCGACCCAGCAGCAACGATCAAGTCGGGTTTGCGCTCTGAATATTTCGCTATGAGCCCTTCACGAAACCGGCGTTGGGAAACCTCGTCGGGGAAAAAGGTGACTTGCAAACTCTCCTGGTATAACTCGATCTGGTATGGCGAGTTCTGTAGGCCACCGAAGACTGCCTCATCGACCTCCTCAAAGCCGGGCGATGAGACAATGCTAAGGTCATTAAGAATCAATACTCTCCGGGTTTGCTTGAGTTGCGCACCAGCGTTCGAGACGGTCAGGATAGAGCAAAGTAGTACGAGCAACCTTGGGACCGATGGCCAGCATGCCCAATGTCGGACCGGCCATTGGCCGCAGTTTTGGACAATCCGCCAACTTGTTACCTTCGGCGAATGCGCTATCCGGTGAAAGGGACGTGCAGTCATTCCGCTCGATATCCCAAAGGTTACAAGTGTGTGCCCCCCCACGAGCCAAAAACTTCAATGCATCGCATGCCTGGCGAAACCTGTCAAATGTGACAGGTCTCCACTGTTCGACAAAGATGTAAGATTCAGCTCAATCAAGTCGGGCTTATTATAACAGCTGAGTAAAGAGCTGCCATAGCTCCTCCAGGTTCGATCCGTAACTGGGCCCTTCAAGACTGGAGATCCCATGTCCCCTGGGCTGAATGTTTCTCCACTGCCATCTCCGCGCTGGTCGGTAGTGTTTGTCCTTAGCCTTTTATTAGCCAACGGCGTTTGTGCCCAGACGCCCTCCACAGGCGCAGTGATTGGCCTAACCTTGGATCCTTCTGAGGCTGTAGTTCCAGATGTGACCATGAACCTTGTTGACCTTAAGACCGGTCAAGTGCTATCCGCTACTTCGGACGAGAATGGACGATTTGCGTTCTTATTGTTGCCGCCAGGTAGATATGAGCTACAGGCGAGCAAGATTGACTTCAGACCTCTGACCCTCGAGGACCTCCACGTCCAGGTAACCGAGACGCTTCGGCTCCAGCTCCATCTTGAGCTCGCCGGACGCTTCGAAAGCACACAAGTGTCCTCGGATTCCCTTATGACTCAACTCGACTCATCTTCTTTGGGAAGAGCGGTGAATCAGGAGGCCGTTAGTGGTTTGCCCCTGGTCACGAGAAATTTCACGCAGATCACTGGGCTTTCTCCCGGCGTCAGCGTTGGCGTCTACAATGCCGGGGAATTGGGACTAGGCGGAATCGCCTTGTCGCAGATTTCTCCTTCCAACGATGGGGTGTACGTACACGGTGCGCGCTCTTACGACAACAACTATCAACTGGATGGGATTAGTGTCAGTGACGTGCAGGGAAGTGCGGCGGGCAGCGGGGGTATCCCCATTCCGAACCCCGACAGCATTCAGGAGTTCAAGGTTCAGACCGCACTATACGACGCGGGGTTTGGCCGCTATGGAGGAGCCGACGTCAGCCTGATTACGAAAACGGGAGGCGACGATTTTCACGGAACAATTTTTGACTTCCTGCGCAACGAGCTTCTCAACGCAAATGATTTCTTCTTGAACCAAACTCACCAACCTCGTTCAATCCTCAAACAGAACCAGTTCGGATTTGCCTTCGGAGGGCCAATCCGCAAGGACAAATGGCTTTTCTTTGGGTCATATCAGGCAACGCGCCAGATAAATGGTCTTGCTGCGGGTCAGTCTAGAGCAGCTTGCACAGCAAACTTGACCGAGCCCCCTCTGACCAATGACCGATCGGCAAACGCCCTCGGACGACTCTTTGGTGGCACGAAAGGCGCGCTCGGAGGGGTCCCAGTAAATCCAGATGGGTCAAACATCAACTCCTCAGCGCTAGCTCTCTTGAACCTGAAGCGACCCGACGGTACATTTTTGATTCCCACTCCCCAAGCCGTGGACCCCTCAAAGCCTTTTTTCAGTCGAGGTTCTTTGGTTTTCTCCGATCCCTGCCATTTTGATGAGGATCAGTTCTCAACCAACCTTGACCACATCGCGAGCCCAAACAACAAGCTTGCGGCCCGCTTCTTCTTCGCTGACGACAAAGAGACTGTCACATTTCCCGGCAATGGGTTGAACCCGGCCGGCAATATCCCGGGGTTTTCAAGTCCGAGCCATTCTGACTTTAGAGTCTTCTCGATCGCCCATACTCACACATTCCATAACACCTGGCTTAATGAGGTACATATCGGATACGTGCGCACGAAAACAGAAACCCAAGCAAACACTGCCTTCAGCTGGTCTGATATTGGCGTGGCAGAAGGCGAGATGAGCGGAAATAACCAATTGCCGAGCTTGGAGATTCTTGGCTCCGTAAGTATCGCCTCTGGATTCCCGCGATCCATCACGCAGAATAGCTTTACTTTCAGAGACGACCTTAGCTTCGTTCGGGGCGGTCACACCCTTCGTTTCGGTGGTAGCCTCACTAGGCTGCAAGACAACGTTGATCTCGTCGGCCTCGGATCATTTGTTCGATTCCTCAGTTGGCCGGACTTCTTATTGGGACTAAGCGCTGTTGATAACGGCACACGCTTCAGTAATGTTTTTGCTTCCTTTGATGACTTCGGCTTATCAACTCGTGAATACAGAGTTTGGGAGGGCACATGGTTTGCACAAGATGGCTATCGAGTTCTGAAATCCTTCACATTGAACATTGGCGTTCGCTACGAACGAATCGGTCAATTTGCGGACAACCTCGGTAGAAATGCGAGTTTTGATATCGCAAAGGCTGATCCGAACCCTCCTCCAACTGGCAGCGTGGCGGGTTATGTCGTTGCTTCCAATTTTCCAGGCACTCTTCGCGCGGGCATCACTCGCGTCAACAACCGGTTTGGCAACTATGCGGACGGACAAAACACCTTTGCTCCGCGAGTTGGCTTTGCTTGGCAGATCTGGCCCAGTTCGGGTCGATTGGTTCTAAGAGGGGGGTACGGCACATATTATTCCCGGCCGACAGGACAAGCGTTCTACCAGAATGTCTTTGGCGCTCCGTTTTCTGAATCTCGTCTGATCGCCGGTGCGTCTAATGCCAACGCGACATTTCAGACTCCCTTCCAGCAACCTTTTCCAACACCAGAGTCTTTCCCTTCATTCCCTCTCTATTCCCCCACGACGAACACGACGGTATATGGCGTCGCTCCGGGGTTTCGGCCTGCTATCATTCAGCAATATTCATTAGATCTGCAAACCGAAATGCATGCGGGTTGGTTATTGGAAGTCGGATACGTAGGCACTCGCGGCACTCATCTGGTTCGTCAGCGTTCTCTAAATCAAGCCTTACTGGCCTCAGTGAAAGA
>Ga0307471_100002577_pt1 | contig 10470 bp, 12 predicted proteins | sample atmos_gasesAM3C__2_FD_204566 | JGI IMG/M metagenome (GOLD analysis project Ga0307471, IMG submission 204566) | Hardwood forest soil microbial communities from Morgan-Monroe State Forest, Indiana, United States - atmos_gasesAM3C_515 | ecosystem: Environmental > Terrestrial > Soil > Temperate... | reverse complement strand
AGTACTTTCCTCAAACCCCACCTTCTAGATCGCATAGCACTCGGCAGGTGAGTGGCGCGTTCATGAGAAATTGCGAAGGACTGAACCGCCCCGGGTCTCCTGGAGGCTCCATACCTTGAGAGGATGGGGTCATGGCGAGACCGAGCCGGTTTTCCCCGGAAGTGCGGGAGCGCGCGGTGCGGATGGTGTTCGAGCATACCCAGGACCACGCATCGCAGTGGGCGGCGATCACCTCGATCGCCGAGAAGATCGGGTGCGCGGCCGAGACGCTGCGCCACTGGGTGCGGCAGGCCGAGCGTGACGGTGGCCGGCGGCCCGGCCTGACGACGGACGAAGGGGCGCGGCTCAAGCAGCTCGAGCGCGAGAACGTCGAGCTGCGGCGCGCCAACGAGATCCTGCGACTGGCGTCAGCGTATTTCGCGAAGGCGGAGCTCGACCGCCGAGCGAAGTGATGGCGCGCTTCATCGACGCCCACCGGGACGACTTCGGGGTCGAGCCGATCTGCGCGGTGCTGCCGATCGCCCCGTCGCGATATTACGAGCTCAAGGCCCGGGAGCGCGATCCCCAGCGCCGGCCGGCGCGGGCGCGGCGGGACGAGAGACTGTGCGACCACGTCCGTCGCGTGTGGCGGGAGAACCGCGCGGTCTACGGCGTCCGCAAAGTCTGGAAGCAGCTCCGGCGCGAAGGGCAGACCGTCGCCCGCTGTACGGTGGCGCGCCTGATGCGGCGCCTGGGTCTCGCCGGGGTGGTGCGCGGGCGGAAGTTCACGGTGACCACGATCCCGGATACGGCGACGGCGCGCCCGCCGGATCTCGTGACGCGGCAATTCACGGCCGTACGGCCGAACCAGCTGTGGGTCGCCGACCTGACGTACGTCGCGACTTGGCGCGGGTTCGTGTATGTGGCGTTCGTCATCGACGTGTTCTCGCGTCGGATCGTCGGTTGGCGGGCGTCGAATTCGCTGCGCAGCGACTTGGCGCTCGATGCGCTGGAGCAGGCGCTCTACGATCGCCCCATCATTCCGGCGGAGGCGCTGGTGCATCACAGCGATCGGGGTGTGCAGTACCTGTCGATTCGGTACACGGAGCGCTTGGCCCAGGCGGGCATCGAGCCGTCGGTCGGCAGCACCGGGGACTCGTACGACAACGCGCTGGCGGAGACGGTGATCGGGTTGTTCAAGACGGAGGAGATCTATCGTCGCGGGCCGTGGAAGGGGCTCGAGGACGTCGAGTTCGCGACGCTCGAGTGGGTCGCGTGGTACAACGGCAGCCGCCTGCTCGAACCGCTCGGCTACGTGCCGCCGGCCGAGTTCGAGCAGGCCTACCATGACCGTCGGGCCGCTCCAGTCGGCATGGCGGTTCTCACGTAACGAGCTCTCCGGGAAACCCGGGGCGGTTCAGGTCGAGCGCCACTCAAAGGAGAGCACTCGGTGACGGCGTGTTCATGACCGGTAAGCCGGATCACGATGAGACGGCGGATTGACGACCCGCCCGCCCTCGAAACCGCGAGCGTTACGGTAGCGCACCCCGTGTGCGGTGCCGCTACTGGTGCGCGCACCCACTGGTCGCGGGGTCGGGAATTTGCTCGAGGTCGGGAGGGAACACGAATCGGGTGAAGGCCAAGCACAGAGGCTCCTGGGCGCCCCACGAGCAGGTCAGAAGATCATGAAGAGCTAAGGTGCCAAACGGGGCGTCTTACGACGGCTTTTTATTCCCGACTGACCACGACGCATGATCGTCGTTAATGGCTAACGAAGGACGCCCATGAGCTTCGAGATCTCGATCGGGGTCCGCCTGACCCACTTCTTCAACTTCCTGTTTCTGTCGCTCCTGGTCCGGAGTGGGATCGAGATTCTGGGCGCGCACCCGAAACTCTACTGGCGCGACCATTGCTCGCCCGGGAGTGAGTGGATCCGTTTCACGCGGAAGAAGATGCCCGACGACACGCTCTGGACCGCGGAGGACGAGACCCAGCCGTTCTCGCCCTGGCTCGCGTTGCCCGGCCGCAACAACCTGGGCCTGGGGCGCCACTGGCATTTCTGGTCGGTCACCGGCTGGGTGCTCTGCGGAGTCGTCTACGTGACGACGATCTTCGCAACCTCGGAGTGGCGGCGGCTGGTGCCCACCTCGTGGTCGATCATTCCGGCGGCATGGGATGCGCTCGTTTCGTACGCGGGCCTTCGCATCCCCGCCGCCAGCGCTGACGGTTACAATGCACTCCAACAGCTCACGTACTTCCTTCTCGTCTTCGGGCTGGCGCCGCTCCAGATCCTCACGGGGCTCGCGATGTCGCCGGCGCTTGCCGCGAGCTTCCCGCGGCTGTCTCGATTCCTCGGCGGACACCAGGTGGCGCGGAGCGTCCACTTCCTGGGCCTCCTGGCCTTCGCCCTCTTCTTCGTCGGGCACGTGTCGCTGGTGATCGTCCATGGCTTTGGCGCCGGCATGGAGAGGATCGTCTTCGGCAGCGAGGGCCGTTCCCGGTCCCTCGCCGTGCTCCTCGGCGGCTGTGCCATTGCCCTGGTCATCGCATTGCACATCGTCGCGACCCGGTCATCCCTTCGCTGGCCGACGGTCGTCAAGCGGCTCCTCGAGTTGGTCATCGATCCGCTCGGGCGGCTGATGTTTCATCACTGGACCTCAAAGCAAGACCATCGCGCCGTCTCGAGGTATGCCCGCGTGAATGGCCGCCCGCCGAAGAACCAGACCTATGCGGGCTCCGTCGCTGGCGGGTTCGACGACTGGCGGCTGCGCATCGACGGCCTGGTCGAGGCGCCACTGTGCTTGTCGCTCGCCGAGCTTCGCGCCATGCCGCGCGGCACGCAGTCGACTCTGCACGCCTGCATCCAGGGCTGGACCTATTTCGCGTCCTGGACTGGCGTCAGGGTAGCGTACCTCCTGGAACAGGCGGGACCGAAGCCTGCCGCCCGGTATCTCGTTTTCCACACCCTCGATGAGAAGTGGGAGCACCCTGGCCACGGCGACTACTACGAGGTCATCGACCTCGAGACGGCGCGCAGGCCGCAGGTGCTCCTTGCGTACGAGATGAACGGGGCGCCACTGCCGATCGAGCACGGCGCACCCTTGCGCCTTCGGGTCGAGCACCAGCTCGGCTACAAGATGGCTAAGTGGGTCAACCGCATCGAGCTCGTCGAGGACTTCCGGGGCATCGGCAAGGGCCAAGGGGGCTGGCGGGACGACGTACTCAACTACTACCCGTCTGATGCGGGGATCTGATCTGGCGCATGAGCCGCACGAAGAGCTGAGCCAACGCAGTGAAGACTCGCCACGATCATTCGTTGATCCGGCGCTCCCGAAGCCGTAGGTAGCCGTTTCGTACGGCGCTGTACGCGTCGATCACATCATCATCGAAGGCCACGAAGAGCTCGTAGTTGAGTGCGCGCTCGTTGACCCTGTTGCCAGCCATGAGGCTGAGAGCCGGGATCAGCGGAACCACGTAGGTCACCGGATCTATCGCACGGTCGATTACCTTGCCGATGCCGTCTCGGACGGTGAGCGGCTCCATGAACGGGAGAACGAGGTACGGTCCGGGCCCGATGCCCCATTTGCCGAGAGTCTGGCCGAAGTCGGCGGGGCTCTTCGTGATGTGGTAGACGTCCTTGGCGGGGTCGAAGAGGCCCCCCATGCCAGCGGTGCTGTTGATGAGGAAGCGGCTTACTTCGCGTCCCGCGCCGTCCCACTTCCCCTGGAGTAGGTTGTTGACCACGCGTGGAACAACGTTGAGGTTGTCGAATGCGTTCGCGATCATGATCCCAGCCGGTTGCGGCACAACCGTCTTCCACCCCATCGCGACGGGTTTCAGCGCGTGCTTGTCCATGCGGCGGTTGAACTCGAATGTCTTCGCGTTGAATGCCTCCCAGGGGTCGTAGTCTTCGACTTCCTCAGGCTCCCCGGCTGCGGGCGGGACTATCGAGCGCGGAGCGCTCGCCGCCGGAACTGGGCGGTCCAGCAGGGTCGCGTCGGCGGGCAAGGTCCACCGGTCGTCGGCGTCCGCCTTCCAGTCGGCTGTAACGATTGGAACTGAATTGATGTGGCAGTCACTCGCTAGGTCGTAGTTCACCAACGGCTGGATCAGGATTTGGTTGACGTCTTTCCGCGGGCCGGCGCCGGGGAACGACCCGACGTTGTTGGCCAACGCGCGGACAGCCCCTGGCCCCGGAACCGTCAGCGCGAGTACGGTGGGCAAGACACCCCACGTACCTAACGCGTCGTCGGTCGCCGTCGGACCCTGACGGATCGCACTCGCGCCCCCGATGATTGCGTCCGACTTTGAAGGCAAAAGCGCTGTCGTGCGCGTGATCACAGTGCATTCGTCGGTCAGCCGGAACGGGATCACGGCTTGGCTGTTGGGGAGTACATCGTCCATGTGGCCGTTGTTCTGGAGCGGCACCGAGATCAGATCCGCAACGGGATTCTGAGTCTGAGTCGCCAACTCCGATTCGTCCTGAGCGCGGACTGGAGCCGGCGCCGTTGAGAACATGATCAGTACGGACCCAAACGCATACGCGGTCCGCCGCCAATATGTCATTATTACCGCTCCCAGTCCCCGCGCTTGATTGTCGAAGGATTCCGCAGCCACGAGGCCAGCGGAGCGCCTAGTCGGATACCCGCTGATTCACTCACGCCCGAGGATGCCGACGCCTGCTGTGGTCGTAACCCGTTCACGGCCAGAGGTCGCGGAGCTTGAAGTGCTGGAAATTCCGTACACCCGACACCCCAACGTGCGACGCCTGACGGCGCGGCATTGGTCACTTCTCCCACGCAAAGCGGCGCCCTCCCGCTGCTCCTGTTCTTGCTGTCGTGCACTTGGGCCCGTCTGGCTCGTCCCTTGGATACGGGTTGGGTATAATCTAACAGCAGCAGTCCACTGGTCAAGTACGTACCTTCGCGTGATGTACAGCCTAGATAGTTCCTAAGGAACCGCATCGTTAGGTCGTCGATGTCCAGGAGATCTTGACGAGTATCTGCACCAAAGGGGGACTACTGATCCTGTATGAGCTGTCAGGGGGCCAGGCGGCTGATCCGCCGCGCCGCAAGCTACGTGGACAAGATCCTCCTTAAGGGCGCGAAGCCTGCTGACGTTCCGGTCGAACAGCCGACGAAATTCGAGCTAGTCATCAACTTGACCGCCAAGGCGCTCGGACTGACGATTCCTCAATCGATGCTGGGGCGGGCGGACCAGGTCATCCAGTACGCGTGCTCGACCAACGCGGCCAGCTCCTCGCAACACTCGGCTTCGCCGGGTTCCCCCTGCCACCCTAGACTGCTCGCTTCACGCCCTCGCGGTAGATTGGAGAGCGACTCGGCGGCCTACCGACGCACGAACAGCTCCTCAAGTCGATTCCCATGTCGAGACCGCCGTGGCGAGCGAGGCGAGATACAAATCCGAACTTCTCGTGTCCCAAGATCAGAATGACGGGCCCGGCCCAGCGCACGCTTGGGAGGCACGCCTGCTACGGAGTTGCCGAGGAAGCCGCGAATTCTTTGGCGCGCTTTGCCTCGTGTCGGGGAGCCCGCGCCGCCCACCACGCGGCTACAGGCCGTCAAGCGTGTTGGGTGCTTCAGTCCTGTGCGACAACCCGTCGGGTCTTCTGCGAATCGCGGCGTGCCTCCTGGATCTTCTTGAGGTGTCGCTCCGTCCATCGGTACAGCGCCGACAGCGGTTGCATCAGCGTCTCACCCAGTGGAGTCAGCGCATAGTCCACACGAGGGGGAACGACTGGATAGATGGTTCGCCGGACTAGTCGATCCCGCTCAAGCGTTCGCAGCGTCTGCGTCAACATCTTCTGGGACACTCCTCCAATCGCCCGGCGGAGCTCACCGTGCCGCCTGGCCCCTCTCGACAGCTCATATAGGATCAGTAGTCCCCACTTGGTACAAATACTGGTCAAGATCTCCTGCGCATTGACGATTCGCCGACTTGGTGCCTTAGGCGCCATTGGGGTTGTACCTCACTTCAAAGTACGTACTTGAACAGTGGACTCCTGCGAGGGTATACCGAGCGCGAGCCAGACACTAGTCTGTCGAACACGGATCGAGGGGAGGGGCGCGATCATGGTCGAGCTTATCCTCTCCGAAGCCCAACTCGCCCGTCTGAAGGCAGCCGTGACGATCGGGTCCGAGGAGTCTGCAGGGCTCGGGCTCGCCCAAGGCTTGGGCAACAAACTGTTTGATCCCGAGCTCTTTGCCATCAAATGCAGGCGTGAGATCGCGGAACGATTACCTACGGTAGCCCGCCGGTCCTGTCCCGATGTTGTGCCCGAGATTCTCGCCGCGATTGAGCGCGCGAAGCCATCGGAGGGCTGGGCGTAGCGCAACTGGCCCGCGATTGTAGGGCCTCGGCGATCGAGCGATCCGAGCGCGACAAGGCGTCGGCTGGGTAGCTATAAGACTGAGTGCGGCGTGGGCGATAGTGTCTTCGCCGTCGAGAGGAGCGCTATGCAAGTGAAGTGCGCGAAGTGCTCTCAGCCGATTGCGCTCACCGACATTATCGAGTCGAACAACGGCCATCTGTCGCACATTGACTGCAAGCGCCCCCACGTCCTGACACCGGAGGAGCGAGCGCTGGTCTTCGTCTACTGCTCGGGGCACGTCGTCGCCCGATGCCCGGCCTGTGACGTCAGCTTCCGCTACACGGAACTCGCCGCCGACATCTTGGACAGAGGCCGCACGAACATGTGCCCTCGGTGTCGTCAGGACCTTACGGAAGCCGTTCGCGCACATCTCTTCCGCTGCGCGATGCTGCCCTCGGAAATACGACTCCGGGCGCAGGCGGTGAGGGAGGCGGCGCAGCGCCTCGTGAAAGAGATCCAGCAACTCAGCGACAGGTCCGATGTCCTGATCCGAGAGGCTGAGAGCGCTTTGTTCGAGAAACAGCGTGCTCTCCGCGAAGCCATGTCGAAGAGAACAGCCTCCTAGCAATCAACCCCTCTTCAGCGCCTCCCACGCCGCCTGCTGCGTCGCGCGGCCCGTGGGTCCTCATCCTCGTCGTTCGTACCTCGATTGGATCGCTGTCTTAAGCCGGTCGAGATTCACGTCTTTCAGGTCCTCGCTGCCCAGTTTTTCGCGGTCAGCTTCGTAGAATCGGTAGAGACCAACGGCGTCGAGGATCTTCCCGAATGGTCGGCCGTCACGAAGAACCCGGATAAACGTTCCTTCGGCAGTGGTGCTGTCTACCTTGAACGTAATGGCCATGAGACGCTCCCTTTGGGGCTGTCATGCTCCAATATACTTTTCCGCTTGTCCGTTCGCCTCGTCGGTGTGCGGTCGCGTGTTGACGAAAAAGCTCACGCGCGAGAGCCAAGCCGTGAGAACCTACGGCACGGCAGCACGGCGGCGCATTACTCTGAAGGAGTCGTAATGGCGAAGGTTACTCTGATGAAACGGGAGCCGACCCACCTCCAAATCGCCCACCGCGCTTTTGAAATCTACCTCTCTCGCGGCGGTCACCATGGCCACGATGTCGGTGACTGGTTTGAAGCCGAACGCCAGCTCCGGACCGAGCTTCAGCCGAAGAAGCGGGCAGTCAAGCAGACCCGGATGAAAGCGTAGCCGCTGACTATCGGCAGCAGCGCTGGTTAGCCATCCAGGCTAGCTTTCGTCAAGGACCTCCCACGCCGCCTGCTGCGTCGCATGCCACGGCGTGCGCTCCCACCCAGTCCCCGTTGCGCTCGTGGGCGAGTGCTCCATCCCGCTCGTGTAGGACGTCGCCGCGCGCTCGTCGGGAGGCTACGTCGCTGACGGCGGCTTCTTCACCGGACGTGGCCAAGCCAGTCGTGCTACCCTCCCCCCCTGCACCCCGGCCTCAAGGGTTGACGCTCCGGCGTTGAGACCCAAGTGAATCTGGCTGCCGCGTGTGTTACGGCTGCGCCGGAATGAGCCATTGAATTTGGGCCTGTTTTCGCGCGCGGTGGATAAATCCCCGCAAACGGGGATAGAGCTATCCACGTAAAACGATGAAGAAGAGCGCGCGGCGGTCTGAAGTTATCCACCAGAATCCACACCTTCCACCGAACTATTTCGCCGCCCGGCTTGACAGGCTTGTGCTTCAAGGACAACGATGCGGGCATCGTGTTGGTGTTCGTCCGACTCAGATCGCTGCTCTTCGCACTGTGTCCGGACCATCCGGTGGCACTCTGCGGGACGTGCCGCCGAACCTACACGCCTGAGCAACTCGGGACCGAACTCGGCGACCGATGCTATCTCTGCCGCGACTGCGGATCCGATCTGAGAGAGTCGGTCGTCGCCCACGCGCGGACCTGCCCGAATCTCATACCGCAGAAGCCACTGGCGCGGATGGGGTCCGTCACCAAGTCGACGACCCCTCCAGTGGTTTCGGAGCGTTTCGAGGCACGGCGTAGAGCCCGGCTCGGGTTGGACGTTCACGCGGCGGCGAGGTAAGCCCACCTCACACTAGCTCCCTCAGCCGACGCCAAATCCAGCGCGCGATGTATGCGAGCGGACCTAGGAGAATCAGCAAGGCCAGGAGCTCCTCCTCGCCGGCTCGGGCCGCGGACGCTTGACGTAGCGGCTCACAGCAGCCCTCGTTCGGCGAACGATACGCTTCGCCGTGACCCGTCGCCAATGACGAGATGGTCGTGGATCTTCAGGTCGAGGACCCGCGCGCATTCGACGAATTGCCGTGTCAGGCGGATGTCCTCGTGCGATGGCGTTGGATCGCCTGACGGGTGGTTGTGATGTTTCAAGGAAGTTTCAATTGCATGTTTTAGTCGCGTCGGGTTTTCAGGGTGCAGCTGGCTCGCAACTGCATACGAAACTTAGCCAAAACGTGATCGCGACTCAAACACGGGTTCGAGTCCGGGTGAAGAAGGGACAAAGAAGTTCCTAACGCCGAAGTAACCAACTCATTCCTTTCCTCAAGTTGAAACAGTTCGTCGGCTACGAGCCGAGGGTCGGATACCGCCCGCGGATCCCAGGGAAACCGTGGAAGCGGCGCCACCATACGGTGTCCCTGGAACTTGCCCGCGAATACGGCGCGTATGAAACTCCTCACATACCGGCCCTGCGACTTGAATCGAAGCCCGGCGCAGACATAGCAGCGCAGGCCGAGGTAGTCGACCAGCGTGGTCCCGACGAGGCTCAGCAGGTAGAGGTGCCGGCGGGGTTTCCGGCACCAGGGGCATCGATAGAAGAGGGCCATGCCTGTCCCCCGCGGCAGTGGACGGCGCACGATCAGGATTCGGTACGTCTCGCCGCTCGCGAGCGTGACGAGAACAACATCCTGATCGTCGGTCGGCGTCATCTTGAGGCCGTATCGGAGGTCACCGTTCTCTGATGTCCAGAACACGAAGTACGGACGCCGGCGATGATCGTCGAGGACCCAGCGAAGCGGGAAGCTCGGCAGGCGCGGGACATCCTCGACATCCCGGCGTGGACCTACGAAGCGGCCGTCTGGACCGCGTACGCGCACAGGAATCGCGTCGCCGTGCAGTAGAGTGCTCGACCATGTTGACCGTCGGGGCGGGGAGAGTAATCTAGAGCCAGCTTGACGCTCCTGTGCCGGTTCTTGTCACGGTCGCGTTCACTCCTGTTACTTTGAAGGGGGTCTGCTTGCTGGATCTCCAGCTTCCCGCGCGGCACGACTGGGTCGTCCAGGAAACGAACTACGGGAAGCTGGTCATGGAGCCCCTCGAGCCGGGGTTCGCCCTCACGGTCGGCATCGCCTACCGCCGGGCCCTCCTGTCGGCCATCCACGGGGCCGCGCCGACGTGGGCGAAGATCGAGCATGTCCTCCACGAGTTCTCCCACCTGCCCGGGATCACGGAGGACACACTCGACATCATGATGAACCTCCGGAAGGTGGTCTTCGTGCTGTACGTCAACCGCCCGAAGATCCTCCGGCTGAAGGCGCGGGGCCCGGGCACGGTCACGGCGAGCGACTTTGAGAAGGACGCCGACATCGAGATCGTCACCCCCGAGGTGCCGCTCGCCACGCTCGACAAGGACGGCGTGCTCGAGATGGAAGTGTGCGTCGAGCGCGGCCGCGGCTACATGCCCGCCGAGAAGCGCGAGCCCGAGGCGCTGCCCCTCCACGCGATCCTGTTCGACGCCGACTTCTCGCCGGTCGAGCGCGTGACCTTCCACGTCGAGCCGGCCATGGACGGCCGGCAGCGGCTCGTCCTCGAGGTGTGGACTGATGGCAGCGTCGCGCCGGTCACGGCGGTCGCCGAGGCGTCGCGGATCCTTGAGGACCACTTCGAACTGCTCACGAACTTCCCCCAAGCGACACCGGAGGGGGCGGCGGCCAAGCGCCACGAGACGCGGGCGCGGACCGAGTGGAACGCGAACCTCTTCCGCAACGTCGAGGAGCTCGAGCTCTCCGTCCGCGCGGCCAACTGCTTCAAGGCCGCGAACATCCGGACCATCGCGGACCTCGTGCCGAAGACCGAGGCCGACCTGCTCAAGACGAAGAACTTCGGCAAGAAATCGCTCA
>Ga0307471_100002576_pt1 | contig 10470 bp, 7 predicted proteins | sample atmos_gasesAM3C__2_FD_204566 | JGI IMG/M metagenome (GOLD analysis project Ga0307471, IMG submission 204566) | Hardwood forest soil microbial communities from Morgan-Monroe State Forest, Indiana, United States - atmos_gasesAM3C_515 | ecosystem: Environmental > Terrestrial > Soil > Temperate... | reverse complement strand
AGTGATTTTCTCCAGAACATACCAAGCAAGTTTCAAGGAGGAATTCACAGTACTCTGTCGCCGCGCAATCTGCGACAGACGATTTTTGGCGCTTATCTGCAGGACGACTGGCGCGTGCGCTCAAACCTCACGCTGAATCTGGGATTGCGCTATGAAATGTCCACGGTGCCTACAGAAACAAGCGGCAAACTGGCAAACCTGCGCAATCTCACTGATGCGGCACCCCACCTCGGTAGTCCCTTTTTCAGTAACCCGACCTTGAGAAACTTCGAACCGCGCGTTGGTTTCGCTTGGGACCCCTTCGGTAATGGTAAAACGGCAGTTCGTGGCGGAGTCGGCATGTTCGACGTATTGCCACTCCTGTACCAGTTCGTGCTGCTGACGAACCAGGCCTCACCCTTTTTCCAGTACACGGTAATCAAGGATCCGTTTGGTTTCTGTGGGTGCTCGGCTCCCTTCTTCTCGTTGGGGGGAAACAGTAGTTTCCCAGCTAACCGGTTGCGTACAACCTATATTGAACCGAATCCTAAGCGCAACTATGTCATGCAGTGGAACCTCAATGTGCAGCAGCAGTTGACGCCCAGCTTGGCGGCGATGGTCGCCTACGTAGGATCACGCGGTATCCACCAGCCTTTCCGAGTGGACGATGCCAATCTCGCCATTCCTACCAAGACCCAGTTCGGCTATTTGTGGCCGGTTGATGCTCAAATCCTCAACGACAATTTCGGCTCCATTCGCGGAATGTTTTACGACGGACATTCCTACTTCAATGCTTTGGAAACTCAGTTAGCGAAGCGCCTGAGCCATGGCTTCCAAGTGCAGGGCAGCTTTACTTGGGGAAAGAGTATGGATACCAGTTCGGCCACGGTTGCGGGAGACTCGTTTGGCAACTCGATATCCAGCTTGCACTGGTTTGATCCCAGACTGAGCCGTGCTCTCTCCGACTTCAACGTTGGCAGAACTCTGGTGATCAATGGGACATGGGAGCTTCCGAAACCTAAATCCGAATCGTCGTTTGTCCAGCATGCATTGGGTGGATGGCAAGTGGGGCTCATCTTCATTGCCAGTGACGGAGTACCAGTCACGCCCACGTGGGGGACAGGAGATGACCCGGCGCTCACCCAGAGTGGCGATGATTGGGCGTTTCCGAATCGCCTGGGTGGTCCCGGGTGCAAGACTCTTACAAACCCAGGAAATCCCAACAACTACATCAAGACGAATTGCTTTGCCATACCGACCGTGCCGGATCAGGCGTTCTATAGCCAGAACTGCTCTCAGGACCACCCGTTTCCACAGTGCTTTAACCTGCGCGGTAATGCCGGCCGCAACATAATCATTGGCCCGGGCGTGACGGAGATGGACTTCTCAGTGTTCAAGAACAACTACATCAAGAGCATCTCTGAAAGGTTCAATCTCCAATTTCGGGCAGAAGTCTTCAACATCCTTAATCACACGAACTTTGCGCCGCCAGCTACCCCCACCAATACCGACATCTTCGATTCGTCGGGACAATTGCTGTCAACCGCAGGGATTTTGACGAAAACTACAACCACAGCCCGCGAGATTCAGTTCGCGGTCAAGATCATTTTCTAGTCAGGGACAAGGGCCCGATACGTGAGAGTGGATCAGAACGATCAATACCCAAACACCCAACCTGACGTGGGCTCGGTGCGCAGTCTGACGCGCCGCACTTGGTTTCGGCAGGCGGCCTTGATTACCGCTGCTGCCGCGTTTCCGCAGCTGGCGAGGACAGCGGCAAACGACGTCAGCCCGGTCATGGAAAAGCTCAGCTCATTCATGGCCGAAGCCCGTAACCGCGCCCTTCCTGACAATGTCGTGCAGGAGACCAAGCACCACATCCTCGACACCATAGCCGCGATGGTGTCGGGGTCCGAACTGCCTCCCGGACGCATGGCGATCCAGTTCGCTCGCGCTTATGGCGGCGAAAAAATTGCCACCGTAGTTGCCTCGCAGATCATGTGCGGGCCAATCGAAGCCGCGTTCGCCAATGGTGAACTCGCTCACTCCGACGAAACCGACGACGATTTCACCACCGGAGGAGCACATCCAGGTTGCGCGGTCGTGCCTGCCGCGCTGGCTATGGGAGAGCAATTCGGCATTAGCGGGACGCATTTCTTAAGGGCCGTGGCGTTGGGATACGACATCGCCTTGCGTGCCATGAAGACTGTGGGCCCTGGGATGAAGGAAACCCACAACCTCGTTGGCACCATGGGCGCGACGGCGGCTGCGGGATCTGTCGCCAGTCTGAACGCTGAGCAGATGCGCTGGCTGCTTGATTATGCCGCACAGCAGGCAGGCGCGGGCGTCGGCGCGTGGCGGCGCGATACCGAGCATATCGAGAAGGCGTTTCTGTTCGGCGCCATGGGAGCTCGCAATGGAGTGAACGCTGCCCTGGTGGTTCACTCAGGCTGGACTGGCGTCAACGATGTTCTGTCGGGCCCCAACAACTTCGTCGAGTCCTACAACCCCAAAGCCGATCCGGCAGGGATGATCGCGCAACTCGGCGAGCTCTATGGAGTGGTCGTGACGACACTCAAGAAGTGGACAACCGGCGGCCCCATCCAGGCGCCGCTCGACGCGTTGGAAAATCTGCACAAGCGCCACCCATTTCACGCCGACCAGGTCCAGAAGGTGAATGTACGAGCCGCCACCAGCGCAGCTTACACCGTCAACAACCGCGATATGCCGGATATTTGTCTCCAGCATCTCGTTGCGATCATGCTCGTCGACAAAACGGTTTCCTTCCGGGCCGCACACGATAAGGCGCGTATGCAGGACCCGGCCGTGCTCCGCGAGCGTGCCAAAGTCCAACTCGTTCCCGATGAGGAACTCGAGCGGCTGATACCAGTCCGTGTGGCTATCGTCGAAATTACGCTCACCGATGGGACGCAGCTCTCCGAGCGCGTCGAACATGTGAGGGGCACTCCTGAGAACCCGATGTCGATCGAAGAAGTAGTGGCTAAGGAGCGGATGTTGATGGCCCCTGTGCTCGGCGATACAGTGTGCTCGAAGCTGATTGACCGCGTGCTTGGACTCGATGACGTGAAAGATATCCGTGAGCTCCGTCCCTTACTGCGCGCACCTGAGCACTCGGAAATGTTTCGTCGCTCGCACAAAACGTCCGCGGAGTTCGCGGTTTAGGTCTCCGTATAGCACAATCGACACGGGAAATTCCGATCGAGGATTCGAAAGCAATGCGGTGGACAAGTGGAGTGTCGCCCTCGCTGTTGTTTTTCGTTGCTGTCTGTAGCATGGGTTTTCGGACGCCTGGGCAAGCACCCTCGTCTGAGGCACCCGTAGCAAAAAACTACTCCGCAGCACCCGCGACCGCTTCTCCCAGCTCACGCAACGCACTTGACTTTGAATTCTTCAAGACCAAAGTCGAACCCATTTTCTTGAAAGCGCGAGCGGGACACGCACCCTGTTACGGGTGCCATGTTCTTGAGAATCGAGAGTTTCATCTAGAAACTCTATCCCCGGGAAGCAGGACTTGGACCGATGAACAATCCCGGCTGAACTTTGAGAACGTTCTCGAGGAAGTCACCGCTGGCGATCCTCTGTCAAGTCGCCTCCTCAAGCATCCACTTGCACCGGAAGCGGGAGGAGATCCGTTCCATTCCGGTGGCCGTCAATTCGAGTCTCAGAATGACGCGGACTGGCAAGTGATCGCGGAATGGGTGCGCGGCTCGGGGACGGAGGCTGCTGCTGCGCCGTCGCCTACCGCGAGGGTTCTTGTGTATGTTACGAACAGCGCCAGCGACACCATCGACGTCATTGACCCTCGCACGAACCAGGTCGTGCAAGTCATACATGGAATCACATTGCCGCACGGCATTGCCTTTTCTCCGGACGCGACGCGCCTCTACATCAGCAATGAATCCGAGAGCGTGCTCGACATTGTGGATCGAAAAAGTGGCGGCATCCTCGACAAGATTCCTCTTAGCGGACGCCCGAACAATATCGCAATCACGAAAGACGGATCCCGTGTGTTGGTTGGTATCCGCTCGGCCGCCGGCGTGGTCGATGTGATCGATACCGCGTCCGTGAAGCGAACCAGAAGCATTCCTGTCAACGGTAGCGTACACAATGTGTTCGTCACAGCGGACGGCAAGTATGCGGTCAGCGGTTCGATCGAGAACAAAGCCGCAACCGTGATTGATCTGGAAACCGAGAAAGCTGCATGGGATGTCAAGTTCGACCGCCCTGTTCGACCGATGGCTTTCGAAGCAGCGGCTGATGGATCGACGCGCCACATTTTCGTTCAGCTTTCTGGCTTCAACGGCTTTGCCGTGGTTGATTTCGCCAAACGCTTGGAAGTAGCAAGAATCAAGCTGCCGGATCAACCCGCTGGGTTTGGCATCGATGAGGGAAGAAGCGAAACTCCTTCTCACGGAATTGGCGTCGCTCCAGATGGGAAATCACTGTGGGTGAACAGCACAATTGCCAATGCAGTGTTCAAATATTCGCTTCCCGATCTTAAGGTGATTGGACACGCTAAACTGCCCGAGGTTCATGGTTTCGGACGGATGCCGACTGGGGCCGTACCCGAATGGATCACATTCACACCCGACAGCAGGTTTGTTTATATTTCAGACTCGGGCGCGCGATTGGTGTCGGTCATCGACACCACGACTCTCAAAGAAGTGGCGACAGTTCCAGTTGGCGAAGTGCCGAAGCGGATCAGCACCCTGGTTGTTCACTAAAGACCCGCAATAGCAGCAGATGTGTGATTATGCCTGAAAACCTCGTTACGTATGCGCCCCCAGAGAGCGTCTCTTCCTCACCTGCCGATCCCGAGGTGGCCAAGCGAGCCCGGCATCGTATCGCGAGGCGGCTTCTTCCTTTTCTCTTCCTGCTTTATGTGATTGCCTTTATCGACCGCATGAACGTGGGTGCCGCGGCGCTGCAAATGCCTCGAGATCTAGGTTTCAGCGATGGTGTGATTGGTTTTGGTGCGGGCATTTTCTTTCTTGGTTACTTCCTGCTGGAGATCCCTGGAGCGCTGATCGTGGAGCGCTGGGGCGCCCGCCGCTGGATCGCTCGCATCATGATTACCTGGGGCGTGATCACCGTCCTGATGGCCTTCATTCACACCGAGCGCCAATTTTATCTGGTGCGTTTTTTCGTGGGGGCCGCCGAGGCTGGTTTCTTTCCTGGTGTCATTGTGTATCTCACCCATTGGTTCCGCTATCAGGATCGGGCCAAAGCGGTCGCCGTCTTTTATGCGGCCAATCCTATTTCATACATCATCGGTTCTCCGTTGGCGGGCCTGCTACTCGGTATCTCATGGCTCGGATTGAGGGGATGGCGGTGGCTGTTCATCATCGAAGGGATCCCGGCGGTCCTGTTCGGAGTCATTACCATTTTTTATCTCACGGACTGGCCCGAAAAAGCCCGATGGCTTCCCGATGACGAACGATCTTGGATCACCAGCGAACTGCAACACGAAAGGGAGGCAAAAAAACGCGTTCGCTCATACAGCATCTGGGAAGCTCTGCGCCACCGCGACGTAGTTCTGTTGACGCTTTGCTACTTCTGCGCCATGACCGGGAGTTACGGTATAGCGTTCTGGCTGCCGACTATTCTTAAGCGTCTATCGGGGAAAAGCGATCTGCAAGTGACGCTGCTTGCTGCTTTGCCTTACGTGGCGGCATTCATCACACAGCAGTTCAACGGCTGGCATTCCGACCGGACTTGCGAGCGACGATGGCATGCGGCGCTGCCCATTTTCCTCTGTGGAATCGCACTCACAGTCGCCGTGATCTATCGTGCCGATTCGACCGTATCGATCCTTTTATTCATCGTGGCTGGCGGAGCTTTCTACGGGTTCCAGCCATGCTTCTGGGCGGTACCGACTCTCTTCCTCAGCGAGTCCGCGGCTGCTGCTTCGATTGGATTGATCAACGCCGTCGGGAATCTCGGAGGATTTGTGGGCCCCCTAGTTATGGGTTATCTGGCCGGCCGTACGCATTCTTTTGCAGCGGGTTTGTTGTATCTGGTGGCGAGCCTTTTTGTGTCGGGGCTGTTGATGCTGGCGGTCGGAGCAAAGCGGCATCCCTCTCCTCACGATGAGGCTGCGCTCGCGCAATGATTCGAACCGCGAATTGTTTTTAATGTTGGGTTAATGCCTATTTCATGTCCTTCGAGCTTAATGACTGGGGCATCTACTGTTCTCTTTTGAACCGAATTCGCGGTATCTACATATGGAGGTTAGGGTGAAAAGATCGATAGCGTTGTTGGTCTTCGCAGTGTTTCTCGCATTTGCAATCGGCGCAATGACGCAGGACAAAGCGCCAATCGCTCTCTCAAACTCGATTCCGTTACCGGATCTCCACGACGGTGATTTCGACCATTTTGTCGTCGACTTGGCTGGCAACCGTCTGTTCGCGACTGCAGAAGAGAATTCGAAGGTCCTTGTCTTTGATCTGAAGACGAACAAACTGATCCACTCCATTGACGACCTGAAGGCGCCACACTCCATGCTCTATCGTGCCGACACGAGGAAACTGTTCGTGGTGGATGGAGATCTGGGAGAGGTCAAGATCTACGACGCGGATTCCTACAAACCAGCTGGCAGCATCACGCTAAAAGAGGGCGCCGACGCCAGTTCCTACGATCCGAAGACCAAGTATCTGTACGTCGTGAACGGCGGAAAAGATGCCCACATTCCCAACGCCTATATCAGCGTCATTGATACGGACGCAGCTAAGATCGTTGGCGAGATCAAAGTCAATTCGAATGATGTGGAGGGGATGGCCATCGAAAAATCGGGTCCCCGGATGTTCGTAGACATCCGCGGCAACAACTCGGTGGAAGTATTTGATCGCGACAAACGCACTCTGCTCGCAACCTGGTCGCTGCAAGATGCAAAGAAGCCGACCGCCATCGCACTTGATGAGAGCAATCATCGGTTGTTTGTCGGTACCCGGGATCCCGGGAAGCTGGTTGTGCTTGATACCGAATCCGGAAACGTAGTCACCAGCTTACCCGCTGCGGCCATGGTTGATGACATGGCGTATGACGCCGCCACCAAGCGCATCTATTTCGCGGGAACGCTTTTTATCGACGTATTCCAGCAGAGCGATGCTCATCACTACGATCACGTGGGCCACGTACCGACGGCATTTCGCGCGAAGACGGCGATTCTAGTACCGGAATTGAAACGCTACTACCTCGCCGTTCCCCACCACGAGAACCAAACTGCCGAAGTACGCGTTTATAACGTAACGCCGTAGATCGGAGCGTGAGTGAGACAGTTGATTGTGTATCTTGCGGCACTGTCTCTGGGATGTGCTGCGTTCTCTCAAAGCCAGTCCGGGGCGGCTGAAAGCTCGCCGTTGCTGCTGGTGCAGGAGATTCCACTACCTCATGTAGAGGGCCGGATCGACCATTTCACATTTGACGCCAAACGCAAACGCGTCATCGGGGCGGCGCTGGGCAACAACACTGTGGAAGTGGTGGACACATTTGCCGGTCGCGATATACACAGCATCTCAGGCGCAGCGAACCCGCAAGGAGTGTTCTTTGCGGGCGAGCTCAACAAACTGTTCGTCGCAAACGGCGCTGATGGAAAGCTGCGAGTTTACGACGGAGAATCTTTCACACTTCTGAAAACCATCGATATCGGGGAAGATGCTGACAACGTCCGGTTCGATCTGGCGGAAAATAGAGTCTATGTCGCCTATGGCGGAGACGACGTGGGCGGAATTGCCGTCATCGACGCCGCAACCGGCGGACGCCTCGACGATGCCGCCAAACTGGATGCTCATCCGGAATCGTTTCAAATCGCCAGCTCCAAGCCTGTGATCTACGCCAATATCGCAACCAAAGCGAAGGTTGTGAAGATCGACAGGGTGACCCACAAAGTGACCGACTGGCCGCTGAAAACAGGCAAGGCCAACTACCCGATGGCGCTGGACGAGCCCGATCATCGTCTCTTCGTGGTCACCCGAAAGCCGGCGCAAGTCGTGGTTCTCGACACCGAAACCGGCTCCATGATTGCGGCTGTACCCTGCGTGGGCGACTCGGACGATGTGTATTACGACACGGGCCGTAAGCGCATCTACGCACTCGGCGGAGAAGGGTTCATGAGCGTCATCCAGCAGGTTGACCCTGATCATTACCAGCCAGTCGCGAAAATCCCGACCACCGTGGGCGCACGTACCGGCCTGTGGTACGAGAAACGCGATCGTCTGTACTTGGCGGTGCCCGCTAGCTCCAAGCAGGGCGCCGCTCTCTGGGTATACTCACCGGAAGATTGAGTAGACAAATGTTCAGGCTTTTCTCCCGTCCTCTAGCCGTCGGGTTGTGCTTCGGTGTGAGCGCCATCCTCGCGGCTTCTCAAAATGGCAGAAAGCAACCCCTTCGGCTTGTTCAAACGATCTCCCTGCCAGCTGTGAAGGGCCGCCTCGACCACATGGAGGTCGACGTACAGGGCCAACGCCTTTTTGTGGCTGGATTGGAGAATGGCACCTTTGAAGTCGTCGACTTGAAATCCGCGAAATGGATGCGCAGCATACCAGGATTCAAGAAGCCCCAAGGCGCGTTGTTTATTCCGGAGTTCAACAAGTTATTTCTTTCAAGCGGTGACGACGGAATGGTCAGAGTACTTCGAGGGGACACGCTGCAACCCCTCGACTCGATCCAGTTTGACTCCGGACCCAACCGGATCGTCTACGAACGAAACTCGAAGCTGGTCTATGTTGGCTACGGCGGCAAGGATGCAGGAAAGAACTACGGGGAAGTAGGAATCATTGACGCGAAGAGCGACCAGCACATCGGCGATATTAAGGTGACCGCCCATCCGTCAGAGCTGCTCTTGAATAAGGCGGGGACAACGCTCTTCGTATTCATTTCCATCGCGAACCAGGTGCAGGTAGTGAACACAGACAGACGTGAGGTGATCTCCACTTGGCGGATTACCGACCTGCAACCAGGAGATGCTGCTTTTGACGAATCCACTGCGCGGCTATTTATCGGAACCCGGATCCCTCCTGAATTGATCGTCATGGAATCCGGCTCAGGCAAGGAGTTGACGCACCTCTCCACTGCTGAGGGACAGGACGGAGTCTATTTCGACGGACTGCGCAAGCGCGTCTATGTTTCCGGAGGAAGAGAGTTGCCGGACGGCTTCGTATACGTCTACCAGCAAAAAGAAGCCGACCGATACGAGACTATCGGAGAAATTCCAACGCGCGGAGGCGCAGGAACGTCCTTTTGGTCGCCGGAGTTCAATCGCTACTACGTTGCCGCTTCCGCGAACGATAAGGAAAATGCGGCAATCATGGTGTATGCACCTGTTGACTGACGACTGCGCGAGGTCATCAGGCTGGGGTTGCGACTGCCGACACTTCAGCCGCGATTGCCTCTCCCATATCCCGGGTTCGGGCATTCCCGCCGATGTCTGGAGTAAGGGGATCGCGCCGCGCGATTACCCGGAAAATCGCCTGTTCGACCGCATGGGCTGCATGCTTTTCGCCCAGATGTTCCAGCATCATTGCGCCAGACCATATCTGCGCTACCGGATTGGCAACTCCTTTGCCGGCAATGTCAGGAGCTGAGCCATGTACCGGTTCGAACATGGAAGGGAATTCCCTCTCCGGATTCAAATTTGCCGAAGGAGCAAGTCCCATCGATCCCACCACGGCGGCCCCCAGATCCGACAGGATGTCGCCGAAAAGATTCGATCCCACCACCACGTCGAAGCGGTCGGGATGACTCACGAAATGAGCACTGAGGATGTCGATGTGATACTGGTCCGCTTTCACGTGGGAATAAGCCTTTGAGATCGCGGCAAAGCGCTCGTCCCAAAAAGGCATGGTATAGACGATGCCGTTGGACTTTGTCGCGGACGTGACGTGATTCCGTCGGGACTGAGCGAGTTCAAACGCATAAGTAATGATGCGGTCACAGCCTTGACGAGTGAACACTGTTTCCTGAATCGCCATTTCCAGGTCCGTGTTGCGGTGCAAGCGCCCACCCACCTCCGAATATTCCCCTTCGTTATTCTCCCGAACGATGCAAAAATCGATTTCTCCGGCTCTACGGTCAGCAAGCGGACTCTTGATTCCCTCCAGCAGACGGACCGGTCGCAGGTTGACGTACTGCTTGAAGGCGCGGCGAATCGGGATCAGCAGGCCCCAAAGAGATACGTGATCGGGCACTCCAGGGTATCCGACAGCTCCAAGATAGATGGCATCGAACGGGCGTAACTGTTCCAAAGCATCTTCAGGCATCATCCGCCCGGTGCTTAGATAGGTCTCACAACTCCAATTAAAGCTCGTCCAGGACAAAGATAGGCCGAAACGGCGAGCAGCCGCTTCTAGCACCCGAATTCCTTGAGGGACAACTTCGCGTCCGATACCGTCGCCTTCGATGACCGCGATCCTATAGCTCTTCAATTTGCCTCGCTATCCCGTAACGCCGTGTGGGGGGAACTTATTTGCTCAA
>Ga0307471_100002575_pt1 | contig 10471 bp, 8 predicted proteins | sample atmos_gasesAM3C__2_FD_204566 | JGI IMG/M metagenome (GOLD analysis project Ga0307471, IMG submission 204566) | Hardwood forest soil microbial communities from Morgan-Monroe State Forest, Indiana, United States - atmos_gasesAM3C_515 | ecosystem: Environmental > Terrestrial > Soil > Temperate... | reverse complement strand
ACTTGGTAGGCGCAAGAAGCGAGACCGAAGGATGCCGTGCATAGCGCCGTAACGGCGTAGCCCAGTACAGCAAGCGGCTTACGGCGCTTCAGCCTGTCGGTGTAATGCCCGGCGATGAGCTTCGCGAAACTCGAGAGACCGTCGGCGACGCCTTCGATGGCGCCGAGCCAGGCCGGCCCTGCGCCAATCGCTCCAAGAAAAGCAGGCAAAACCGCCGTGGCTGTTTCGTGGCTCCAGTCGCTAAACAGGCTGGTGAGGCCGACGCCCAGAACGGTGCGGTTGAGCCAGGGGTGTTTCTCTGCGGCCTCGGACATAAGGGGGCAGTTTACACAAGTTTCACCTCGAGAGTTCCGAAGGGCGAGGCGATCTCGGCGGTTTGCGCTTCGTGCCCGACGGCGTTGGATCGCGATTCCCCGGCTATCTTTTAGCGGGGCGGTAAAGGATGACGCGGACTTTCTCCAAGGTGATGAGGCCACCATCCACCATTTCGTCCAGCCGGGGGAAGGAGTTGTTCAATGCGCTCGGTGGACTCGATGACCTCGAGAACGATGGGCAGATCCTGGGAAAGGCGAAGGATTTTGTCGGTGTGGTAGACGCTCGAGCCACCGTAGCCCGCGACGCCGCGAAGAACGGTCGCACCGGAGAAACCTTCCTTGCGCAGCATTTCGACAATGGCTTCGTAGAGCGGCTTGCCGTGCCATTTGTCGGACTCGCCGATGTGGATGCGCATCAGCGTGCGTTCGCCCTCGAATTTTTGATGTGGCATTTTGGGAGTCTCAGTTTCGAGTTCTAAGTCTTAAATAAGAAAGAAGATCTAGCCCAAATTCCTGCTTTTATCGTCGCTAACACCGTCTGCGACCGGTAGGCGCGAATGTTGAGATCCCGACCGCGCCGCATAAGCTCAGGACAACACATTCTCGAGCACATCGTTCTAAGAGGGCACGATATATCCCGGCCCTACCGTCGTCTCAACTAGAATTTGTTGGCGAGCCGGATGCCGGCCACGGACAACAGCAGGCCTGCCAGCACGCTCGCACCCACGTAGGCTGTTGCGCCGAGCCACTCCCCGTCTTCCAGCATTTTGGCCGTTTCCCAGCCAAAGCTGGAGAAAGTCGTGTAGCCTCCAAAGAAGCCGACAGTGATGGCCATGCGCCAGTCCGCAGGCAGCACCATGCGATTCATGGTGAACTGGCCGATCAAGCCGAGGAAGAAGCAGCCAGTCAAATTGACGAGCAGCGTGCCGTAGGGGAAAGCGCTGCCCGCGCGAAGGTGCACGAGACCCTGGAGGCCGTAGCGCGCGAGCGTGCCCACCGCGCCAAAGATAGCAACCAGCAAGAGTTGCAAGGCGTCTCCCTTCCGCGGCGTGGCGGCACGCGACGGAGTCGTTCCAAACTCGCTCGGCAGTCCCCGAAGGATCGCCGCAAGCCACCATCAGACCCGGTCAAAAGCGGCCCGGTCATGGCGAACTCCATCGCCCTCAAATTGCGTTATTCTTCTGTAAGTGTTCACTCTGGACCCCTTGGAGGTCGTGTAAATCGTTTAGAATGAACACTGAAGCAGTGTTGACCTGGGTTGGCACAAAAACAGTGCAATCCTCGACTGCCTTCGTGGCTGTCTCTTGTGCCGAACCTCCCACCGCCAGGGCACGGGGCAGAAAAAAACGGCAGAAGCTCTGCCGCCCTTTTGACTCACGATGACGTGTGCTTCGAGAAGGAAGGCCGAGGAAGAGTTGCGTGGATGCGCGGTGGGGCCAGAGTCAGTGCCGCAAAAGAGGTATGGTTGAGGGGCGGAATCTAGCGTTGCGGGGACGCGGCTCGCGCTAAAGCGGGCCGCTAGGACTGCGTGGTGAGTGTGTTAAGCAAACCGACAAACGGGAGCAAGAACGACCGGGAAAACCTGGCCAAAAAGCGGCTGACCTGCTGCTTCTTGGTTCTTTTGTTTGGCGCGACGGGAGCGCTTGACTGGACAAGCAAGCCGGAGAGCGAAATCGCAAGAGGCGATCAATTCGAGCGGCGAGTCGCCATTACCGTGGATGATTTGCCGGGGGCGATTCCGGCGAGTCCAACGGCCAAGGGGGAATTGCGCGAGCTCGAGCGGTACAACGAGGCGATTCCTGCCATCCTGAAAGCCCATCGCGCTCCCGCCACCGGGTTTGTCAACGAAAAGAAGCTGCACGTGGCCGGAGAACGAGACGCGCGGGTGGCGCTGTTGCAAAAGTGGATCGACGCGGGTTTCGAGCTGGGAAATCATACCTACGCGCACGTCAATTTCAATCAAGTCTCCGTCGCGGAGATGGAGGACGAGACGATTCGCGGGGAAGTGGTTACGCGTTCGCTGCTGATGGCCGCGGGGAAGCCCGAGCGCTATTTCCGGTATCCGTACCTTGCCACCGGCCCCACACAAGAGCGCAAGGAAACCTTTGAGGCATTTTTGAAAAGTAGGGGATACAGGAATGCTCCCGTCACGGTGGACAATGCGGATTACATGTTTAACGACGTCCTGCATGAAGCGCTGGCGCAAAAAGATGCCAAGCTGGCCGAACAGACAAAACGGGAGTACTTGCAATTCGTACAAACCGAGTTTGCCTATTTTGAAGAAGCCGCAAAAAAACTGTTTGGGCGAGAGATCCCCCAAGTCTTTCTGATGCACGACAACCAAATCAATAGCGAAACGCTGGACGAACTGCTTGGTCTTTTGCAAAAGCGTGGCTACCAGTTTGTGTCGCTCGACGAAGCTCTTGCCGATTCTGCGTACGCGACTCCGGATCGCTTCGTTGGTACCGCAGGGATCTCCTGGATCGAACGATGGCGAGTTTTCTTTGGGCAAAAAGCCGACTACGAGCGCGACCCCGACCCGCCGGAATGGGTCATGAAGAGATTCCGGGAAATCCGCGGAGCGGCAGCGAATCAATAGTGAAAGCGATAGCGCAGCTGGACGAGCATTTCGCGCGGCTTGAGAAAGTGCGTGCCGCCGAAGGTGAAGCTGTTGTCGAGCAGCACGCGGCGATTGGCGACGTTGATGGCCTGCAGATTGACGGAGAAGCGCTCGCCGAACTCCTTGCCGAGCGCGAGATCAAACGTGGTGTGCGGCTGAAGATGGTCGCCCGGAGTCACCGGCGTCTGGCTGCCGTTGGTGAAGCCGGAAGCGTAGTAGACGTCGGTGGACGCGTAAGCCTGCCACGGCAGAGTCCACTGACTACCGACGTGCAGTGTGTGGCGCTGATCGTGGTCCAGCAAGCCGCAACCGCCGCCAAAAGAAAAATCCGTAAGGCCGCCGTTGATGCCACCGCAGCCGAGTGCGAGCTGATTTGAGTACGTGAGGTAGATCTGGCTACGCTTGTGGAGACGTGGTGAGCGCAGCGTGAGTTCCCAGCCGTTGATGCGAGCACCTTCAATGGTGATGGGAATGAAAATCTCCGAATTGTTGAAATTGTTGTGGTCGAAGAAGTTGCTGGCGCGAGTGAGAAAGTTGTCGGCGTCTAGTGTCCAGCCGCGGAGAGGGATGGTGACGCCGAACTGGTGTTCCTCGTCGCGCTCGCCATGGAGCGGCGCGAATCCGAGGTTTTGGCTTGTGGCGAGTTGCAAAAGCGGGCCGGAGACGGTGAGCAAAGGAGGCGCTTGATAGAAGTGGCCGTAAAAACCGCGAAAGACCCACTTTAATTTCGGAACGCGAAGGGAGGCACCGAAGCGCGGGCTAGTAGCGTTCTCCACCACGCCGCCGGAAAAGTGAGTTTGCCGCACGCCGGCATTGAGCGTGAGCCAGGACGTAGCCTTGAACTGCTCTTCAGCATAGACGGCCACTTGGCCGCCCGAGGGATTGTCGACTTCGGACACAGTCGAGCCCTGGCACTGGCTTTGCGACAGGTCATGACAGTCGAGACCAAACGTCTGGTGATCCTCTTGCGCAAAGCCGTATAGACCAACCCGCAAAGTGTTGCGCTTGGCGACCCAGGAAACAGTGGCTTGGCCGCCCGCATAGTTCGAGGCGCGATCTTGAATGGCCGAAGAAGGGAAGTCTTGTGCGCTGCTCTCGTAGTTCGCGGAATTGTGATGGAAGAAAGGCGAAACGGTGAGCAGCAGGCCGGGATTGAGCACGCGCACCCATGACAAGGCGGCGAAGGAATCGCTTTCGCGGTTGGCGTCGCGGAGAAATTGACCGGGCGTGTTGTTGGGATCGGCAGGGTCAAAGGGAACCTGATAAAAGTCTCGACGGGATTGTGCCACGAAGCGAAGCTGGTCCTTCGGAGTGGCGTTGAGAATGAGCGAAGTGAAGCCGCCAAAACCATTAGCGGCGTCGTGAATCACCCTAGCGGTGGGAGGCTCAAGACCAAGGTTCGTACGGTTGCCGTTGAGGCTGGCGTAATACGCAAAGCGGTTAGTGTGCCCGCCGAAATTGAGCTGGCCGTCGGTTTGATAGAAATTGCCGGCGGAGAGCGTGAGCTCGGCTTCGTTGCTTCTCTCGAAGCCGGTGCGCGGCGCCACATTGAAAATCCCATAAGTACGATCGCCATAGTCGGCAGAGTAGCTGCCGCGCTGGACTTCGAGAGCCGCAATGTCCTTCGGATCGATCTGCGGGCCAAGATTGCTGGCGATGTTGGTGTTGGGGATGGGTACGCCGTCGATGAGCCAGCTCACTTGATGGCCGCCGCGAAGGTGAAGTTGATCGTGGGTAAGATACGCCCCCGGAACGAAATCGGTAATCATGGCGAGGCTGTTGGAGCGCGATGCGCCGGGCGTTTCCTGAATCTGCAAGCGGTCCACCAGAGTTGAGGGGGTGACCGTCTCGGACTGGCCGTCTTCGGCAGAAACGGTGACCGTCTGTTTTTCTGAAGGAAGCCGCAGTGCGAGATGCAGAATCGGCGCGGTGCCGGAAAGCACGGTAATGGTTTGCGGTTGGGTGACGAAAGTTGCATCGGAAACGGAAACGGTATATTCGCCCACCGGAACGGCCTCGAAATGGAACTCACCCGCGGAGTCGGTTTGTGTGCTTTGCGTAAATTCCGAATTGCGCGCTTTGAGAATTACGGTGATGCCCGGGACGGGGCGGTGCTGCGGGTCGTGCACGATGCCGCGGACGTTGCCAAAAATCGTAGCCAAGGCCCCAGCGGCCGCGAATAGGAAAACTGCCAGAACCCTAATACGCTTCATTTTCCTCCTCCAATGGCCTAACGGCTTGGTGCGCGGACAAGATGCCCGCGGAACGAGTGAATCAACGGTGTGGCAGGACTGGCCGCAGCTCAGGCGGCTAGGGCGAGGATTCTTGGAGGAGGAGAGAGAGGTTTAAGCGAGGCGACGGTATTTCGTGATCCAGGAAGAGGACCGAGCTCTTCGAAGTCCATCGTGGCGGTGACCGTGAACGGAGCGGGCAGCAGGAAAACAACAGGAGTCAGCGCAGGCCGCTCAGGATGGTGGCAGCACGACATGCTGCATTCTGTTATGGCGGGCAGGTCGTGGCCACAGTCCATGGCGTGCTCAGGGCCGGAAGGCGTCTGAGAGTGATGATGACCGTGAACCGGGCATTGCGTTCCGGACGTGCAGCAAGGTGCCGAGTAGAGAGACCAGACAGCCCCGCCAAGGGGCGCGTACAATAGCGCGACCGCAACTAGACAGAGCACCGCCAGAAGCGAACGCCGCCGGTTTTGCGACCTGGGGGGCATGTACAGTTCACACTTGTTGCTTATTATACCCTGAAAAGGGTTAGACGGCAGCATCCGCAATCCGGCTTATCCGGCTTCTGCAAAGGTGGAGCGCGAGGAAGCGCGACCGTAGCACCGTAGCAGCCGGAATCTTGACTTGGCGTGCCCGGCGTCGCAGACTCGAAGTATGGCTCACGCATACGGCATTTATATTCGATTCGATTTTGGAACCGACGAGGAGAAAGCCCAGCAAGCACGGCACAAACTCGACGGATGGAGACAAGCATTTCGGCTGGACAAGCGAGTCCAATACAAAATGGACCGGCCGGAGAGTGCGGCGACGGAAGCCGCGCCGGCTACTGCGGAAAAACCGGCGGTTGCCGCCAAGGGAAAAGAAAAGCCGGCCGCCAAGGCCACAACCAAAACCGCGGGCAAATCGGGCGAATCCAAAGCGGCTAAGGCGGAACCAACAAAGCCGGACGCGGCAAAAGAGGCGGCCGCCGACGGCAGAGTGGGTTTGCTGGTCCGGCTCTATTTCTCCCCGCACGAGAAGCTTTCCGAGCAGCGCTGGCTTGCGCGCATTCCCGGCGAAGAGCCGTTCAAGAGCGCGTCGCCGAAAGTGATCCACCAGAATGATCCGGAATTCGAGGCGACGGACCAGCAATTCGATCCATCTCGCAATAGGGAAGATCGACGACCGGTGAGAAGGTTCGGTTGAAGCCAAATTGGACTGATTCGCTTGAGCCACGAATCACAACCAGGAAAGCGCGTTGGGGCGGTGGCGAGTCAAATCCGGTATAATCAACTCCCGCTGAGCCTCAAGCCCCTGACTCCAACACGAGGACGGAACGAATGGCGCTTCATACACGCGTCAGACTGACCAAGCTTGACTCACTCAAAGTTCAGGACCTCGATCACCACACTCTGCTCCGCATTTACCGCACGATGTATCTTTCGCGTCGGCTCGACGACCGCGAGATCCAGCTGAAGCGTCAGAACAAGATTTTCTTCCAGATTTCCAGTGCGGGACACGAAGCGGTCTGCGCAGGAATCGGGTTAGTTTTGCGACCGGGCGTGGACTGGTTTTTTCCTTATTACCGCGATCGCGCCCTTTGCTTGATGCTGGGCGTAACGCCATACGAGATGCTCCTCGCCGCGGTCGGCGCCAAAGACGATCCGAGCTCCGGCGGGCGGCAAATGCCTTCGCATTGGGGACAGCCACGGCTAAACATTGTCAGCAAGTCCTCCTGTACGGGTACCCAGTTCCTGCAAGCGGTGGGAGCAGCGGAAGCGACGCTGTATTACCGAGGGCGCGCCAGAGCGCTGGCGCAGGCGAAAAAAGCGCCGCTCGGCCAATACGTTCGGCACCAGGATGACGAGATCGTGTACGTCTCCGGCGGTGATGGAGCCACGAGTGAAGGCGAGTTCTGGGAATCGCTAAACGTCGCGTGCGCAAGAAAACTGCCCCTGCTGTATCTGATTGAAGACAACGGTTACGCCATCTCCGTGCCCATCGAAGTGCAGACCGCCGGCGGCAGCATTTCGAAGTTGGTGCGTGGCTTCCCCGGACTACACGTCGCCGAATGTGACGGCACCGATCCGTTTGAGAGTTATTCGGTTTGCAAAGAAGCCGCGCAGTATTGCCGGGAGCGCCGCGGGCCGGCGCTCGTGCATGCCCACGTGACGCGCCCATATTCGCATTCGTTGTCGGACGACGAAAAGCTTTATAAAGCGCCCGAAGAACGCGAGGAAGAAGCGCGGCGCGATCCGATTTCCAAAATGGCGCTGCGTTTGGTGCGCGATGGAATCTTGGATCAGAAGCAAATCGAGAACCTCGAAGCAGAAGTTGACGAGGAAATCCGCGCGGCCGCGGATCAAGCGCTTGCCGCGGAACAGCCGGCAAGCGATTCGATTCTTGCCAACGTGTATTCGCCGGAGATGGATCCGACATCGGCGGCATTCGAAACCCAGCGGCATTTTGAGGGCGCACCGAAAACCATGGTGGAGATGGTCGCGCTGACCCTTTCCGACGAGATGGCCCGCGACGAGCGCATCGTCGTGTTTGGTGAAGACGTAGCCGACGCCAGCCGGGAAGAAAACCTGAAGCACGTAAAGGGGAAGGGCGGAGTCTTCAAAGCGACCTCGGGGCTGCAGCGGAAATATGGACACGACCGCGTGTTCAATTCCCCGCTGGCGGAGGCGGGCATCGTGGGGCGTGCGCTCGGCATGGCCGTGCGCGGCTTGAAACCCGTCGCTGAGATTCAATTCTTTGACTACATCTGGCCGGCAATGATGCAGCTTCGCAATGAATTGGCGGTGATGCGCTGGCGTTCGAATGGCGCGTTCAAGGCGCCCGTGGTGCTGCGCGTGCCCATCGGAGGTTACCTGACCGGCGGCGGCGTGTATCACAGCCAGAGCGGTGAATCGATCTTCACGCACTGCCCGGGGTTGCGCGTGGTTATGCCTTCGACGGCGCTAGACGTCGCGGGATTGTTGCGCACGGCGATTCGCTCGGATGATCCGGTGATGTTCCTCGAGCACAAACACCTGTACCGGCAGCCGTACAATCGCTCGGAGAACCCCGGGCCGGATTTCACGATTCCGTTTGGCAAGGCGCGCGTGGTGAAGGAAGGTAGCGACCTGAGCATCATTACCTATGGCGCTGTCGTGCACCGCGCGGAAGTGGCCGCCGCGCAACTGCAGCGCGAGGGCCTCAACGTGGAGATTCTCGACCTGCGCTCGCTTTCGCCGTTCGACTGGGAAGGGATTTCCGCGACGGTTTGCAAAACGCACCGCGTGATCGTGGCCTACGAGGACATGTTGAGCTGGGGCTTCGGGGCGGAAATTGCGGCGCGCATCGCCGATCAGTTGTTCGACGAGCTGGACGCTCCGGTCAAGCGCGTGGCAGCCATGGATACGTTTTGCGCCTACCAGCCGAAGCTGGAAGACGTGATCCTGCCGCAGACGGGCCACATCGCCGCCGCTGTAAAACAGCTTCTGGAATACTGAGACTGGCGGGTTTAAACTGCGCCCTCGGAACCCGCAGGAAACTATTCGGTCATGATTTGCGTATCTAGTGATGGAATGCGGAGAATGCCTTCTGCGAGGGTTAATCCATGATTTGCCCGAATTGCCGAAAAGATATCGCCATTGGGTCCAGGTTCTGCTACAACTGCGGCGCCAAACAGCCGGAAACTCCACCGCCGGGCCTCTCACCACAAACCGGCGGCACGAAGAAACTGATGCGCTCGTCCACGGATAAGAAGATTGCCGGCGTGTGCGCCGGCCTTGCCGATTACTTCGACATGGATCCCACGATGATTCGCCTGCTTTGGCTGATTGCCGTGCTTTGCTTTGGCACTGGTTTGTTGGCTTATGTGATTCTCTGGATGGTTCTGCCGCTGGCCCCGGGCGGCGTGATTTCGACATCAGCGCCAGCCGCGCCGTAATCCCCTCGTCCGGCGCAAACAAACGGGGGCTGGGCATCGGCACAACCCTTCGTAACGCTAGCTTCCTCGCTCGAACAAGGGTTTGTCCAAAGAAAATGCTCCCGCGCCGACGGTGGCCAGCGCAAAGCAAGCCACGGCAAGAGCCAGGGGAAATTCGTATTCGTGGATAGCCAGATAACCTTTGCTGCTATGCACCTTCCAGATCGCCACCCCCATCTCTGCGGCTAGCAAAAGCGCCGCCGGCCGCGTAAACAGCCCCAACATCAGAAGCAGACCGCCAAACACTTCCAGAACGCCTGCGACGTAGACGAAGTATCCCGGCAAACCGTGCTGTACGAAAAACTCCTGCATGCCGCCGCCCAAATGTGCCAGCTTGGGGTAGCCGTGCGCGAAAAAGATCACGCCGAGCGCGAGACGCAGCGCCAGCAACCCAAACGGCTGGAGCAGGTTGAGAGACTTCATCCAAATACCTCCGCAGAAGGCTCTTGCGCGATTTTTAGGGAAGCGGCGGCATTTTAACAGAAAAGGATCGGGCCGAGCGGCGCACTCCGGCCTCGCAACGCTTTCGGGTACAATCTTTAACGCAGGCAGAGACGCGGAGCTTATGACCGAGAGGAAAATTCTGTTCATGACTAACGTCCCAGCGTTAGAAGAAGGCGCATGAAGCGCAGGCTCCTTATCGCCGTGCCGCTGCTTTGCCTGGTGGCCGTCGCCGCGTGGATGTTCCGGCCCAAGCGCGAAACGCAGAGCGAAGCCTTCGTCAGCGAAAAGGTCGCTCCCGTGCTTAGCGGCATCGCCCAGGTGCGGCAGCAGGTGGGTGAATTACATTACGGGGAGCGCGTCGAGGTCCTCAGCAAGCGCAATGAATACATGAAGGTGCGAACGCCCGGCGGCGCCATCGGCTGGGTCGAGGCGCACCAATTGATGGAGCCGGCGCTCTGGCAGCGTAGCATCAAGCTGCTCGAGCGCCTGCGCGACATGCCGGTGCAGGCGCGCGGGCGCACGAAAGTGTCCACCAACCTCCGGGTACTGCCAGGCCGCACCGAGCCGCGTCTTTACCAGTTCGCGCGAAATGTTCCGGTCGAAATTGTGGGGCGCGGCGTAGCCAATTGGGTGCAAACCGCCGATGAAAAGGATTCCGGCGAGCCGCAGGAAAACAAGCGCGAAGATTGGTTCCTGGTTCGCGGCATCGCCACGCGCCCGCCGGGAGAGACTTCGTCGCGAGCCGCCGAAACCGCGACAACCACAGAACCAGGGGATCAAACCGTACCGATTGCCGGCTGGGTGATTGCCCGCTTTATCGAACTGGATTTGCCGGATCCCGTGCGCGAAGGCGCGTCGTCGGCAAACATCCGCCCCGTGGCCTGGTTTGAGCTGAATCGCGTCC
>Ga0307471_100002574_pt1 | contig 10472 bp, 6 predicted proteins | sample atmos_gasesAM3C__2_FD_204566 | JGI IMG/M metagenome (GOLD analysis project Ga0307471, IMG submission 204566) | Hardwood forest soil microbial communities from Morgan-Monroe State Forest, Indiana, United States - atmos_gasesAM3C_515 | ecosystem: Environmental > Terrestrial > Soil > Temperate... | reverse complement strand
TCTCTGATGGTGCCAGCGCTTCCATTTTGCTGCGCTTGTCTACGAGACTGGCCAGGCATCCCGTTTGTGGGTCCATTTTCAACCGCACAAGATCGTTTTCAAGCACGCTTTCCGAGGCCGAGACCTCAGATGCTTGAGTCGCTGGCTTTGCTGCGCCACGAATATGGTAGGTCCGGTAACCGAAACCGGGAACCCGGGCTTTCAGCAGGAGCTTCACCTGGTGAGTGTTGCGATCCATCGTCAGCATCTGCGAAGGAACCGGCTTTCCGGTGGCGTCGACAACTTCGACCGCAACCGCCGGAGCAGGTAATTGAACGTCCGCTTGTACAACTTCATCGCGCGGCCACGACAACGAGTTGAACACGACGATCGGTATGCCCGGTCCTGTCGTATTGATGTGCGCCGCAATTTCCCCAAGTGAACCGTCGAGAACGCCCTGCCCAATGCGGCCGACATCTTCGAGGTTGCGTTTCGCTTCAACGTAGTTCACGGCGATTCCCGAGCCAGGCATAATGTCGTGAAAATCATCGAAGAGCAGATCTTTCCAGGCGCGATCGAGATCCTCCGAAGGATAGGAGAGGCCATAGCGCCTCGCGAAAGCGGAAAACTTCTCAGCATTCAGGAGAAGCTCTTCCGTCGATCGAATTCTTTTCTTGGTCTCCGCCTGGGTAGTCTGCACGCCGCGGTGATATTCAAAATAAAGTTCATCGCGCCAGGTCGGCACTGGCATCGTCGGAAGTCGTCTCTCCAGGCCGTCGAAGAAGGACTGGGCCGTGCTGAATCGCAGATTCGGATAGACGACATCCGGTTTCATCCAGCGGGTTGCCGTGTCCAGCATCGTTCGCGTGGGTCCCCCGCCATGGTCGCCAACTCCATAAAGATGCAGCATCTCGGATTGCTGCTTGGCCTCTGTCCCATAAATGGATGGAATCCAAATCGAAAGGTCTTTGGCCATCTGCGCAGGGTCGATTCCTGCCGCGTAATCATGCGGAAAATAAGTCAAAATGCGGCTGCCGTCTGGCGACTCCCACCAAAACAGTTTGTAAGGAAACGTAGTGAATTCGTGCGCCCAGATCAGTTTTTGCGTTACGAAATAATCCATTCCAGACTTCTTGTAGATTTGCGGAAGCTGCCAGTTGTAGCCAAAGGAATCCGGATTCCATCCGATTTTGATGTCGATTCCGAATTTCTTTTGAAAGTAGTGCTTTCCCAGAAGAACTTGCCGAACCAACGACTCTCCGTCCGGCATGTTCAGGTCCGGCTCGACCCACATCCCACCGACGACTTCCCAGCGGCCCTCGTGCACGCGCTGCTCGATTTCCTTGAAGAGATCGGGATACTTTTCTTCCATCCACACATAGGTGCGCGCCGAAGACATGGTGAACTTGAAGTCTGGGTATTCCCTCATCAGGTCGAGAGCGCTGCGAAACGTATTGCGAACTACCTCCACCGTTTCCGTCCACGGCCACAGCCACGCCATATCAATATGCGAATTGCCGTCCGCGCGAATCGTGAACTGTTTCAGCCAGGGTTCGAGCGCTTTTAGTTTCGCTTGCGCTTGCCGCAATGAGTTGTCGAACACGGCCTGATCTCCCCGTTCCAGCGCTGTGAAGTCAATGGCCTTGACGCTCGCATCGATGTGAGCCTCGCGCTCGGCCCGGCCATCCGGGAATGCCGCCACCATCGGCTGTGCGGAATGAATCTCTTCCCGCAGGATGCGCGGATCCGGGCGGTCGGGTGGGGGCTCCAGGGCAAGTTGGCTGCGGTAAATCTTCGTGCCACCTTGACCCGCGTCCACACGCACGGCGATCAGAAACTTCTCGCCCGACTGCGCGTTCTCTGCCAGCACAATGGGTTGTTGCGTGTCCTCGTTAGCCCGTTCGACCAGCGACCCATTCGAGAACACCATGATCGAAATCGCATCGTTGCTCGTAAAAAAGAGTTCCAGTTTCACGCGCGACCCTAAAACCGCATACCCGTTAATTTTTCCTGGGATTTGGATGGAGCCGCGTAGCACCCGGGCACCCGTTTTCCACTCTTCGTTGATCTTCACGGTGGGCCAATCGGCGTCGCTCACCGAGGTATCTTCCGGGTGCGCTATATCAGTGTGGTAGCGCCATTCCGGAACTGGCAACGTTTCGAGCGACTCAAGCCGGTCAAGCACTGCTTTGTAAGGATTAGGGGACTCTTCGGTCTGGGCGAACCCGGCCACCGCTGAGAAAAGAACGGTGAACAGAGCCACGATCGCGGCATTTCTCATTGTGCCTCCATCAATGTCGTAGCGGTATCCTCGGGCCGACTTGAACACGCGCTAGGAAGCCTGCGTCCGCTAGTTTCGCAGCGTACTCGAACCCGGGCAAGTGTGTCGGCAAAATCAACGGCGTCGTCGGGAAATCCGGCAACTTGCCATTACTCGCGACACGCATGTTATTCAAAACGGGTGTCGGCAGTCGACTTGCATGAGACGAGAGTGATTACTGTTCGTGAAAAACGGGAGGATTCCTAATATGCCGAACGAGGATTGGGTCTTGCGGCCGAACTTTACGAACATCGCCTTAAGGGGTGGGGGGTGTGACCTCGCGAGCCAGGAACTCGGTCTCGTGGGCGTTTGTGTGTCGAATCGATAACATCGAAAGTACTATCGCCACTGGAACCGAACATGGGGAAACGCGCAGCCGGGCAGGATCGACACTTGCAAGTGAACACCCGAGCAAGCTACCCGAACACTCATAAGTAGTTCCCCAGCAAGAGCTTACAACCTTTATTTCCGAGGAAGAAATAACCCCTATCGGCAGGGGCGCAAAACCTTAGTAACTGTCACTGTGGGACTTGTGGACAGTCGCTACTCTACTGCCCCCATTCCGTCCCTTCGTCCAGTAGTTGCGCTACAAACCCAAGGTAAATACTGCAGGGGACCATGAAAGGTGTTCCCATGCGAGCCAAATTCTGTGCGCGTGATTGTCCCGGCAAAATCCGCGATTCTCGTGGATTCACAATCATCGAACTCCTTATTGTCATGTTCATCTCGGTTGTTGCGGCAGCGGTGGCTATCCCCAGTTACACCACCATGACTCGTTACCTGCGGATTGCCGGCGACGCCCGCGATCTCAACAGTACGATAGCGCAGGCAAAAATGCGTGCGGCCCAGGATTTCACCCATGCGCGTGTCCACGCCAACCTGACTGCTAACACATTTCAACTCGAAGTTTGGGACAAGATTGCAGGTTGCTGGAAAACAGATGGTGACGGCGTAAACCGGTGCACGGCGACCGACACTCCCGTTCAACGGCTCTCCCAGGGTGTCAGCTTCGGGTTTGGAAGTGCCGGCGCGGGTAATCCCAACCCGCAAACCACAATCGCGCAGGCACCTGGTTGCAGTACAGGGGTAGCAGGTGGGGCAACAGGTAGCATCATCGTGAGCACCGCCTGCATCGAGTTCAATTCACGGGGTATCCCCGTCGCTTCGACCAACTCACCTACCGCGAACGACGCATTGTATGTCACGGATGCCCAGGTGGTGTATGGCATCACGGTGATTCAAACGGGCTTGATCCAATCCTGGTCGACGGGCGCGTCGTCCACGGCTTGGCAGCCTCGGTGAGGGCCGACATGAAATTGATCAACAAAAACCGATTCCGTAAGGCGTGCCATTCTCAAGCGGGTATGAGCCTGATTGAAACGGTGATCGCCTTGGCCGTGCTGCTCATTGCCGCCGTTGGCGTGATGGGGCTGGGAGCACTGGCCATGATGACCACTGAAAATCAGGGCCATTTGGCGGCCCGCACCGCCGAATACGCTCAAGACAAGATGGAGCAACTTTTGGCGCTTAAATATTGCGATGCCTCCAGTGACACATCCGTGTTGCCAACTAGCTCTGCTGGTGGACAGGGATTGGCCGGTTGTCCGACTCCTCTCGTGAGCGTCGCGACCGGTACCAGTGGTGTAGGTGGCAGCTCAAATCCCAGCGCACCCGCGGCTGGCTTCGTCGATTACCTGGATAACAGCGGAAATCTCCTCGCTACTGGAGCCGGAGGCGCCGCGCCGGCTAATTGGAAATACATCCGCGTCTGGCAGATCGCTTCGGCGAATGCCACCAACACCGTGAAACAAATTACCGTCACCGTAAAGGTAAGTGGAGAAGTCGGAGGCGGAGGCGCCGGCGCGTTACCACAATCCACGCTGGTCTCCCTGAAGGCTTATCCCTTTTAAGATATGGCGGTTCGAGAAAGAGTGCAACGCATGAAGAGAAAACGGCAAAACGGTTTCACGCTGGTCGAAATGATGGTGGCCCTGGTGGTCTTTCTGGCGGTGTCCTCCATCGTGATGTACGGCACGGCCCAAATGATGAACACCCAGGGAACCGTGGCGAACCGCACCGCCATGCACAGCAGCGTCCGCAGTGCGACCGAACTGCTTCAACAGGAAATCGGGCAGGCAGGCAGGATCTCACTTCCTACCGCGGTGTTGCCAGTAACCTTGACTGGGCCAATCGCGGCCGGCATCGTGGCGCAGGTAGCGCCGATCAGCTCCATAACCAATCTGTTTCCTAACATGCTCCTGGACGTTGACGCAGGGCAGAATTTCGAAGTGGTCACGGTAACCGCTGTTGCCCCCGGCAGCATCACGGCTGTGTTTAGCAAACCGCACGCAGGCGCAACCATACCAGTTCAGGTTTCCGGCGCGTTTGGGACGGGAATCGTGCCGCCCGTGGCTGGCCTTGCTTGTGTCACCGCGGGATACATTGCCTATCCCGGCTTAACAAGCGGTTCCGATTGCAATACTTTGAAGCTCTACGGCGATATCAACGGTGATGGCAATATCTTGTATGTCGAATACAAGTGCGATACGTCCACCAACCCTGGCTTTCTCTACCGCAATCAGGTGGCGAATGCCGTCGTGCTGGGGACCATAAAGCCTGCTGTGGATGCTTCTATGTACTTGCTCAACAACGTTGAGCCAAATCCCGGCGGCTCCGGGTGCTTCAGCTATCAGATACAGAATGCCAGTATTAATGGGACCGCGACGCCCTTTGTGACTGACGTCGCTGTGACTCTGACCGTGCAAACCCAGCAGAAAGATCCGCAGACGCAACAATTTCAGCAGGAAACCAAGGCCTTGTTGAACATTACTCCGCGAAACGTTTTTTACGTATGGGAAGCAGCCAGCCTAGGTGAGGTACCGCGCAATCAGCCCATGCCCGCGAACATAGCCAGTATGCTGTAACCGGAAATGGAGAGAAAAGGAAATGCCCATTAAACACTCTAATCAAAAAGGCTCGGCACTCGTCTTCGCACTGATTTTGGTTTTTGTGCTCTCCGTGATGGGCTCCTCGATGATGTTCCTGTCGCAGTCGGAGACCTGGTCCAGCATGAATTACCGCCTGATGAGCCAGACACGGTACGGCGCAGAATCCGGCCTGAACGTAGCGGCCGACTTTATTGTGAACGACTACACGCCACCGGCAGTGGGCGGGGCCGATCCGCTCAGCAATTACATAACGAGCGTTTCGCCGGTGACCTACAACGGTCAGCCGGTCGTGCTTTCGTCCCTCAGCGGCCAATCCAATTACCCGGTGGGTTCGGTCGTGACCGCCTTCCAGAATGCCATAACAACCCCGGGCAGCGTCACGGCGGGAAATACCACCGTGAACTATAGCGTCACCGCGAAGTTGCTCTCGATGGGCACGCTCTTGTCCTACGGGAACCCCATTACGGTGCAAATGTGGCAGATCACGGCGGATGGCAGCATCAATGGTGTTCGCAACTCGAGGGAAGAAGTGACAGCGATCATGGAACGACAGGTCACACCGGCGACCATTTATGCCGCTTTTGCCACCGCAAATGGCTGCGGAGCATTGTCATTTTCGGGTGGCGGGGTGACCAACAGTTATGACTCCTCGACTCTGGCGCTCACCGGAGGCGTGGCCACACCTCCTTCGACTTATAGCACCTACGGTGGAAACGTTGGCTCAAACGGAAACTTAACCGAAAACGGCGCGCCCACGACTATCTACGGAACCATGTCCAGTCCGGATACAGGCGTAGGAAATTGCTCCGGCGGCAACGTCACCGCCTGGACCGATAACGGAAACGCGACGGTGACCGGGGGCTTGGTGAAATTGCCGCAGATCGTGACTTTTCCTTCTCCGGTCATTCCTCCACCGGGCGCGACCAACGAGAATATCAATAATGGAGTTAGCCTCGCGCCGGGTTCCTACGGTGATATCTCCCTGAATGGTCATGGGGTACTGACGCTGACGCCCGGAGTCTACAACATCAACAGCATCTCGGAATCAGGCGCCAATACTTCAGTGGTGATTGGTCCTGATCCGGTAACCCATCTCTATGGCCAGGTGACCCTCAACGTTACAGGCAACAGTCAAACCACTCCCGTCGACCTCACCGGTAATGGCCTGCAGAATGCGACTCTGAATCCGGCTTACTTTCAAATCAATTACGCCGGAACGGGGACCATTAAGCTGAATGGTAATTCGCAGTCCGCCGCGGTAATCTACGCGCCCAATGCTAGCGTCAGCATCAAGGGTGGATCGGATTTCTTTGGAGCCGTCCTGGCCAATACTGTGGACGACGCCGGCGGCGCTGCCATCCACTATGACCGCAACTTGTCGAAGAATTCATTTATCGTCAGCAACTATATGCTGGACTCCTTCAGTTGGGCCAAGTTCTGACGCGTTGTGCGTTGGAAACGAAAGCGGCGTTCTAGGAGAAGGTCGCCTGGGATTGACTTACGGGCCCAGGGGCTTGGTACACGGGTAAAGAGGAGCCTACTCCGCAGTTCGCTGCGATTTCCCCTAGCGGCTATATGACACTCGTCCGGAATTCCATCACGTGGCGACGACTAGCATTGGAACGGGCAGGGCTTCTCCCTCGGAGATGGGAGCGTATGTTGCAAGCAAGGCCAGTTCGCTCTCTGGTGCGATAAACCAAGAATATCCGCAATCCAAGCAGACCCAAACCTTCGGGGATACCCATGGTTCCGGATTGCGCAGATTCCCAAGGCTTGAGAAATAAAAGGTCATCTCCGCCGCAACTTTTACCCGTCTGCCCAACCCGCACAACGGACAAGTCATAACCAATCTCTCCACCGCCCAGGGACCACTCCTGACTCGGCAAAGCTAAACCCCTGGCCCTGAGTGTAATTTATGCTCTATTTAGATATCGGGTGTAGGGTAGTGCCCGCCGTTACGTGCCTTAGTGATTGCCAGCACAGCGTTGCACACACATCTTCGCGATGACCCCGGTGATGTCGGAATCTCGGAAAATTGGTGGAGATCGAGCGAATCCTAAACAAGTGTCAGCTCGAATTCCATTCCCAACGTCAAAATGGAGTCTATACTGGGCGCGAGGACTCCATTCATAAGAGTACTTAGCGGTTTCCTTTCTCTGGCTGATTCGCGGTATGAGACCTCGGTCCCATTTCGAGAGAAGGAAAAACCAGCGCATCCCCACACCGGCTGGAATGTGGGTATCTTGTAAATTCAGCGATCGGCGCACCACATTTCGCGTTCAAAACTTCAGCGCCTCTGGCGCCTTGATTGCGACCGAAGAAACCATTCCAGTGGGGACGCGGCTCGAATTGCTTTTTTCTGTGCCAGAAGGTGAGATTCGTGTACTTGCGGTCGTCCGCTCATCTTCGCCAGGCAGAGGCACCGGCGTAGAGTTTGTCGGTATGGAATCAGGAGCATTTGACCTGGTCCTCAAGCTGGTGAAGCGACTGCTTACCTGAACAACACCCATCTCTACCACCTATCCGATTTCTCGTAATCAGGGCCATTCCTCACCAGCAAGGGGGGCGGAGGATCTCCGGACAGCCATCTCGGGGAAACCCTCTTTCGTCGCCGGCAGTTCTCTCAGCTTGACGATAAGCGTGCGGCTGGCCTTAAACACAGATTTTCCGAATCATGAAGTAGACGACCTCGTTCATAAAGCAGACATGGCGCTTTATGCCGCAAAAGCAGCTGGCAGAAATTGCGTCCGCATCGCAAAGCAGGAGGATCGAACAACAACATCGAGAAAACCCCGAGCGAAACGCAAGACACTACCCGCCGGCGCTAACTCTAAAGTGATCTGTCACCGCAGAATTGAAACCTACATCGGGGATTACTTCGATTTGCCTCGAACTTGTTCCATCATTTGCCGCATTGCCGCTGTCGATCCGGGCGCGCGTTTCTCTCGCCAGGCTTCCAGGCGCTTGCAAGTTTCTTCAATGGCAGAAAAGAGGTGGGGATTCTTGAAAGCAGCCCGCCAGGTGGGAGCGATCGAGCGCATGCGATCCCACACCACCCAAATCTCTCCGTTGCTCTCGAAGAATAGTTCATCGTTGATCATGCCGCGATTCACAATGCCTGCAACCATATCCCAGTAGCTGACTACCATGCGGATATTGGTGTTTTCCAGGCTGCCCTGGGGATACTTCTGCATCACCTCTTCCGGGCTTGCCGCATGGTAATTCTCCACGAACCAGGCGCGTGCCTCGCGCAGTCGCGGTTCGCGCCGCAGGTCGTAGAGACGGAGCATCAAATTTACTTCTTCATAGGTGATCTGGGTCATAAGCGAGTCTCCTTTGCCTTAAGCCCGTGGAGGAGGGGGCGCGGCTCCCTGCCCGGCCGGGGCAGCAACCAACTCGACGCGCTGGACATTGTACAAGGGGATGCCTTGCCGCTGAAATTCAAGTTGAATGCGCCGTCGCAATTCGCGCGCCACGTCTTCGTGACGCGCTGGGGCCGTCCGCACCTGGAGCCGTACCGTGGAGGATCCTGCGTCGAAGGACTGTAACCCTAGAATGCGGGGCCCATCCACCAATGCCTGCGACCAGGAAGGATCGTTGCGCAATTCCACCGCAGCGCTATCCAGCGCTTGGAGTGCCTTTTCCTGCGGCACTTGTGCCGACACGGCCACATCGACGAATGCCTGCGACCAGTCCCGGCTCAGATTTGCGAGCGTTCGAATCTCCCCATTCGAAATGGTTACCAGGGCGCCACGCGGATCACGTACGACCGTTCGGCGCAGTGTAAGGTGCTCCACCCTGCCAATGGTTTCGGCCACCTGAATCGTGTCACCGACCACATATTGATCCTCCAATATGATGTAAAAACCCGTAATAATGTCGCGTACCAGGTTCTGGGCGCCAAAGCCCACCGCCAGGCTGGCCAAGCCGGCAAGAGCGGCCACGGGCGTTACGTTGATACCGAATTCCTGGGCGGCCGTCAGAAGCGCTACGGCCCAGACTATTTTTTTGCCGGCGCTGTACACCACGCCAGCAAGCGTGCGGGTTTGCTGTTCGCGCGCCTGGGCCGCGCGTGTCTGCGAAGCAGCTGGCTTTACAATGAGGTTCGTGGCTACGTGCAAGAGGCGGTTGACGAGCATTGCCACAATAAAAATAACGACCAGATGGAGCAGGTTTGTAAACGGATATTCCGAAAGTTGCGTCAGGAGACTGGACATAAGCTCTATCGGAGGGCGAGTATAGCATTGGTAGAGGTACACTGCAGGTATGACGAAGTACTTTCGTGTTGGCCGGAGAGGAGAATTTTCGTGGAGACGAGACGCACATTCTTGGCTGGATTCATTGTGACTTGTGCCGCAAGCGGATTCGCGGCAAGCCTGACGGCTCAGCAACAACAGGGCCCGGTAATCCCACAGGAAAGAAAACCGGGCGAGGAGCCAGGGGCGGAAAATCCGAACTTACCTTCGTCCGAGAAGCGGCTCCTCGAGGAAAACGAGAAAGAGATCAAGAAAAAAGTAGAACGGCTTTATGAGCTTGCCACCGAATTGAAAGCCGAGGCTGATAAGACTGATTCGAGTAGAGTCCTCTCTTTGAACTTGATGAAAAAAGCGGAAGAAGTGGAGAAATTGGCGAGAGAGATAAAGAATCGTTCAAAAGGGTAGCGGAGCCGACAAGGCGGCGCCGCGCTCGTCGGAATATGCCAATTTTAGTTCTCCACAATTGCTTGCTGCGGCCCGCAGTTAGAATCTCTAGGTACATCACGAAGCACAGGGCAAAGCGGAGAACGATCTTGTGCAGTGGCGAAAAACGCACGATGCGAAAACGAAGTTGGTGTAGAATGTTGTAGAAGTCACGGTTTCAGGGAGGGAACCAGCGTCGGACTCGCTTGCAAATCTTTTCTCTGCGCGCCCGTAGCTCAGCTGGATAGAGCGCTTGCCTCCGGAGCAAGAGGTCGGGAGTTCGAATCTCCCTGGGCGCGCCACTTCTTTCAGCCTTTGTGCTCAATGATTTAGAGGAGGAGCCTTTCGTGGGTTTCGAACTTTCGCTTAAGAACTCGATCCCCCGTGCTTCGCACACGTTTCCAGGTCCTTGAATTGAGTGCACTCCCTGACCACGATCCAGTTACGTAGAGCGCTGCGGAAGGCACGCAATCGACGAAGGTTTCACCAAAGGCGCCGCACACCATAGCTTTCGAAAGATACTTCATTACTGATTATGGGCATATT
>Ga0307471_100002573_pt1 | contig 10472 bp, 10 predicted proteins | sample atmos_gasesAM3C__2_FD_204566 | JGI IMG/M metagenome (GOLD analysis project Ga0307471, IMG submission 204566) | Hardwood forest soil microbial communities from Morgan-Monroe State Forest, Indiana, United States - atmos_gasesAM3C_515 | ecosystem: Environmental > Terrestrial > Soil > Temperate... | reverse complement strand
CGCGAGTCCGACGAGACGAGCTAGCCAGCCGTCCGGGTCGCCGGTTGGTTGACACCCCCTCACGCGCCCCGTACCATAAACGCTCGCGTTTGTACGCGGTGACCGTAGCTCAATTGGTTAGAGCGCTGGACTGTGGCTCCAGAGGTTGTGGGTTCGATTCCCATCGGTCACCCCATCACGGTTGATCGGCGGGCGCCCGTAGCTCAGTTGGATCGAGCGTTGGCCTCCGAAACCGCATAGCAGAAGAAGGCCCGTCGGTAAGTTGCAGTCTTACCGGCGGGTTTTTCTTTTCGCCGTTGGCTGGTGTTGGCCGCCGTAGACGCCGACGCGCAGCAGCCGCGGCATCGTCTGGATTGCGTGGACGATAGCGCCGGATCCTACATGCGCTCCAGGGACACCGCGGCTTGTGCTAACGGGCGCCCAACTCTCCGTGGAGCCTATGCCACGCGGTTCTGTTGCTCGAACCAGCGCTCAAACTCGCGCTCGGCTTCCTCGCGGCTGCGGCCGTACCGCTCTTGAATCTTGCCGATGAGGATCTCGGCATTGCCCTGTGCCTTATCGAGGTCATCGTCGGTGAGCTTGCCCCACTGCTGACGAGCTTTGCCCTTCAGCTGCATCCATTGGCCCTTGAGGGTGTCACGATTCATCGCATCCTCCTGTCGGCGCTGGCAGGGTTAATCGCGGCAGCCAGCATTCAGTATGTTTCGCTTAGCCCCTTCGCAAACCGGATGCCAGTGATCTCAGATGTGGCGAGTCGAATAGTCGCGAAAGAATTTAGGCGGGGGTCTCCACGTCACACCGTTACCCTTGGAGTGTTTGGAGGTGCCAGCATGCTTACGTTCGATCCAGCGGAACTTCGGAAGGCCGGCGTCGATGTAGGACGCCTGCCTGATGAGCGTGGACACCTGATCGAGGCCGAATCTCTTCCAGACGATTTTGCAGGGAAGCTACAACGCGAGGGCCTGGATACTTCTAAGCCGATACGGGTGGTCGGCACCATCGCGCGCGGGCCGAACGGCAGGCCCGGCTACTACTCGATTCAGTTTCAACAGCCATAGAACACGCTCAGCGTCCGGGCCACGCAGCATGGCGAAGCCCACTACGCTCATGCGGGTGCGTCGTCGGTTGCCGTCCAGTCGCGTGGCCCAACTTCGCCGGCGCGTAGCTTGTAGAGCGCATCACCGGCCGTCCAGTTGGACGGCCTCCCACGGGTTCCGCGCCCATGCGTGGCCCGCATGCGACGTCAGCGAGTGCCCAAGGCCGCTCTGGAAAAAGACCCCACGCCAGCCCAGGCCGTTGTTCACCGACCTGGCCAGCCGACGTCGTTAGGTTTCGCAGCGGAGAACGCGCAGCATAGCTGGGCAAATGGCGAGTGATAATGACGACAACGAGATCCGACTGAAAAGCGCCTCAGTCGAGGGAAAGATGAAGCCCGCGTTGCGCCGCCTCACTGTTGTCCTTTGTCTGTTGCCGGTGCTCCTGATGGTAAGCGGCGCTATCGCGATGGTGGTGAAGGCTGAATCGTCGCGATTCCTGGTAGTCGCTCCCGGCATCGAACACCTAACTTTCCAGGTGCAGCCAGGGGACGCTGAGCCTTTCTCAGGACACGCCTTCAAGATTGATCTCGACGTCGCAGAACTCCGTCTAGTCCCTGCCGGAGGCCCCTCGTCACGGCGCACCGTCGAGGAGATTGTCGCGCCGTACACTGCTGTAGTCGCCACCAATGCGAGCTTCTTCGACAACGAAGGTCGGGCGATGGGCCTTGCTGTCGACGAGGGACGACTCATAGCCAGTGGCAAGCGGCAGACCTGGGGCGCTCTGGTGATCGATGACAAGAAGGCCCGGATCGTGCTGGGCGCCGAAGTCAGCGACCCTTTCGCGCATCGCCTCGTTGTTCAGGGCATCCCACGTCTCGTGGTCGGAGGAAAGGTTCAGCGGCTGAAGCCGCAACTCGCGGAGCGAACCGCGGTGTGCGCCGGGGGTAGCGTCGTCGTGCTCGTTGTCTCGACGAAGGCCGAGACCACCGCCTTCGCACGCTTCCTTGCCGACCCGCCCGACAAGGGCGGACTCGCGTGCTGGGACGCTCTCAACCTCGACGGGGGGCCGTCGACACAACTGGTCGTAAAGCTCCCCACACTGGCACTGTCGCTACCCCGCGGATGGGGTGTGCCAAACGCGCTGGTCGTTGCGCCGGGCAGGAAGTAGCCGATATCTCATTCTTGCGAGAGCCAGAGATCTTGAGGCCGTGCCGCTACTTCAGCTTCAGACACCTCTTCACGATCTCGTGCAGCTCGGCCGCAGCCCTTCGCCGGTGGTAAGCCTCGGCGTCCTCGATCTCGAGCACGTGCTCCCGCTGTCCGGGCCCGGCAACCATTCGGGCCTGGGGCCCCCGCGATTCTCCGGCCTCGCTTTGAGCAATATGCGTCGCAATGAGTCTCCCGCGTTGGCTGATGATCGTCACCTTCATTGCCAATCCTCGATGTTGAGGTTGTAGCTCATGATCTCCGTGCCCGCGTTCTTGATGGCCACTCGGTAGGCGGGGCCGGATCCGTCTCCACTGGGGCGAAGCACGACGCTTTGGTAGAGCACGATCATCTCGATGTTCGTGGCGCTCTCGTCCAGCAAATTGGGCGCCTGGATGACGATACCCTCGTCGAGCAGGCTCCCGTAGGTGGTTTCCCAGTACGCTGTTTCTCCCGCCTTAAGGGTTGCGAGTCCGCCCACACCGCGAAAATGTGCCATAGGACACTGCTCCTTCCTTGCCTGATCTGCTTAGAGCTCGTCTGTGACAGGGCGGTTGAGCTCGGCCCCATCAACAGGACTCCCGCTACGATCGCAGTTCGCTTCGACGTCATGGCACCGCCTTTCTCCCGGTGGCCCAGGCTGCCGTCCAACAGGACGAAGAGCGTCCGTGAGGCAATTGAAGTAACGCAAGAGGGGCGGGCACGTTCACGGGCACGTCGAGGCGTGGTACCCTTACCCCTCGCGACGTAAGTAGCGAATCTCTCGTGTAGCGCCCGTAGCTCAGTTGGATAGAGCGTTGGCCTCCGAAGCCAAAGGCCGCAGGTTCGACTCCTGCCGGGCGCACCATTGGCGTCGTGTTCGCAGTCGGAGCAGAAGGGGTTCGACGGGCCGTTAGCTCAGTTGGTAGAGCAGCTGACTCTTAATCAGCGGGTCCAAGGTTCGAGTCCTTGACGGCCCACCATTCGAATCGGGCGCTTCCGAAACACCGGGAGCGCCCGATTTGCGTTTGGTGCCTGATTGGTGCCCGCGCGGTGGATAGGAAGTCCGTAAGACGGTGGATAGGACGGTGGCTGTGACGCTGGATAGGGTGGTGGAAATGGTAGGGGACACAGACACCGTATAGGCCTCGAAGGGACACGTCCTGAATCGTGGCCCGGCGGCGGTACGGAGCCCGGCGGACCGGAAGTTCGGAGCGTGAGCGCACGACCGGTGACGAGGGGAGTGGTCCTCACCGTGGACGGGATGACCCTCGAAGGGCTGAAGGGCGTCAGTCGCGCGGATGCCTCAGAACGAACGGGGCGCTTGTCACGTTCGAACCCGCTCCGGTGACCGTTTCCCAGTTGGTCGATACTGTAGATCGTCTCGGGTTCAGGGCGACGCTCAAGACGTCCTCATCTTCCGCTGTATCGCCGCCGACCCGCTGACGGCAGAGTAGGAGGTTAAGCATGGCCACCGTCATCGATCGTCACCGCGTCCAGCAGCTCGTTCAGGATGGGGCGCAACTCGTTGATGTGCTCGGCGCAAGCGATTATCAGACCGAACACATCCCCGGTGCGATCAACATCCCGCTAAAGGCGCTGGATCGTAGCTCCGTCAAGCAGCTGGACTCACGTGGACCAGTTATCGCTTACTGCCACGACTACCAGTGAGACCTCAGCGCACGGGCCGCGTCGCGGCTCGAAGCACTGGGGTTCGCCGCCGTCTACCGGTATCAAGCGGGAAAGGCTGACTGGTTCGCTGCTGGCCTACCGCGCGAGGGCAGAGACGCCCACATTCCCCGAGTGGCGGATGTCGCCAAGCGGGACGTCCAGACATGCCGAATGGACGAGCGGCTGGGCGACGTGCGTGGGCGCCTGGGTGGAGATGACCGTGATCCCGTGATCGTTGTGGATCGCGATCGTGTCGTCCTTGGAAGCGTCAACCGCGAAGCGCTAACCGGCGATCCTGCGACCCGGGTTGAGGAAGTGATGAACGCGGGACCTCCGACCTTCAGGCCGAATGTCCATGCTGGAGAGATGCCAGATTACTTCAAGCGTCGCAGCATCGAGCACGCATTGGTGACGACGTCCGACGGCGTGCTGATTGGCCTGCTGCACCTAGAGTAAGCCGCGGCGTGACCGTGATGAGAGGCTCTGACGGCGAGACCCGGCGCGAGAGGCTTTGCACCACCAACTCGACGCGCCGCCAAATGGCGGAAGCCCTGTTGCGCCGGCTGGACTGGACGGCCTCTCGGGCAGCGTGCGTGATACGATCTCAATGATGTCGTGGCGTAGCGGACTGATCATGATTGCGTTGCTCATATGGGGCGTCACCGGTCCCATCGGCATGGCCTTCGACGGGTGCGCGTTGACCTGCGATGAGCTGTGCGCCCTCACCACCGCGTCGATCAGTGCGCCGCCGACCGTACCGTTTATCGTGAGCGTCGCCGGCACGGCTCCGGAACCCCTGCGCGGCCGTGCGATTCGAACTGCCTCCTCGCTCGAGCCTCCTCCCAGAGCCTCCGTTCTCTCTGCGTAGCTCGTAGTCTGTCCGTTCGCCGATTTCGCTGGAGAGGACCACCCCACGCGCCCGTCTGCGCGTCGGGTGATGACGAGGCAAATGATCAACCGGCTGATCGAGATGTCGCTCCGGAACCGTTTCCTGGTTCTCGGTTTCGTCGCGCTCGTGGGGGCGTGGGGCTACTGGGCCGTGCTCACGACGCCGATCGACGCCATCCCAGACCTCAGCGACAACCAGGTCATCGTCTTCACCGACTGGACGGGTCGCTCGCCGCAGGAAGTCGAGGATCAGATCACCTATCCGCTCACGGTGAGCCTCCAGGGGCTGCCCGGCGTGCGGGTCGTCCGATCCTCGTCGGCCTTCGGGTTCTCGATGATCAACGTCATCTTCGAGGACTCGGTCGATCTCTACTTCGCCCGCTCGCGGGTGCTGGAGCGGCTGAATCTGCTTACCAAGGCGCTGCCGGCCGGCGTCGTCCCGACGCTCGGACCCGACGCGACGGGCGTCGGCCACGTGTTCTGGTACACCGTCGAAGGGAAGGGCTACTCGCTGCGCGACCTACGGTCGCTGCAGGACTGGTTCATCCGCTACCAGCTCAACTCGGTGCCCGGCGTCGCCGAAGTCGCCAGCATCGGCGGCACGGTGCGGCAGTACCAGATCGACGTCGATCCCAACCGGCTGCGCGCCTACAAGATCCCGCTCTCAGCCGTCGTCGACGCCGTGACGCGCAGCAACCGGAACGTCGGCGGCAACGTCGTCGAGGCGAGCGGCAGCTGGTCGGTCGTGCGCGGACTCGGTCTCATCGAAAACGTCCGTGACATCGAGGACATCGTCGTCGCCGCCGAGGGCGGCGTGCCGATTTTCATCAAGCAGGTGGCCCAGGTGAAGGTCGGCGACGCCTTTCGGGCGGCGGCACTGATCAAGGGCACCGACGAGGCGGTCGGCGGCGTGGTGGTGGCCCGCTACGGCGTCAGCACCGTCGACGTGATCAACCGCGTCAAGGAGAAGATCGCCGCGCTGCAGGCCGGCCTCCCGGCCGGGGTGCGGATTGTGTCGTTTTACGACCGATCGGCGCTCATCGAGCGGGCGGTCCATACGCTCAAGCGCGCACTCATCGAAGAGACGATCGTCGTGACGATCGTCAACATCGTCTTCCTGCTGCATTTGCGCTCGGTGTTGATCGTGACCATCCCGCTCCCACTCGCCGTGCTCACCGCGTTTCTCTTCATGCGCTACCTCGGGATCAGCTCCAACATCATGTCGCTTGCTGGCATCGCGATCGCGATCGGTGTGCTGGTGGACGCCGGCATCGTGGTGACGGAGAACGCGTTCCGGTTCATCGAGAAGCGCGGCGTCAACACACGTAATCGCCGCCGCGTAGCGGAGACGGTGCTCGAGGCGACGCGTCTGGTCGGCCGGCCGATCTTCTTCTCGCTCGCGATCATCATCCTGGCCTTCCTGCCGGTGTTCGCACTCACCGGACAGGAGGGCAAGCTCTTCCACCCGCTCGCCTTCACGAAGACCTTCTCGATGATCGGCGCCACGATTTTGTCGGTGACGCTGGTCCCGGTGTTGTGCAGCCTCCTGATCGGCGGCCGGGTGCGCGGCGAGGAGCACAACCCGGTGATGCGTCCTCTGGTGTGGCTCTACCGGCCCGTGCTCGACTTCGCGTTGCGCCACCGTGTTGCGACGCTCGCGGTTGCCCTGCTCGTAGTCGCCGGCGCCGCCGCATTGATTCCTCGCATCGGGACGGAGTTCATGCCGCCGCTGAACGAGGGCGATCTGATGTTCATGCCCGTGACCGACCCCGCCATCGGGCTCGGGCAGGCGATCGAGATCACGCGCAAGCAGAACGAGGCGATCCAGAAGTTTCCTGAAGTCGCGTCGGTCGTGGCGAAGGTCGCCCGCGCCGATACGTCGACAGACCCCGCGCCAGTAAACATGACGGAGACGGTCGTGAGCCTCAAGCCCGAACGGGAATGGCGCCCGGGGATGACGCGCGAGAAGCTCATCGGCGAGCTGGATCAGGCCACCACGCTTCCCGGCGTATCGAACATCTGGACGCAGCCGATTATCAACCGCATCAACATGCTGACGACCGGCATCCGCTCCGAGGTGGGGGTCAAGGTCTTCGGCAACGACCTCAACGCTTTGCAGGAGCGGGCGCGTGCCATCGCCGACGTTCTGCGGCCCATCCCGGGAGCGGCCGACGTATACCCCGAGCAGGTGACTGGGGCGCCCTATCTCGACATCCGCGTGAAGCGCGAGGCCGCCGCCCGCTACGGCATCACGGTCGGGGCGGTTCAGGACGTCATCGAGACCGCGGTGGGCGAGACGAATCTCACGCTCACGATCGAGGGACGCCAGCGTTTTCCGGTGCGGGTCCGCTATGCACCGGAGTACCGGGCCGATCCAGCCGCGCTGGCCGGCGTGCTGGTGACGGCGCCGAACGGCACACAGGTGCCGCTCGGTCAGGTCGCCGACATCCGATCCGTCTCCGGTCCCTCGATGATCTCGAGCGAGAACGGTCTGCTCGTGGTGACCGTGCTGCTCAACGTCCGCGGCCGGGACGTCGGCAGCTTCGTCGAAGAAGCGCGACGGGCCATCGCCGAACGCGTCGCGCTGCCCCAAGGTTCATACGTCGAGTGGAGCGGGCAGTACGAGAACGAGCGGCGGGCGCGGGAGCGACTTCAGATTGTGATCCCGATCGTTCTGATCGTGATCTTCGTCCTGCTCTACCTGACCTACCGTTCGTTCCTCGACGCCGCCCAGGTCTTGCTCGCCGTCCCATTCGGGCTTGCCGGCGGCATCTACCTGCTCTACGCGCTTCACTACAACTTCTCCGTCGCCGTCTGGGTCGGATTCATCGCGCTGTTCGGCACGGCCGTCCAGACCGCCGTCGTGATGGTCATCTATCTCGAAGAGGCCGTCGCTCAGAAGCGCGAAGACCTCGGCGGACGACTGACGCGCGAAGCGCTCATGGACGCCGTCAAGGAAGGTGCATTGCTACGGCTCAGGCCCAAGGTCATGACCGTCTCCACGGTCGTTGCGAGCCTGCTGCCGATCATGTGGAGCCACTCGACGGGAGCCGAGGTCATGAAGCCACTCGCCACGCCGGTGCTCGGCGGCATGGTCAGCTCACTCGGCCTCGTCCTGATCGTCACTCCGGTCATCTTCTACTGGCTGCGAGAGCGAGAGCTGCGACGCGTCGAGGCCGACGAGCGGATCGCCCGAGGTGGCGAGCGCCGGGCATTTGAAACGAACAAATAAAACAGGAGGGAGACAACCGATGAAGCGTCTGATCGCCATGGTGATCGCGTTCGCGTTCGTGCTCGGAGCCGCCGCCGCAAGCTGGGCGGCAGAGAAGACGCTCGCCACGCAGAAGACAAAGGATGTCGTCGTGACGTTGAAGAGCGAGGCCAGCCAGTGGAAGCAGGGCAAGAACGACTTTGCCCTGGAGTTCACGTCGGCCAAGGAGAAGCAGCCTGTCGACGTCGGCAAGGTGACCCTGAACACCAGCATGACGATGTCGGGGATGGCCCCGATGATCGCCGGCGCGACGTTGAAACCCGATAAGACACCCGGCCGCTATCTGGGCACGATCGAGTTCCCCGACACCGGCACGCGCCAGGTCACGGTGGCCTGGGATGGACCGGCGGGCAAGGGCTCGACGAAGTTTTCGGTTCCCGTCCGCTAGCGCCATGCTTGGGTTACGCGGAACGCTCGCCTCGCTCGTCGTTGTGACGGTTCTTGCCGCCACCGATATCGCTCAGGCCCAGCTCGGCGCCGAGGTCACGGTGGACGAGCTCGTCGCCCGCGCGCTCACCGACAGTCCCGATCTCCGCGCCGCACGCGCAGAGATCGACGCGGCCGTCGGGCGTTTGCAGCAAGCGGGCCTGCGTCCGAATCCGATGCTGGAGCTGGGCGGCCAGAAGGCGCTGAGCCCGGACAACAACGTCATGATCGGGCTCACGGTCCCGCTCGATCTGAACGGCCGAAAGGAAGGCCGTGTCGGAGTCGCGGAGCGCGAGCTACAGATGAAGCGGGCGCAGGTCCGTGACCGGGAGCGGCGGCTGGCCGCCGACGTCCGGACGAAGGCCGGTGAGCTGCTCGCGGCCCGACGCGGCCTGGCGGTCACCGACGATCTGTTGACCGTGAACCGCGACGCACTCCGTCTCGTTCAGCATCGCGTGAGCCAGGGCGCGACGCCGCCGCTCGAGGAAAGCCTGATGCTGGTCGAGGTGAATCGCCTCGACGCGACGCGACAGATGCTCGCGAGCCGCGTCGATATCGTCGCGCTCCAGCTGAAGGCGCTGGCCGGGATGGCGCCGGACGCTCCGCTCGCGTTGCGTGGCGATCTGGCGCCGAGCGAGCCGCTCCCGATCACCGATGAGGCGGTCCGCCAGGCGCTGACGGCGCGCCCTGATCTGGAGGCCGCCCGCGCCGACGTCGCGATGGGCGCGGCGAAGATCCGCAAGGAGCGGGCGGAGGGCCGCTGGGACGCCAGCGTCAACGTCGGCTACCAGCGTCAGGACTTCGGTTTCGACCTGAACGGCATCACCAGCACCGGCGGTACTCGTCCGATCCAGGACGTCTTCCATTACTTCGGGGCCGGTGTGAGCATCATGCTGCCCGTGCGCAACCGCAACCAGGGCAACATCGCGGCGGCATCGGCGGAGGCGCAGGCGGCCGAGCGCCGACTTCAGTTCGCCGAGCTGACCGTGCGACAAGAGGTCGCGGCGGCACTCGCGCAGTACGAGGCTGCGCGGCGCTCGCTCGAAATCTACGAGCGCGGCGTACGCGACATCGCCACGCGTAACCTCAGCGTGGTTCGTCAGACGTATGCGCTCGGACGCGGCACGTTGCTCGACGTGATCGCCGAGCAGCGGCGCTACATCGACATCGAAAACGGGTATACGGATGCCCTGCGGCAGGTCTACGACGCGCGGGTCGAGATCGATCGGGTGACCGCCACGCTGACGCCCACGGGGAGATGACGATGGATGACGATGACGATGTGATCGACCAGCGCGCCACCCGCGACCGGCGTGGACGCGTACGCCGATACGTCGGCGTGACCGCGGGTGCCGTTGCGCTGCTGTTTGTCGGCGCGGCGGGAGGTGTTCTCTGGAGCGAGCGACACGGCGGGGCGCGCACGAGACTAGTTGCACCAAACCGTGACGCTCAAACGCCGGCGGCATCGCCGGATGGCAGATCCATGCCCGGAATGTCGGGTATGCCGGCGCCACCGGGTCAGGCGGCAGCGGCTAAGACCGATGACGCCGTTGAAGTCTCGTTGACGCCGGAGGCCATCGAACGCGCAGGAATCAAGATCGCCGAGGTGAAGCTTCAGTCGTCGGTTTCTGGCGTCACCGTGCCGGGGACTGTGATGTCCAACGCGTATCGCGACACGAAGGTGAACGCGCTCGTAGGCGGCGTCGTACGCGAGGTCATGGTGGAGCTCGGCGCAGAGGTTCGCCGGGGCACGCCGCTGGCCGTGATCTTCAGCTCCGAGCTCGCCGACGCGCAGATGAAGTACCTATCGATGCGCGCGATGCTCGAGGCCGACCATCAGAAGCTCGAGCGGACACAGCAGCTGGTGGCGCTCGGCGCCGCCAGCCGCCAGGAGCTCGAAGAGACGACCGCTGTCCACACCGGCCACGAGACCGAAGTAGCGGCAGCGCGCCAGCGCCTGCTGCTGCTCGGCCTGTCATCGGAGCGCGTTGCCA
>Ga0307471_100002572_pt1 | contig 10472 bp, 5 predicted proteins | sample atmos_gasesAM3C__2_FD_204566 | JGI IMG/M metagenome (GOLD analysis project Ga0307471, IMG submission 204566) | Hardwood forest soil microbial communities from Morgan-Monroe State Forest, Indiana, United States - atmos_gasesAM3C_515 | ecosystem: Environmental > Terrestrial > Soil > Temperate... | reverse complement strand
TTTCCCGGCGTAAAATTATCTGAACCCATTAGAGAGCAGATAGAAGTTCAGACTAAATTTGAACTAAATGATGAAGAGACAATTTGGATGTTTCGTTTTCATACGTGGTATGGATATCTAGACGGCATGAACCTAACATTGCCTGGTTTAACAGATTATAAAAATATCGGCACTCTCGCCGGTCGTGCCCATGTTGAAAGTGGGTGGATTCAGGCTTTAGCAAAATCTGGTGTAGGCGGAAAGATAGGTGGCCCTATCGGCGGGCAGAAGGCGGCCGAAAGTGGTCAACTCGTTAGGGCTGGTATGGGAACTAGGTTCGGAAAAGGACAAAAAATGGCGACTCCTGAAGAAAAATTAAGGGGCGCAATCATTGCTGGTGCTAATAATGTTAAGAGCGGCCATATACAGGCTTTGGGACGAAAAAATATAGAAAATGGGCATATGCAAACCCTTAGACGTAAGAATTATGAAAGGGGGTTCTTTTCTTCCGAACGCCAACTCAAGGCATTGCACAGTCGCTGGCACGTCAATCGTAATATCGTAAATTTAAATTGTCTTTTCTGTGTTGTAACACAGGCTAAATTGAATGCCGAGAATAAAGAAGGAACCAACTCTAGCGCAAGAAGCTAATCTGCCCGATTCTTGGCATCCTGTAGATTCCGAACCTATAAACCCACAGCAGGGAGCACCACCCCGTCCGAACGCGATGCCGCCATATTTTGATGGGACGATATCGCCCAATTTGCAGCACGACGCTGTTCTTGTTGGCACGAAGTACGGAACACCGGCTATTCCAGTTCTTCCCTTGATGCCTTTAAGTGCATCTGGGAATTCCAGCGTTCTTGCAGCCGCACAGAATATCACAACTATTATAAACTCTTCAACTCCTGCCCCGTCATCAACGGGCACCGGGAATATGAACTTCCGAGGGCAGTGGAACAGTACTACTCTATATAACATAGATGACGTAGTTTTAGACAACATCAGTTGCTATATCGCGGTTACCGCGAATATCAATTTTGAACCAGATTCGGGCGCTTCTACTAATCCTAATTGGTCCTTGCTAGGGAAGAATTTCAATTTTCGAGGCCAATGGATTCCGCCCGTAACACCAGCCACGATTGCTTTCGTTCAAACGACTTCAATCTCTACAGGCGGAGCGGCATTAGTAAAGGCCTTCACTAGCAATAACGCTGCCCACAACACCATCATTGTGTACGCAACGGCGGGGCAGACATTCGCCTCTGGTAATCCCGATCCGGGATTTGGATTTAATATATCAGATTCACAAGGGAATACCTACACCCAGGTCGGTGCGATATCTGTAAATAACACCGCAAACACATGGCTCGATACGGCCGTTTTTGTCGCGTCAGACATAAAAGCTGGCGCAAACACGGTGACGGTAACGCCTACGGGTGGTAACAGCGCGTCGATGACGATAGCGGAGTACACCGGAAATGCCGGAGTAACCCCGGTCGTTTTTGAATCCCAGGGCGTCATAAGCGGATTTTTCGGCAGCATCACCAGTATATCTGTCCCTGTTACAACAACACAACAGAATCAGATAGTCGTATTGTTTTCAGGTACCACCATTTTGTCAGGCGGAGAAACCCCTCCGGCCGGTTTCAATACCCGTCAAGCATCAACGTTTTATGACAAGACTATCTCAACGCCTGGGTCCGCGCAGTATGCCCTGACATATTCAGGTAGCGCGAACGGCGGTCTCGAATACGGTCTGGCTCTCACCAACGTCAATAATGTTGGGGCTAATTATTTTCCATTTGACACAGTTATATATCGCGGCTCTACATACGTCTGCATCAAGGAAAACACCGTTCAGGTGCCGACCAATACAACCTATTGGTATTTGCTGTCCCAAGGTACTGGTGGTGTTGTTGCGATTTCTCCGAATTATAACGTCACGGCCGCTGATGATGGCCAATTACTTACTAACGGGACATCGTCAAATTATACTGCAAACTTACAGTCTCCACCGCCTTCTATCGGATGGTGGGCCGCCTTTCAGAATAGCGGTTCAGGAACTTTAATAATCAACCCGACCGGTCTGACTATTGATGGGAGTGCGTCAAATCTGACCCTGAATCAAAATCAGGGAGTTTTGATTTTCACTGACGGGATAAATTATTTCACCGAGCGCGGATTTGGAACGATAACCGCTCTACCGTCTATTTTTAATGTCAGCAATATCGGGGTAGCAACCCTGGCGAACGAGGCAGCCAACACAGTATTTGCAGGACCTGTCACGGGTGCTGCTGCGCCGCCGACCTTCCGTAGACTCGTTACGGCGGACATACCATCCGGTGTTACGCCGTCCTTTAATCGTCAGGTAGTCTCTACTACGTCATACGCGACTAGTTCTTCCGACGCAGGAAAGGCTCTAGACGTCCAAACGTCATCCGCTACCACGGTTACGTTATCTTCGACACCGGTGGCCCCAACATTTGATCACAGTTATGGCTTTAATCGTCTAGTAGGAAATCAGACGACCGGGACGTTAGCCCCAACACTCACGTTGGGAAATTTGGCTATCATCACAGTTGAGTGTTACAGAATTACGACTGACACGATTACGGTAGCAGATACAAACGGCAATGTTTGGCACAAAGTCCCCGGGACATTTATAACGAACAATCATAACCCGGGTGATCCTGATTTCGGAAGTTTTACTCAGCAGATTTGGTATTCCGTAGTCACAGTCGGCGGTGCCACAACGATAACAGCAACCTTCCCGATAACGGTTAACTATCCAGCCCTTTATGGTGGAGAAGCAACCAGCGTCAACCAGGTTGATCAAGCTACGTCTGCTTCCGGAAACGGCGTACCAAGTTCTGGGAATATAACGACAGTTGCTGCAGCTACCTTTGTTTACGGTTCTGTATATGATGACAGCGGGGGATCATCCGCCGCGGGTTCCGGTTGGACATTCATTCAGCATCAGTTCAACCAATATACAAATGAGTATCACATATTAAATGCGCAGACAACGCTCCACGCCGACACAAATCAGGCTGGGACGGTCCAATATACCGCGGCCATAGCATCATTTTCGGCCGCAGCGATCACCCCATTTTCAGGCTTTATACAGAATAATGGAACGGCCATCGTCACGATTACGCCACAAACTGGCCTTATCAATGGTCTGGCTAGCATAACTCTTTATCCCGGTCGAGGGTGTACGATAGCTACGGATGGTTCGAACTTCACGGCTATCCCGTCCACGCCGATATGGAACACGATCACCAAAACAACAACGTACACAGCCCGGGCTGGAGATATGGTCCTTGCAGATACGACAGGCGGTGGTTTTACAGTTACTCTGCCTCTATCAAGTGCTAACGCAAATCTGCCTGTCCGAGTTAAAAAGACTTCAAGTGACGGAAATACCGTCACAGTCGGAAGAACTAGCGCAGATTTAATTGACGGACAAACAACCCAGACTTTTACGGCTCAGTATACTGCTATAGAAGTTTTATCAGATGGTGCCGGTAACTGGTGGATTTCATAGGGTAAATTATGTCATTCTTTACTGCTGTACAGCAAATCTTCCGAGCAGCCACAACATACCCGACTGCGGCAGCGGACGGCGCGAACGTCAGTGGTATGGCAGACAAGGCTGGTCGATTGGTTGTAACCCTCGCTTCGCCGAGAGAAATGATCGGCACAGCTTCGCTAGCCTCCAACTCCGGAACGGCCGTTATATTTATTCCGGCTGGAGCGGCCGGGATATTTAACGATATCAGCGATCTTGTGATATCAAATACGGGCGGAATGACTTCGCAGGTAACGTTGACGGATAACGGGGCGGGAGGAAATACTTACGTCTTCACTATTCAGACGCACACCTCACTTGCGATAAATTTTTCTATTCCGATTCCGCAAGGTACAGCCGCCGCTACCTGGGATGTTTTTAGCGCCCCCGCTCAAGCTATGGAATACTTTGCTTTGTTTGTGAGAAATAAGTAGCCGAAAATTAGTTTAGGAAATTAGTAAACGGGAGTTTTATGGCACAAGCAATTGAAACAATGATATCGAGGATTTTCAACCCAAATCCGTGGCCGCTGGTTGAGGTTATCAAATCAGGTGAAGGGCCGAAGTGGCGTCTTCTAGATACCAACACGTCTTGGTTTAATGGTATCGGAAATCCACCCACAACAATTCAATATCAACTTGACGGTAATATGTATCTGGATTCTGCTACGGGAAATATCTGGCAACTTCAGACTGGCACCTGGGTAAAAATTTCAAGCAGCACGACTCCTGGCGGTTCTAACACAGACGTTCAGATAAACAATAACGGCGCATTCTACGGAGATGCCGGTTTCACTTATACTATAGGATCGCAGGCAGTCGTTGTTGGTGGATCGATTGCTTCTCCGGTTATAAATGCCACTACCGGATTTCGAATTAATGGTGCGGCGGCTTCGAACCACGTTCTTCTCGGGAATGGAACAAATTATGTAGATAGCGCGACTATACCGGCCGGTAGTCTGACCCCGGCAGGCTCTGATACCCAGGTCCAGGTAAACTCCGGCAACGCTCTCTATGCTGACTCCGGCTTTACATATAATCACGCAACCGGTCTAGTCACGACCGCTATTTTTAAGGCCACGACCGGTGTCAATACTCCGGAAATCATAGATGCTGCAACTCAGGCTGGCGCGGACTTCGGTGCGCAGATCAACAACGCGATAACCGCTCTACCGGCTGGCGGCGGATACGTCAACGCTATAAACTTCACCGGGACTCAGACAATGACTACGGCGGTGACAATTCCCGCTAACGTTGTGGTTTTGTTAGGTGCTTATCAGGTCAATGTTCATGCGTCCTTCACGATGTCAGGACAAGGGGCCTCGATTATAGGTTTGCCTGGAAGAAATTCTACATTACAGCAAGACTTTGGTAGTCCAGTACTTCTTATCTCTGGTCTTTACTGTAACGTAAAAAACATCATTTTTGACGGAAACGGTCAGTCATCTGCAAGTGGTCTTATTTCTCTGGGCAATGGAGCAAGCTATTCAGTAATAGAAGAATGCCAGCTAAAGAATTGGGTACAGGTCGGGCTCGCAGTTCCCGGCGGCAATAACTCCATGTATGTTAATAAGACCCTGTTTACCAGTGCTGGAGCAGGAACAACGACAGGCCCCGCTGTTCAATCTAATGGCGGAAGTATCTTGGTATTAGAAGATGTCACTATTGGATACACAGGAGCCGGGGCGGTCATAACAAACAGTGCTGGTGCTATGACCATGATAAATGTGGCTATAAGCAACAGCGGCGGCGGACTAGAGTCTTATCTCGGCTCAGGCTCGGGTACTCTATCTGCTTTCAATTCTTCTTTTAGTGGTAACTCAGTAGCAGGTCATCCGGCTATTTCAGTCACTTCTCCTCAGACAAAGTTATATAATTGTTCGGCTCTAGCTACTGTTAACAACAACGCCTGTCAGATTAATGCACAACAGGCTATTGTTGTTGGCTGCCATTTTACAGTATCCACGAATGGTGGTGGTATAGGTGGGCTGGTCATCCGAGAGGGCATTGGAGGATGGTTCCAAGGTAATACGATTGACTTCGACGCCGGGGCTACCCCAACTAGCGATGTTTATGGAATCTGGCTTCAGGCTACAAACGGAACCGATTTCTTAAATAACACTATTAGAGACAACATTGCTACTGGAAATAACACAACTAAGTTGGTTGGCTTTTTTCATGATAATTCCTTTGGGAACGGGGCGTGTGCCAGCAATACCTGGGATAACAATGCGGCAATAGACCTGAACAGAACCATCAGACGGGCGGCCGGAATAACTACGACCAATATATTTCGTGATTTTAGCGGAAATTCTGTATCGCTTTATGACTCAGGCGGTTCAGGAAGCAGCGCGGACACGATTATTCAGGTTGCCGGAGGCCAGATAGCTTTTGCTAATTTGCCAACTCCGTTAGGTAACGGATCGCAAATTTATGTTTCAGACGCCACAAATACGAACCCAATCAGAAGCGGCGGGACCGGCACACTGGCCCTCCGTCTTAACGGCGCGTGGTCGGGGGCAGGTTCTCCGGAAGTGGTCGCTGTAGACCTGACAAATCAACAGGCTACAATAACCACCACGACTTTATATGCAGTTCCAGCTACAGGAGCGGGCCAATATCGTCTTAATTGGGATTCAAAGATCACAGTAGTTGCAGGAAGCAGTTCTACCCTGGGCCCTCTAACTATTGTATACACTGATCCTGACGGCGTAGCACAGACCATAACCTGCGGTGCACAATTAAATACCGGAGCAATCGCTACCTCAAGTGCGGGAAACCTTACTACCACTGTTTTGCTCGGTCTACCTATACTGTTGAATTGCAAAGCATCCACAAACATCACATACGCCTTTACCTACGCTTCAAACGCCGCGACAGTCATGCGGTATAACCTGCACTTGCAATTAGAGTTGATGTAAACAGGAGCATCTATGGGATTCTTTTCAAGCTTGTTCGGCATCGCACCCGGTCCAACTCAGTCTGCGCAAGATTTTGCTAGTCGTCAAAATCAACTTGCTCTAACTATGGGTCAGGATTTTTCACAACGCTTCGGTGAACAGAGTGATATATTCAAGAACATCAACCGACAGTTGGCTCCGATTGCGAATCTTGGCCCGAGTAATCAGGGCTTTAGTCCGCAAGAATTAGCCGCGATGAATACCCAGGCGATCAATACGTCTGGCGCTGCAGCCAGAAACGCTCAGCAGGCTGTCGCTGGGACTCTGGCAGGTCAGGGCGGCGGTGGGACGAGCGGTCTTGTAAGCGGAATCCAGGAACAGATCAGAGGGACTATCGCAAGTTCCGCGGCCAATCAACTGGCCGGTGCCGAGAATGAAATCACCCAACGCAACTACGAGACTGGTCGTGAGAACTTCTGGCGTGCAACCTCTGGAGAACAGTCTCTAGCGAACGCGGAAAACCCGACGCCATACGGTCAGATGGCAGAATCAACTCTTAATGAAGCGCAGAAATCTGCCGCTCAGATCGATGCTGAAAAGCAGGCCAGAGCGAATTCGTGGGGCGGTCTAGCCAAAGGCATTATTGGGGCTGGATTAAATGTCGCTACCGGTGGAATGAGTGGATTAGCTACCAGAGCAATAAGTACCGCTAAAAACTTTTTCGGCCCGGCCCAAAATAACCTGGCCCAATCTGACAACGCAAATCAATCCGATGATGGTAGTGGAGCATAGAGGATAAAATGGATACCAGTCAATTGACCCCAGAAATGCAGCAAGATGCCCAGCCAGTCACGGGACTAGCCGCACAGTCTACTGCGTCGGTTAACCCGCTTGAACAGCCCTTGATGCCTGCCGGGCAAACCCCGGTTCCAATGCGCCCAGCCGGGCAGTTAGGAACCGACCAGGAAGCCCCGCAGCCGGGTCTAGAATCGACTATACCAGGCTCCAGACAACTTAACGAGGCTCCCCTGTCTTTCGCCCAGAAGATCGCTCGGGCAGCCGACAACCTTAAGGTTCCGGCCGGTCCAGGCGGTTGGGCAAAAAGTCTTGTCGGAGCAGCCCAGAGCGCTCTGTCGACAATCGGCGAAACACAAACACAGAATAGAGAACACCCAAACGAGTCAATTTTTGAAACTGCGAACAGAGTCAAGGATGCCCGTCTACAGAAAGTCCAGCAACAGCAGAAGATTAAGACCGAAGAAGACAAAGACAGAGCGTCTATTGCGCATGAAAATGTCCAGACGATGTATCAGCAGAAACTTCTGCACGGACTGGACGACAAGGCTAACCATGAGGATATCGATAACGGTAAATCTGCAATACAGAATTTCACGACGCATCTTTCAGAAGTCGGTTTAAAACCGGCCGACGTAGTTGCACAAGATATCACGGAAGATCAGGCTCTGAAGGCTATCCAGGATGGGCATTTCGATCCTAGCTATAATCACATGTGGCCTACCGGAAGTTTTCAACCTATGGACCCGAAGACTGGGAAGCCTATGGTCGATGACCAGGGCAACCCGATGATTCAAAAAACTTTCACGGTCATTGGGAATGTTCCGGAAGTCCAGCTTGATGCTAAGAATACCAAACTTATCAATGATAATGTCGCCGGGATGAACTTCAAAGAGGGCCAACCTCTGTCAGGCGCTCAGGCGGGCTCGCTAATCCAGCAGGCTATGAATCACCAGGCTGTTCAACGGAAGGTTGATTTTGATTTAGAAAAGGCTGATGTCGATAAGCTGAGCATGGACCAGCAGAAGTCACAATTAACCGCGATCAATAATCTCGGTCCGGATTTTGCCAGAGCGATGGCACAGTCGAACGGAGATTTGCAGGCTGCGACAAATTACATGATCGGTCAGCACAAGATTCGCCAGATTGTGAATGGCGAACCAGTCATGGTTCCGGACCCAGCAAGCGTTCAGATGGCTAAGGATCACCCGCAAGGCTATAAGGATATCATGGATGCCTATGGCGGAGCACCCAAGTTCTCTGCAATCGTGGACGCCCAGAGAAAGGAACAGGAACAGATTCGTCGTGATCGGGCCGTAGAAGATGAAAAGGCCGCGAAGGATTTGGCTGATAAAGTCGTTGATGTCGTCGGCGTGATGACTGATGAAATGAAGTCGCAGATCGCCGCACTCCCTCCTGACCGTCGAGCCATGATCGAGAAATACCCGAACGAAGCTGGGTCTATTCTAGCAGTCGCTCTAGGACCTGGGGATATTGATTTTCATCAGATATTTCCGCCCCGTCTTACTAAGGGTGCGCCAGGGATCAATGCTGAACAGGCTATCTCAGCAATCAGAGCCGTCAACCCGAATTGGTCTGAGCAACAATACAATTCGATGCGCAATGCCTATAAGGATATCACGCAGGGCAAAGAAGGTATCCAGATCGGACAATATAACAACGTTCTTCAGCACGCCGCAGGATTGCAGGATGTCATGGAAGAAAGTTCTCGTGGCAAAACACCGGCATTTTTGAATACCGCTATCAACGCTCTGGAAAGTAAGGGCTGGGGCGCGGAAGCAGCAAGGATCAATACTGAAGTAGAAGCCGTTAAGGGCGAGTACGAATTATTGATGAATGCCGGGTACAAACCTAGCGAGGCAGAACAAACAATCTATAACAAGATTGTCAATGGTTCAGCCACACCAGGTCAGATCGGCGCATTCACGAAGGCTGTCGGTTCGGTCGGCGCTGTCCGTCTAGAACAGATCAACGAACAGTACAAGCGTATAGCTGGTAAGAACCTTCCTGGTATCCTAACTAAGGAAACTATGGATGCCGCGAAGCATCTAAATCTTGATAACACGGCTATGCGAAGACTCGGGACACTGAATGTCGGGGACACAATATTCCATAATCCAAACTACAAGGCCCCAACGCCAACCGAGACTCAGCAGAAAGATAACGAGAAACAGGATCAGGAAGCGGCAGCAACCGCTGCTAAGAAGGCTGCCGGACCCCCGACCGGAGCATCACACACGGTTATGGGTCATGACGGCAAGATGCATTACACTAATGCGCAAGGTACTCAAGATTTCGGGTTGGTGCAATAATGGCCGGAGATACTCCTCTATTTGATATGTCGAATGCTCAGCCAATCCAGGCTGCGCCCCCGGCTGTTCCGACCGCCCCGACTGACACAGCAACTCCGTTGTTTGATATGTCAAACGCGCAGCCTATCGATCAAAAAATTACCGAATCAAGTCCAGTAACCGATACCCTAAAAATGTGGGGACGAGAAGTCGCTGGCCCAGACACCCTATTGGGAGCCTCAGCAAGGACACTGGCTTCCGGAGTTTCTGAACTTGCTCATGGCAATGTTCAAAAAGCTTTATGGGGAGACGCTGCGCCACATATCATGCCGGGCAGCACTATTGAAAAGATGATTCAAAAAGTTGACCCTAACTTTCGTGGTGCTGGAACGCCAGCTACAGAAGCGGCATCAGAACAAGCAAGCTTGATGAATAAGCCATTAGTTAATGTTTCTCAGGAAATAGATAAAAATAAGAATCCAGTCATGAAGGCTATCGCTGAAGCTAGCCAGAGCATGACGACGCCCACAAATACGGCAATTTTGGTAGCAACAGGAGGGCTGGGGATGGTCGAGACCCCGATGGCGCTGGGCGTTGCTAATAATCTTATGACTGCGGGATTTGGTGCGCAGGCGATAGGTGACGCCTATCAACATTTGAAGGGCTTTAAAGAAGCCTATGATAAGGGAGATTCCAACGAAGCGCTATATCAGATGACCCACGCGGTCCTGAGCGGCTCTTTGGCTACCGTAGTAGGCAGACATGCGGCCGGTCTGGAGACACCTGTCGTGGGAGAGTTGGATAAAAGTGTTGGCCGAGCAGTCGCTAATGTCCCAGGAGCAATTGGCGAAGGCGCTAAGGCCGTCGGGGAAGGAATTGCTGGGGCCGCTGGCAAAGTAGCTTCTGCAGCAAA
>Ga0307471_100002571_pt1 | contig 10476 bp, 7 predicted proteins | sample atmos_gasesAM3C__2_FD_204566 | JGI IMG/M metagenome (GOLD analysis project Ga0307471, IMG submission 204566) | Hardwood forest soil microbial communities from Morgan-Monroe State Forest, Indiana, United States - atmos_gasesAM3C_515 | ecosystem: Environmental > Terrestrial > Soil > Temperate... | reverse complement strand
CATCCTCCGCTCAGAGTTTGTGACTTTTTTGAATTTATGACCAGTTTGTCGTCGTAACTATTTTGTTTGCAACCTCGATTTTTGACGACATCGAAAAAGTCACAAACTCTCAGGATGACAACTTAAAACCCCATGATGTTGTATCCGCAGTCGACGTAGATTACTTCGCCGGTGATGCCGGAACTTGCGTCAGAGGCCAGAAACACTCCCGTGGCGCCCACTTCGTTGACATCCACATTGCGCTGCAAGGGCGCTCGCTCGGCGTGGGCCTTCAGCATGTCGCCGAGACCGGAAATACCTCGGGCTGCCAGCGTCTTGATCGGGCCCGCGGAAATGGCGTTGACGCGAATCTTCTTCTTGCCCAGATCATAGGCCAGGTAGCGCACGCTACACTCCAGCGCGGCCTTGGCGACGCCCATGACGTTATAACGAGGTACAACTCGCTCCGCGCCGTAGTAGGTCATGGTTATGATGCTGCCTCCGTCTTCCATCAAAGGAGCGGCGGCGTGCGCGAGCGCGACCAGGGAATACACGCTGACGTCATGCGCGATGCGGAATCCTTCGCGCGTAGTGGCGACGAATTCGCCCTTCAGTTCCTCGGCCGGGGCGTAGGCGACGCTGTGCACCAGCACGTGCAACTTGCCATAACGCTCCTTGAGTTGGACGAACAACTGGTCGATGGCCGCGTCGTCCGAGACGTCGCACATGAAGCCAGCGGCGCCCGGCAGGGAAGCGATCAAGTCTTTCGCTTCCAGTTCCAGACGCTCATTCTGATACGTGATGATCAGGGTGGCGCCTGCCTGATGCAGTCCCTGCGCGATCGACCAGGCGATCGAGCGCTTGTTGGCGACTCCAAAAACGACCGCAACTCGACCTTCGAGGCTGGATGACATGCAAGTCTCCTGGGCTAAGTCGAACGGGAAAGAATAACAGCTTGAGGCGGAAGGGAAGTAGTCAGAACTTCGATTTCAGATTGTGGATTTGAGGTTTAAGATTTAACTGCGTAAGGTCAGTTGCCTGGCAACTGAGATCTGCGATCTACTTTCCTTCCACCGGCCCTACTTCGAGAACTGGAGTTGCCGCCGCCACCGGCCACACGGCCGTCACGAAAGCTACCGCGTACACCATGCCGATGATGGCGAAGCCTGCGGCCAGGTTCCATTGCGCGACCGCTCCGACCAAAAACCCAAGAATGATTTGCAGCATGGTGCCGGCGAAATAGAAAGTGTTCTGAACCCGTCCCATAAAGTGTTGCGGCACCTGTTCCATGATGCTGGTGTTCATGGCGACGCCGCTCACGCCGCGGCCTGAACCCATGATGGCGTAAATGGCGACCGCGACTGCCAGCCAGGGCGAGAGCGGCGCCACGATCATGGCAATCGCCAGCAGGCCCATGGAAATCGCAATCGAACGGCGCGCACCCACGGACGCAATGAGGGCAGGGGCGTAGAGCACGCTGAGAAACGCGCCCGTGCCCCAACCGGCGTTCAGCCAGCCATAGCCGACGGCGCCAGCATGGAACACGCTGTCGCTGAGCGGCGCAGTCACCACCACTCCGGTTAGCATCGCGCCCAGAAAAAGCGCCCAACTGATTCCCAACGTGACCACAGAGCGGTGAGCGCGAAGGAAATCGAGACCCTCGCGCATCTCGCGCACAAAGCGCGTGACTGCGGTTTCCGCGGCGAGGATATCAGCCCGCAGTTCCGCCGGCCGCGGCACCACGTGGCGCCCCTTGCGCACTCCAAGGTAAAGCAGAAAGGACGCCAGGTAGGTGGAGAAATCAATCAGCAACACGCCGCCCAAACCGATGTGGTTGTAGACGAATCCGACGATCGATCCGGCGATCAGCCAGCCGCCCTGGATTCCCGCCAGCAGAAAAGTATTGGCATGGACGAACTCTTCTCCGGGTGTCAGCTCCTGAATGAGTGCTGTGATGGTGGGCCAGAACATCCAGAAACCGGCCGCCACCAGCGTGTTCATCACATAAAGCTGCCAGATTTTTACTTTGCCCGTGAAAGCCAGGATGGCAACCGCAAGAATGATGACCGCGCGGGCCGCGTCCAGCATCATCACTAGCCGGCGCCGGTCTTCGCGGTCGATGAGCACTCCGGTGAACGGCAGCATTAGCATGGCGGGCAGGGTTTGCAGCACCGCAAACATTCCCAGCGCGACTTCTGAGTGAGTGGCCTGCAGGATGTACCAGGCAACCGCGGCGGAATTCATGCCGCTGCCCAGCATGGAAATCATGTTCGCGCCGAAAACATACCGCAGCGCTTTTTTCTGCAGGATCGCACGCATGCATTAAATGTAAATGATGGAGGAAGACTCGCCAACGGGACGGGGTTGTCGTCGCGAGTTCGGTTTTCTTTGCGTCCTTTGCAATCAAAAGCTTTTACCGCAAAGGTCGCAAAGGAGACCGCAAAGAACGCAAAGAAAATCCCACGAACTAGGGCTTTGAGCGAATGGGCCAGCGGATCTGGACCTCACTTGCTTTCCAGAACAAAAACACGGCGAGCAGAATCATTTCCGGTTCGATAGCGTGTTTATAGCGCGGGAAGGGATTTACCAGGTAGTACGGAAGCGGATAAATCAGCAGAAAGCAGGACAGCAGAAATCCCCCCGGTTTTTTGTCCCGCAGTGTGAGCCACAAACCTGCGAAAGCAAACGCGGCGGGAAGAATGAACATGAGATGGCGGGCGATCATCAGGTCGTATCCGCCAACGATGTCAGACCGAGGAGGTCCGATCCAGAAGTACAGAACGCGGTCGAGAGTAAAGCGAAGGAACTGCCGGGGATGTTGACAAACGAAATCGCGGAACTGTTGCTGCTTTTCTTCCATGAAGCGAATTTCACCCAACTCCTGGAATCGGCGCATGGCTTCGGGATCGTTTCCCGGATGTTCGCTGCGCGTCCACAGGCCGGTGGATTGGTCATTGTTGGCCATATGCATTTCCAGCGGCAGATTGTCGCGGACAAAAACAAATTTATCGAAGACAACATAGTTGCGGACCAGCCATGGCGTAACCACTAGACCTGCTGCCAGAACACACAAGATCGGTCCGGCAGCGTACCGGGGCGACCGGGGCAAACGCCATAGCAGGTACAACAAGCAAAACGGCAGCAGAGACAGCACCGCGGTATTGGTCAGGGCCAGCAGTCCCCACAGGAATCCGAACGCGATCCAGGCGCGCGGGCGCGATGGAGCGTCGGCCATCCGCAGTGTGAGCAGAAATGCCAGGCTCAACAGGAACGCGCTGAGACTCATCTCCCAGATCACCCGCACCGGCCAATAGATGGCGTAGGGAAACAATGCCCATGTCCAGGCTGCGGCCCGGGCGACTGTCATTCCGTAGATTTTCTCGCCAATGAGATAGAGCGTGAGACAAGTCAACGCGGAAAAGATGCTGTTGAAAGTGAGGATGACCCAGGCGGATAGGTTGCTGTAAATCCCAAACAGTTTGAAGACTGCGGCCAGGATGTAGGGATAGACCGGCGGCGCCCAGGCGCTGGGTCCAGTGGGCAAGTCGGTAGGAGAGCTGAAGCCTTGTCCCATCGCGATGGATCGGGCAATGCGTCCCATCTCCCATCCGAACTGGAAGTGGTCTCGGCGCGGCGTGATGCGGTAGGTATGGCCGATGGTGATGACCGCGAGACGGAGCAGGAAAGCGATCAGGATGATGAAGAATATGGAGTGCGTCCAGGATTGCCGTTGTACGTTGTGAGCTGAATTCTTCGCTGCTGGCGAGTCCGTCTCCTCGCGACCCTGCATGAGCAAAGACTAGCACAGGACAAATTGCCTTGGTCATCGCTGCACAGCCGCGAAGCGGCGCAAGAATGTGGCCCACCTGTCAGCCCTGGGTCAGAATTGGACAATGACAGAGCCCGGAACGCGCGACAGAATCAGTCACCCCACCGGTGCGGTCTCTCGACAGTTGCGTCGTGCTGGAAGTGGTCTCTTCCCCTCCTGCGGAGTTCGACTCCTTTTCGCTTCCAACCCGGGGGCTTACGCGCCGAGCTACATTCTTGCGCCGCTCCGCGGCTGATCAATGCTCGCGCTTGCACAAACCCACCCTTCGGAGCTACGATGCGCCGTCGCAATTCCGGAGGTGACGTATGAAGCACGGCCCCTGGCCCGTCCTGCTGGTTACCTTTCTGTTAGCGGTTGCTCCTCTTTCTTTGACCCAAATAGAAAACATCGTGATTCCCGCGGGCACGCCGGAGGACCAGGCGCTGCAGGCCATCACCAAAGAACCGGATGATCAGAAAAAGCTGGCCATGTACGAGGATTTCCTGAAGCAGTTCGCGTCCAATCCTGCAGCTGTCGCCTATGGCAACTGGCAGCTCGCGCAGGCCTACCAGGGCGCGGGGGACCTGCAGAAAGCGTTCGACTATGGAGACAAGGCGCTGGCCAGTGCGCCGCACAGCCTCGATATTCTCGTGTCCCAGGCGAGCGTAGCCCAACAACTGAAGAACAACGCCAAGTTATTGGACTATGCGGTGCGCGGCGGAGAAGTCTACAACTCGATTGGCAAAGCGCCGAAGCCGGAAGGCGTAAGCGACCAAGATTTCGCCACCCACGTGCAGGAGCAGAAGGATGGAGCTAAGAGTTCGTACGAGTTTCTGGAGGCCGCCGCCTTCAACGTGATCGTGGGCGAGACCAATGCCAAAGCACGCATGAACGATATCGATCGTTTTACGCCCGCTTTTCCTAACTCGCGCTTTGACGAACCGGTTGCTTCGTACGCCATGGTGTCGCTTTCCGAGCTTAAGGACACGACCCGCGTAGTAGCGTACGGCGAGAAAGCACTGGCGGCGAATCCCAACAATCTGCCCGCTCTTTTGCTTCTGGCTGGAACTTATGTGGAAGATCCCAAGCCGGGCGGCGTGGCCAAGGCAGTTACCTATGCGCAGAGGGCGGTTGCCGCAGCCAAGGCGGATGCCCCGGACGCTGACCGCACCCGCAAGCTCTCGGCCGGAGTCGCCCACTCCACTCTGGGCTACGCATACATGAAGCAGGAAAAAACCGTGGTTGCGATCACGGAGTTGAAGTCCGCGACCGCGCTGCTCAAAGGGGTGGACGATCAGCAGTACGCGGTTGCGCTCTATCGTCTGGGTTACGCCTACGCCAAACTGAGCCATAACAGCGAAGCCCGCGAGGTGTTGCTGGAGGCCGCTAAAATTCCCGGGCCGGTCCAACCGCTTTCGCAAGACCTGTTGGCCAAGGTGAACGCAGCCCGCGCCAAGGGAAAGTAAACCGTTCAGGATGACATTCGCTAGAAGCTAGAAGCGAGAAGCGCTTCACTGCTTCGCCAAATCATCCGACAACAGCAGAGCTTTGGATGCGAGGTTCTGCGCCCGTTGCACGTCTCCTGCCTGTTCTGCGGCCTTGGCTTGTTCCATGTACTTGCGAATCTGGTCTACGCTGGCCTGCTGGCTTGAGTTCATCGGGCGCGAGGAGATCTGCTTCAGATTAGCGTCCGTGGCGGCCAGTAACTGAGTGGTGTTTTGGCGTTGGCTGGAGGCTTGCTCGGCGCTCATGCCTGGCGCAAGTTGGACCGCGGGATCGGCCGTGCCGCCATTTCGTACTACTTTTTTTGGCGGGGTTGCGGTGGAGTTGCTGGCGCTGGTCTTCCGGCGATGGCGTTTCTTGTTGGAAGCTCTAGTCGGTGATGCCGGCTTTTTCGCAGCAGCCTCTGGCTTCGCTTTCTGTGGTTCTTGAGCGGCTTCGGGCGTTGCTGTGGTCTGAGGCTTGGCCGATGGCTCGCCCTGAGGTTCCGCGCCGGATTGCGGCGGTTCCGCCGACGGACTCGCTGGCGCAGCATTCTGCGGGGAATCCTGAGGCGGCGGCTGAGTCTCCTGACTGAGTTGCTGAGGCTGCAACCGAAACAGTACCGCCGCGACGGAGGGAGTCGTCAACAACAATCCGAGAATGGCGGCCAGATACATGCTCATGTGAAATTGGATGCTACGAATCAACCGTCAGGGTCACCTGGAATTCTAGCTTCCACCCTGTGATTCTGGAACTCCGGGGGTCGCAGAATTCATGCGACTGTAACAGTCTCCAACACTCTCCGGCGCTAACTTCGTGTCGCTGCTTCCAGCAAATTATTCGATCGGGACTGGGCCAGCGGCAGGTGCAGGCGAAAGGTCGTGCCCGCTCCCGGCACCGACTCGAAATCAACCGATCCGTAATGCCATTGCAGAATTTGATAGGTCTGCGCCAGGCCGATGCCGGTCCCTTCCTTCTTGGTGGTGAAATAGAGCTCAAAAATCTTGTCCTGGGCCTCAGCGGGAATGCCGCCGCCCTGGTCGCGAATTTCGGTGACTACCATGTCATCCTCGCGCCGGGCCGAGACCGTCAGCTTGCCTCCCTCCGGCATGGCCTGGACTCCGTTGAGCACCACGTTGAGGATGGCCTGTTTGATGAAGTCGGTGTCGACCTTCACGGTCAAGGGCTGGGAAGGCAGTTCACTGACGATGGTCACACCATGCCGGCTGGCATCGGGCTCGGCCAGCTGTACTCCATCTTCGAGGAGTCGGCGCAGGTCGGTTTCCTCCAGATGCAGATCGCGCGGGCGGGTGAAATCCACCAGGATCTGTACCACACGGTCCAAGCGATGTATTTCGTTGCCGATAATGTCCATGTGACGGCGCGTGTCGGGATCGACCTGCCGCAGTTTGCCCTGCAGCAACTGCAAGTGCAGAACGATGGCGTTGATCGGATTCTTGACTTCGTGGGCCACGCCGCGCGTGATTCGTCCGTTGGCGGAGAGGCGGCGGGACATTTCGATTTCGTCCTCGATGCGGCGTACCGATTCCGCATCCCGCATGGTCAGGAGCGCACCGATCTGAGTTTCTTTTTCGCGGATAAAGTCGAGCGAAATCTGCACCCGTTTTCCGTTGGGAAACTCGATCTCCCGCGGAGAAATCGGGCTGCGTCGTTCAAACGCTTGCAGCAGGAGCGCCCCGAACTCCGATTCAACAGAGAAAATCGCTCGTGCTGCCTGGCCCAGCAACTCTCGCCGCGGCCGGCCCAGGAACTTTTCCACGGAAGCGCTCACCAGCACAACTCGTGAATCGCGGGTGAAGAGCATCAGGCCGTCCTGCAAATTGCCCATGATCTGATCAACATTGTCTTTCAAGGCGGAAAAGATTTCTTTGGCGTCGCGCATCTGGCGGCCTAGATGAGCGATCTTGAGGCTCACCAGTCCATACTCATCGTGCCCAGACTCGGCTTCACCGACTGCGTCCCCGCCGCCGGCGGTAACGCTGTCCAGGCTGCGATTGATTTGTTCGAGCGGTCCCAAAGCAATGTTCGAGAGTCCGGCGGCCAACATCAGGGAGAGCAGGATTGCGATGCTGGAGAAGATCACTGCCTGCTGCAACCGCGGCGTCAGCTCGTTTTTCAGGAAAACTGTCGACACTCCCACCCGGATGCTGCCGAAGCGCGCGCCATCCAGTTGCAGCGGGATGCGCACGTCATACACCGTTGGCGGGTTGTACACCATGCGGAATTGCCGCCGAAAATTGGCGTTTTCCACGATGTGGAAGTCGGGACGGTCAGGAACCAACTTCCCAACCAGGTCGGGATTGGTATGCAGGATGGCTTTGCCGTCGCTATCGACGATAGCAGCGTCGTAGATGATGGGCCAGGTGCCTACCACCGATTCCAGAAAATTATTGAGATCGCGATCGGTGCTGAGGTAATAGGCCACCGCCCGGCGCGTGGCCTCCGGATTCGTAGTGTCCACCTTGGTGCTGCTCAAATCAGGGGCGGCGTTCGCGGCCAGATAGGCGAGGTTCGAAGTCAGCTGCGCCGCGGATTCACGCGCCGTGGTCACGCGCTGGCGCAGCAATTCGGAGATGTAGATGTAGGAAAACGCCAGCACCAATACGGCGACCATGAAGGTGATGGCCAATACGATTTTGGTTTTTCGGCGCATGGAGTGCTGGAACTGGGAATTAGCTTTTAGCTCTTGGCTTTTAGCTAATACTCATGGGTATTGGCCAGGTGCCAATTGCTGAAAGCCGCTCCCGATTGCCCCGCGTACTCTTCCTGCCTTTGGGATGCAGATTCAATCCCCGGCATTTGGAATCCACCAATGACTCTTAGCTAATGGCCAAAAGCTAATAGCTAAAAACTGCCTTATTCTTCCCTCACCAACGCCGCATCCGCCGCAGCGTTGCCGTACTCTTTGAGCTTGTTGTGCAAAGTCTTCAGGCTGATGGCTAGGATCTCGGCGGCGCGGGTTTTGTTGTTGTTCGTTGCCTCGAGCGTTTTCAGGATCAGCAGCTTTTCTGCTTCCTCTACTGTGGTTCCCACGCCCAGGCGAACCGTGTCGGAATCCTCGGCTGAACTGCGCAGACTGGATTGCCCGAATCCTGGTGGCAGGTGTTTGGTTTCGACCACTGCGCCATCGCACACAATGATGGCCCGTTCCAGCGTGTTGCGCATTTCGCGCACATTGCCCGGCCAGGAATAGCTCTGAAAGGCGTTGAGGACGGCTTCACTCACGCCCGCAACCTGTCGTCCGTGTTTCTCATTCATGTCCGCGAGCAATGCTTGAACCAGTTCGGGGACGTCTTCCTTGTGTTCGCGCAAGGGCGGCATGTGAATGTTAAAAACGTTGAGGCGGTAATAAAGGTCGTTACGCAGTTCGCCTCGGGCGACAGCTTCCTCGGGGACTTTGTTGGTGGCAGCCAGGACGCGGACGTCGACTGTGGTCTCCACCTTGCTTCCCAGGCGGCGCAATTTGCGGTCCTCGAGAACGCGCAGCAGTTTGGCTTGTGTGGCCACCGGCATCTCGCCGATCTCGTCGAGAAGAAGCGTTCCGCCTTCCGCCAGTTCGAAACATCCCGTGCGCCGCTCCAGGGCGCCGGTGAAGGCGCCCTTTTCGTGGCCGAATATTTCGCTTTCGATCAGCGTTTCTGGAATCGCCGCGCAGTTGATGGGAACGAACGGTTTGTTCCGCCGCGGACTGAGTTCGTGGACTGTCCGGGCCACCAGTTCCTTGCCTGTGCCGCTGGCCCCAGTGATGAGCACCGAGGCAGTGCTGGGCGAAACCATCTCGATGAGGTGAAAGATCTCCTGCATTTTCTTGGAAGACCCGATTAAGCTCCCCAGCGAACCCGCATCGCGCAGCTTTCGGCGCGTGATCTCCAGTTCGGTGCGGGTCCCTAGCAGGGCCGTGGCATTTTGCAGGATGGTGCGCAAGCGGTTGGTGTCAATGGGTTTGGTGATGTAGTCGTACGCGCCCATACGCATGGCTTGAACCGCGCTATCGATTGTTCCTTGCGCCGTGACCACGATTACCGCCATGGTCTGGGCGTCGGTGGCCAGTTTCTCCAGCAGTTCCAGGCCACCCATGCGCGGCATCTTCATGTCGGTGACCACAATGGAGGGTGCCCAAGTGGTAACTTTTTCCAGCCCTTCTGCGCCGTCCTTCGCAGTCTCGGCCCGATAACCCCAGGCCGTGATCAATTCGGCCAGGCCGGTCCGCTCGTTTTCTTCGTCCTCGACGATTAGTACTTTTTCATGGTTCATAGTGGCCAACCGCCATTATTTAGGCTTTCGGGCCTGGCTGCAAGCCGTGTTGCAGACTCCTGATTTTTCCCTCCGGCTGAACCGGATTTCTTCGGCCATGCTGGGCCGGGTGATCGCGGTGCAAAGCATGAGTCGGGAGACGGGTTGTATATCAATCTGAGACACTTAGCGGCATATTTAACTCCCTAAAAAGTTCGCAGATTGCTTGCTTTGACCATTGTCTAATGTAAAATCATTGCCCATACCAAAGTGGTAGTGGCTTCCCACGCAAACTCCCGGTCTGACCTAACACTAAGCGTGGACGCAGAATTTTTATTTACGCATTTCGGAGGAATTGCATGTCACCTCGTCGTTTGTTGTCCGCCTTATTTCTGGGTCTATGTGCTGTGTCGTTGATGTCACGTACTGCAGTGGCACAAGAGGATGCTACGCCGAAATGGGACCTCTTCGTTGGCTACCAGTGGTTGCATCCCGGTATCACGGTGCCGTCTCCTTTTCAGCCCGCGAGCGCTCCCATAGGAGTGAAGATGGGCGATATTCCTGAGGGCGGAGGCGCCGCAGTCACCTATAACTTTTCGCGGTTCCTCGGACTCGAAGCCGACTATGGCGCCAACAAGAATGACATCGGATCGGTACAGACGGTTTCGATCGGACCTCGCCTGGCGTATCGCAACCAGGGCACGACTTTCTTCCTGCACACCTTGTTGGGCTACAACCGGCTGACTGTGCCCCTTGTTGACACCAGCAACGGTATTGGTGCAATTCTCGGCGGCGGAATGGACCTCGATCTCTGGCGCCGGCTCTCGCTGCGCTTGTTCGAAGCGGACTGGGTGTGGTCAAGCCACAACTTTGCCAATGAAGTTGCCGCTGGCTTTCCTGATTTGCGGCGTCCGCAAGAGAGTGGAGTCCGTTTGCGCACTGGTCTGGTTTTC
>Ga0307471_100002570_pt1 | contig 10476 bp, 8 predicted proteins | sample atmos_gasesAM3C__2_FD_204566 | JGI IMG/M metagenome (GOLD analysis project Ga0307471, IMG submission 204566) | Hardwood forest soil microbial communities from Morgan-Monroe State Forest, Indiana, United States - atmos_gasesAM3C_515 | ecosystem: Environmental > Terrestrial > Soil > Temperate... | reverse complement strand
GTTGAATCTGCTGAAGAAAGCGGAAAAGATTGAAAAACTGGCACACGAGATTAGGAAGCACTCGAAAGGATAGAGCAGCAGGAAATTGCGCCGGGGCGCCGCGGGATGAAGCTACCGGGTTCTCTGCATCAACGTGATGTCCGATTTGCTCCATAAGGACTTGTGACGCGCAGACCGGGTGGCGCGGTCCATTTTTGTGTGCCCGTGATCACTAAGAAGTGTTCCCGCGTCACTGACAATGGTGCCCTGGACGGAGTAAAAGGACAAAATTGCACAGGCCCTCCGCTGAAGATGACTGCCTGGCTTTGGCTGGGAATGTGTGGTTTACCGCGAGCACGGCTTCGTGAGACACACGCGAATCATCGTCACCCACTATGGCGGTCCCGATGCACTGCAAGTGCTTGAGGAAGAGTGCCCCGAGCCGAAAGGTGGTGAAGTGCGGGTGAGAGTGCTGGCCGCAGGTGTCTCCTTGCCCGACCTCATGGCGCGCGAAGGCATTCATCCCGAGACGCCCAGGGTTCCCTTCACGCCAGGTTGGGACCTGGTTGGCGTGGTGGATCGGCTCGGCGACAGCGTCGCCGGAATCAGACCGGGCCAGGCAGTGGCCGCGCTGCCGATCAGCGGTGCCTACGCCGAGTTCGTCTGCCTGCCGCAACGCGAACTTGTTCCGGTGCCAGCCGGGTTAGACGCCGGCGAGGCCGTCAGCCTCATTTTGAACTACATCACGGCGTACCAGATGCTGCATCGTTCCGCTAAGGTCAAACCGGGCCAGCGCGTGTTGATTCACGGCGCGGCAGGCGGGGTCGGCTCGGCATTACTGCAGCTTGGGCGGGTCGCCGGGCTGGAGATGTATGGTACCTGTTCATCGCGAGGGGCGTCGGCCGTTGCCGACCTGGGCGGTATCTCAATTGATTACCAGCATCAGGACTTTGTGAAAGAAATTCACCGCCTCACAAGCGAGGGTGTGGACGCCGTCCTTGACCCCATCGGCGGCTCTCACATCTGCCGTTCCCGCAAGGCTCTCCGTCCTGGTGGAAGGGTCGTGGCCTATGGCAATACTAACTCACTGCGCGGGGAAGGATTGGCTTCAGATCGTCCAGGTCGTCGCAACCGCCTTCATGGAATCCCCATTTTCGGGCTGTATATCGCTGGCGGTTGGCTTCTTCCGGGCCGGAAACGGGTAATCCCCTACAGCATCCAATGGCTCAAACGGTTGAGACCGGCATTGTTTCGACAGGATTTGATGGCCCTGTTTGACCTCCTTCAACAGCAGAAGATCAAGCCGCTAATCGCCGAGCGACTTCCCCTTGCCGAGGCAAGACACGCACAGGAGTTGCTTGGCAAAGGAGGGGTGATCGGCAAGATCGTCCTCGTACCCAAGGGGCCAATCACTTGAATCAGCAGTAGCCTTGCTTTCAGAAAACGGGTGCGTAATCGAGCGGTGACGGGAGGCGCTGATAGATTACGGCATCCAATCTGCGACAAACACATTTATTTCGTGCGGGACCTTCGCGTTGCGGTTCGAAACAAACACGAACTTCTTGCCATCGGGTGAGAACTGCGGAAACGCGTTGAACCCCCCCGCGAACGTTACGCGTTCGAGACCGCTGCCATCGCGGCCGATGGTATAGAGCTCGAATTGACTCGTAGTGGGATGCTCATAGTTTGAAGCGAAGATAATGCGCTGACTATCCAGAAAAAAAGACGGTGCAAAACTGGCGCCGGGCAGTTTGGTAATCTGCTGCTGATTGGATCCGTCGGCGCGCATGACATACAGGTCCATCTCACTGGGCTCCACCAAGCCTTGTGCCAGCAGCGATTTGTAGTGAGCAATCTCTTCGTCACTTTTGGGATGATGGGCCCGGTAAACAATCCAGTTGCCGTCGGGTGAGAAGAACGGCCCGCCGTCGTACCCGAGCGTATTGGTCAAGCGGCGAACCTTCGTTCCATCCACATTCATGGTGTAGATGTCCAGATCTCCGTCGCGCGAGGAAGTGAACACGATCTTTTTGCCATCCGTGGAGAGCGTGGCCTCGGCGTTGTATCCCGGTCCGGTTGTGAGTGACTTGAGGATTCTTCCGTCATCTGTCGCGTAGTAGATTTGGTATGCGGAATAGATGGCCCAAACGTAGCCATGCGAATAATCCGGACGCGGCGGACAAGCGTCACCCGCCAGATGGGTAGACGAGTACAACAGGTGATTGCCATCAGGATAGTAGTACCCACACGTGGTGCGGCCGTTGCCGGTCGACACTAGATGAAGGTCCGAACCGTCGGCATTCATGACGAAAATCTGATCACATTGGTAGGGTTCCCGGGTCGACATGAAAATGAGACGGCGGCCATCGTAGCTGAAATACGCTTCGGCATTCTGACCGCCAAACGTTAATTGCTTCACGTGTCGCAGGTGAGTTTCCTGCGGATCGCGCAGCGGATCGTCGGGGGTGCCGTGTACCACTGGCCCGGCGGAGCTAAGGCCAGAGGTGGCCGTCTTTTCTTGGGCAAGCATCGAAACCCCGATAAATAAGGTTGCCACGGACAGTATCACGGCCAGACGCGTGAGATGGAAGTCAGATTGCCTTTTCACTTGCGCACCTCAAGTGTCACTTCGCGCGTGACTCGCTCGTTGCCCCGCAGAACCGTCACGGTCACCTTATCGCCGGGCTTGTGTGCGCGGAGCGCGTAGGTGAAATCGTAGAGGTTATCGATCGTCTTGCCGTCGAACTCCACCAAAACATCACCGGCTTTGAAGCCTGCTTTTCCCGCTGGACTACCATCGCGCACGTCGGAAAATTTAACGCCACCGTGCTCCACCTGCCCGAAATCCGGGATCGAACCGAAATAAGGACCATATCCGCCACCTCCGCCCATTACGGGCGCAACTGGCTCGGACACGCGCACGAATTGAGGTTTGTCGTTCAATGCGTCCAGACCGTGGACCACATTCCCCACAAGTTCAACCACACGTGCGCCGTTCACGGCGTCGATCTTGTCCCAGGTGTCTGACGGCTTGTGATAGTCGGAGTGCAAACCCGAAAAGAAGAAAAGCACCGGCACCTCGTGTACCGTGAATGATGTCTGGTCGCTCGCGCCGTAACCAGACGCGGAGTAACTGACGGCTAACTTCACGCTGCTGTTTGCGTCCTCCACGAGTTTCTGAAAGTCCGGCGATGTCCCCGTTCCCCCGATGTACACTCGGTTGTTCGAGACGCGTCCAATCATATCCATGTTGACCATGGCGATGGTTCGCTGCAGCGGAAACGTGGCATGGTTTGCGTAGTACGCAGAACCCAGCAAGCCCAACTCTTCGCCCGCAAAACATATGAAAACGACGGAGTGGCGCGGGCGCTCTTTCGAATGCGCTAGCGCATCGGCTAATTCCAGTACTCCACTTGTCCCCGAGGCGTTGTCATCGGCACCATGATGAATTTGGCCGCGCTGGCGCGGTGCGAGAGAATCGTGCTCGCCGAGCCCCAGGTGGTCGTAATGCGCTCCTACGACGATGTATTGATCAGCAATGGACGGCTCACTTCCGGGCAACTCCGCAATCACGTTTGCGGCCTTCCGGTGGATACGCTCAATCTGAACGGTCAGTGCCAACCGCGATGAACCGTCAAGTGCCATCGAATGATTGGACAGGTCCTTATCGATGGCTTGGCGAAGCTCTTCAACGGTATGCCCTGAAGGCTTAAGCCAACTATTCACCGTGTCGGCTGTCACCTGAATGACCGGAATGGTCATTTCTCGCGGGCCGCTCACTTCGTCCAGGCGAAGCAACGCATCGGGCTCACCCGAGTGATTGCCAAGATCGTTCACCAGCACGATGGCTTTGGCCCCGTGATTCTTGGCATTGGTGGCCTTGTTCGCGATCTCCGAATGAGAAGTGAGCTGTCTCCCGGCAAATAGGCTGTGCTCGTCGTTTTCCTGAGGCTCGTGGCGCAAAACGATGGCGATTCGGCCACTCACGTCGAGGCCCTGGTAGTCGTCGTAGTGGTACTCGGGCGCGGTGATGCCGTAACCGGCAAATACAAGCGGCGCCTCGATGCTGGCACTGGCCGAGAAGCTCAGCGGAACAAAGGTTTCTTGCAGGTTCAGCTTTTCGGAGTGTTCGCCTTGCCGGTAAACGGCGAGGTTCTTGCGACCGAGCTTTGCACCCACCACCAGGTCAAAGTGCTGAAGATATTTGCCGTTGTCGCCGCCAGGTTTCAATCCGAACTTGCGAAAATGGTCGGCGATGTAGTTGCCCGCCCGATCCAGCTCCTTTGTTCCGTCGCCGCGACCTTTGAGTTGATCGCTCGACAGGAACTTGATGGGCTCGAGAAACTCTTGAGCCGAGAACGGTCCTCCCGTCTGCGTCCAGCCAAATTCAGCAAAGTGTGCTATGAGGGTGAGCAGACCTATGCTAAGCCCGAGGGCAGCGAGCACCCGGTTGCTGCTGAGTATCGGAGTTTTCCAATTCGACAGCCTCACAGCAGATCCTTTGTGAATCGCCTTCGATTATAAGGGCATTTTCGTCGGAATTGTTTGGCTTCCGGAGTGCCGGCGCATGGTGGCCGAGTGGGGCGCGTATGGAAATATCCATGCGGCATAGCTTGCCAGTGTGCCATTCAGCGAGGTTTCCCGCCTCACGAAGACAATCTTTCTTCGTATTTGAACCTACTCCCCTTGCCCTCGGTCGTGACTATTCCCTTTCACCCGCCTCAGCCAGAATCTCGCGCAGGCGGGAGATCGGTATCGCCACGGCCATGTGGCTATCGCGGCCGGTCACGCTTTCCGCTTTTAGCAGAGAATCATCGATGGCTTCCTCAGTAGCCTCCGCGGCCGCTTCAAACAGGGGTGAGAGCGCATCCTCGCCCAAAAGCGAAATCGCAGGGCCGCGCCCCGCCCCAAAGCCAATGCGGTTTGTGGTTGAGAAAGCGATCACAAAATCGCCGCTGCCGTTACTTCCGGTCGAGCCTGCGCGTGCCATCCCCAAAATCCCACGCGCCGCGAGACGATGAAGTTGGCGAGAGTCGAGCGGCGCGTCCGTGGCGATGACCATCATGCATGAGCCGTCCGCCGGATTTTGCGGCGAGGAGTCCAACGTGTGACTTTGTTGAGAGGGCGGCTGCAATTTCTTCCAGACCGGAACACCCGCGATCGTAAGGCGGCCACCGAAGTTTGTCTGTACGAGGACGCCCAGCGTAAATCCGCCCTCTTTTTCAGGCAGATGGCGCGAGCTCGTGCCAATCCCGCCTTTCCATCCGAAGGCAATGGTGCCCTCGCCCGCCCCGACAGAGCCCTCCGCGACCGGCCCGGGACTGGCTTCCTGCAAGGCGCGTTTGACGTGTTCCGTCTTGACGTGGAAACCGCGGATGTCGTTGAGCCACCCGTCATTCGTTTCGCCGACAAGCGGGTTCACGCTTCGGACATTTTCATTGCCCGGAAGAGCGAGGATCCAATCGGCCAAGGCTGCGGCTGCGTTCCACACGCTGAGGGTGTTTGTCAACACAATGGGCGTCTCGATTTGCCCGAGTTCGTTGACTTGCGTGGAGCCCACCAGTTTGCCGAACGCGTTATAAGGGAAAACCGCGCCCGCGATTTTCTCCTGAAAGACATTTCCGGCATGCGGCAGGATTGCTGTGACACCCGTGCGCATGTTCTCACCCTGCGTGATCGTGACTTGGCCGACCAGCACGCCCCCTACGTCCGTGATGGCGTTCTTCGGTCCGGGATCATAGACGCCTGGGCGAATTCCGAGCTCGCGGGCTCGCGGCCGGTGTTCAGCGGGGTTCTGAGGATTTTGCGCTCGGGGCGCCTGGAACGAAAGCGCGCAGATGAATAGGAACAGGATAAGTCTGTACACGCGTGTGCCTCCGAAAACACCATATTTTGTTTGGCGTGTACAGATTCGACCAAAGCCGGGCGAAGCGCAAGACTCGCTCTGAATCTTGGTTTGCGGTGTCTCCGCTGCGGCCTGAAAGAGGGAACAACTCAATTCTTACGGAAGGGCCTTCTTTCTCAATGTCGCGAGTTCTGTCTTGTGCATTTCCGTTGTCGGCAGAGGCGGCTTGAAATAAAGAGAAACGGGTTTCGTGTAGCGATCCGGTATTCGAGTGCAGAGTAGGCGGAGAGCAGCTTATTGTCGGGAATCCCTGGAAATGCGAAAAGAATAAGTGCAACTAAACTGGTGTGGCTTCCGGGAATCGTGTAAGAGTAAGAGCCAAGCCGATGCTCAAACGTCTCTGGATTCGCGCGCTGCTTGCGGTCCTGGGCTGGACCGCCGTGGCCGTGTTTTTCGCAAGCCAGACTTATTTGTCTTACAAGTACTCGGGGGGGCAGGCGCATCTTTGGCTCGTGTTGAAAATGAATTTGATCGAGTGGTATCTGTGGGGACTTCTTGCGCCTGGAATCATCTGGCTGGCGCGCCGGTTTCCGCTTGAGCAAGGACACTGGGGACGAGGTTTGGCCATTCACTCGGTCGCGGGTGTTGGCGTCTCATTGCTCAAATGGACTCTCAACAACCTTCTCCGGCGCTACCTTCTTGGATTCCCGAGGAGCATGTACTTGATCTATGTGTTCCACCAAAACTTTGTCACCTACTGGATCGTGGTGGCCGCAACGCAGGGTTATCTTTATTACTCGCGCTATCGAGAGGGCGAGCTGCGCACCGCGCAGCTTTCCGCGCAATTGGCGCAAGCTCAGCTCCAAGCACTACGTGCGCAGCTTCATCCGCATTTTCTATTCAACACGCTGAATGCCATTTCGACGCTTGTTCACAAAGATCCCGATATCGCCGACCGCATGATCGCTCGGCTAAGCGACCTGCTGCGGTTGACGCTGGAGAACATAGGCGTTCAGGAAGTACGCCTGGCGCAGGAGTTGGAATTCCTAGAACGCTATCTCGAAATCGAGCGCATGCGTTTTCCTGACCGGCTGCAAGTCCGGATGCACATTGCCCCGGAGACCTTGGACGCCTGGGCCCCGTATCTCATTCTCCAGCCGATCGTCGAAAATGCTATTCGGCACGGTATCGCACCGCGCTCCACGCCAGGCACCGTCGAAATCCGCGCCGATTGCAAAAACGACAGGCTGATCCTCGAAGTCCGGGATGACGGCCCGGGTATTTCTCCCGACAGGAATCTTAAAGACGGCGTGGGAATTTCCAGTACGCGCGCGCGTCTCGAGAGGCTCTACGGAGCGGATCACCAATTGGAATTGCGTAACGCCGCCGAGGGCGGACTAGTGGTCACGCTCGAAATGCCCTTCCGGTTGACGACGGGGAATTCAAGCGCGCAAAGCGACGGCGGTGGCCTCTCGTGAGGATTCGAACTCTCATTGTGGACGACGAACCCCTCGGCCGCGAACGCATTCGCGCTCTGCTCGCAAGCGATTCTGAAGTCGAGGTCATCGAAGAATGCGCCGATGGACGCCGCGCCGTCGCCGCCATCGAGCGCTCCAGACCTGATTTGGTTTTTCTCGATGTGCAGATGCCGGAAATGGACGGGTTCGCCGTGCTTGATGCTATCGCCGGTGACCGCATGCCGATAATCATTTTCGTCACAGCCTACGATCGTTATGCAGTGCAAGCTTTCGAAGTGCACGCTCTCGACTATCTGCTTAAGTCTTTTGACCGTGACCGATTTCAAGCTGCACTCGAGCGCGCCAAAGAGGAGATCCGGCGTTCCAAGACAGGTGCGCTTAACGAAAGGCTTGCTGGCCTGCTCGAAGATCTGCAGGCAAAGCAAAAGCGCTTGACGCGGCTGGTGGTCAAATCGGGAGGGCGCATCGTCTTCCTTCGCGTTGATGAGATCGACTGGGTCGAGGCGGCCGACAATTACGTCCGGATCCATGCCGGCCGCGAATCTCACTTGCTTCGGGAAACGCTGCAAGCACTCGAAGGGCGGCTAAACCCGGAAAAATTTCTGCGCATCCATCGCTCGACGCTTGTCAATGTTGACCGCATTCGCGAGCTGCAACCCATTTTCCACGGAGACTACCTTGTCAGGCTCAATGACGGGACCGAATTGACTCTTAGCCGCAGCTATCGCGAAAAGCTACTCGAGCCCCTCAGCAAGTTTTGCTGAGCGATCGCCGCTTGCTCAACCCATAAGGCCCCAGCATATCCGTTTTGCCCCACCCTGGGAGCGCTTCGCCCCAAATAGATTGAAGTGTGTTCTCCCTCCGGTTACAAGACCCCTGGCAAGTTATACCTGCTTACGAGCGCGGTAAGAAAGTCTTTAGGACCATGTGAGCTTTATGGGAAAAACCCTGGCCATTATCACGCTAGCGGTTTCTGCCGCCTACCCCGCGCAAGGGCAGGAGAGCTGGTCGTGGCCCGAGAGGCCATCCAACCTTCAGGTGTTGCCCAAGGACTGGCCGGGCATTCGCTTGCGGCCGGTGATGATTGGCTTCACCAGCGCGCTCGGCGTTCGCTGTTCGTATTGCCATAAGGGCGACGAAGGCAAACCCCTGAGCACCTACGACTTTGCGTCCGACGACAACCCCAACAAGAATCGCGCGCGCGAAATGCTGCGCATGCTCAAAGACATCAACGATCATTTGAAAAAAATCGATCCGAGCGGCGACCAGCGCGTAAACATGTGGTGCCACACCTGTCACCATGGCCGTCCCCGGCCCATGACACTTCCGGAGCAGCTCGCGGAACAGTACCGGAAGAAAGGAATCAAGGCGGCGCTCGATGATTACGACGACCTCAAGAAGAAATACTACGGCAGAGGGGCGTATGACTTCGGCGAGGATTCCCTGAACAACTTCGGCTACGAAATCCTTGAAAAGAACGACGCAGCATCCGCCATACAGGTCTTTCAGTTGAACGCCGGACTCTATCCGCAGTCGGCAAATGTTTGGGATAGCCTCGCGGAGGCCTACATGAAGTCGGGTGATCTGAAAAAGGCCCGTGAGAACTATGAAAAGGCTCTGGCGTTGGATCCGAAAGATGACCATGCAAAAGAGAGCCTGAAAAAGATCAACGAAACAAAAGGCCGGTGAGTTCAGCATTGCTGAAAGGCTTTGCGCAGCATGCAACAAAGGACATGAACACAATGCGAAACGCCACTCTTCTCTCGATTCTTTTCATCGTGGGTCCGTGCCCCGCAATGGCGCAGAAGAAATATGATTTTGACGGTGCGCATTCCCTGGTCCGGTTCACCGTCGAGCTCGCCGGCCTCACCGGCGTCGAAGGCCGGTTTGTAGATACGAACGCAACCATAAGCTATGACCAAACAGACCTGTCAAAATCCTCGGTCACGGCCTTGATTCATACCGCCAGCATTGACACCGGCGAGAAGGAGCGAGACGAGCATCTCCGCACTTCCGACTTCTTTGACGCCGAGAAATTTCCCATCATTCGTTTTCAAAGCAAGCGAATCGAAAAGCGCGATTCGAACTGGGTCGCCGTGGGCGAATTGACCATCCACGGCGTGACGCACGAAATTGAATTGCCTTTCCAATGGGTTCAAAAGATTCATACCGATCCTTTTGGGAACGACCGCATCGGTTTCGAGGCTCATATGACCCTCAAGCGCTCCGATTACGGGATCAAAGGCCCGCGTTTCTGGGGGGAAGTCATCAGCGATGACGTGGATATACTGCTGCGTGTTTCCGCGCGCATCTACAATTGGGATCACATTGATCCAGCATCGGAAAAAGGGAAAAAATCCGTCGTCGCCGAGATCTTTCCGCTCTTCCAAACAGGAAACCCCGATGCGCTCAAGCGTCTCGTCGAGATTCAATCATCTTCGCCTTGCGACTACGACCTTGGCGAATGGCCAATGCACGCTCTGGTTCGAAAGCTGGCGCAGCATGGCAAGATCAAGGAAGCGCTGGAAGTTTCCAAGAAAATTTCTGAGGCCAATCCGCGGAGTTCACTCGCCCTCGACGATCTGGCGCAGAACTACGAGGACGCAGGAGATCGCCAACACGCCTTTGCGCTCTACAAGAGCTCGGTTGCAATCAACCCCTTTGACTCCTACGCGGCCGAAGGCCTCAGATTAGTTTCTCGCGCTCCCACCCCGTGAAGCTGTCCCCGCGTTCGTGGGATTTTTACACGGGCGCGGGGACCCCGTCATAAGACAATCATCGAAACATACGTCCTTCCCGCAAAATTCCCCATTCGGCTAACACCGTTTCCTGGCGCATGATGACTTTTCGCTTTTCATCCTGAGTCGTCAACGTACAGATGCTTCTCGTCAGGAGAAAATAGCAAACCCTTTGAGCCCGAGAGGCCGGTGCTCGCGAACTTCAGTTCCCCATTGATGAGCGGACTCGCGCTTCTAATCGGGGCCGCGGCGGGGGCGGCTCCAACCCCGGACACGGCCACTCCGTCAATTCGCTTGTTGACTCCCTAGGCGGCAACCGGTGCGGCGCCTGATGAAACCGGAATGGCGGCGTAGAGTGCATCGCGGAGCGCCAAGTCCCTCGGGTCTCCGGTCAAGCGCGTCCCCATTTGGCTGGTCAGGTAGGCGTAGCCGATGC
>Ga0307471_100002569_pt1 | contig 10476 bp, 9 predicted proteins | sample atmos_gasesAM3C__2_FD_204566 | JGI IMG/M metagenome (GOLD analysis project Ga0307471, IMG submission 204566) | Hardwood forest soil microbial communities from Morgan-Monroe State Forest, Indiana, United States - atmos_gasesAM3C_515 | ecosystem: Environmental > Terrestrial > Soil > Temperate... | reverse complement strand
AAGGATTGAGCTAACTTCTTTATTTCTTTTGTCGTACCAGAACCTAAAGAAGCGAATTTATATGCAGTTTATCCCATAAATTGTAGCTTGCTCCCAGATCACGTAGTCCTTATGAACAGCCAAATGATCGGTTTCCGTTATGGTTCTCAAGATCAGCTGCGGAGCAGCTGGCGTTTCCAGCACTTACCGAGCGCAGGCACGGAATCGCTCGAGTATCCGGTTCATCCCTAGCGAAAATTCCTCGTGCTTGGAAATCAGGCTCACCACTAAATACCCCTCTGACGAGAAATCGTAAAGATGGCCGGGATGGACGTAAACGCCCGATTCGTTGAGCAACCAGAGAGCGTGATCCTCATCTGAGCACGTGGCAGGCACGCGCAGAACCGCGTACCAGCCGCCTTCCACTTCGAGACGGCTGCAAGGTTTCTGCAAGGCGAGCTGACGGTCCAGTTCCGCAAGATTTCGCCGCACGCGCGCGATCAGTTGCTCTTGGAACTCTCTCCGGTGCGAAAGAAACGCCGGCATCGCCAGTTGCACGGGCGCGTTCAGGGACAAATAGGTGTCGGCGATCACTTCCAGCCGTTCGAGGGCCTCCCGTTTCGGCTGCTCGGGACCGCTCGTGACCAGCCAGGCCGCCTTCATTTGCGGCAACCCGCAAATCTTCGACAACCCGCTCATCGTAAATGTCAGAGAGTCTTGATTCCGCGCAAAGCTCGCGGGCCGCCTCTCCTCGATGGAAAAATCCAAGAACACTTCATCGACGATCAAGGCCAGCCCGCCCGCCGAGGCTAGCGCATTGAGCTTCTCCATTTCCGCGCTCTTTGCGAAATGTCCGGTCGGATTATTGGGATGAACAATGATGATCGCACGCGTTCGCGGCGTAATGGCGTATTCAAGCGCGTGAAAATCAATCTGCCACCCGTGGTCGTACGCCAGCGGATAGCGCGTCAGCTTCACGTCCAGGATGTCTGCGAGAAAATCGAAGAGCGGATAACTCGGCGCGGGGACAAGAATTTCGTGACCCGTGTTGCACATCAGCCGGAACAAATAGGAATACGCTTCGCTGGTGCTCGTGGTTAGGAAAATGTCGTCGATGCCAACCGCAGCGTCATGTCCCTGGTAATACTCCGCCACTGCCTGCCGTGCAGAAGCGAGGCCTCGCGGCATCGGTTCGTATTGCAACGCCGCTGGATTGTGCAGCGCGTCCAGAATTGCGCCTTGATCGTAAGTAAACCCGCATTCCGTCGGATTGGAAGCTGTTAAATCCAGAAGCGGCTTTCCTGCCGCTCGATGCTGCGCGAGCGCTTCACTCAGACGATTCGGCGCGAGATTCCATTCCGTGCGCTTTGCAAACTTAGTCGTTCGCATCGTGCCTCAGGCCTCAAACAGACAGGCATTATATCCACGCACTGCCAGACCCGCACCAGCCCCGCTCGCGTATACTGATAGCCGCCGCAAATCCATGAGCACTCCTTTGCAACCCAATCCCGCGTTCGAGCCCATTCCGCAACTGGATCTGTCCGCGCAATTCGCCGCGATTGGCGACGAGATTTGCGCTGCCGTCGATCGCGTGCTCACCTCCCGGCAATTTGTGCTGGGACGCGAGGGGGTGGCCCTCGAAGAGGAAATCGCCGCGCTTTGTGGCGTTGCCCACGGCGTAGGAGTCGCTTCCGGCACGGACGCCCTGATTCTCGCGTTGCGCGCGTGCGGTGTGCGGTCAGGCGACGAAGTGCTCCTCCCGCCGTTCACCTTTGTAGCAACAGGCAGTGCGGTGAGTGCGCTGGGAGCACGGCCGGTTTTCGCGGATATTCGCCCGGAGACCTACAACCTTGATCCCTCCCAACTGGAACGCCGCATAACTCCACGAACGCGCGGAATCATCGCCGTCCATCTCTACGGCCTTGCCGCGGACATGGACCCGATCGTGGCGTTCGCCAAATCGAAAAGGCTGCCGCTCATCGAAGACAACGCCCAAGCGATTGGCGCCTCACATAACGGCCGCCGTACGGGCTCCTTCGGCGACGCGGCCTGCCTCAGTTTTTACCCCACAAAAAACCTTGGTGCGTACGGCGATGCAGGCATGGTGGTCTGCAATTCACCGGAAATCGCCGCGCGTGTTCGCATACTTCGGAATCACGGCCAAACGGAAAAATATCGAAGCAGCGAGCCGGGCTGGAACAGCCGCCTCGACGAGCTTCAAGCCGCCATACTGCGGGTCAAACTGCGCCACCTTGCCGGATGGCAGCACGCCCGCCGTTCAAATGCCGCCGAATACACGCGTCTCTTGCAGCAAATTCCCGGCATCATGACGCCTCTCGAGCCACAGGGCTTCGAACACGTCTACCACCAATACACCATTCGAAACGAGCAACGCGACGCGCTGCAGCAGCACTTGGCTGCGCGAAAGATTGCCAGTGCTGTCTACTATCCGCATCCACTGCATCTGCAGCCGCTGTACGCGCCGCTGGGGCACATGCTCGGCGACTTCCCGCACGCGGAACGAGCTGCGCAAGAAGTTCTCTCCCTGCCCATGTATGCGGAGTTGCGAAAGGATCAGATCGCGCGCGTGGTGGATGCCATCGCTGCATTTGTGAAATGCTAAAGTGGCTCTTGACCGCGCTCCCTGAATTCGTAGCTATCTGCCAAGATACAAAAGCGCGAACAGGAAAATCCACAAACCATCCATGAAATGCCAATAGTAGGAAGTGATTTCCGCCGCCAGTGACATCGAGATTTGCGACTTTTCAAAATTGCGCAGCAAAACAAACAGCAGCGCCGCCACGCCACCGAGCAAATGCACGCCATGCGCGCCGGTGAAAATGTAGAAGAAGCTGCTGGCCTGGTCGCTCGCAATGTACACACCCTCGGCCACAAGCTGGCGCCAGGCAACAAGTTGTCCGGCTACAAAAAGGAGCCCCATTACCGTGGCCACTAACCACAGCTTGCGAAAGCCGCGCGCATCTCCATTTGACAGCCGTAACCGCGATCGCTCGAGAACGAAGCTGCTTCCCATGAGGACGGCGGTGTTCGCCCAGAGGATCCGTGGCAGGTGCACTGCGACCCACACGCGGCTGCTGTGGTGAAGAAGAAGAAAAGCGCTCGCCAGCGCCATGAAAAACATCAGGATAGAGACCATGGCAATAGCGATTCCCGTCGAGAATCGCCGCGGCGAAGGTGGCTCCCTCTGCCAGCCCTTGCCGTAATCGCCATCGTCACCGCCATCACCGCCGTCCGGCGGTCTTCCCCCGCCGCCACCGCCCCCGCGGGCATCTTCGACGATGACTTCAACGTCCGGAGTTGCCGTTGCACCCGGCATGCTGCTTCCCCTGTCGGCTTCCCTTCTCTTCTCTAGTTTGCCTTGACCACGCGATCCGGGGCAACGTGCTGGGGAATATAATCTTGCGCTACCCCTGGCACACCAAACTCGTAAGCTCCGCGATAAACCACTGGCCCAGGTGCGCCAAAATCGTGCCGGGGCGGCGGTGATGCCATGCTCCATTCAAGTGTGGTAGCTCGCCAAGGGTTGTGCTCTTCGACTCTGTCACCGAAAAACAAGCTCCAGAGAAAATTGAACAAAAAGACCGCCTGCGCAAAAACCGTGATGACGATGCCGCCAGTGATAAACGAGCGCGCGGGATCAATCCACGAGCGAATCGCGGCGAGGTTCGCGCCAGGATTGTTGGCCACATGCGAGGCCAACCCGAGCCAGTGCATGGGCATGAAGACGGCGTAGACGCCCGCGAACGTCAGCCAGAAATGCAGCTTGCCTAAGGGCTCGTTCAGTCGGCGCCCGAACAGTTTCGGAAACCAGAAAAACAGCGCCGCGAGAATGGCAAACGTCGCGGCCACACCCATGACCAGATGAAAATGCCCGGTCACAAAATCTTCCGTGACGGAAGTGGAAGTGAAATCGTGCCGTGCGAGAAATAGCCCGGAAATCCCGCCGGAGAGAAAGAGCGAAACAAAGCCGAGAGCAAACAGCAAAGAAGTGTTCAATTGGAAGCGCGCGTTCCAAAGCGTGGCAAACCAGCTGAATAGCAGGATCGTCGCCGGCAACCCCAGAGAGGCGGCAAGGACCGAGAACACCAGTGGCGAGAAAGGATTCAGGCCGCTCGAAAACATGTGCTGGCCCCAAACGCAGAACCCCACCAGGCCCACCCCGCAAAGCGCAAGCACGACAAGGCGCTCTCTCCAAACCGGCCTACGAGAAAATGTGGCGATTAGGTGGGAAACGATGCCGAAGCACGGGAGCATCGCAATGTAGACTTCCGCCTGAGCAAAGAACCAGAACAAGCGTTGCCAAAGCACCGGCAACGCACCGGGCGCGACGTTCGCCGGTGGCGAGGCGGGGAAATCTACGGCGGAGAAGAAATGGGTGCTGAAAAAGCGATCCGAAAGCAGGCACAGGCACGCAGCAAGAAGAATGCTGAAAACGAGCATGCCCAGGATGGCGTTGATAAACCAAGCCCACACGGTCAGGGGCAGACGTGGAAGCGTCATTCCCTTCGCGCGCAGGTCGATGGTCGTGACGGTAAAATTGAGGGCGCTCGAGAGAGTCGCGGCACAAAAAACAGACACGCTGACGATCCAGAGAGTGATTCCCGCCTGCGGGGCAATCAAAAACGCGCTGGTTATGCCGAACAGCGAGACCACCGTGGTCCACAAGGAAAAAAGATTAAGCCCGGGAAAGGCCATTTCGCACGCGCCGATCTGCAGTGGAAGAAAATAATTCCCGAACCCCAACTGCGGCGCCGCCGTCAGGACCAGGAAAACCATCAGCGACCCGTGCAGCACCGGCAGCGTGGCGTAGCGTTCCGGCGAGCTGCCAAGAGCGGAAAGAAAAGGGATGTGCATCTCGGGCCAGGCCAAATGGATGCGCATGACCAGCGACATGGCCATGCCCACAAAAACGCTCAAGAGCGCCAGCCAAAGGTACTGCAAGCCAATGGTCTTGTGATCGGTGCTAAAGAGGTAGCGGGAGATGAAGCTCTCCCGCGGCTTTTCCGGGTGATTTCCGCCGCTGTCGTGGATGACCATGGTTGTCGTAAGAGACGCAAACCTCGGTCCCTTCCGCGCAGACAATAGAATACATCGGATGGAAAAACACAAGAGGCGTGCTCGGCTGCCAGCCAGTGAGTGCCGGCGGAGACGCCGGGACGCCCGTCGCGGGGCGGTCTCGCTCGTGAGTCTGTGTCTCGACGGCGGTCGAATTTGAAGGTCCGATGGCAAATGCCGGCAGTATCAAACCGGGCGTTGGCCCTTGCGGAACGGGCCTTCCCTTCCCGCCGACTGCCCCGCTCAAATTGCGTCAATCCGTGGTAAAACACATCAGGCGTCCTGGCGGAGCGTGTTCAATGTTGATCTCTTCGTTGCGTTTCATACCCTTTTTCCATTTCCACCCTATTTTCATGATCGTTTCTCTGTTTCTCTATTTTCTGCCCGCTTTTCTGGCGCGCAAAAGGTCGGACTTCACCGCTATCTTGGTCTTGAATCTGCTTGCCGGTTGGACCTTTATCGGGTGGATTATCGCGTTGGTTTGGGCGCTCTCTTCGGGGCAGCAACGCCAGGTCGCGGTCACGGCACAACCTGCTGCCCCTCCGCAAGCCGTCTCTGGAACAGGCTTTTTCTGCAGCGCTTGCGGAAAGTCTTGCGAGGCGGGAGCCCGCTTTTGCAGTTCGTGCGGCGCCGCGCTGCCGGCCACGTCCCGGTGATGTGAGAGGATCTATGGCGTGGCGAGGCGAGGCATGATGAAGTGGAAGAAGGCGTCGGGATTCGAAGCGAGGCATACCTGTGCGTTGGGCGAATTCGGTGCGTTGGAAGGCCCAGGGTCAGGGCGAGTGAAGCCCTTCTCGTCCACGCGAAGGTGCATGGCCTGAACAGGGCAGAGACTTGGGTCCACGATATAAGCAATGGTCATGGGATCGAATAGCGTCGGAGTTTCCTTGCCCCACTCGTGATAGAGCAAACTGAGAGCGCCGGTAATCGGCGTGCCCTGGCGGAACAGGATATCGCGGTTCGCCGCATCCATCTTCAATTGCGTGGAATCCAGCGGCATGACAAACAGCGCTACGCCCGCGGCAAACAGTTTCTGCGCGGAAGGAATGTCATTCTTGATGTTCCATTCGGGCTCGGGACCACGGGGCGGACCGGTGCCAGTGTCGCCGTATCCCCGATAGATCGACCCACCCATCAGCACGACGCGCTTGAGCTTCCTGAAGGTGTCCGGGTCTTTTTCGATGGCAGCGCCCACATTCACGAGCGGTCCAATGGCGACAAGCGTGATTCTCCCCGGGTTGCGCCGAACTTGATCGAGTAAAAAACTGACCGCGTCCGGATGCGATGGTTTTGCGGAGTGCCCGCCCTTGGCATACTTCAGCTGCGTAAAGGCGGTCTTAGGCTGTGTAGGCAGCCCTGCGGCAACGGGAATATCCGCGCGCGCCGCTTCTTCGAGCAAGCGGTCGAGGAGCTTGGCTCGCATTTCCGTATCGCCAAAGGTAGTGGTGATGCCGAGGATCTGCAGTTCCGTGCTGCGCAGGGCCAGAGCTACGGCAAAAGCATCGTCAATGTCGTCGCCAATGTCCGTATCAATGATGACCCTTTCCTTGGAAGCTTGCTGAAGCATTGCCGAGCGGGAGTGCTGCGCGAAGCAACGGGCAGAAACCGCGAACATCATGCAGGTCAGTAGAAATACGAAGATTCCGCGCGGTTTGGCCATGTTCGCTTGCCTCGTCTTGCGGGGCACTCCTTCGGGAATGCTACGACCCGAAAGACAAGTCAGTTTATCACGGGCTTCGCTTGTCCCTTGCCGGGCTAAACCGTATGATGCGCGGGCAATGGCACGCGTGCGCGGGGACGGGGGAATCTTCTTCAAATCGAAGAATCCGGAGGTATTGCGCGCGTGGTACGCCAAACACCTCGGGATTGTGAGCGAGGGGGATCAAGGCACCGGATTTCGCTGGCATCAAGCTGACAGCCCCGCGAAAGACAACTTCACCGCTTGGTGCATTTTCCCCGCTTCCACGACGTATTTTGGAGATAGCCGGTCGGACTTAATGGTGAATTATGTTGTGGACCACCTCGACGCCGTGCTGGAGGCCTTGAGAGAAGAGGGCGTCTGGGTAGATCCGAAAGTCGAAGAATACGACTACGGAAGGTTTGGCTGGATCGTGGACCCCGATGGCAACCGCATCGAGCTATGGGAGCCTCTGCCGAAGAGAGAAAAGCGCTAGCTTGAAGGAAAATTCTCTTTGAAAATCATGGCGCGTTGAGACTTCCCTCGCCTAAACGGCGGGGGATTCTTTGGAGTTAGAAGCAATTGCTTGCTCGTCTCCAACGATGGTTCCTGCTTCAGGGGCGCGCGCCTAAGCTTGCGCTTAGGTCTTATCGTGCCTCCACAGGCAGATGCCGAGCGTCCCTCGGCCAGGGCAAAGCGTACGACGCGCGCTTTTGCCTTGTCAACGGAGCCTTGTATCCCCATGCCTCAAGGGCAGGGGCTCTACGGCTCTGCTGGTAGAGAGGAACCGGACATCTTGCTCCTAGTACGAACTTCGGCGATTACCGCGTCGGCTTACCGGTAACTTGATTTCCAGGACTTTACCGGTTACCGCGTTTGGCCGCGTCGCTCGGAGGCAGGACCTGTGAGCAGTGGCCTGCGAACGCCAAGGAATACAGCATCGATTACCCCAACTCGCGGAAGCGGGAAACGGTTGCTCCCGCCAGCTGCCGCGTCCTTTTGTTCCTGTTCCGAATGCTCCCCGCGTTGCCCTTGATCCGTCAGCACTTCCCCATGGAGAACCGCTGTGTTCGCCCGTACTCAATCAGAGCCTGGCCAGGACGGTGTTCCGTTTTGAATCAACGTCCGCGAGCGACTCTTAGCTATTGAGGCCCTGCAAGGGGGGTTTCGGCCTCGTGTTGCGTCGACCCATTGAGACAACCGTGTTAGTCGGGCACTGACCAAGATCTTGTGTCATATTCGGCTGGCTGGCCTAGTCGAGGCTGTCACATTTCTTCGTGCACAGGCGTTAATAGAATAGGAGCGCGGAGGCTGGCGTTGCTTCAGAATGTGATAGAAGAAGTTTCTGCACCGAGGTTGAATGCGAGCAAGTGCAATGTGACCGGGAAGAACCCCACACGCGAACGCTTCGAACAGGTATTTCTTGCGAATTACACGCGTGTGGTGAGCGTTCTGCGCCGCATCGTCGGCGACCACGCTCGGGCAGAGGACTTAGCGAACGAGGTGTTCCTAAGACTCTATCGCCAACCCATGCCGACGGACGCCATAGAGAATGTCCCGGGCTGGCTTTACCGCACAGCGACGAATCTTGGCATTGATGCGCTACGCGCTTCGGCGCGGCGATATCGCTACGAGAAGGCAGCAGCGCGTGCGGAAATCAAAGAAAGTTTCGCCGAAAGCGCTCTGGACCAATCATTGAGGCTCGAAACGCAAGAGCGTGTGCGTGCTGTCTTAGCGGAGTTGCAGCCAGTTCAGGCGCAGCTTCTACTGCTGCGTATGTCTGGTCATTCGTACAAGGAGCTCGCCGAAATGCTTGATCTGGAGATTGGGACGATCGGGACACGCCTCGTTCGCGCGGAGGCGGCATTCGAAGAGCGATATGTCGAACTGTATGGTCGGGAGGAGAAACTATGAATTGCCTTACGGAAAACATGCTCCGTGCTTACCACGATGGAGAATTGACTGGTGCCAGCCGAGCGGAAGCTGAAATCCACCTGTCGGCTTGTGATCGATGCCGCGAGCAGCTTGAAAGGGTCTCGGCAATGGCGTGGCGGGTTCAAGGACGGCTCAAGTTGCTCGATACTTCCGATTCGGGAATGGCCGTCGATCCACATGCCGCGCTAGCTCGCTTTCAGGCACAACGCGGCGACGATGAAGAGCGCACGCCGATTTTGGCGCGGCTCTTTGCTCGCCGCTGGCGCCCTGCATGGGCAGCAGGCGCCGTTGGGGCCATTTTTCTGGTTAGTCTGGCATTTCCTTTGGGCCGCGGACTGGCCCAGCGAATTCTTGCTACATTGCGCGTGGAGAGAGTTCAGCCCGTACGCTTCGATACTACTTCGTTCGATGAGAATCGTCCCCTTCAGCGGGTGCTGAGCCAATTGCTTTCGGACAAAGTTGTCGTCATCACTGATGAAAAATCACAGAAAGCCTCAACCCTTGCCGAGGCCAGCCGACTTGCGGGATTTCAGGTGCGTGTCCCTCACGGTTTGACAGATGCACCGCAATTCAATGTTGAAGGCCAGCACGCGTTCAAAACAACGATTGATCGCGCCCGGTTGCAAGACATTCTCGACCAATCCGGCCGACCTGATCTTCTGTTGCCCGCAACGATCGATGGGGAAACGATCTCCTTCCAGGTGCCACGTGGAGTTCGAGTGCAATACGGCGAGTGCCCGAAGATCGTTACGGAGGGTGAAGGCCAGGTGGGCAACTCTCCGCAAGCATTTAACTGCACAATTCTTCTTGAGGCACCGAGTCCCATAGTCAACGTACCGGCAGATCTGAATCTAGAGCAACTCGCTGAAACCGGGCTCCAACTTGCGGGTATGAGCGCGGTGCAAGCACGGGAGTTTTGTCAGACAGTGGATTGGAAATCGACTCTTGTCTTGCCCATTACGCGGTTCGTCCGATCGTATGCGACGGTCACCGTTGACGGCGTGCAAGGAACGCTCATGACCCCAGCGAATCGGCGAGGACCGGGGTCTGTTCTGATTTGGGTCAAAGATGGCATCATCTATTCCCTGGCTGGTCCAGGCGGGTCCAGCGATGCCATTGCGCTGGCAAATTCTTTGGACTGATGCCCCGGGGGCGCCACTGCACAAAGCGGACGGTTTTGCCATTGAGACGCAGAATTTGCGCAAGGTGTATGGCAAAAAGGTGGCCGTCCGCAATCTTTCACTGAGCGTGCGGCGCGGTGAAATCTTTGGTTTCCTCGGGCCGAACGGCGCGGGGAAGAGCACCTCCATAAAAATGTTGCTTGGGCTCGTGAAGCCTACGGACGGGCAGGCCCTAGTTCTTGGAGCGCCATCCGGAAGCGTCGAGATACGCCGCAAGATCGGTTTCCTTCCTGAGGACTTTCGCTTCTATACTTGGCTCACCGCAAGCGAACTCTTGAAATTGCACGGGCGACTTTGCGGATTGTCCGCGTTGTCCCTCGCAGAGCGCGTTCCTGCTCTTCTGGAATTGCTGGGTCTCACTCCCCATCGGGAAAAACGCCTGCGTGAATTCTCAAAAGGAATGCTGCAACGGATTGGTTTAGCACAGGCGCTGATTCACGAGCCGGAGTTAATTTTTCTCGATGAGCCTACATCGGGGCTCGATCCGATGGGCAGGCGGCTCGTTCGTGACGTGATCCGTGCTCAAAGGGAGCGCGGGGCGACTGTGTTTTTGAACTCGCATTTGCTGAGCGAAGTCGAAATTACGTGCGATCAAGTTGCGTTCATCAAGCAGGGCGAAATCGTTGG
>Ga0307471_100002568_pt1 | contig 10478 bp, 13 predicted proteins | sample atmos_gasesAM3C__2_FD_204566 | JGI IMG/M metagenome (GOLD analysis project Ga0307471, IMG submission 204566) | Hardwood forest soil microbial communities from Morgan-Monroe State Forest, Indiana, United States - atmos_gasesAM3C_515 | ecosystem: Environmental > Terrestrial > Soil > Temperate... | reverse complement strand
TAGGGGTCCCGAACTGGCCAAAAGATACTCCTTCTTATCCGCGACCGGCAACTCAAGTCAGTCTCAAGGTCACGCATCCAGCACTATCCTTGGCAAGACCGACTTGATTCACTGGAAACACGTTCGCAAAAGTCGCGCACCAAGCTTAGGAAATCCAGTAACCTAGCTGCGGATGGAGTTCCTCCCCATCCGCCCGCATCCCGGCATGGCTGGGATTCCGGTCCGCCGCGCCAGCGGAACGCACCGAGGCATTGCCTGGGTGTCGCCTCACGTTACGGGGCCATCCCGCACTTTACGTGCGCGCAGGAGGGATCCATGAAAATCGTGTTGTCATTTCTTTTGACGGCAGCTTTCGTCTGCACCGTCGCACCGACGTCTTATGCCGAGCCGCGGCAGGTCATCCAGGGGACGCAAGTTCATCTCACACTCTTGAGTGGAATCAGCAGCGCTGTCGCAAAAGACGGCGATCCGTTCATTGCCACCATCGCCGAGCCCGTGTACCTCGGCAGCCAATTGTTGCTGCCAGCCGGCACGCGCGTGAACGGAATCATCAGCACTGTGGAGAAAGCCCGCCACTTTTCGATATTTCGCGGCCAGGCTTACATGAACCTCACCTTCCGCACGATTGAGATCGACAGCCGCCTCATCCCCGTGCAGATGAGCATCATTAGCATCGAACAACCTGGCGGCCAGGCCGAAGGCAAGCGCCGCAAGGATGTGAAGATTGAGGAAGGCCAGGTCGTTCAGGAAAAGCACGACGTCAAGGGTGACCTCGTCGGCGGGGCCATCGGCACCGGTGGCGGCACTCTCGTTGGCGCAGTCTTCAGCCACGTCGCGCGCGGCTTCGGCTTTGGCCTTGCCGGCAGCGCCGTTTACATCGTCGCGCGCAAGGGCAAGGATCTCGACCTTCCCGCGCAGACCGGGATGCTCGTTCGCATGGACAACACCATCACCGTTCCGGGCGCGAGCGCTGCCAGCGCCTCGCTTACCACCATCCGGTAAAGCCCAGCCAAAATTAAACGCGCCGCGCAGGGACACTCCAAATGTCCCCGCGCGGCGCTTGGCTTCTCAGTGTGCTCTGTGTCCTCTACGGTCCCTGCGTCAAATCGTTTCCCTTTTATTTCTTCGGAAAGTTCGGATCGGCTTTCACTTCATTGATCTGCTTGGTGTGCCGTTCGCTGTGCGCCGCGATGAGCAGGACAAACTCATACCCATCCAGTTTTCCCATCGGACTGTCTGTCACATGGTCGCGCAACCCCGTCGCCGTCTTCAGAAAATCCTCCGTCGCCGCCCGACTCTCCACAAAGTGCCTGATGGCGCCGTCTGGAGAACCAAAACGGTTTGTCGGCACCAGTGGTTCCGGCGCTTGCACCTTGGTCGTGCGGTCGGGCACCATCGCCAGCACCGCATCGTCCGTTTTCTTCACGTCGCGCCCCGCTTCCCCCGCCGGAGCCATCATGATCTTTTCCTTCAGCGTCCCGCGGATGAAGTCCTCTGCCGCCGCGATGTGCTCCATCACCTGCGCTACCGACCAGCGGTCCGGCCCCGACTTGAAGTTCCACTGCGCTTCGGACAGTCCTTTCGTCGCCTCCAGAACATTCTTTTTCGTCGTTTCCAGATACTGCAGCGCCTTGTCCTTGTCCGCCTGTGTCACTTCTTGTGCGGATGCTGTCGCCGCTCCCGCCATCAAGAGCAACACGCTGAACACCCCTGCCAGGGACCTGGTTCTCATCTTCTTTCTCCTTGTCTCATACGACCGCAGAACGGCCGGCGTTCTATTTTCGCTTGGGGAAACGGGAATTTGGAGCATACCACATCGGCCCTTGCGCGTCGCCGCACGGCTATACAGCCCCGATCCGTTCGCAGGACGGTTTCGGCCGCTTATTCAAATACGTCAGAATGCCTCGAAACGTTTCAAATGGCGGGGAGTCCTTTTCAGGCGAGGAATGAGCGCCGCGCTGCGTGCAGGGAGTACGCGGCGCTCCAGGGTTTTTTGGCTGGGTTACCGGCGGCTGGCTGTGGAACTACCGTTGGTGGGACCGTTTGGCGAATCGCGCAGGCATTAAATGCACCGCTGGTTGTCCCCCCGAATCTCCTTGAGTTCTAAGATCGCCTACATTAGCCGGCGCCAGAATTTTCCAGCTTATGCTGCGCCCATAGCTCGGGTACCGGCCTCACGAATTACTCGATGTTTTTTGCTGCTGCAGCTAGTGCAGGGACCGTGCCAAAGAACGGTCGCAGCAGTCCTCCTATTTTCAGTTGTTTGGAAATTTCTGCGAATGCGCCTTTTGCTTCAGGGCGGGAAAGTGTCTCAGGTTGGAACATGCTGCATTTGAGTTTGCACGTCTCCACGAAAAGCGATTGGGTGCTATCCCAACCGGATGCTTCGACCCGATAGGCATTGGTAATGGATCCCTGGCCAATCAAGAGCATAAGCGGCCTTTGCCGAAGTGAAATGCAGATGCCATGCCAGGCCGGCCTGCTTCAAACAGTTGAAAAAAATATGCTTAGCGGACGCATATCGTTTCTCAAAGTGTGCGCGGAAGGGACAACGCGGCCCCGCATGTGTACAACTGGGGCAGGCCCTTCTTATAGCCGGAAAATGGTCCGAAGAACGGGAAACAAGAGCTCCCGCGGGAGCAGGGCATACATAGCGGCGCCCTCGATCGGTTCAAATAAGTATTGGAACCCAAAAACCGCCACCACAAGCCCTACCATCGCGTAGCTGTTCCCGCGCAGCCAGTCCAGGTAACGATGCGCGCGATTTTCACCCATGAACAGCATGATGCCGGTGCTCCCGTCCAGCGGTGGAACCGGCAAAAGATTGAACGTTCCCAGCAGTAGATTCAGAAAGAAGAAAACGCCAAGGACGCTTGTCGGAAAGTCCGCTCGCCCGCTCGTTTCGTCCACGTGAAGCCAGTGGTAAGCCCAGCCGAGACGCAAGGCCACCGCCGCGATCAGCATAAGTGTGTAGTTGGTTGCCGGGCCAGCCAGCGCCATCCACGCCGCCCGCCGCGGATGCCGCCGCTCCCAAATGGGATCGTATGGCGCGCTGGCCCAGCCGAACAGGTTGTGGGTCACGATCAGCGACAGGATCGGAAAAACCACCATCCCCCACGGTTCGCGCTGGATGTGTGGAACCGGATTGAGCGACACCTGCCCGCCCGCGAATGCTGTGTCGTCCCCGCCGATTTTCGCGGCCAGCGCGTGGGCCGCTTCGTGGCAAGTGGTCGAGAAAAGAAAGGCAACGTACCAGATAAATCCCAGCGCAATCAGTTCCGGTTGGACATCGGCCATGAAGTGACTCTTCGTTTCCTCCGCCGTGTAGCGTAGACGGCACCGCCCCGGTTTGCAAGCTGCCCACCCGTTTGGCTTACTTCTCTCACCAGAGCGTACTAACCACTTTGGGGCGATGGATCTCACGTTCTGCAATAATCAGAGAAAGACCCTCAACCAGCGCGGTGGCTCCGATTATGCGATCCGCCGGATCTTGGAGGACAAGCAGCAGCCGTAAGCGCTCACCCTGTAAATGTTATGGGGCGGTTTGTGCGGGAATCGCCTTGGGACCGGACGGCGTGAAATGGAAGCGAATGAGCCATTCGCTGGGGACGCTGTGACCGTTCACTTCGGGTGAAGTGAATTGCCAGCGGCGCGCGGCTTTCAGGGCGAGGTCGGCGAAATACTGGCTGGGACCGGCAGAATCGAGCGCCGCCGCGGAGACGTTGCCTGTCGGATCCACTTGAACGCGGACGCTGACGCGGACAGTTCCATGAATGGAGGCAAGCGCTTTCCCCGAGGCGTCGGGCAAGACTTGTTCGAGGACTTCGGCGCGTGTGGCAGAGTGTGCGGAGGCGGTTGTCGCAGTTGAGCTCGGCGCGTTTGCGGGCGGGAAAGTATCGGTGCGCACGGAAGCTGGAGTCGGCGCGGCTATAGGCGAAGGCTGCGGTTGCGCAACAATGTTTTTCTCCGGCTTTTTTTCGGCGGTGATCTTCGGCGAATTCGATTTCGGGGGTGCGGCGGACGGCTTTGGAGCCGGCGGGGCTTCGCGACGCGCGGGTTGCTCGACGTCGCTCGGCTGCGCCGCGGGCTGAGCCGCTGCGGTGGAAGCAGAGGACGATGATTCGGGGCGGCGGCCAAGGATTTTCGGCAGAGCGATAATGGCGACGACAACAAAAAGTCCTGCCGCAACGGGAACAACGTAGTTGGGAAGAACGAGCGTCTGCTTCTGCTTCGCCGGCCTCACGGATTGCGGACTTGGCGGCTGCGCTTTCGGTTTTGGCGGAGGCACATCAGAAGTAAGAGTTTGTAGCTTTCCCGCAGGAACCGGGGGAACCGTTGACAGCGGAACCGCCAACGGTGAAATGCTTTGCGAGGCGGCGGCAGCAACGGCGATGGGATTCAGGCGCGCGGCTATTTCAGGAACTGTCCAGCGGCGGCGCGGATCAAGGCGGAGGGAGTGCCGCGCGACGTCGAGCAAAGGCTGGGGAAGGGTGTCGGGGATGGCTGGGTCGGCTTTGCTTCCGAGCTGCATGGCGGGGGTACGCTGCGTGAGCGTTTCGAGCAAAGTCATGCCGAGTGACCAGACGTCGGCGGACGGGGAAAGCGCAGAGGTTGCGGTTTCGGGAGCGTCGTGAGCGTCGAACTTGTGTGATGGTTTGCGGGATTCGCCGATGGGGGCCAGCGAGTCGCTGGAAAGTTTGAGCTGGTCGGCGGCGGCGAGAATGTTCGAAGGCCTGATACGCGAATGCACGAGGCCGTTGCCGTGCAGATAAACGAGAACGTCGAGCACGGGTTCGAGCATCTCGCGGGCTTCGGAGGGAGCGAGAGCGCGGTTGGGAATAATTTGGGAGAGGTCTTCTTCGGCATACTCCATTACGACGTAAAGGCGATCCCTGTTCTCGAGGCGGCAGCGCCCGACGTCGAAGATGCGCAGTAGATTGGGATGGGCGAGCTGCATAACGCGAAGCCAAAGAGAGATTTGTGCGTCGGCGTTGGGGCCGGCCGGAATGAATTTGATGGCTGCTTTTTGGGACTGAGGTTCGGGGAGCGGCGTAAGGAATACCGCGGAGTCGTCCGTGCCGCCCAGGTAGTGGCGCAGGCGGAAACGGTTATCAATAACCTGACCTTCGCACTGTCTCCAGAAATCGCTCATAGCGCACCTCCAAGTGCGAATTCCCACGAGCTAGCAAATGGGGACACACCCACATCGCGTGGCGCGCGACCGCGGGAAAAAAAAGCGGGCGTCTAAGGCTGGGCTGGAACGTCTCGACGTGCGATTCGCATGCGCCGGGGCCAGGCGCTCGTCGCCCACATTCTGGCACGAAACAGGCTTGAATGGGGAGCCTGGTTCTTATCGGTTATGGAGAGGGACGGGGCGACGGCGCGGGACGCCGTTTGAACGAGCGGCCTTTGTGGAAGCGGCCCGAATCAAGGCTTCGCAAGCGGAGACGCACGCGGCACGGAAGTCGCGAGAGATTTTTTTGTGGATATCCACGGAATGGAGAAGTGTTGCGGTGCCATGCAGAAGCGCGACCAGTGCGAGAGCGACCGGCGTGTGCTGATCCGGCATCCCGCCAAGCTCCGCGGCCAGTAGCCGCTTCAAGAATTCGAAGGAAGGCATGTGTTCTTTGCGGGCGAAGGCCAGGGCCCAGTCCTCGGAAATGAGGCGGAAGTCGTTGGGATGGGCCGCAAAAAAGTCCAGAACGCGGCGGCAAGCCTGCGCGGAACTCCGCGAGGATTTGATGTCCAAAAAAAGGTTCTGGCGAGCGCGGGTGCGGAGAAGCGAGAGGAGATCTTCTTTGTCGGAAAAGCGCTCGTACAGGGTTGGAGTGGTGGTGCCCGAAGCGCAGGCGACGGCGCGCATGGTGAGGGCATGTTCGCCGCGCTTGCTCCACATGCGATAGGCGGCATCCAGGATGCGGCCTTCCAGACGAGCATCAGCTTTGCGAGGCATTGCAACCGCCCTTCCACTCTCTCTTGCACGAATTATATCCTTCACAGCGTTAAAGATACAGTGTATAAACAATAGGCCCCGAACGATGCCTCGTTGGGATCCCGAAAATTACGGAAAGATGGAGCGCGAAACAGCAAAATATGTTTCGATTTCAATATTGTGTGAACACGAAGGCCAGCCGGAATCTGACCTGGGAGATTTTCTCGGATTGGCGGCGATGGAATGAATTTGCAAACATTTATGGCCAACTGAACTGGAGCGAAGGAAGGCCGTGGGAAGCGGGAAGCCGGCTGGAAATCGAAGTTCTGCAACCAGTGAAGACGGTTGTGAGTCACGTCATAACGAATTGTCAGCCGGCGCACAAGGTGGGTTGGATCGACCACTCGCTCGGAGTGGTGCTGGCGCAGTGGGTCAGTTTCGAAGAGCATGTGAAAAAAGGCACCCGGGTGCACACCTGGGGTGACATTGTCCATGCAGGCGTGTACATCGCGGGGCAAACCGCGGAGCAGGTTATCACCCGCTTCACGGAAACGTGGTACGAGAATTTTCGATCGACGTGCGACCGGCTTGCCAAAGCAAGCGGCGACTGAAAATTTATGAAAAGCTTGGAGTTCCTTCTCACGAATAATCAAATAGCTTGAAACCCAGTTTTCCGAAAGAGTTTCAAACTGGAACGCGTACTCCTCAATGGCCCAGTTGAGGAAGTTCCGCAAGCGTTCCCAAAAAGAAAAAGACTGATTACAAAGGGGATGCAACCCACAAGCATCCCGATTCTGGTCTGTCGCGTGCAGCCGGACGGGGAAGAAGCGCTGGCGAAATTGTCCGAAGCGCAGGAAGCAGGAGCGCCGTTCGCGCTCATCCTGATGGACATGCACATGCCCAAAATAGACGGGTTCGAATTGATCGAAAGAATCCGGCAGAGAAAAGACTCGTCCACGGCTACGATCATGATGCTTACATCCGCGAGCCATCGCCTAGACGCGGCCCGCTGCCAGGAACTGGGAGTCGCCGCCTACCTCCTGAAGCCGATTCGGCAATCCGAATTGCGAGAGGCAATTGCCCGTGTGCTCGGCGCACGAGAGCAGAAAGGCGCAATCCCCTTGATTACGCGGTATTCGTTGTAGGACGCCCGCGAACCTTCGAGTTCCTTGCGCGTGCTGCTAGCGGAGGATAATCCGGTGAATCAGCGGCTGGCCAGCCGGCTGCTTGAAAAGCGGGGCCACTCCGTAGTGGTGGTGGCAAATGGGCTCGAGGCGCCTGAGATGATTGAAAAGGAGAGTTTTGATCTGGTGTTCATGGATGTGCAGATGCCGGTGATGGATGGGTTTGAAGCTACGGCAGCGATTCGAAAGAAGGAAGCTTCGTCTGGAGTTCGCTTGCCGATCGTGGCGCTAACGGCGCACGCCATGAAAGGAGATAGAGAGAAATGCCTGGCTGCCGGGATGGACGGGTATCTCACAAAACCAATCCGGCCGCAGGAACTGGACGAGATTCTGCGGAGTTACGTTGAGCGGCGAGAGGGAACCGTCGAAACGCACGAGAGCACTCTGAGCAAGAAATAAACAGAGCCAACAGCGCCGGAGCAAAGAAGCGCGAGGAATTTGAAGACGGGTGCGCAATTTCGATGGCAGATTACTTTGCCTCGACAGATGAATTTTTGTTGCTTCCGGCGGGGAGAAGAAGCCGCTTGGGGCCGCTAACGAAGGGATTGCCGCGCTCGTAAAACCGGAGGAGCTCATCGGCGGCACGCGAAATGCCGATGCGGACAGTTTTTCCGATTGGCCCCGTGGGATGGCGGGTTTTGCCCAGCCAGAGAGCGCCGGGGGCGCAGAGGTCGAGGCCGTCGTGCCGGCCATCGATTTGAAAAGCGGCAGCGAGGCGTCCAGGGCCGGTCGTGAGATTCAGAAGTTGATCGGTCTTACGATGGCGCTGCATAAGTTCGATTCCATCAAGCGGCTCAAGTGAGCGGATGAGGATGGCCGCGGCGATTCCGGCAGGTTCGCTGACGACATTGAGCATGAAGTGCGCGCCGTAATTGAAAAAAATGTAGGCGTGCCCAGGATCGAGATACATCGAACGAATGCGCGGAGTAGGGCCCCGGAAATGATGTCCGGCGGGATCGCCGGGTGGATAAGCCTCCGTTTCCACGATGCGGCCGCTCAGGCGGCCCGCGGGAAGATCGCAGACAACCACTTTTCCGATGAGGAAGCGTGCCAGTTTGACGGTGTCAGGCGGGAGTTCGGATCGGCGGAGGCGGTGGATTGGGAGTTTCGCCGGGGACGATTTCAGAGTGTTGCGAGTCGAGGACATGGAATGCTGAGTCAGCGGGGCAAGAGGTTTTGCAAGTCTTCGGCGGGAACGAGATCCTGATACTCCGCATGCTTACGAATGAAACTGGAGACGTACGGGCACCGCGGGACAACACGAAGATGATTAGCGCGGGCGAAGTCGAGCGCAAAGCTCGTGAGCTTTCCGCCCAAACCCTGCCCTTCGAGTGACAGCGGCACTTCCGCGTGAAGAAAAATAATACGGTCGGGGAAGCGGCGATAGGTGAGCACCGCACGCAGGCCATCGACAAGCACTTCGAAACGCTCCGCCCCTTCGTTGTTGGTGACGGTCAGGTTGTTGAGATTTACGCCCACGGATCACCCTTCGGCCCTGCCGGAATTACGTTGATTTCTCCGTTCGTGCAGGTCTTTTCGGATTCCCTCATGAGGATCTCGGCCTGACCGGGAAAGTTTATCAGAGAATCGCAAAGAACTACGGCGTGGGAGAGTCGGAAGGCTCGTTGTTGAAGAGGCGGGCAAGTTCGGCGTGATCGATGACCACTGCCGGGTCGCGCTGGATGGCATCGAAATATTTTTTCTGGAAGGCGTCGCCGGATTCTGTGGGAACAAACATTTTCCGCGCGAGAGCGATGGCGCCGCTGGCGTATTCCTGCGTAACGGGTTCCTTGGCGGTCAGCGTTTCATCGATTCGCACGACGAATTCGGAAATGTTGTGGAGCCAGGCGAACTGCGCGTGGTCGATCACCAGCTGGAAGAGTTCGCCCGTGTTGACGTGGCCGTGCTCGCGCTCGTATTCGCGGCGCTCCATGTTGAGAAGAGTCTTGTGAAGGCGGAGAAGCGCCAGGCGAAGCGTGAGAAGCTTCTCGCGGGCGGGGGAATCGTTGTTCGTGGGATACAAATTGGAGCTTGGAGAATCCATTTTCGAATGACACCTCTATTCTCCAATAGTCGGCACGCAAATTCAAAACGAATGAAGAGGTAAAAGCTTTTCACACACAGCTCGCGAAGAGCACGGAGCGCGCGGAGAAGAGGGCCAAAATGTCAATCGTGATAGCGCTGTTCGCCGACAGGCAGAGGAACGGGAAGCCGGTTGCCCCGTGGCGGAAGAGGGCAGGTGGCATAGGGAGTGTAAGCGCATGGCGGATTTTCCAAGCGGTTGAAGTCGAGCTCCAACTCGCCGGGTTTATCGAGGCCATTGGTGGGAAAGCCGGTATAGAGAAAACGGCAGGCTCCGTACGTTGTTGTGGCGCCGGTCGTATCGCGAAGAATGAAGAAAAGCTTTGCGACCGCGGGATCTTCAAGAACGGGCTCCAGACGAAATGTTTTTCCCGCGAGGCTGAATTCCGCGGCGCCGGGAACGGGCTGATCGTAGCTCGTACCGACGAGAGTGGCGAGCGTGATGGTCTTGTGCGGAGAATAGGGAATCCATCGGGCGATAACGCGAAAAGCGGGATTGGGCTCGAACCACTTGAGTCCGTGAAAGCCCGTGATGGCGGGAGAATGGAAATCCTTGATGCGGAGAGCGAAGCGCACCTCGCGGCGAATTACGTACATGTTGAGAGTACCGATGGTGAGATGGGTGGAAAGTTTATCCTTATTCGCTTCGGCTTGCAGAGTTTGCGGCTTTGCGGGAGCGCCGGCGACGAGAAAGTCGGGAGGAAATCCTCCTGTGGGAGGATTCAGCGTGACGGTTTCGCTTTCGAGGCGAAGAACCGCGAGGTGAGCGGGTCCGGAGGCGAGATGGATCTTGTTGGCGGGCGCGGAGCCGACGGAATTGTCTCCGGGTTGGAGCCACTCGAGCCCAACAAGAGAAAGCCAGCCGTCGGGCTTGAGGAGGTCCGCTTTGTGTTGCTCGCGCCAGACGGCGTTCTCTTTTTGCCAGGAAGACTCTTGCGAGGCTGCGGGCACGGGCAGCAGTGCGAGCAGTAGAGCGATGAAAGTCAGGCAGGCAGAACGATTCCTGAAGCGCATGAGAAAGTATACCGTGGAAGAGAAATGGCTGGAAATTAGGGCCAGGCGAAGGAGAATGCCTGAGCATCACGTCCTGCGAATTCGATTGTTTACAATAGGATACACGATTGCCTCGGAGGCGTTGCCGCTTATACAAAATCGATATTCTAATGCATTCATGCAATTCTTTTGTTGCTTGGAAAATAACCTAATGGCCCATCTTCTCATCACATAGATGTAGTCAAATCAGGCTTGCCTCACGGGCGTAAAGGATTTTGATTTGTCGC
>Ga0307471_100002567_pt1 | contig 10479 bp, 6 predicted proteins | sample atmos_gasesAM3C__2_FD_204566 | JGI IMG/M metagenome (GOLD analysis project Ga0307471, IMG submission 204566) | Hardwood forest soil microbial communities from Morgan-Monroe State Forest, Indiana, United States - atmos_gasesAM3C_515 | ecosystem: Environmental > Terrestrial > Soil > Temperate... | reverse complement strand
TCCGTAGAATTGCACCGCCAACAAACAGTGAAGAGGAAACTTTTTGAACTTTTTGGTCGCGAAGTCGACCCCTGTGCTGAAAAGAGTTTCGCATCGATACCATGGGGAACTTCCTTTTGATTAGCGATCTTGATTAGGAAGCTTTAAGGCGCGCAACGAAAGCGCTGATGCGGTCCAGCCGAACTTCGGCACTAAGCCGTCGGTTCCGGTTCTTGTTCACATGCCACGCCCGGGGTAGACTTTCACATTCGATTGATGGCGCAAGCGTGACTGGAACCAAGCCGCCCAACATGGCCCCACCCCTCTCCATCCATGACTGACACGCACACCGGGGTACTCGCGGCGGAAACCATTCGCGAGAGCTCGCTTTATAACCAGGATCTCGCGCCAGTGGCGCCCGAACGCCGCACCTGGCGCACCCACCACTACGCCGCGTTGTGGATTTCGATGAGCGTGAACATTCCTACGTACATGCTCGCGTCCGGGATGATCGCGGGCGGTATGAACTGGAAGCAGGCGCTGTTCACCGTTTTTCTCGGCAACGTGCTGGTGTTGATTCCGATGCTGCTGAACGCGCACGCAGGCGCCGAATATGGCATCCCGTTTCCGGTTTTCGCGCGCGCGTCGTTCGGCGTGCTCGGTGCGAACGTGCCCGCCATTTTGCGGGCGCTGGTGGCGTGCGGGTGGTTTGGGATTCAGACGTGGATCGGAGGAGAAGCCATCAACGCGATGATCGTCGCGCTGGTTCCGAGTTGGGCGCATTTCACGTACGGCGCCGCAGTCTGTTTCACGTTTTTCTGGCTGCTGAACGTGTTCGTGATTTTACGCGGCATTCAGATGATTCGCTTCCTGCAAGGCGTTTCCGCGCCGTTCTTGCTGCTGATCGGCCTGGCGTTATTGCTATGGGCGCGCAGCAAAGCCGGCGGATTCGGCCCGATGGTTTCAACGCCCTCGAAATTTCAGAGCTTCGGCGAATTTTTCCGGTTCTTCGTGCCGTCGCTGACTGGCGTCGTCGGCTTCTGGGCCACGGTCTCGCTGAACATTCCCGACTTTACCCGATACGCGCGCAGCCAGCGCGATCAAGTCGTCGGTCAGGCCCTGGGCTTGCCCGCCACCATGACGTTCTATTCGTTTATCGGCATCGCGGTTACCTCGGCAACGCTGATCATCTTCGGTCAGGCACTCTGGGATCCGGTCGCGGTGCTTTCGCGGCTCGGCAACCCAATTGCGGAGGTGGTAGCGATGATCGCCTTGCTGATGGCCACGCTCAACGTGAATGTTGCCGCCAACGTTGTCTCCCCCGCCAACGATTTCTCGAATCTCTCGCCGCGCCACATCAGTTTTCGCACCGGCGGCCTGATTACCTGCATCATGGGCATCCTGATGCAGCCGTGGAAGCTGATGGCCAACTATGGCAGCTACATTTTCGGTTGGCTTGTCGGCTACTCCGGATTTCTTGGGCCGATCGCGGGTGTATTGATCTGCGATTATTTCGTGGTCCGCAAGAAAATCCTGGTGGTTGAGGATTTGTACCAGCGCGGCGGTATCTACGAGTATCGGGGCGGCTTCAACTGGCAGGCGATCGTCGCGCTGGCCGCGGGCGCCGGGGTCGCGTTCGTTGGCCTGTTTGCTGCGCCACTTCGTGTCTTGTACAACTACGCCTGGTTTGTCGGATTTGCGGTGAGTTTTGCGGTGTACTTCGTTCTGAAGCCGGCTCAAAGCTTCAGCCGTGCCGCAAGCACGGCGCCTTCCGACAGCGTTGTGCGCTGAAAGATGCTGCGACCGTTCGAGGAGGCCCGATTATGGAATTCGGTATCACCATCAAGCCGGACATCAGTGTCGATCGCATCGTCGACCTGACGCGTCAGGCCGAGTCGGCGGGCTTCACTTACGGCTGGATTTTTGATTCGCATGTGATCTGGATGGAGCCGTTTCCGCTGCTGACGCTCATGGCGGCGAACACCAAGAACATGCGTCTCGGTCCGTGCGTCACCAACCCCGCCGTGCGTGACGTCACCGTCGCTTCCAGCCTGTTCGCCACGCTCAACGTCGTCTCGCATGGACGCATGGTGATGGGCATCGGCCGCGGAGACAGCTCGCGGCGCGTCCTGGGCAAGAAGCCGACGACGCTCGAAAATCTCGAAGACTTTGTCAAATCTTTTCGCGAACTCAACGCCGGCCGCTCGGTCGCACACGAAGGCGCCAGCGCAAAATTTCCCTGGGCAAGCGCCGGGGTGCCTCCAGTTTGGGTTGCGGGCTACGGACCGAAGGCCCTGCGCACCGCGGGTCGCATAGGCGACGGCGTGATTCTGCAGTTTGCCGATCCCGATCTCATCTCCTGGTGTCTCGGCTTCGTGCGCGAAGGCGCGAAAGAGGTCGGCCGCGATTTCAGCAAGATCGCAGTCATGGCGGCCGCCCCGGTTTGGGCTTCCGACGATCTGAAGACTGCGCGCGATCGCGTGCGCTGGTTCCCGGCTCTGGTCTCGAATCACGTCCTCGATCTTATTTCGAAGTACAAACCGGAAGAGCTGCCACCGAGCCTCACCTCGTTCGTCCAAAATCGCGGGAAATACGATTATCTTCACCATTGCGAAGTCGGCAGCGACAACGCCGATTTCGTCTCCGACGAAGTGATCGACCGTTTCTGCCTGGTTGGCCCGATTGAGCAGCACCGCAACAAGCTCGAGGCGCTGCGCAACGTCGGTGTCACCCAATTCAACATCTATCTGATGTGCGGCGACGAAGAGAAAACCTTGGAAGTCTATGGCAGCGAAGTTCTGCCGAGATTCAAGCAAGCCGTGTCATCCTGAGGACACACGATGCGCTTCGACACCGTCATCAAGAACAGCACGATCATCACTGCCACCGACACCACGCGCGCCGACGTCGGCATCGCGGGAGAAAAAATATCCGCCATCGCCGCGCACCTTCCCACGGAGAACGCCACCAGCGTGATCGACGCCGAGAATCATCTCTTGCTCCCCGGCGGCATCGATGTTCACACCCATCTCGACATGCCGTTCGGCGGCACGACCAGTGCCGACGATTTTCAGACCGGCACGACGGCCGCCGCTTTTGGTGGCACCACCACGCTGATTGACTTTGCGATCCAGTACAAAGGTCAGACGCTGCGTCACGCCTTCGACACCTGGATGAAAAAGGCCCACGCCAAAGCCACCATCGACTTCGCTTTCCACTGCATTATCACCGACCTCGGCAGCGCGCAGCTCGAAGAAATGGGCCAGCTCATCAAGGAGGGCGTGACCAGCTTCAAGTTGTTTATGGCCTATCCCGGCGTGTTCATGCTGGACGACGCCACCATTTTCAAAGCCATGCGCCAAGCCGCCAAGCACTCCGGCCTGATCTGCATGCACGCCGAAAACGGCGGCGTGATCGACGTGATCGTGCAGCAAGCCCTCGCCGAAGGAAAGCGCGCCCCGAAATATCACGCGCTCACCCGCCCGACCACTGCCGAAGCGGAAGCGACAGCCCGCGCGATCGCTCTTGCGGAAATGGCCGGCGCGCCTGTCTACATCGTCCATCTCTCATGCAACGACGCTCTGGAAAAAGTCCGCGAAGCACGCGATCGCGGTCTGCCCGCGTACGCGGAAACGTGCCCCCAATATCTCTACCTATCTCTCGAAAATATGGATGCGCCCGGTTTTGAGGGCGCGAAGTACGTCTTCACTCCGCCGCTGCGTGAAAAGTGGCACCAGGAAAAGCTTTGGCAAGGCCTTGCCCGCGATCACCTGCAAGTCGTTTCCACCGATCACTGCCCGTTTTGTTTCAAAGAGCAAAAGGAACTGGGCAAGGACGACTTCACCAAAATCCCCAACGGCGGTCCGGGCATCGAGCATCGCCTCAGCCTGATCTACACCGGCGGCGTGCATGGCAAACGATTTTCGGCCAATCGTTTTGTCGAAGTCGTCTCCACAACTCCCGCGAAATTATTCGGGCTTTTTCCACGCAAAGGCACGATCGCGGTGGGTTCCGATGCTGACATCGTCATTTTCAATCCAGCCGAGCAGCAGACGATCAGCGCCACCACGCACCATATGCGCGTCGATTATTCGATGTTCGAGGGCATCCAGATCACCGGCGTGCCCCGGACGGTTCTCTCGCGCGGCAAAGCGGTCATCGACTCCGGCAAATTCGTCGGCCGCCCCGGCGCCGGCCAATTCCTCCGCCGCCAAACCTACGCTGGCGTCTGAAAATCGTCAGGCCGCCTTCTTCCTTCTCGCCCAAAAGAGAACCGGCCGGAACTCTCACTCCGGCCGGTGCCCGGTCGTTTCGTTTGTTTAGTTGAAATGCGGATGTTGGAAATCAAACATCCCGAATAGGTCTCCGATCGCCGGGCTGTTCAACGGAATGTAGGTATTCTTCCCCACGTGGGGCTCCGGCAGGTTGTCGCGGCTCCGGCTGCTGATCGTCGGCAGACTCCAGTTGCGCTCGATGAATTTCAGGATCGAGACGTGGTCGTAGTACACATGGATAACCTTTCCGTTGGCGGAGTAAGGCGAGACCACGATCAGGGGAATGCGTGTTCCGTCGCCGAAGAAATCCAGCGGCTGCACGTAGCCCGAGTCGTAGTAACCGCCGCCTTCATCCACGGTGATGAAGATCGCCGTTTCCTTCCACAGACTGGGATTCGCTCTTACGGCATCCACGATTTTCTTCGTGAATCCCTCGAACAGATCCCATTTCGAGGACGCTGGGTGGCCGTCAACCCAGCCGCTGGGCTTGACATAGGAGACTGCGGGCAGCGTTCCGTTCTGAATGTCCTTGTACAGATCGGTTGTGTCCACCAAGTGCGTGGTTCGGATCACGTCGTTGGTCATGATTTGCGTCTGATACTGAAACGGATTGCAAATGTTGCAGTACTGATCGCTGTTCGCGCCCACCACTCCGAAGTTGGCCTGATACTTGTCGCCGAGGTACGCGTTCCACTGGTCTCCGTAATATTTCCAGGAAACGTTATGCTCCATCAGCACGTCCGCAATGCTGCGCTGCTTCGTCGGCGGAATCGTGAACACCGTGTTCGCGGCATTGGTATCCGTGTAGGCGTTGCTGCCGTCCCCAAAATACCCGGGGTTGTAGTTGTTCAGCAGGTAGTAATGGTCAGGATCGCAGTTCGGCTTTACTTTGCGTGGCAAGCTGTTTAGATAGTCCACGATCGCAGACACGCCAGGTGCCGTCGCGTCCGAGCAGTTGCTGTAAGTTCCGCCGCCCGAGGAAGGCGAACCGAACGAACCCGAGCCGTAGCCGTCTTCGGTGTACCAGTTGTTCGTACCGGACGACGGATCGGGGTTTTCAATTTCGTCGACGGTTCCTTCGTTGGGCGTGCCCTTCGCCACGACTTCGTTGTGCGGGGGAGTCGCAGCGTTGCCTTCCGCGTCGCTGAAGAACAGTGCGTCTCCGAAACCGAGCATGAGGCTGTTTGCTCCGGTACCGCCCGCCACGGGTTGATGATAGTTGTCTGCGAGGGTGTAGTGGTCCGCCAGGAATTTCGAGTATGGCGCGTCGCCTTCCTGGACATTGTAAAAGCCCATGGCCGTCGATCCTTCGCCCGTCGACAGATTGTCGAACGCTGTAGGCTGCGGCTTGCCGTTTGTTCCGGCCCCAACGGTCACCTCCACCCAGGGAAACAGGTCCGCTTTGCAGCCGCTTGGATTTCGGACCGTCGCGTACTCTGCGTTGCAGTCTAGTTGCTGCCACATCTGATAGAAGCGGTGCACCGGACTGGCGGCGTACGCGTCGTACGGAAACGTCTTCGACGTCAATTGGAATGGACCAGGCGGCAGATCGTTCACGTTGGCGATGCGCTGATCCGGAGTTCTTGAGGTTTGGCCGGTGCCGCCGGTGGTCAGGAACTGGATGTAATCGTCGGGCAGTCCGTTCTCCGAGGCTTGCGCGTCGCTGAGCGAGGAAATCGGCGCATCCTTCGGACCGCCGACGAGCGGCGGCGGCAGCGTTGGATAAATGCTCTTCGACTGCGGGCTCTCCTGGAACTTGTCCGTGTCCTCTGCCGAGAACTGGAGGGCGTGCGAGAAATTTGGTCCCGGTGTGCCGTCCGCTTGGATGATCTTCCTGGATAGTAGGTTGTCGACATGCTGGCCCGCTTTCGGGACATACGTGGCGAAGATGTGATCGAACGTGCGATTTTCTCCAACGATGACAATCACGTGCTTGATCGGCGAGGTGGTCTTGTCATCGTTGCTGCTGTCGCTTTGCGCGCGTGCGGGCGCGGCGACAACCAATTGAGCCGCGAGGAGCAGTACAAGGATTTGTTTCAGCGTCGGCAAGCATTTCTGCCGGACGGATCGGCGTGAATGCATTCGGTTACAACCTCCATTTAGGGGACGAGTCGCGCAACCAGAACAGGCCGGAGGTGTCGGTCACGCGCGCATCAGGTTGTAAGCGTTGCGTGTTACACGCGCGCGACAACGCTGTGAACTGAAAGACAAAGAGGGGGAAGATCGCGGCGTCGAAGGAATTTACAACTTTAGTGTTGCGCGAGGAGTGTAGTGATGCATGTAGAGGATTGTTAGAGCTTACGGCGCTTTCTTTTCATAGGTGTCGAAGCTGGAAGCGATACCACGAATCTCGTCGAGCGTTTGATCGCGGCGCAGCACGCCGTCTTCGAGAACAAGTTCGAGTTGATCGGTGCCTTCCGCGGCGCGGCCCGCTTCCTGCTTTACGGTGACGAATTCGCTGCCTCGTTTCAGCAAGACGAATCGGCCGGCGCGGGAGTCCTTGCCAGGATCGGTGATCGGCTGCTTGTAGACGTCGTGCCATTGGCCGTTGACGTCGATGGCCGAGCATTTCAGCGCGAACCGCAGGGTATCGCGATTCAATTGTTGGAGCAGCGCACCGCCCATGCCGAAGCCCCAATTATCCATGGACCAGCCCCTGCGCGTGAGCTGCGAAATCATGTTTTGAATGGTGTGATAGTTCACGCCATCGCCCTGGATGAAGCGAACTTGTGGTGCGATCACTTTCCAGCCCTTGCGATTGACCTCGAAGCCGAATTTTTCAGCGGCGATGTTGAAGATTTGCTCCAGTACGGTCACCGCTTCGCCGCTGTCTGGACGAATGACGAGCGTGCCTTTGCGCCGCATGATTTTGTCGCGCAGTTTGCCGCCCCAAAGATCGCGGACGGCTTTGTAAATGTCGTAGGAATCGCTCACGCAGGCGACGATGCCTTCGGGCACGTTGTTCAGGATGTTTCCGTAGGCGTCAGCTTCGTGTTCGCGACCCCACGCGGTGATGGTGGAGTGCTCCGAGGCAGGAATGCTGACGCCCGCCATTCCCGCGCCGTAATACTGCTGGAGAAGCTCGATGGCGGCGAGATTATCGGTGCCGACGAAGTTGAAAAGATGAGCAGCGCCGCCGATTGCGGCGGATTCGCGGCTGCTGACGCCGCGGAAACCGAAGTCGTGCAGCTTGAAGGGCAACAGGGAAGGATCGCCGGTGCGCACCAGCGCTTCGCCGATGACTTGCTTGATGCCGCGACTGAGCGTGGCGACGGTAACCGGATACCAGATCTGCAGGAGAACGGTTTCCGCCCAGTTTGTGAGCCAATGAAATTCGGGATCGGTGTTTTCGATGGTCACGATGGCGTTTTGCGCCGCAACCACCGAACCTTCTTTCACCGCCTTGATGCGCAATGGCAGGACCCCACCGTGCTTTGCGTACAGACTCTTCCAGCCTTGGTAGTTGAAACATTTCGGGTTACCGCCGAAGTGTTGCTGTGCGAACCTGTGTGCTTCCTCGACATCCGCGAGCGTAAAAACCTTGCCGGCGAAATTGGATTTGACGATGTACTGCAGCCCAGCCATTTCGGAATGGTCGAAAAAGCCGCCTCGCGAACAGACGTAGGAATAGATGTAGCGGGTGTTTGGTGGATATTGCCACCAATGGGTCAGCTTGTAGCTGTCGGTGCTGAGGATGGGATTGAGGCGAAGGGGCTGGATGGAAGTGTCCTCAGTTGGGATCGAGCGGCTTGCGGCTCATAGCGGCTGCTCGAGCATGAAGGCGATATAGAGAAGACGGTTGTCGCGCTGGATTTGCAAAACGACGGGAGTGCCGGGCTTCAGCGCCTGAAGTGTTGCGCGCAGGCGATCGAGAGTTGTCATCGGCTGGCCGTTCAGAGTGCGGATGACGTCGCCAGTCTGGAGAGGAATGTCGGCCGAAGCTTCGTTCGATTTCGCGGCCACGATGATCCCGAACGGATCGCGCAGATCCGATGCCATGGCGGCAACCCTCTGGTCGATCTCGATGCCCAGAATACCTAGCGGCCGCACGAGATTTTTCTCAGGATCGGCGAGCGCACTGATCTGGTCCATGGAGTCGGAGTGCTCCATCACGGGCACATCGAAGGCCAGCTTGTCCTGCCCGCGGAGAACTTCCAGGCGCACTTTCTCGCCGGCGTTAAGGGACATGAAACGGAACGAGACATAGGGAACACTTTCGGCCATGCGGCCATCAACGGTAAGCAGGATGTCACCGACGCGAAGCCCGGCTACCATCGCGGGCGTGTCCGGCAGCACGTCGGAAACGATGACTCCGTAACTGCGCGGCAAATTCATGGCCGCCGCGAGGACCGGAGTGATGGTTTGGATGCCGATGCCGATTTGCGCGCGGTGGACGTGGCCGAACTTGCGCAACTGCTGATAGGCCACATTCACAACGCTGCTGGGGATCGCGAAGCCGATGCCTTCGTTGCCGCCAGACTGCGACAGGATGAAGGTGTTCACTCCCACCACGGCACCGTCGACATTGACCAGCGGTCCGCCGGAGTTGCCGGGATTGATGGGCGCGTCGGTCTGGATGTAGACCATCGGCGAATCGGGATCGGTTTGTCGCGCAACGGAGGAGACGACACCGAGCGTGACGGTGTTGCGCAAACCTTCAGGGCTGCCAAAGGCGAGCACGACTTCGCCTTGATGGAGATTGCGATAGGACGCGAGCGGCAAAGCAGGAAGCTTGGCGGGTGTCTCGATCTTCAGCAGTGCGAGATCGATTTCACGGGTGACGCCGACAACCCGCGCCGGAAAGATGTTGGTCTTAGTGGAGAGGATCGATTGCAGGGAATTGTCGCCGGCGTTGCTGGAAGACAAAACGACCTGCACGACCTGGGCGCCGGAGACGACGTGCGCATTCGTGATGATGTATCCGCTGGGATCGATGACAAAGCCGGAGCCGATGGCGCGCTGGCGTCCGATAACCACGCCGGTGTTGCCACGTTCGCTGGAATCGAGTGTTCCGTAGCCGGTGACCAGGATCTGGACCACGCTGGGCGAAGCCTTCTTGATCAACGCGTCGACCGATTCGTTGAATTTGTGGAGTTCGTCGGTGGAGTGGTCCTGGGCGGATGCGAGCGGGCTGGAAAGGGCGGTGAGGCTCAGTGCGAGCGCGAGCGAAACGGCCCATGACAGCACCTGGCTCGTAGATGGACACGGGCCGTGCCGAAAGTACCCGCTTCGGAGGGCGGCCGCCACATGACCTTGCGCGTGCGACAGCGATGCATGTGGCTTTTTGGTCGGGTTCTTCGGCTCATTGGGTTTTCGTGAGGAGGTCGGGGACATGGTGGCTCGAGGGGGCAAGTGTAACTGATGTACGCGTTGCGCTGCAGCGGAACGGGAAAAGGGTACCCCCAGGGTACCGCCCGGGCCGATTTCTTGTAACGGTTGATTCTGCTGAGGATAAAGTCCTTTGGAAGCAGTGCTTGCGTAAGTGCTGATTCTGAATGGTTTAGCCATTCGGTTGGACTCACTGAAGATCGCGGAATCAGGTTGCCGTCAAACTCGAACGCGAAATCTCCAGGACGGGCGAAGGCAGCGTCAGGGGGTGGAGAATTCCGGTGCCCGATACTCGATCGCACATCTGTTTACCTTCTGTGAATCGCCGATGTTTACTGGTTGAATATTCAAATGTTGGCGTTGTTGTGCGATACGCGAGGAAACGACGGTGGTGTGTCCATGGAGTCGAGGCCCAAACGCCTGAACCCAGCCCCTCGAGACTCTGGGCCACTGTTGCGGCACCAAGACCGGCAAGGCGGCTGGCACGCTAGGGGTGGCTGTGGCCATTCTGGGCGGAGAGGTTGTTGGGCCGGGACAAACGCAGAAGGCGGCGGAGGTGGCGGATGAAGTTGTAGATCGAGACGGCGGTGAAGCCGGCGGCAAGGTACACCGTGAGTTGATTCAGGATCTGGACGGTACGTCGGAAGCTGTCGGCTTGCGGCGCATCGGCAGCAACATCGACCCAGTGCCCCGCTCTAAGAATGAAGAAGAGAATCACGATCCAAGCGACTGCGGTGATCGCGCGGTACAGCACCATCAGTCGCAGCCATTCCGGGCGCCAGATATTCAGCAAGCCCTGGGCAATTCCCAGGAATGCCAGCGCTACGACAGGCCAATAGAACTGATGCCAGATTGGAGCAGCATGCAGGAAATTGGCTGCCGGTCCAAAGATCAGGAA
>Ga0307471_100002566_pt1 | contig 10479 bp, 7 predicted proteins | sample atmos_gasesAM3C__2_FD_204566 | JGI IMG/M metagenome (GOLD analysis project Ga0307471, IMG submission 204566) | Hardwood forest soil microbial communities from Morgan-Monroe State Forest, Indiana, United States - atmos_gasesAM3C_515 | ecosystem: Environmental > Terrestrial > Soil > Temperate... | reverse complement strand
TGAAGTTCGGCTGAAAAAGTGACTGGGCTGGCTGAGCCTGACGTCGGTGGGAATTGGGGCGGTGATCGGCTCGGGAATTTTTACGATTATCGGCACGGCCATTGCGGGACAAAAGCTCCAGGTCAAATCGATCTTAAATGCGCCGCTCCTGGAATACCTGATCTATCACTCAGCTTCGTTTGGCCGGCCGGGAGCAGGGCCGGCGATCGCACTGTCTTTTGTGTTGGTGGCGATTGTGTGCGGTTTCGCGTCCGTGTGTTATGCCGAGTTGGCGGCAATGATTCCGATAGCGGGGAGCGCGTATACATACACGTACGCAACCATGGGGGAACTGGTCGCGTGGATCATCGGCTGGGACTTGATCCTGGAATACGCCGTCAGCAACATGGCTGTGAGCGTGGGATTCTCGCAACATATTGTCAATCTGCTCGACTGGTTCGGCATTCATCCCAGCTTGCGATGGATTTCTCCCGCGTATCTTCCCACCGGCCTCTCGGACTTACAAGGCAACCCGCTTTACTCGCCGGGCTGGCATTTAGGATTCAACTGGCCCGCGTTCATCATTGTCATGCTTTTAACAATGATTCTCGTTCGCGGGATTCGCGAATCCGCGGAAACGAATAATGTGATGGTGCTGCTAAAAATAGTGGCCATATTGGTGTTCATCGGCTTCGCGACGCGATTCGTTCATCCGGATAACTGGCATCCTTTCGCGCCCAACGGATGGCCCGGCATCCTGACGGGTGGGTCAATCGTATTTTTCACTTACATCGGCTTCGACTCGGTATCCACGGCAGCAGAAGAATGTAAGAACCCACGACGCGACGTTCCTATCGGTATCATCGCCACATTAGCGATTTGTACGACGCTCTATGTTGGGGTGGTCGTGGTTTTGACCGGGCTGGTGCCATGGCAGACGCTGATGGACGACGCCGCTCCGGTGGTCAACACCATGAAGAAACTTCACTTTGGCGGAGTTCGCCTGGTCGTCCTGATAGGCGCCCTGATGGGAATGATTTCTTCGCTGCTTGTGTTTCAAATCGGGCAGGCGCGCGTGTGGTACGCGATGTCGCGTGACGGGCTGCTGCCGAGGATTTTCAGCCGCGTGCACCCGCGCTTTTGTACCCCGGACTTTTCAACTTGGATAGCCGGATTTGTGGTGGGAATTCCAGCAGGGCTGCTGGATATCGGTACGTTTGCCGATCTTTCGAATATCGGTACACTGTTCGCGTTTGCGCTTGTGGCGGGCGGCGTGCTGATTTTGCGCTACCGCGAGCCGGATCGCCCGCGTGCGTTTCGCGCGCCGGGCGGACCGCTGGCGCCGATCGTCACCATCATCACGTGCCTGCTGTTGATGGCCGGGCTGCCGATCATGAACTGGATACGATTCTTCGTGTGGCTGGCCATCGGACTCGTGATTTACTACAACTTTGGCCGCAAACGCAGCACGTTGCGCGCTGCCGGCGCGGCTCAGCCCTGAACGATCATGCGCGCCGCCTTATTTCATACCTCCAGAGTTTCCCGCCCTGCGTGCCTGGCGATAACCGCCAGCTTAATTTTCCTGCCGCCTCCGGTGCATGCGTGGGGCGGAAACGGGCAAAGAGTGGTTGTCAATCAGGCCATCGACACGCTGCCATCCGATATACGGATTTTCTTCGAGAATAATCGCGCTTTCTTGGTGCAGCACGTAACCGATCCTCTCGAGGCAGAAGGAAAGACACCGGCGCTGCACCACAATACATTTATTCGCCTGGATCGATACGGGCGGTTTCCCTACGACACGCTGCCGAGAAGCTACAAGGCCGCGGTCACAAAACTTGGCAAAACGAAGTTGGACGCCACTGGACTGCTGCCGTGGGAAATTGGCGTGTACAGCCAGAAACTGACGGAGGCCCTGCGGTTGGGCCGGTGGGAGGAGGCCAAACTCGACGCCGCAGTTCTGGCCTTCTATGTGGCCCAATCGCATGACCCATTCAACACTACCGAAAACTATGATGGGCATTTGACCGTTCAAACGGGCATTAACGAGCGCTTTGGCACGACGCTGATTGAACGCTTTTCGTCGTTTTTCCCGATGCGCCCGAATGATGCCGCGTTCATTGCCGATCCGACCGATCATGCGTTCGATGCTTGCTTGAGCGCGCATAGCTGGCTGGAGATTATTCTGTTGGCAGATCGCAACGCGCGCCTGGAGACCAAGGGCTACAATGACGAATATTTCGACCGCTTCTACAACCAGGTTGCGCCGACCCTCATTCGCCAGCTCTCGGATGCCGCAACCGATATTGGGTCGTACTGGCTGACGGCGTGGACGAATGCCGGCAAGCCGCCGCTTCCGCACTGATTGACTCCGCTTCCATGCTTCCAAAGAGCGTCGCCGCACATCCGAAAGCCGAGTTGCACCTTCACCTGGAAGGCTCGATTCAACCTCAGACCGTTTGCGAACTCACGCGGCGTTATAGGCTGGAAATCAAGGAACAGGAGGTGCGCCAGCGATACGGATATAAGGATTTTCAGGGGTTCCTGGAAGCGTTCAAGTGGGTTACTTCGTTCTTGCGTGAGCCGCAGGACTACGCGCTAATCGCGCACGATCTAGCGGAGCATCTTTTGACCCAGGGAGTCGTCTACGCAGAGATTACCCTTTCCATTGGCGTGATGCAGTTGCGTAAGCAGCGAGCCGAAGCGAATTTTGAAGCCATCCTGCGAGCCACCGAGCCCTTCGTGGGCCGCGGCTTGCAACTTAACTGGGTTTTCGACGCTGTGCGCCAGTTTGGAATGGAGGCAGCTCATCACGTGCTAGAGGCTGCGAAACGCTGCGCCTCCGATGCCATTGTGGCCCTCGGTATTGGCGGCGATGAGCTTAGCGTCCCAACGAGAGAATTTCAGGGCGTCTACGAACGCGCCGGCGAACTCGGCTTACATCGGTTAATCCACGCGGGAGAAGTCGGGGGGGCCGACAAGATTCGCGAGGCGGTCGAACTGCTAGGCGCGGAACGCATCGGGCATGGAATCGCTGCCATCCATGACCCTGGGCTTTTGGACTTGCTCGCCGAGCGTCGCATTCCCCTGGAGATTTGCCCGCAGAGCAATTTGCGCACCGGGGCCCTGGCGCTGCAACTTCGCCAACCAAGCGCGCGGATCGAGGACCACCCTTTGCCGAAATTGTTTCGCCACGGCATTCCCGTGGTGCTCTCGACTGACGACCCGGCGATGTTTCACACCACGTTGAGGGATGAGTATGAGAACGCGCAGCAGATGGGATTGAGCGAAGGCGAATTGCAGCAGCTTGCGAAGATGAGCTTCGATTACGCTTTTGGGTGGGAAAAAGCACAAAACGCCGTTTAAGCTATTAGTGCCGAATCGCAAGCAGAGCGCGCGCCAGCTTTCGTTTCTGTGCCCGGCTCTTCATCACTGTAGGCAGGACTTCCACTCTCAATCCCAGTTTCTCGATCGCCGGGCGTTGATTCTTGTCCAGCGGATCGATGACGAAAACGCCGACGAAATCCGCATAGAGTTTGGCCACTCCGTGCGCCGAGGCTTGGTGCCCGAGTTGCTCGAGCATTTTATCCGAAGGACCCTTTAGCGATTTGCCGCCCACGATGGGGCATACAGCGATTATGTGTTCGCGGCGGCGCTGCAGTTCATCGCGAATACCAGGCACGGCAAGAATGGGCCCAATGCTGATCAACGGATTGCTCGGGCAAATGATGATGCGCTCCGCGGCGCGAATGGCCTCAAGTACGCCCGGAGCCGGCCTTGCCCGTTCAACGGCGTCGAATCGGATACCGCGAACGACGGGCTCGGCGCGGCACTTCACCAAATATTCCTGGAAATGTAACGGGCCTTCGTCCGACTCGATGATCGTCGGCACCGGCTCGTTGCACATGGGCAAAATGCGAGCCTTGACGCCAAGCGCACGGCGAATCGACTCGGCCGCTTCACTCAACGACTTACCTTCACTGAGAAGAGCCGTGCGATGAATGTGCGTGGCCAGATCCCGGTCGCCAAGGTTGAACCAATTGGCGCGCCCGAACACCGCCAGCCGCTTCAATGCGTGAAATGTCTCGCCTCGGTAGCCCCAGCCTTTGGCGGGATCGATGATTCCGGCGAGGGTGTAGGTGACGATGTCCAGGTCCGGTGAGATCTTCAGTCCATGCAGGGTGATGTCGTCACCGGTGTTGACGATGGCGGTCAAGCCGCGTGGATCCATCACATCGTATAGGCCGAGAAGGAGTTTGGAAGCGCCGACGCCGCCTGCGAGAGCGGCTACACGTTTAGTGATTTGCGAAGGCACGGGTGTCTTGTGGCGTCATCGCGATGCGGCTTGAACCTTAATTTTTCTCACCGGCTGGGCCGCGTATGAATTCGCGTTACCGGCAGAAGATTGCCGGGTAAGTAGTTCCTGTGCGCGGGTTCGCACTCTGGGTGCAAGAAATTCCTCTCGTGCCAGGAATTCTGGATAGATTGCGAGGCGTTCGCGTAGGACGAAACTACGCGCTTCGGTTTCGCGGCGCAGATTCTCGATGTGGGGCCAGGCGGCTTCGGGATTGATAAAGTCCTTGGTCACCGGCGAAATGCCGCCCCAATCGTTAATGCCGGCCTCCAGCAAGCGAGGAAATTCGTCGTAACTGAGATTCGGCGGAGCTTGCACATTCATCTCCGGCCCCAGGATCAGCCGAGCCATCGCGATGGTGCGCAACATGTCGTCCACCGAAGGCTCCGGATGGTGAGCCATGGGAATTTCCGGCTTGGCGCGGAAATTTTGGATGATGACTTCCTGGATGTGACCGAATTTCTGATGCATCGCGCGAATGGCGAATAGGGAATCCAGGCGTTCGTCGAACGTTTCGCCGATGCCGATGAGGATGCCCGTGGTAAATGGGATGCGCAATTTCCCCGCTTCTTCGATGGTGCGCAGACGCAGCGACGGCACTTTGTCAGGCGCCTTGGTGTGCGCCAAGCCCTCGCGCATCAGGCGGACGCTGACGGTTTCCAACATCAAGCCGACGCTAGCGTTGGATTCACGCAATCGAGCAAGAGCCGGGGCATCCATGACGCCAGGATTGGCGTGAGGAAGCATGCCCGTTTTGTCGAGGACCATCTCGCACATTGCGGCGAGATAGTCGAGGGTGCGCCTGTATCCCTGTCGCCGGAGAAACTCGCGCGCCTCGGGAAAAATGCGCTCCGGTTGATCGCCAAGGCTAAAGAGCGCTTCCTTGCAGCCGGCGGCGCGGCCACGCTCGGCGAGCGCGAGCACTTCTTCGGGGGTCATGAAATGGGCGCCGGGCTGACCAGGGTCCTTGCGGAAAGTGCAATAGCTGCAATAGTCGCGGCAGAGTGTGGTGAGCGGGATGAAAACTTTCCTGGAGAAGGAGACGACAGTTCCCTTCCCCCGGGCACGCAGCGCGGTGGCTGTGGCAAGCAACTCAGGCAGTGGAGCGCTTGCAGCTAGCTGCTGCGCGACGGAGGGCTTAATAGAGCCGCTTTCGAGGGCAGCTTTCAGGAGATCAGCGATCTGTAAGTCGCTAGGCGGCATAAAATGCCCGTATCGTTGGAAGCGAGCACGCGAGGTAGGACGCGACCGCGCTCTCACGTTCCCAAACCATAGTATCGGCGAGGGTGAAGCTCGGCAAGCCTAGCGGAACAGATCCTCATTGGGAGGCCGAATGATGCGGCGGGCGGAATCCGCCGCGCGCTTGTATTTGTACCCACGGATAATGACAGCGGGAATGCCCGCCGCTTTTCCCATGAGGAGCCCAGCAGCGGCGGCCAACTCGTCGGCGACTGCGATGATTGTGGCCTGCAGGCGTTTGCGGTTGCGGTCGCGCTTGCCGCGAAGGTCCAGGAGCACGGGAAGGCCTTCGGCGCCGATGGCAACATTCACCAGCCCTAAACGCCAGGGACGGCCAAAGGTATCTGTAATCAAGACGGCGAAGCGCTTTGCAGTGAGCTTGCGGAGCGCAGCAGCTAGACGCGCAGCGGACAAGTCCGGATCCAGCGGCAATAGCGTGACAAAATCATCGCCCGCAACATTGGAGTGATCGACGCCGGAGTTGGCGCAGACGAAGCCGTGGTGTGTTTCGGTGATTATCACCGGATCCTCTCGGACGATTCGACGTGACTCACGCAGCACGACCTCTACCAGGCGGGGATCTCGATTGCGTTTCGCAGCGAGCTGGCGGGCAACGGCGGATGGCGAGACGGAAGACAGGTCGACGATGCGACCTTCCGCCTTGGACACAATCTTTTGGGCGATCGCGAGAATGTCTCCATTCGCGAAATTGATTCCGGATTTATCCGCGGCGGCTACCAGCAAAGACGCGAGGTCTTGGCCTTGACGAATCTCGCCGAGTCCGGCGATGGGCAGTAACTGGAGCGAAGTCCAACTCGACTGTCGGCGTTGCGAGCGCTTTGCCACGGGAGCGAGGAAAGTGTAAGCGATTGGACCGGTTTTTTCACCGGCCGGAGCTGTCGGAAATGAATTACGGAGGACGAAAAAACAGGAAGGGCGAAGCGCCGCTGCTCCGCCTCTTCCTGGAATGAAGTCTTAAGAAAGACTATGACTTCGGGGGCTTATCTTTCTCCTTGGGCTTATCCTGCTTCGGCCGCTCTTGCTGACGCGGGGGCGGCTGCGGACGCTCTTGCTGGCGCGGGGGAGGCTCGGCGCGTTGCTGCTGGTGTTCCTGTTGCTGCCGCTGCTGTACGCGTTGCTGCTCCTGCTCGTGTTTTCGTTCCAGATCCTGGAGCTGCTGCTCGTGCTGCTGTTGCATTTGTTGGCGGCGTTGTTCGTCCGCGCGCTGTTGGTCCGCCCGCTGGCGTTCCTGCGCCTGTTGTTGCTCCACTCGCTGCCGCTCCTGATCTTGTTGGTGCCGCATGTTATCCAATTCTTGCTGATGCTGCCTCTCCAGCTGCGGATTGCCTTGCGGCGGCGGATTCCCCGGCCGTGCTGACTCCGGCCGATCATTTCGCTGATTCGCAGGCTGATTTGGCTGCTGGTTTACCGGAGGCCGATTTGGTTGCGCATTCGGCGCAGTGTTCGGCCGCTCAGGCAGGTTCGCCGGCTGCGCAGAAGACGGACGATCGTTCCGCTCGTTGCCCGGCCGAGCATTGTTGTTCGGGGGCGCAGTTGCAGGCCGATTCGTATTCTGCGGTGCATTGTTCTGCTGAATATTGGCCGGTTGCTGCACCGGTCGATTTACGTTCTGCGGCACCGGCTGACGGTTCCCAGCATCCTGCGGAATCTGGGCAGGACGCGCTGGCGGAGCTACCCTCACGCGCGTAGCTGCGCGTTCCTGTTGCGGCTGGGCTTGACGAATCTGCGAGGGTGCGACGGGCTGTCCGCCGTTTTGCCGCACCAGCGCTTGTTGTCTCTCCACAGACGCTGGGGGCGGGGGCGGAGCGGTTTTGGCCACAACTTGTCGGGTGATTACCTGTTGCGGAGGACGCGCCTGCGTCGGACGTCCAGCACCCACAAACGCTTGCCGTTCCGGAGCTACTGCCGGCGTTCGGGCCACTACCGGCGCGTTGGCGAGCGTTCGTTCGTCCACGCGAATTACATTTCGCGAGACCGACTGTGACGTGGTCATTACTTGCGTCGACGTTGCAGTCACGGCCCCAGCGACGCGCTGGTTGACATACGTCACGTTGTTTACCGTCACATTTTTGTTCACCACCACATTGTTGTAGTAGTTGTTGACCACCGTCGTGTTCACCGTCGTGTTGGTGATGTTCACGTTATTCACGTACGTCCGGCTGACGCGGTAGGACGGCACATACACCTCGCGCGGTCCCAGCGGGAACCAGCCCACATTTCCGCCTCGACCAACACCGATACCCACGGAAAAGCCTGATCCGCCAACCCACGCTACCAGGGCCGGCGCATACACCGGCCGCACATACGCTACGCCAACCACCGCGGCTGGACGGCAAGGCACCCATCCCCAAGCGCTCCCGACATTCACCCATCGCCCGTAATGGAATGGCGCATACCCCCAAGGCTCATCGTCGACCCAGGTATAGCCCCAGGGTGAAATCCAAACCCAATGCCCATATCGGTAAGGCGCCCAGCCTACAACCGTGACGTGCGGGAACCAGATCGTTCCGTACTCCGGCACATCGCGCCAGCCACCATATTCATCCAGGTCCTCGTATCCGACAGCTTCGTCGGATACGTACCGCCGTGACGTGGAATGGTCCTCACGCCTATCCCGTTCGTAAGACCAGCGCTCCAGATCATCGTCGCTCCCGACGCCCTCGATATCCGCGTTGAGTTGGTCCGTGCCTGTAAAAATGCCCGTTTCGTCAGCGTGCACCATGTAGGACTCGCCGCCACCGGTGACCTGCCCTTCGCCATCGCGAACGACAATCGCCGTAGTGTCGCCTGCTTCATTGACGTTGATCCTGTAAATGCCCGGACGCGAAACGTTGAACGCTAGATTCGGCGTGTCGATTTCAAAAACTTCGTCGCGGTCCAGCCGCTGCACGCGAATCCGCAGCGTCCCTTCCGTTAGTTGCAGCTGGACGGTGCGATCATCCAGATTCAAGAATGCAAAGCCGGTGTTCGCCCCCAAGCGAATCGACGCCGAGCCGAGATGCATCTCGGCTCGGGAATCGTGGTCGGCCCAAAGTTTGTCGCCCGTGGTCATGGGACGATTAACCACCGCGGTCACCCAATCGTCCGTGCCCGCCGGTTCAAACGAAACCGAACCCTCGGCATAGCTCAACCGGGCCACTCGCGAAGGGGGATCGTCGTCATCCGCAACGGCGCGCTGCGGGACCAGCAGCGTCACCGAAAACAAAAGCGCTACAAGGCCAAGCAGTCTGCGTGTGTGTTTTCTCATGATCGGATTCTCTCCTGAACCCGTGACGGCGATGGGGCCTGCCGTCGCGTTTGATAAACCCTCGGGGGGGCTTGGGCCGACTGCCGCGCAGTGAATGATAAGAGTATGGACCCCTCGGGTCATCCGGCAGTATCAGGGTTTCGCCTGATGTCCAATCGGGAAATTCCCGACCATTCGTGCTTGCCGGTCACATCTCATCAAACACCTAGGCTCGGCAAGAGTTGTAATCGCACATATGCAATGGGTAGCACAAGTGGAGTAGCAAAAAAAAGATCCCGCCCCAGCATCAGGAGCGGGATCAATCGGAGTCTGATGTTCAGCAGGAGTTAGTGTCCACGACCGCCATGGGAGCTGCCGCCGCCGTGACTGCTGCCACCACCGCTGTGGGAACTGCCACCGCCACCACCGCCGTGAGAGCTGCCACCGCCGCTCGAGTGCGAGCTTCCTCCTCCACCGCCATAGCTGTGACCACCGCCACCGCCATAGCTCCGGCTAGGCGCTGAGTACGAGCGCGAGGGCGCAGAGTAGCTGCGGCTCGGAGCAGAGTACGAGCGCGACGGAGCTTCGTAACTCCGGCTGGGCGCAGAGTAGGACCGGGATGGCGCCGAGTAAGAGCGCGAAGGTGCCGACTCGCTGCGGCCTGGTGCCGAGTATGAGCGTGACGGAGGCTGATAGCTGCGGCTGCCGCCCGAGTAGGCGCCTGAGTTTGATGGCCGGTCGCTGCTTCGTGGCGCCTGGTAAGAGCGGTTGCCGCCGTTCGGCTGCGAGCTACCTATCCTGCCTTGCCCGGCGTTCGGAGGACGGTCCGCGTGCCCGTTTGGAGTTGCGCTGCCGCTGCCGAAACCCTGCGGAGCTCGCCCGCGGTCCGTGGCGTTTCCTTGTGCCGACCAGTTACGCGTTCCAGTCGTATTGCTCGGCCGATCACTGCCCGGTCGATTGGGTGAAACACCGCTGTTAGCACCGAATGAGCCGCGAGCGGTCGCCCCAGCACTGGCGGAAGGCGGGCGGTTGTTGGCCAATTCACGCTGTCGTGCGGACATTCCAGCATTGTTGACCGCCGCACGATTGTTTCCGGCTGCGCCATTGTTGACCTCGCGCCCCGGCCGGTTGTTCGTGGAGGGCGCATTGTCTGCCGTCCGTGCCCCGAAGCCAGCATTGCCTCCGCGGTTCATGCCGCCACTGGCACCCATCCGTGCCGCAGACAAGGAGCGCGTGTCCAGGGTGTGAACCGGCATGTGCGAAGCCGCCGCAGCCGGCGCAGTGCGAGCCATGACAGAGCGGTTCATGACCGATGCCGGAGGCGTCGAAATGTGGCCGCGCGCTGCCGCTGCTCCATTGAAGCTGGCGCGTGTGGGCTGGAAGCCAGCGCGATTGGTCACCTGCGCTCCACGCAAACTTGCTTCGTTTACGCGGATCGCGCCACGATTGATGGCTTGCCCATTCACAAATGTGTTTCGCGAAGCGGCAGTGACCGCGCGTGGGTTATGGGCGTAGGCGTAATTGAAGTTAGTGTTGTGAATGTTTATGTTGTTGATGTTGTTGATCCGCGTATTCGTGATGTTCACGTTGCGGAAGTAATTTGCGCTCGTGTGATACCAGGGGTGGAACGGCTCACGAAAGCCCAGCGGGAACCAACCGA
>Ga0307471_100002563_pt1 | contig 10485 bp, 7 predicted proteins | sample atmos_gasesAM3C__2_FD_204566 | JGI IMG/M metagenome (GOLD analysis project Ga0307471, IMG submission 204566) | Hardwood forest soil microbial communities from Morgan-Monroe State Forest, Indiana, United States - atmos_gasesAM3C_515 | ecosystem: Environmental > Terrestrial > Soil > Temperate... | reverse complement strand
CGCGGAAGAAGTGGAGAATCCACAGCGGAGCTATCCGATCGCGCTCGCGATTGTCGTGCCGCTCTCCATCGCCACGTATTTTCTGCCGACGATGTTTTCGCTGGCGGCGCTGGGAGACTGGCAGAAGTGGCGCACGGGATATTTTTCAGACGCGGCGCAATTGATCGGAGGACCGTGGCTGGGCTTTGCGATGACCATCGCGGCGTTGGTGACGAACCTGGCGCTGCTGAACGCGACCGTGCTGACCAGCACGCGCATGCCTTCCACGATGGCGGAGGACGGCTATCTCCCCGCAGCGTTTTCGGCGCGCCACCCGCGTTATGGCACGCCGTGGATCGCCATCATCGTGTCTTCGATTATTTACGGAATGCTGGCGCAAAAAACGATGGTGCAGCTTTTGACCATCTACGTCTGGCTGCGCATTGGGGTGACGATTTTGGCCGTGCTGGCTTCGTGGCGGCTGAGGAAAACGCAGCCGGATTTGAAGCGGCCTTTCCGGATTCCGTGGGGACGTGCCGGACTGCTCTACGTGATCATTGCGCCGCTAGTGATGAGCGTGGTCGCCTTGGTCGGGAGCGATCCGTTCGCGCGGAAGTGGGGGCCTGTGCCGGTGCTGCTTGGGCCGGTGATGTATTTTCTCTTTCGCGTGATGCGGAAGGAAAGCGCAAGCGAAAAGACTTAACACAGAGGTCACAAAGAACGCAGAGGGCACGGAGAAGAAAGAAGCAGAAGAACAATACGCTCAGGTGAAGAAATCGAGGATTCGATACCACGCGCCAGCAAGAGGAAGCGCCCAGGTGTGGCCGCTGCGCAGGCCGAAAGGCGCGGCGGGAAATTTAATGCCGTCGAAGGGAATGTCGTTCGGGTCGCCGCAAATCAGGCCGGCGAGCTTTGCTCCAAACCAGGTAGCGGCAGCGACGCCGTGGCCGGCAAATCCAGCGGCGAAATACATGTCATCGATTTTTCCCGCGTGCGGCATCACATCTAGAGTGAAATCGAGCGTGCCGCCCCAGACGAATTCAACTTTGGTGTCGCGGAGCTGAGGATAGACGCTGATCATGCCGCGGCGCAGAATTTCCGCGCTTTGGCGCACGGTATTCTCTGTGGCAGGAAAGAAGGCAGCGCGGCCGCCGAAAAGCATGCGATTGTCTGGCGTGAGACGGTAGTAGTAGAGAAAGTGTTTCGAGTCGTAGATCATGCGGTTGCGCGGGCTGAGTTCCTGCGCTCGACCGGCGGGAAGAACTTCCGTGGCGATGATGTACGAGCCGATGGGAATAATTTTCCTTTGCAATGCGGGAGTGGCATCGGTCGTGTAGGCGCCGCTGGCAAGGATTACTTCGCGCGCGGTGATCGTGCCTTTTGAAGTTTGCAGGCGGAATTTGCGTCCGGCGTTGTTTTTTTCTCGCTCGACGGATGTGACGCGCGTGTGATCGTGAAGGCACGCTCCAGCGCGCTGCGCGGCGTGAGCAAGTCCGGCAACGTACCTTGCGGGATTTAGCCCCGCGCTTTTTTCATCCACCATGCCGCCAAAATAAATTTCGGAGCCGATTTCACGGCGTAGTTCGCTTTTCGGGATAATGCGCAATTCGTGATTGAATTCGCGCTTGGCGAGCGCGGCGGATTCTTCGTAGCCATTGAAATGGGCCTGTTTGCAAGCGACTTCCAGATGGCCGCAGCGCGAAAAACTGCAATCGATCTGTTCATCGCGGACGATCTGCTCAACGCAATCGATCTGTTCGAGCGAAGCGGCGTACATTTTGCGGACCGTTTCGTGGCCGTAGCGCTTGATCAGCGCCGGGGCGGGAAGTTTCATGCCGGTGAGAACCATGCCACCGTTGCGGGAGCTGGCGCCCCAGCCGAACGTTTCCGCTTCAAGCACGGCGACCTTAACGCCGCGCTTCGCGAGGGTGCGGGCGGCGGAGAGCCCGCAGTATCCCGCGCCCACAATGGCGACGTCGACAGAATCCGAGATTTCAGAAGAAGCAGCGACAGAAGGCGAATCGACAGTCGTCGACCAGAAGTTTTTCTCTTGTATGGGCATCGGCTGATCTGGCGTGAGGAGATTCTAGCATTGATGCAGGATGGAGAAACAATCGGCGGGATCACATAGAAAAAAAACGGCAGGGGATGTTGGTGGCCCTGCCGTCTCGTTACGCGCTTTTTGTTTAAGGAACTTAGCGATTCTATTCCTCGTCGCCGTCAAGGCCGTCAACAGGTGTGATGGTGCCGAAAAGGCCATCCTGTTCACCGTTGATGCCGGCGGTGAAGAACAATGTGTTGGCTGGTCCAGCCCCGTTTTTAGGGGGAGCGGGGTCGCCATCGTTGCCGAAGGTGAGAGACCAGAGTCCATCAATGGTGAGGATGGAATCATCGGGAGCTTTCACGAAGCCCATGAACTTGTAGGTGAAGCCGTTGAAGGCGGCGATCCAGCCGCTGCCGAAATTGCCGACGAGAATGGCGTTACTGAACTCACCGAAATCGCGAGTGGTCCAGACGACTCCCCAAGGCGAGTTGAACCAGTCGCCGTGCTGGAGGTGCCCGATATGCCGACCGGACGTTGAATAGATTTCCACAAAGCCGTTGCCGGGGCCGGCCACGTCATCGTGCTTTTGGGCGTTCTGCTTAGCGTAAGTAACGAACAGAACGCCGCCGATGTTTTGGATGTTAAATGGGGCGAAGCCTCGGGGGATTCTTTCCCTACCGTGGTCGTCACGGTCGTGATCGCCATCGCCATCGGGATCGAAGGCGTCGCGGCCGAGATGCACCGGCATGAAGTTGGTATCGTAGACTTCCACTTTGGCGGAACGGAAATTCGTTACGTAGAGATATTTCTTACCGTCAATTTCGCCGGGGGTGGCACCTTTGTAGACCGCGCCGTTGGCGGAGCCGTGGTCGGAGTTGTCAACCATAAGGACGGCGTTCTGCCCCCCGTTCCAGCCGGAGATGGTTCCATCTTCAGTCGCGAAGATGAAGTGGGCGGATGTTCCGGGAGTACCGGGAACGGTCAGGAAATCGGTGGGGCTGCCATTGAAGACGACGCCGGTGGGCGTCGACTGGGTTCCCGCGGGCGAACCCTTCGGAGGGGGAACGGTAACAGTGCCGGTGCCGTTGATATGAACGATTGCTCCAGCTCCCGTGTAAAGCGTGGAGACGCCGGCATTATTGTCGCCGACCCACCAGGGGCTTCCGCCAGGGGAGCGAGTCAGTCCCCAAGGGTTCTTCAGATTGGGGTCAACGACCGGGGCCATGCCCGCGATGTCGGAGACGAGGTTCGTTTGTTTGTAGTGTTGCGCTGGGGTTACAGCGGGGAGTAAGAAAAGCGAAAGAGCAAAGACGAAAAGAGACTTCCAGGGCGTATTTTTGGGGAACATTTGAGGATCCTTCCAAAGCGAGATTTTCGACGCGAAACACGTCCCATGTGCTCGCAGACGAACTTCTGCCGGCTGGACTCAGGACGGATACTGCAAGCCTGATACCACGCTGGACTGTGTAAAGTGAATCAACTCGCCATTGAGAACAGGGAACTTGCACGTTCAATCGCCAAATGGGGAGAGTCCTACTCCAAAAAACAGAATTTGCAAGCAGCCTTGAATACCAAGTTCGGAAGGGATTCATCCCTTGACTCGAAGAGAAACCGAAAGGGGACTTGGCGATGAGCGGACGGTTTATGCGGTGCGGAGAACGATGAGGCTGATCTCGGGCGGGACGCCGAGGCGCACGGGAGCGCCGACCGTTCCCAAGCCGCGGTTCACGTAGATGTGGGCCATGGGAGCCGAAGGTTGCGAAAGAAGTGATGCGGTGAACGTCCGAGAAGTGGAAGAGCCGGACGTGGCGCGCTCATTCGGAGCGGGAGCAAAGAGCGGGCGCGCGTAGAGACCTGCAATGTAATCGGTGATGAAGCGCGCAGGACTGAGGCGATGATCGAGAATTTCGACCTGGATTTGCCCGCCATGAGTGTGACCGGCGAGGGAAAGTTCGATGCCCAGTTCAGCAGCACGGTTGAAAGAATTGGGATTGTGCGAAAGGAGAATGTTGGGCATGTCTCGGCGAACGAGCGGCTCAACATGCGCTAGAGTGGGCTGGCGCTGACCTTTGGAAGTGCGTTCGCGCTGGTAATCCACGCCGATAAGATTGAACTGCGCGCCCTTGAAAGTTATCTGCGCATTTTCGTGGCGCAACATCTTCATGCCCGCTTGAGCGAAAAGATAGCCGGCTTCGTCTTCCGCCCGCGCATAAATTTCATGGTTGCCGTTGCAACCCCAGACGCCCAGTGGAGCGTGGAGATGGCGAACTTCGTCCACGCAATCGGCGATGGGATCGCCCAGACCGGTAATGAGATCGCCAGTGACGACGGCGAGATCAGCGCCGAGATCGTTGGCCATGTCCACGGCGCGGCGTACGTCCGTGCGGGACATGTAGCCGTAGCCCGTGAGGTGAATGTCGCTGATCTGGACAATCTGCATGCCGTCGAGAGCGGACGGCAAATTGGGAATGGGAATCTCGACGCGGCGGACCTGGTAGTTCAGGCGCTCAGCAGCATAACCGTACATGGCAGTGATAAAAGGAGCGGCGCCGGCCGCGGCAGTGGCGGCGCGGAAAAAGTAACGGCGGCCGGGATCGGGAACCACTTCCGGCGATTCATATGCGGCGGTGGATGGGCCGGTACTTTGGGGAGCGGGGACGGCATGCTTTGCCGTCGCCGTGTGTAGCCAGCGCCAAAGGCGTTCGAGGCTATGAACGATTTTTACCGCGAGAAATGCGAAGAGCGCGCTGAAAAACCACAAGCCGGTGAGCACCGTGAGCATGGAGCTCCGAGGAACAATGTGTGCGCGGCCAAGAGTTATGCCTTCGGCGATGGAAAAGATGGTTAGGAGGAGAAGGACGATGTAAATCATCCTGGCCCCAACACGGAGCGAAACCCGGCCCCAATGCGAGGTAACACGCCAGAGGGCGCGGTACCAGAAACGCTGCGAAAGAAAAAGCAGCGTCAAAATGCTCAAACCGATGACAATGCGAAGTACTAGAAAGCCCCAATTCACGGTGACGGTGCCCCCCAAGCCTGAACTATTAGCTTACCATGCTGCAGCGTAGGAATTTGCATGACGCGGGCGGCTCTACTGCGTAAGATAAACCCCCGCGGAGGGCTGGGTTCCGCGTGCAAGTCAAAGATGGTTGGGGGAAACGCCTGGCAAAGTGCTGCGTCTGAAGGAGAGAACGTCCGGCTTTCGGGCGAAACGGAGGAGAGAGAAAATGAAAATGCTTAAGTGGGTGGCAGGATTGGCTTTGGTCACGGGGTTAGCAGTGCTGCCGGTGCTGGCGCAGGATGCGGCAAAGAAGGAGCCGCCGAAGCCGCCGCTAAGTCCTTCGGCGGAGGTGCTGGAGCAGTGGAATGAAATCGGCAGGAAGCTGATCGCGATTGCAGAAGACTTGCCGGAAGACAAGTACGACTACAAGCCGAATCCGGATTCGCGAACGTTCCGGGCTGTGCTGATACACGTCTCTGCGTCCATGTACTATTTCACGGATCCGGCGCAGAGCAAGAAGCCGCGCTATGCGGACGATCCCAAGCCCGCTGACCTGAAAATCAACAGCAAAGCGGACCTGGTGGCCTATGTGAAACAGTGCGTCAAGGACGGCGCTGACGTGATCAAGACCAAAGGCGATAAGGGAATGAGCGAAGCAGTGAACGCCGGCGGACCACGGCTCAACCGGGTGGGCGATTTGGCTTACGGATTGATCGAGCATTCCGGGGAGCACTACGGCAACCTCGTGGTGTATTACCGGGCGAACGGAATGGTGCCACCGGAGTCGCGGCCGAAGAAATAGAGATATAGGACGTAAAAGAAGTTAACAAAGCAGAGAGACGAATCGAAGTGGTTGCAAAGGCGGGCGCGGTGCGACAGCATCGCGCCCGTTTTTCATTTCCCGCCAGCCAGGGCGATCGTCGCAGCGGTTAAGTTGAGATCCTTCGTACCCGGCAAGAGCCGGCCTCAGGATGACATCATTCCATTACCATAGAACCTACGAAGTGGCGACGCCGGCGGCGCCGTTTTCTAGGAGAGCAGTTAGTTGCTTGGGGTCGCTGGTGGGCGGAAGGCAAGTGTTGCCGGTGCAGACGAGGGCAAGGGATTTGTCTTTGGGGAGATGGGGGAGAGTTTCTTTGAGGGCGCCGGCGAGATGGAGTTGCGGAGTTTCGGGAGTGACGCGCAGAACGGATTTGCAGAAGCGGTAGACGCGGTGGGCGGCAGCTTCGAGAGCCTGAGCAACGGGATCGTTTGCGGGCCCGGTGATGACCACTTGCAACGGGTGAGTTGCAAAGAGTGTGGCGGCGAGGCCATAGGTGGAGGCAAAGAGGCCATACTGCGGGGCGATGCCGGCGAAAGCTTCCAGCGTTTTCTTGGCCAATACGTAATAGCGGTCGTCGCCGGTGAAGGCGTGCATTCGAACGAGGGCGATGACGGCGACGGAATTGGCGCTGGGCGTGGGGGAATCCTGAAAGGGTTTGCGGCGAACGTCGAGGCCGCCCATAGGCGCGGCATCGGAAGGACGATCGAAAAAGCCGCCGCCTTCGGTGTCGCCGTAGCGAGAAATGGCGAGGTCCATCGTTTTTTGTGTGGCGGAGAAGTAGCGAGGATCAAGCGTGGCTTCGTAGGCGTCGAGAAGCGCGAGGACGCTGAAAACTTGATCGTCGAGCGAGCCTTCGAGCGCGGGGCCGCCGATACGGTGGCCGAAGCCGCGGGTTTCACTCCAGACTTCCTTCAACATGCGGTCGAGAGTCTTTAGCGCAAATGCGCGGCAATTTGCACTCATCGAGCCGTCCAGGGCGCGCGCTGCCTCAAAATAGGCCGAGACAAACATGGCGTTCCAAGATACGTACATGGTCTTGTCTATGAACGGTGTTGGCCGCGGCAAGCGCGCGGCGAGCATCTTCCGCTTTAATTTTGCGACGGTGAGACGTACCGCGGTTTCGTCGAGACCGAGTTCCTTCGCGATGTCTGGGAAGTCGTGAGCCATCCACAAAACATTCTTCGCGGGATTGTGGTGCATTTCACCGTGAGCTTCGACGTCGTAGTAAAGCTCCATGACTCGGGCCTCTTCGGGGAGGAGCGTGGCGCGGAGTTCTTCGAGGCTCCAGGTGAAGTAGTCACCGTCATCGTCGAGTGAGTAGTCGGCGTCCTGACTGGCGTAGAAGCCACCTTTGTCCTGATCCGACAAAACCGCGTTCACCCAATCGATGATGCCTTGTGCCGTATCGCGGAGAAATGGATTCTGCGTGACTTGCCAGCCGTGCAGATAGTTTTTCAGGAGTTCGGAATTGTCGTAGGACATTTTCTCGAAGTGGGGGACGAGCCAGCGCTCATCGACGGAGTAGCGATGGAAGCCGCCGGCGAGCTGGTCGTAGACGCCGCCGCGGGCCATTTTTTCGAGCGTAGTCTCGGCCATCGCCAGCAGATGTTTTTCCTTCGTTTGCTGATAGCGCTCGAGGATTAGATCAATGGCCGAGCAATGCGGAAACTTCGGGGCGCGGCCAAAGCCGCCATTTTTGATATCGAAGAGCTGGGTGATGGATTTGATTTGGGCATCGACGATGCCGAGGTCGAAGTCGGCGCGGGCGCCGGTGAAAAGTTCGGCTTGCGCAACGGCATCGGAAAGCGAGTTCGCCGCTCGCTCAAGCTCGGCGCGCTTGTTGCGGTAGGAATCCGCGACAGCCAGCAGCAAGCGGCGGAAACCCGGGCGGCCCATCTGGTCTTCGGGAGGGAAATAAGTGCCGCCAAAGAAGGGCTTGCCATCAGGAAGCAGAAAACCGGTAAGCGGCCAGCCGCCTTGCCCTGAGATGGCGCTGATGGCGGACTGGTAGCGAGAATCCACGTCGGGACGTTCGTCGCGATCGACTTTGACGGGGACAAAGTGTTCGTTGATGATTTTGGCAATCTCAACGTTTTCGTAGCTTTCGCGGTCAATGACGTGGCACCAGTGGCACCAGACGGCGCCAATGTCGAGGAGGATGGGCTTATCCTCGGATTTGGCGCGGGCGAAGGCCGGTTCGCCCCATTCGTGCCAGTCAATGGGCTGGTGTGAGGCGGAGCGCAGGTAAGGGCTAGCGGAATCTTTGAGGCGGTTTTCAGGATGGTCGGTCAAGGTTGCTCACAGTTTAGGTTTGCGCATTTGGTGCAGTTGAGATCCTTCGCTGCGCTCAGGATGAACCCAGAATCGTCTTAGAATTTATTGTCTGTGCAACCCGCCTGTTGTAGTGAAACGTAAACGATCTCAATCGCGTGGAAAAACGCTATTCTCCGTTGAGCCACAGAATAATTCCGAATGCGATCATTGACAGAACCACTGCGAATAGCGAGTACCGAAATTGTTGGCCCCATTTCCACGCACGCAATTCATCACTGTCCTCTGGGCGCGGCCCTAATAAGAGGGCAGCGGAAGAAATTCCGTTCCCCAAGGCTCGGAAACTGCGGAACCAACCCAAGGTCGACACCATCATCCATCCAAACGAAATGCAGAACAGCGTCTTGAGTAATGCCTCCGCTAAAGTTGAATGATGGGTCCAAGCAAACCAAAGCGTCAATGGTATGACGACAACAAAGCCCAAAAACGCAGCAAGGCCCGCTGAAATCCTGATCAAGCTGTGGATCATTGTCACAAGTCTAGGGTCAACCTCGCTATTACATTGACTTGAGATAACACAATTACTGCACGGTGTCGCCGGGGCCGAGGTCGCGGGGATCGAGCGGCTTGCGGCCGGAGAAGCCTTCATCCTGGCGATGGTAAAAGCGAATGCGATCTTCGCCCAGCTTCCAGCAAAGATAGACTTCCTGATTGTCAATGACCGCGGGAAAATCGAGCAAGCCGAGGTCGAGGTCCTTAATCACGCAACCGGTTTCGAGGATACGGCTCAGGGCGGACTTCAAGGATTCGGCAAGCTGGTTGTGTTCCATGCGCTGCGCGGCCAGCTTTTCGTAAGGCACGATGATGCCACCCATCATCATGATGCGCGCGGCGACCGCGGAGAGATCCGTTTCCAGGCCGGAGAGCTTCTTGCGGCAATCCATGGCCTCGACGAGAAAAGGCTCGAGTTCCTGGCGCGCGCGTTCGGCTTCCGTCAGCGTGAAGACGCGCTGCGGCGGCTCCGGGGAATCGTCTTGTTCCTGATCGTCGTCTTCGTCGGCCATGAAATTTCCGTCGGGCGAGGGCCTTGCTGCACAAAAAAGAACAGGCTGAAGCCTGTTCTACTTGATGCTAGCGCAAACTCAGCATGCGGTCGAGAGCAATGCGAGCGTAGTGGCGGGTGCGCTCATCCACAGAGATTTGGTTCACAACGTTGCCGGAGCCCAGATTTTCGAGCGCCCAAAGAAGATGCTGCGGAGTTATGCGGAACATGGTGGTGCAGACGCAAACGCTGGGATCGAGGGAAATGACTTTGTGGTCCTTGAGTTCCTTGCCGAGGCGGTTGACGAGATGAATTTCAGTGCCAACGGCCCATTCCGTTCCGGCGGGAGAAGCCTTGATGGCTTTGATGATGCCTTCCGTCGAGCCGATCGCGTCGGCGGCCTGCGCGACTTCGAAGCGGCATTCGGGATGGGCAATGACGCGAATGCCAGGATGCTCGCGGCGGACGCGCTCGACCTGCTGCGGCGTAAAGCGCTGGTGCACCGAGCAGTAACCCTTCCAGAGAAGGATGCGCGCGTTGCGAATCGCTTCCGGCGTGTTCCCGCCCAATTCCTGATAGGGATCCCAGACGATCATCTGGTCGAGTGGAATGCCCATGCGATAGCCGGTGTTGCGGCCAAGATGCTCGTCTGGAAGAAAGAAAACCTTGTCGCCTCGCTCGAAAGCCCACTGCATGACTGCGGAGGCGTTGGAGCTGGTGCAGATCGAGCCGCCATGCTCCCCAGTAAAGGCCTTGATGGCGGCCGTGGTATTCATATAGGCGACAGGAGTGGTCTTGAGTCCGCCCAGGGAGGAAAGTTCGCGCCAAGCTTCCTCGACTTGGCCAATGTCGGCCATATCGGCCATGGAGCAGCCCGCGTTGAGGTCCGGGAGAATGACGGTTTGATGCTCGCGGCGAAGAATATCCGCGCTTTCCGCCATGAAGTGGACGCCGCAAAAGACGATGTAGCGGCCCTCAGCCTCGGAAGCTTGGAATGACAGTTTTAGCGAATCGCCGCGAAAATCGGCAAATTTGATGACTTCATCGCGCTGGTAATGGTGGCCGAGGATGACGACGTCGTCGCGGAGGCGCGCTTTGGCAGCGGCAATGCGCTCATCGAGGGTATTGTCCGGAACGAGCAGGTACGAATCGAAGTCGCAGCCGACGCCAGCTTCAATTTCCGGCGCGCGGACCGTGGCCGGCTGGTCTCCACCGATGAGGGTGCTGCTTTCCGAGATGGAAATGAGGTTGCCCATGTTGGGTGTTTCTTTGCTTGAAGGTCAATGCTCAGGGTTCCCTGCACCCTGCCTCGAAACCCTATTTTC
>Ga0307471_100002562_pt1 | contig 10486 bp, 10 predicted proteins | sample atmos_gasesAM3C__2_FD_204566 | JGI IMG/M metagenome (GOLD analysis project Ga0307471, IMG submission 204566) | Hardwood forest soil microbial communities from Morgan-Monroe State Forest, Indiana, United States - atmos_gasesAM3C_515 | ecosystem: Environmental > Terrestrial > Soil > Temperate... | reverse complement strand
AGGCCGTTGTCTTCAAGGATCCGGTTGACCGTTTTCGCGGTCGCGCTCTCGATCTCGAAAACGGCCGAGATCACCGCGCGCTCGCCGCCCGAGCGAATCACGTCGGCGGAGGCCTTGTCGCCCAGCAGGAGAGTGAGAGCGTCGATGAGGATCGACTTGCCGGCGCCGGTCTCGCCGGTCAGCAGGTTCAGACCCGACGCGAACTCTACCGCCAGGTTATCGATGACCGCGTAGTTTTCGAGCCGCAGTTCGACGAGCAACGGTGGTCCTGGGAAGTACGAGGTTGAGCGCAGCATAGCATGAAAGTGGCTGATAGCTTGCAGCCGGTAGCGGGTGGCTTCTGACGCTCGAAGGCACCTTCCCGCCGTCGTACCCACCTTGGTTCTGATCAAAACTTGCCCATCTCATTGGAGCAAAGGATACATTTCAGGGACTATAATCAAGGCACGGTTTCGACCCGGAAAATCTATCCTTGGAGGTCGGTGGGCGCTCGCGCTCTTTCATATTCCCAATGCTGAACCCACACTGGTTGGCCCTCGTAGTTGGCGGCGAAATTGTTGATTTGGTTGGTGAAACCGGCGCCGTCGCCAAGACTGTCCTAATCCTGCTGCTCGCGTTTAGTTTGCTCTCGTGGGCCATCATCCTTTCCAAGTGGAGCCTCCTGCGCCGGGCGCGGGTGCAGAGCGGGCGCTTCGTGCGCGCTTTCCGCAAGGCTCAGCGCCTGCAAGATATTGCAGCGGTGGCGGACCAGTTTCGTCCTAGCCCCCTGGTGGGTGTGTTCGAGAACGGGTACGAGGAATACAAACGGCAAGTGGGAAATCCGACTGGGGTCGTCAGGAACCCAATTGCCGTTCAGCGCGCGATGCAGATTGCCAACTCGGAGGAGTTGACGCGCTTCGAGCGGAACGTCCCCTGGCTAGCGATCACGGGCGCGGTTACACCTTTTGTTGGTCTCTTCGGTACGGTCTGGGGCATTATCGACGCTTTTCACGGACTCGGCACCGCCGGGGCCGCTACGCTGCGCGCCGTCGCCCCCGGCATTTCCGAGGCCCTGATCACGACCGCGGCAGGTCTCGCAGCCGCCATTCCTGCCGTCATCGCCTACAACCTGATCGGGAGCTCGATCCGGGAATTCGCTGCGCGCGGCGACGATTTTGCCCTGGAGATGTTGAATGCCGTCGAGCGCACTCAGCCCTCGATGGTTCCGGCCGCCGATACCCCGGGGGTACGCCGGTAATGGCCTTCACCGCCGCCAACGGACGAACGCAAACTTCGATCTCCGACATCAACGTTACCCCGCTGGTGGACGTGGTGCTCGTGCTGCTCATCATCTTCATGGTCACTGCCCCCGTCCTGCAATCGGGCATCGAAGTGAACGTGCCGAAAACCCGCACCGTAAAGGAAATCACCGAAGAGCGGATGGTCATCAGCATCAACAAGCAGCAACGCGTGTTTCTGGGTAACGACGCGATTAATATCAACGAGATCAAAACGAAACTGCGGCAAAAGATTCGCGATCCTCAGCATCAGTCGGTCTTCATCCGCGCGGATGAAGACGTGCCCTTCGGCGCATTCGCTACGGTAATGGACGCCGTCAAGGGTGCCGGCATCACCAACGTGAGCATCGTTACGCAGCCGCTGGACCAAAATGCAAGCCGACGCTGAAATCTTTTTCGAACACAGCGGGTTGAGAAAACCGCTCGCCTTGTCGGTCGTGCTGCATCTCGCGATCACAGGCGTGATCGTATTCTTCGGAGTGATCCTTCACGGCCATGGCAGTGCCTGGGGCGCCGGCGGAGGTGGAGATGCCATCGGAGTGTCGCTAGTCAGCACGGTGCCTTTGCCCGCCAGTCAAGTGCAGACACAGAACGTGCTGGCCAACGACTCCAAAGGGCTCACCAAGTCCCTCCCGCAAGAGAAGACCAACGAGCCCGACGCGATTCCGATTGCTGACAAGCACGCGAAGACCAAACCGAAGCCTGTGATCACTGCCAGCCACCAGAAAACGCCACCTCCTCCGGCCGAAGAAACGAATGAAGTGCCTTTTGGGCAGGGCGGCCCGGTCAGCGGGCCATATGGCACTTTCAGCGCCGCTGGAGCCAAAGGAGGGTTCGGGTTCCAGGGCGGAGGCGGAGATTTCGGAACCGCCTATGCCTGGTATGTCCGCGTCGTGCAGCAGAAAGTATCGGAGAACTGGCTGAAGTACGAAGTCGATCCCAATATTCATCAGGCCAACCGGGTGTACGTGCAGTTTGACATCAACCGATCAGGCCGGCCGGGAAATGTTCAGATCGAGCAGTCGAGCGGTGTACCGTCTCTCGACCAATCGGCTGTACGAGCCATCCAGCGCATCGACACGTTCGGCCCCTTGCCCCCCGACTACTCGGGTAGCAAAGTGACGGTGGAGTTCTGGTTTGATTACAAGCGCTAATGGTGCGAGCCTTTTCCCGGATTGAGACGTCAGGGTGGCCCAGAGTCCAGGATTTTGGAGTTAGAGAGAGAGTTATGTCCCACGGTATGTTGAATGCTTCTAAATGTCGCAATCCGATCAAGGTTCCTCGCATTTCTACAGAGCGTATGAGCCCAGAGGTCTGGAAGACAGCCAGGCGACTCTTCGTGGTCCCAACACTGGCGGGTGCGCTTGCGGTTGTGCTTGCGATTCCCTCTTTGGCGCAGGACTGGATCCGCACGGGCACTGGTTTAGGGTTGGAAAAGGTGCGGTTGGCGGCCTCGGATTTCAAGCCGAGCACCCAGGATCCCAAGAATACCGACCTGCTGAAAACCTTCAACGACACGCTCTGGAACGACCTCGACAACGCCGGCATCTTCGACATGGTTTCGAAGAGCTTTTATCCGCTCGACGTTCCCGGCAATCCGGCTGAAGTGCGCTTCGAAGCCTGGAGCGGGCCTCCGCCCAACGCTTCCATGCTCGCCTTCGGCGATCTAGGCGCGACCGGCAACAACCTCGTGGTCCACGGCTGGCTGTACGACGTCAAGAACGTGGGCTCACCCCAGGTTTTGGGAAAGCAGTACACCGACGCGGCCACGCCAGACGCCGCCCGCCTGACTGCCCACAAGTTCGCTGACGAGATCATCTTTCGCCTGGGCGGCGGGGTTCCCGGTATCGCCGAAAGCAAGATCTACTTTGTGAGCGATCGCAGTGGCCACAAAGAGATCTGGGCGATGGATTACGACGGCTCCAACCAGCACCAGATCACTCACCTGGGTTCGATTTCTCTTTCTCCCCGCATTTCTCCCGACGGCTCCCGGCTGGCGTTCAGCTCCCTGGGCAAGACGAGTTGGGAAATCATGGTGTATTCGCTCGACCTGAATCGCCTGGTGGCCTTCCCCAAGTTTGGCGGGACGAACCTGTCGCCCTCCTGGTCGCCGGATGGCACCAAGCTGGCGTTTGCGTCCTCCCGGGGCGGAGAGTCCAACATCTACGTCGGCGACGCCGCCGGGACCAACTCGCGCCGCCTGACCACCGACCGTGGCCCCGATGTGGGGCCCACTTGGAATCGTAAGACGGGCGCGCAGATCGCGTTTGTCAGCGGCCGCACCGGACTGCCGCAGGTCTACACCATGGAAGCGGACGGAACCAATGTCCAGCGCTTGACCGATCAGGGCTACGCGGTTTCGCCGTCATGGTCGCCCAACGGGCAGTTTCTGACTCTCTCCTGGTTCCGGAAATATGGCCCGGGCGCGCCCGGCGCCAACGATATCTACCTCATGGACATCGCCAGTAAGCAGTGGGTTCAGCTCACCCACGACGGTGGCAAGAACGACTACCCGTCCTGGTCCCCTGACGGCCGCCATATCGTGTTCCAGTCCAGCCGTTCCGGCAGCGAACAGATCTGGACCATGCTGGCCGACGGGACCAAAGTGCAACAGCTGACCTTCAGTGGTCGTAACTCACAACCAAATTGGAGTTGGAAGTAAGTAGTAAAAGTGTAAGTATGGGAGTTCTCAAAATAACGTCATCATTCCCGGCGATCGCGGAGATGTTGGCCCGCGGGGTCGGTCTTAGCTGCGCGCTCGAGGTCCGGGCGCGTGATTCCGTAGGGAGGAGAATGTGAATCACCCGAAAATGAAGTGGGTCACTCTCGTATTCATCCTGGGCACCATCATGATGTTGGGTGCCTGCAAGAAGAAGGTAGCTCCACCGCCGCCTCCGCCTCCACCGCCGCCTCCAGCGCCCACCGCCTCGCTCTCGGCGAGTCCCAATTCGATCGAAAAGGGGCAGTCGGCCACGTTGTCGTGGCAGACAACCAACACGACCGACGTCAGCATTGAGGGCATCGGCGCGGTGCAGGCGAACGGCTCGCAGCAGGTGACGCCGTCCGACTCCACTACCTATCATCTGATGGCCAAGGGCGCGGGCGGAACGCAGGAAGCGACTGCCCGGGTGACCGTCAACGCGCCGCCGCCGCCACCTCCTCCGCCACCCTCGGCGACCGAAGAGGAGCTCTTCGCTCAGCACGTCAAAGACGTCTACTTCGACTACGACACGGACGCAATCCGTCCGGATCAGCAGTCATCCCTCCAGGGCGACGCGCAGTTCCTCGGCCAGCATCCCAACATCCAGTTCACGGTGGAAGGCCACTGCGACGAGCGCGGTTCCACGGAATACAACCTGGCCCTGGGCGATCGTCGCGCCAGCGCCGTGAAGAATGCCCTGATCCAGGCAGGAGTGGCCGCCGGGCGCGTCAAGACGATCAGCTACGGCAAGGAGAAGCCCTTCTGCACCGAGTCTAACGAAAGCTGCTGGCAGCAGAACCGCCGCGGTCATTTCGTGTACCAGAAGTAGGGAGCAACATCCGCCCGGGGCGACGGCATCCCACCTTTGCCTCGGGCCATGATTTCTCTGTTGCGCCATTCTCGTGCATGCGCCTGAGAACCGGCCTTGGCCCCGCGGCGTCTTCAATACGGGTGCGAGTCTGGGTGCGCCGCTATGACCCAAAAAGACCATGCTTTGCAGAATCCAGCCGCCTTGCCTAAGTTCTCTATGGGATACTGGGTGGCACTCCAGAGGGGAAGGCCAATGAGAATGTTCACAATGTCTCGTGCGGTATTGAAGAGCCTCGCGTTGCTCGCGGCTTTGTGGTTGGCGGCTGTGCCTGCCTTCGGCGCCAGCAAGGAGATCATCCAGCTACAGACCCAGGTGCAACAACTTCAGGAACAGATGGCGGCCATGAAGCAGAGTTTCGACGAGCGCATGGGCGTAATGAAGAACCTGGTGGAGCAGAATACCGACGCCGCCAACAAGACGACGGCTGCGATCACAAGCCTGCAGTCAACGCTGCAGAAGCAACAGGGGGATTCGGCCGGCCGTGTCGATCAGCTTTCCGGACAGATGCAGGCCCTCAACGACACGCTCGACGAGTTGAAGGTCCGTCTGGCCAAGGTCAGCAAGCAACTGGAAGACATGCAGTCGGCGCAGCAGAGCCTGGCAGCACAACAGCAGGCCACGCAGTCACAAGCGCAAGCCCAGGCCCAGGCCCCGCCGCCGGACGTCCTCTATGCCAACGCGCTTCGCGACTACAATGGTGGGAACAACGACCTGGCGACGCAAGAGTTCTCCGACTACATCAAGTTCTATCCCAACACCGACCTCGCCGGGAATTCCTACTTCTACCTGGCTGAACTGCAGTTCCGGGCTGCCAACTACAAACAGGCCGTCACCAACTATGATCAGGTGCTGCAAAACTTCCCCAGCGGCACAAAAGCGGCTTCGGCTCAACTCAAGAAGGGATTTGCCCTGATCGAATTAGGGCAAAAAGATGATGGAGTACAGGAACTACGACACCTCATCCAGCGCTACCCCAAAACCAGCGAGGCCGTGCAGGCGCGAGAGCGCCTGAAGAAGCTCGGGGTGTCCGCGTCGGCCGCCGCCAAACCAGGAGCTTAGAAGCTTTCCGCCACACTGTCATTCGGAGCGCGGTGAGGCGCTAGCCGAACGGAGTCGAGGGCGACCTTGTGTTTGCCTGCGACTCCACGGTCCGGTTTCTACTGTGTCGCTCCCGCCGCCTGTTTCTTGTGGTGGTGATGATGCTTGTGGTGGTGTTTCCCGCCCGTATTCTTCTTGCCGGATTCTGCCGGAGCAGAGGTAGCCGGCGTCGATGATCCCTGCGCCTGCGCCGGGCTTCCCTGGGTGGAACTCTGCCCCCAAACACTCGCGGTAAGCACCGCGATGACAAAAACCCTTACACCAAAACGGAACATATCCATCTCCCATAAACGAACGAAATCGGTTGCATCAGAATAAACCCTTTGCCTCGGGAAATCTTCCGCAGTACTCTGGCCCTGTAGACTAGTAGAGTTCCACTTCGGCGGCGTGAAAGGGGAGCACTTATTCATGTTGAACGTCAAGGATCAGGACCGCGAAAAGGGAGCCGTGGAGCAGGACGAGCGTACGCAAACCGGCAACACCTCCATGCAAGGTCAGCTCGGGCACCGGGACCAGGACCCAATGCTGAAGGCTGCGGACAGCGACTTCCCCGAGCCCGGTGAAAACCCCGAACACAGCGGTGGTGCGGACGTCATCAACGAGCACGACTTCGACGAGGTGGCTTGACTCGCCACGTCGTCCTTCGTCTGAACCAAACAAAAAGCCCTCCCACGGGGAGGGCTTCCGCTTTCCCTGATTCCTTGATCGCGCTAGCGCAGCTCTTCCATGCACTGTTCCAGCACTTTCCTGCTCGGGCGCGTGACCGACTCCGGCAATGTCGCCAACGGCTGGTCAGTCATGTTCAGCAGATCGAGGAAGCTCGGCGCCTTCGGATCCACATAAAACACTCCCGTCAGCACCTCCTGTTTCTCGTGGGCCTCTAACAAGCGGTGGATGGCGTCAATCCGGTGCGTGGGATCGTAGCCTTCCTCCAGCTTGCGCAGACGCAGCCGCGAACCATCGTGCATCGTGACCTCGATGGTCGTACCTGCGTCGTACTCCACGTCGATTTCCTCGAAGTGCGGCACGAAGTTGATGTCCTGCAGCGGCTCTTCATGGTCCTTCATGTACTTGTACGACTTCGTCGAGCCGTCGTGGTCGTTGAACGTCACGCAGGGTGAAATCACGTCGAGCATGACCGTCCCTTTGTGCGCGATGGCCGCCTTTAACATGCTGTGCAACTGCTTCTTGTCTCCGGAAAACGACCGCCCCACAAAGGTTGCGCCCAACTCAATCGCCAGGGCACAGGTATCGATGGCTGGAAGATCGTTTACGACTCCCGTCTTCAACTTCGACCCCAGATCCGCCGTCGCCGAAAACTGCCCTTTGGTCAGGCCATAGACGCCGTTGTCCTCGATGATGTAGATCATCGGGAGATTGCGGCGCATGAGGTGGACGAACTGTCCGATGCCGATCGACGCCGAATCGCCGTCGCCGCTCACGCCCAGCGCCAGCAGGTTCCGGTTCGCGAGCATCGCTCCGGTCGCGACCGACGGCATGCGCCCGTGCACCGAGTTGAAGCTGTGCGAACGGCTCATGAAGTAAGCCGGGCTCTTCGATGAGCACCCGATACCGCTCAGCTTAGCTACGTGCTCGGGCTTCACGCCCATCTCATACATCGCATCCACAATGCGCTCGGAGATTGCGTTGTGTCCGCAACCGGCGCACAGCGTGGTCTTGCCGCCCTTGTATTCGAGTACCGACAGGCCGATGCGGTTCAGCTTCGGCGCCGGAGTGCTGGGAGTGGTAGCCATCTTACTTGCCCTCCATCGTCATGATCTGGTCCGTCACGGACCGCGCATCGAGCGGCAACCCGTGAATGTGGCTAACGCTGCGCAAGCGCATTGTCAGCTCAGGTCGGATGTCTAGTTTCAGCAGGCTGAGCATCTGCGCATCACGATTCTGCTCAACCAGGTACACGCGTTCGTGTTTTTCGACGAACTCGTGCACCTCGCGCGTAAACGGGTACGCCCTGAGGCGCAGGTAGTCAGTTTCGCATTTGTATTCTTGGCTCAACTGGTCGCGACTCTCGACGATGGCCCAGTGTGAAGTGCCGTAGGCGATGATGCCGATCTTCGAGTTATCCGCCGACGCCACCTCCGGCCGCGGAACAAACGAGCGCGCCGTCTCGAACTTGCGGTTGATCCGCTCCATGTTGCGTTCAAAGTCATCCGGCCGTTCGCTGTACTGGGACTTTTCGTTGTGACCACTACCGCGCACGAAGTACGCGGCCGCCGGGTGGTCCGTGCCGGGCAGCGTGCGATAGCCGATGCCATCGCCATCTACGTCCTTGTACCGGGCAAAGCTGCCCAACCGGTCAAGATCTTCCTTACTGAGGACCTTGCCCCGCTGGATCGGTGTTTCCGGATACTGGAACGGATCCGACATCCAGTTATTCATCCCCAGATCCAGATCCGACATCACGAACACCAGCGTCTGGAATTGCTCCGCCAGGTTGAACGCATCCTGCGCCATATCAAAGCATTCCGACACCGACGACGGGATCAGCAGGATGTTCTTGGTGTCGCCGTGACTCAGGAACGCCGTGGACAAGATGTCCCCCTGCGAGGTGCGAGTGGGCAGCCCGGTCGAAGGGCCCACGCGCTGGATGTCCCAGATCACCCCCGGCACCTCGGTGTAGTACGCAAGGCCAGCGAACTCAGCCATCAGCGAAATCCCGGGCCCGGCCGTAGCGGTCATCGACCGCGCCCCAGCCCACCCGCCGCCAATCACCATGCCGATCGCAGCCAGTTCATCTTCCGCCTGCACGATCGCGAATGTGGCCTTCCCATCGGGACCGATCCGATGCTCTTTCATGTAATCGATCAACGTCTCCACCAGCGACGACGAAGGCGTAATGGGATACCACGTCACCACCGTAACGCCAGCGAACATGCATCCCAGCGCCGCAGCCGAGTTGCCGTCGATGATGATCTTGCCCTTGGTCTTGTCCATGCGGGCAATGTGGAACGGGTCTTGTTTCTTGAGATTCGCCGCCGCGTAGTCAAACCCCGCCTGCGCGGCCGCCATATTGAGGTTGGCCGCCTTTGCCTTCTTGGCGAACTGCTTGCGAATCGCCTTTTCCACCTCCGCCATGTCGATGTCGAGCAAATTTGCCACGACGCCGACATAAATCATGTTCTTGACCAGCTTCCGCAGCTTGGCCTCCGGGCACACCGTCGCCACCAGCTTGTCGTAGGGCACGGCATAGAAGACCAGATCGTTACGCAGGCCGCTCAGGTTCAACGGTTCGTCGTAGAGCGCAGCAGCGCCCGGCGCCAGCGACATCACGTCTTCCTGCGCCGTCTCCGCATTCATGGCGATCAGAAAGTCGATCTCTTTCTTGCGCGCGATGTAGCCGTCCTTGTTCGCGCGAATCGTGTACCAGGTCGGAAGTCCCGCGATGTTCGAGGGAAACAGGTTCTTGCCTGAGACCGGCACGCCCATTTGAAAAATGCTGCGGAGAAGTACGGTATTGGAACTTTGCGATCCTGAACCGTTCACCGTCGCGACCTGTATGCTCATATCGTTGACGATGGGTTTCCGCTCCAAGCGGCCGGGGGCATCCTGAAGCGCAACATCGGTGGTGGCCATTCCTTTCCTTCCTTTGGCACACGGGCCGCAATGGGCGCCCCGGCGCGGTATTCACAACCGTCGAAAACCCTTCATTATACGGGAACGGCGGCGAGGTCGACAGCGGGAGAGGACCTATTTCCTGCCAGGCGTACCCGACTGGAAAACTATGTTTCGATGCGGTAAAACTGCGCCATTGTACGAAACTTATTATATCGTGATGCGATCAATTCCGGTACCGGCTTTTTCTTCAGCTCGCTGAAATGCTCCTGCAGGACGGTATCGAGCAGAGCCGCCGCTGCCTCGTGGTCGGAATGCGCTCCGCCGTCCGGCTCCGGGACCACTCCGTCGATGCATCCCAGCCGGCTCAGATCCTCGGCCGTGATCTTCATCGCTTCGGCGGCCAGGTCTTTCTTGGTCGCGTCGCGCCACATAATCGACGCGCACCCCTCCGGCGAAATCACGGAGTACACGGCGTTCTCCATCATCAGGACACGGTCCGCCACCGCGATCGCCAGCGCGCCTCCGCTCCCGCCCACTCCGATCACGGTCGCAATAATCGGAACCTTCAGCCTCGCCATCTCGCGCAAGTTCCGCGCAATGGCCTCGCCCTGCCCGCGCTCTTCTGCTCCCAGGCCCGGATGCGCCCCATCGGTATCGACAAACGTGAAAATGGGACGCCCAAACTTCTCGGCGATGCGCATCACGCGCAGTGCCTTCCGGTAGCCCTCCGGATGCGGCATGCCGAAGTTGCGGTATACCCGCTGCTTGGCATCGCGCGCCTTCTGCTGCCCGATCACAACCACTTCTTCCCCGTGGAAACGCGCCATCCCGCACACGATCGCCGGATCGTCCGCAAACCCGCGATCTCCATGGATTTCGCTCCAGTCGGTGAAGATGCGCTCGACGTAATCCAGGGTGTAGGGACGCTGCGGATGGCGGGCGAGTTCGGTCTTCTCCCAGGCA
>Ga0307471_100002560_pt1 | contig 10486 bp, 10 predicted proteins | sample atmos_gasesAM3C__2_FD_204566 | JGI IMG/M metagenome (GOLD analysis project Ga0307471, IMG submission 204566) | Hardwood forest soil microbial communities from Morgan-Monroe State Forest, Indiana, United States - atmos_gasesAM3C_515 | ecosystem: Environmental > Terrestrial > Soil > Temperate... | reverse complement strand
ATCTGATCGGATAGGCTCTATCCAGATGGATAGTTGCGCCGGGTCTATGAGAGGGAAAGCCCGACGCCAAGGCGAGCAAACCAGCGCGCCACGTAATTTGGGAGAACCTGTGAATCCCCGACTGGTAGCAGTCTCTGGCCCTTTGAAAGACTCGGTTTTCGCACTACCGACAGAGGACCTGTCGCTCGGGCGCGACGCAAGCAACGGCTTGCCCATCAGCGATCCCTCGGTCTCTCGCCGGCATTGTATCCTGCGCCGACAAGGCGATGGTTTCAAGATCCTGGACCTCGACAGCCGCAACGGCACGCTTGTAAACGGTCAAGCGGTGAAAGAGGGATGGCTGCGTCACCAAGATGAGATTGCGGTCGGCGATTCGATCTTCTTGTTCCTCACCGAGGAAGACACCGACAAGCTCGCCGCTCCCAGCCGTCCCGTTGAATTCGAGGATGAAAAGCCAACCCACGCCACCGCAGAAATCCGTCCGCAAGATGTCCTTTATCTTCAACCGGACAAGATTTTCAGCGAACTGCCCGCCACGTCCCGTCTGGCACGCAATCTGAATGCCCTTCTAAAGATCAGCCGTGCCGTGCATTCCATCCGCGATCTCGACGAATTACAGGCCCATCTCCTGGACTTAATTTTTGAAGTCGCCCCCGCTGAACGCGGCGCCATTCTGCTCGATGGCACTAACGGACGCGAGTTCAACTCGGTCTTTGGCCGCAATCGCGATGCGACCAGCGAGCGGCCAGTACCCGTCAGCCGCACGATCGCGCAACGAGTTCTTGAAGAGGGAGTCGCGATCCTCGGGTCCGATGTCCCAGGCAGCACCGGCCTGGGCAAAGTTGAGAGTCTGGTCGCCTCCCAGGTGCGTTCCCTGCTGTGCGTTCCCCTCTCCCTCTTCCACCGCACGATTGGTTGCATCTATCTCGACACCGTCAATATCTCCGACCGCTTCAACGAGGATCATATGCAATTAGTAACTGCTGTCGCTGGCATCTCCGCCGTGGCGTTGGAAAATGCGCGCCGTTTGCAGTGGCTGGAACAGGAAAATCAGCGCTTGATGAAAGAGATCTCCCTCGATCGCAGCCTGGTGGGTGAAAGCCCGCGCATGAAGGAAGTCTTCCAGTTCCTGGCGCGAGTGGCTCCGACCGAAGCGACCATCCTCATCGGCGGCGAGAGCGGCACCGGCAAGGAACTCGCGGCTCGCGCCGCGCATCGCAAGAGTCCGCGGGCGAGCAAACCTTTTGTCGCGATCAACTGTGCTGCAATTCCCGAGGCGCTGCTCGAGAGCGAATTGTTCGGCTACGAGAAGGGCGCTTTCACGGGAGCCAACGCGCAGAAGAAGGGACGCCTCGAGACGGCCGACGGCGGTGTCGTGTTTCTCGACGAGATCGGCGAGTTGGCTCCTTCACTCCAGGTCAAATTGCTCCGCGTTCTGCAGGAACGCGAGTTCGAGCGCGTAGGCGGCACCCGCCCGATCCATGTGGATGTTCGCTTAATCGCCGCTACCAACCGTAATCTCGAAGAAGCCGTTCGCAACAACCAGTTCCGCCAGGATCTCTATTTTCGCTTGAACGTCGTCAGCCTGACCATGCCCCCGTTGCGTGAACACAAGGATGACATTCCGCTTCTGGTCAGTTTCTTCGTCGACAAGAATTGGAAAAAGTGCGGTGCACAGCCCAAACCTCTTTCCAAAGAAGCCCTGGACTGCCTGATGAGCTACGACTGGCCCGGCAATGTGCGGGAACTGGAGAATGTCATCGAGCGGGCCTTGGTTTTGGGCACATCGGACGACATTCTGCTCGAGGATTTGCCGGAGTCTTTGCTGGAGCGCGCGCCTGCGCCCGGCGGGCACGAGGCTAGGTACCACGCCTCGGTCAAGGAATTAAAGAAGCGTTTAATCCAGAATGCTCTGGAAGAAGCTCAGGGAAACTACACCGAAGCTGCACGCTTGCTCGGTGTCCATCCCAACTACCTTCATCGGCTCATCCGCAACCTTGATTTGAAGGGTTCCGTCAGGGTGACCACACCGGCTCGCGGCATATCTCCAAGGCATCAGGCACCGCGTCCCTGACTACTGGGGCGGTGGAGAATTCGTCGCCTGCGATTCGGGCAGGTGCAAGCCAAGTAATGTGGCCGGGTTCAGGTAGACTCCCTGCCAGCGCACGGCAATGTGCAGATGCGGTCCGGTCGCGCGGCCTGTGGCTCCGCTCAAGCCCAACAACTGGCCACGCGTGACGCGTTCCCCTTCCTTCACCTTGATTTCGGAAAGGTGCAGGTAGAGACTCAACAGCCCCTGCCCGTGATCCAACACCACGCAGTTTCCCTCGAAATAAAGCGGCCGAGCCAGGATCACGGTCCCGCCGTTTACGGCCGCCACCTGCGTGCCCGGCCCCACACGATAGTCGAGTCCCTGATGCACACTTTTGGTGGCTCCGTTAAATACTCGCCTCGTGCCGAAGACATCGGAGGACGGCGCGTCGACCGGCGCAGAAAACCTGCCCGACCATTCGCGTTCCGGTGTCACCGCGCTGAACGTCTTGTGCTTAAGATCCTGATCTTCTTTGATCTTCTCCATTTGCTCGGTACTCGGTTCGGTAAATTGCTTGGAGACGGTCAACTGGATGATCGGATACCTGGCGTGCCCGACGCTTAAGTTCTTCCGGAAACTGCTCCGACTTCCAGCCACGCTGATTCCATCCAAGGTAAGGGGATATCTGCCCGGCTTGGTTTCCAGGCTAACACCGGCAAGCGCAAACCACGTTCGGTCGCTGCCCCGATCGAAAACAACCTCGTGCCCTAGCCATGTTCCGGTCAGCGACTTCAATCGCACGGGCGGTGTCACCTCCAGAAAAATCGGAGCCCCATTCACCAACTTGGGCGGATTCGCGCGGACGAGCCACGTGGAGGACAAGGTCTTGGCTGTGTCCGACGAGGCTTCCGCACCGGCGGAACCCACTACTACCCACGTCGTGATAAGCAAGATACAGGTTGATGCCAAAACAATTTCGCGAGTTCTTGGGAAATGCATGATGGATAAAAAGAGCCTAACACCCTCATTGCAATACCCGCCTATAATCCGTTGTTTTCCTTTCTTGCTCCGGACACGGTGAAGGTATGTGTCGTCAAGGGTACTCGTGCCGCGAATTTCGGAGGCTCCTTTCTCTGGTCCTGATGTTGAGTCTCTTTTCCCCCGCAGGGGACCGCGTACCGCCCGACACTCAGGCTGACCGGGTTGTCGTCAGCAAGAAAGCGCACACTTTAACTCTGCTGGACCACGGCAAAGTTCTCAAGGAATACAAAGTCGCGCTAGGCGGCGATCCGATTGGACCTAAAACACGCCAGGGCGATCACAAAACTCCGGAGGGAACCTACACGCTCGACCATCGCAACGAACGTAGCCAATTCTACCGTTCGATCCACATTTCCTATCCAAACGCGGAAGATCGAGCGCGAGCGCACAAGTTGGGAGTTTCCCCAGGCGGGGATGTCATGATTCACGGCCTGCCGAAGCACTATGGTTGGCTTGCAAGTGCCCACCGCGCCCGCGACTGGACGGATGGCTGCATCGCCGTGACCAATGAGGAAATCGACGAAATCTGGCGAGCTGTCCCTAATGGCACACCGATCGAAATCAGACCTTGACCTCCAGGTTGGACTGAACCCTTGCTGTTCCGTTACTTCCCCGATGACTTAGATTAGTGCGTTCCCTGACCGCGCGGTGCTCGCTGATTATGTCCGTGCCTCCCACCTTGCTCGCGCTTGTAGCCGAAGAGTTCTTCAGTTTGCGAGTTGATCTGCACGCTGGTGCCGTCGCTGTCGACCGCCAGGATCGCATCGGGAACGGCTTCCAGGAAGTTGCTGGAGAGAAGAATGTCCGCCATCTGCTTCGCGGACAGTGAAGGCTGAGCTTGCCGATCTGTGGCTTCCCAGAACGAGGCAGAGGTTATCCCGCGCCGCCGTTCCGGAACGACGGTATTGCTAGTTGAGGACGACGAACTCATGCTCGGCCTAACCCGCCAACTTCTCGAAGATCCTGGCTACTCTGTTTTGCCGGCCAGTGACGGGAAATCCGCTCTGCAGACTGCTCAAACCCACGCAGGGTCGATCGACTTGCTTTTGACCGACGTAGTCATGCGGGGTATGAGCGGCCCTGAACTGGTCGCCCGCCTGAGCGCTTTCCACCCCGGCCTCCGGTTCGTCTTCATGTCCGGCTACACCGGCGAACTGATCTCCGAGCACGAAGTCGTGGACCGTGCCATTCCGCTTCTCGAAAAACCGTTCACCCGCTCCGGCCTGTTGAAAACCCTCGACAACGCGGTGGACTAAAGCGGGGGAAGTTGCGCTCGTAATCACCAAGAGAGGTGATTCAGATCACAAAGCCCTGTGTGAAATCACGCACTCAAGCACATCTCAGCCACCCCGACCCTATCCGGAAGCTAGCAGGTCGCATCTCGGTAGTTGACTAATTCTAGATAGCTTACTGTACTAAAGACTCTTCCGGAAAACGTTGCCCGTCGCTTGGCTGCCGGGATGCACTGCACTGGGACAGGAGGCAGATATGGCCACTCAACCCCTGAGACACCTCCGGAACACAGCGGCAGCCCGAACAACGTTTGGTGATCTGCCTCCCGCGGTCTCGCATATCCTGGAGCCCATCACCATTACCAACCACTATCCCACCGGAGCCGTGCTGTTTTCCGAGGGAGAACCTTCGCGCGGAATCTATATCGTCCAGCGTGGTCGCATCAAGCTGTCGGTTTGCGCCAGCGACGGACGCACCTTGATCCTTCGCATTGTCGAGGCGGGTGAAGCGCTAGGAGTGGCGGCGGCCATCGGCAATCGCGAACTTGAGGCCACCGCCGAAGCTCAGGAGCCCTGCGAGGTCAGTTTCCTGCGAAACAGCGACCTCGTGCGCATGATGCGTGGCCACGGTGAATTCGCGTTGTGGATTACCCAGCACCTCAGCCACGATTACCACTCTACTTGCCGGGAAATTCGCACACTCATGTTGTCCGGCTCCGCTAGCGAAAAGCTCGCTCGCCTGCTGGTCGACCAACTCGACCGCAGAGCCGAAGCCAAGAGTCCGACCCGCATGAAGTTGACGCTTACCCATGAAGAGATTGGTCAGATGATCGGCACGTCGCGCGAAACCGTGACGCGCCTGTTCGCCGGATTCAAGAAACAAAAGCTGATCGAGCAGGAAGGTGCAACCCTGGTAGTGGCGAATCGGATAGGTCTGGAGTCACTGATCACGGCCTGATGCGGCACCGAAGGTTCGTGCCAACGCTGGTGCCAGGCGTCATCGTGCAGCCCTTCGAGTGCCGGCAAAGTTGGCCAGCACCCTAAGCTCCACGGTGGTTATCAGTCTTGCTCAAGACCGCCGACCAGCGTTTGGGCGACCTGCTTCACCTTGAACATCACCTGGTTCGATTCCTCAAAACCCGTCCACCCCAGAGCAAATCCCACCGCTTGGATTGCACACACGAGAAACTCTCGTTCCGTATCTCCGATCCCATGTTTCCTCAACCGCGCGTGAAGGACTTCCGCGCTTCCCGCGAGGCTCAACTTCCCCGCGACCTGCAAGATCATCGGATCGAAACTGTCTAGCGGCAACAGCACCTGCAAGCATCCTCTTTGACCCCGAAGGCGATCGACTTCCCACGCCATGAGCTGGCAAAGATCTTCCTGTAACCCAGGTCTCTCCAACTGACTGGGCGCCTCCACTCCATCGCAGACACCGCACGCGCGAATCACTTCTTCGAGCAGGCCAAGCTTTCCACCAAACTCCCGGTGAATCGTGCTCGTGCCGCAGCCCGCCTCAGCAGCAATTTCGCGAAGAGCCGTATTCTTGTATCCCTGACTCGAAAAAAGTTCTGCCGCCGCGGCAATCAGCCTTCGTCGGTGGAGAAGACGGGTGCTCGGCACCCTCCCCCGTGTCGGCGGAACAGAAAATTCTCGTGGAGTGTCGGTCGCAATCGGCGCGTGACTCAGCAGGGCACTCAACGAGTAGAACTCTTGCAGTCTCATGCTGGGGGCTCCCAATGCCACATGCGATTCTTCTCCATCGATCGCTGTGACTGAAACATCGAGAGCAGCGGGGAAGGCACTGTCGTGATTAAACTCCAATCCCCGCCACTCTGAGGTAAAACCTTGTAATTCCCTTGTAAAGTCTTCGTAAGCGCAAGCGCGGAATTGCAAAGATCGACTCTACGAAGCAAGTCTCCCCGCGATTCGTGGAATGGATTGGAATGGCTCGTGTCGCGCCGAATCTCAGCCGCCGAACTTGTATCCCAGTCCTTGCACGGTGAGGATCAGTTGTGGCCGTTTGGGATCGTCTTCCAGTTTCTGCCGCAGGCTCGCTACATGCACGTCCACTGTCCGTGTGAAGGTCCTGGCATCGTAATTCCAGACTTCCTTCAGGATTTCGCCGCGCGAAAGCGTCACTCCCTTGTGCTCCACGAAGTAACGCAGCAACTGAAACTCCCGCGCCGAAAGATACACAGCAGTTCCACGCCGCGTAACTTGGGTGCCGCGAAGATCCACACGCAGCGAACCGAAATCGAGAATCTCCGACTTGGCAACTCGCGCCGGCATCCGCCGCAGCAACGCCTCGATCCGTGCCAGCAGTTCCAGGGTCTCGAAGGGCTTGGTCAGGTAATCATCCGCCCCCAGTTTCAGCCCAACCACTTTGTCGACAGTTTGGCTGCGGGCAGTAAGCATGAGAATGGGAGTCGCCAGCCCCGCCTTGCGGACATCGCGGCACACATCCAGTCCATTGCGTCGCGGGAGCATCACATCCAGGATGATCAGATCGAAGGGTAGACGAGTCGCTTGGTCCAGTCCCTCGTCTCCATTGGACGCGCATTGCACGACGTAGCCCTCGGCATGAAGGCGATCGCTCAGGGTGATGCGTAGATCCTCTTCGTCTTCGACCAGTAAGATGTTTTCGTTCATTCTTCAGTGTTGGAGCTTGCCATGGGCCTCATCGGTGATGTAGCGCTTTCGGTTGCAGGAACCAAGTGTAACGTGAAAACGCTGCCCAGCCCGGGTTTGCTCGTGACCGTAATCCTTCCCCCCATGGCCTCCGCGATTCTCCGGGCTAACGTCAGTCCCAGTCCTGTCCCATGAATTTGCGCGGCGTTGACTTCTGGACTGCGATAAAACGGTTCGAAGATGTGCGGTAAATCAGCGCTGCTGATGCCAAGGCCCTTGTCCTGAATACTGATTTGTACTTCCGTCCGCGCCCCTGACTCCTCAACCCGCGCGCGAATCCCGATCCACCGACTGTCGCCGCTAAACTTCAAAGCATTCACGATCAGGTTCTGCAGGCACTGCGACACCACCGCCAGGTCCGCCATCACTTGCGGCAGGGTCGAGGGCACGTCTTGTTCGATGGTGATTCCGCCGCGTTCCGCCAGCGCTGCGGTATTGCTGAGGACACTCTTCAGAATCTCGTGTACGTTCAGAGAGCGCACCTGGTAGCGGTGCCGAGCGTCCTGTGTGGACGCGAACAAGAGCACCTGGTCCACCAGCGCAGTCAGTTGCCGCCCTTGATTGCGTATGACGGAACCATACCGCGCCACCTGCTGCTTGCTGTCCACTAGCCCGTCGACGATGTTCTCCGCCGCCGAACAAATCACCGTCAGCGGAGTCCGCAGTTCGTGCGATACCGCCGCCACAAAATCCATTTGCAATTGGGCCAGGCGTTGCGCGCGATGGCTGGCAATGAGCACCAGGCTCATGCTCAGCGCCAGCAAGAAGAAGACCCCGCCGCTGGTCGCCAGATTTCGCCGGCGAGTCCTCGCCAGCGTGACTTCGAGCGGATCTCCTCGCCGCTGCACCGCTAGCGTCCACTGTGATGCCTCGGAGCCGTTCTGGAATACGGGGAACCACACCGGCCCCGCGAAACTGCGCCAGTCTTCCAGCCGCAAAGATTCCCCACGTTGCACCGCCTGCCAGAAATGTCCTTCGGTGCTCTCCGGAGGTGGTCCAAAGATTTTCATGGTCGCGGCCGCCTTCGCCAACTGCGGACCAGGAAAATCAGCATCCGACGAATACAGCGACCGCCCTTCTCCCGCCGCAGTCACTGCGACCTTGTAAGCCAGCGTCCCCTCCTCTTGGAAGTACCGATTGGTCAGCGCCGACAAAGTCTTCTTCTCGATCTTGTCGCGATCCAGCACCACGATGATCCAATCGACTGCGTTCCTGGTCCCAGGCAATTTCTCATTCTGGTACAACGCAAAAAGGTCGCTGAACCGGGGATTTTCGTAGGGGTTTTGGTGGTGAAAAATCGGATGAACGATTGCCCCGATCTGGGCGTCGAATTGCCACCCCGTGATGGTGTCGCTGTGCGAAATACCCTGCCGGCCGCCCTTGCCGCCTTCGGCGACCGTCCTACTCGATGGGGATTCACGTTGCCACGCTCGCAGGGCTACCGGAAGGTTGCTGGAATGCGCCTGCAGTCGGTCCAGTAACGGGCCCAGTTCGGAAGGCGGCGCCTGCGTTTCGATCCGTGAAGTCTCCCCATCCATTCTCAAGAATCGTGGCTTACTGGGCCGACTGGACTCCCACAGGTACACGCCCTTAACTACGTCAGGCGTGCTCGAATTGTGTTTCCAGTCCGAATATCGTTGCGCATAGGCGTTCCATCCGTCTTGTGCGCCAGAGTCCGGCCCCACCTGCAGCGCCACGCAGATCGCTGCGAACTCCCGATACAGATCCAGATGCCAATCCATCATGCGCGTCTGTAGATCGCTCCCGATTCGTACTTCCTGAGCGTTATTGACCTGCGTCGTCCAGTGGTATTGTAGAAAGGCAACCACACAAAGGGCTATAACCGACACAAGTACGGTCCAGAATAGGGACGATCTCGGCGACAAAACTGTGCCCAGCCCGCGCGACGTGAACCGCGAGATCCGTTGCATGGTTGTGCTCAATATAACCCGAATCGCGCCATCGAGCGGAACCCCAACCTTGGGAGCATCGAGGGAATCATGCGACTTCCTCGACCCGCACGGGGAGTTCCTGCACCCCGGGAGCTAGCCGCCGCCTGACAGTGATGGCTCGGTCCGAAAAATGCGCAAAGCCCCGGAGCGCAGTTCGTAAAGAAGTGTAAAACGCGCCAATCGGCCGCAACGGCTGTGCTAGCTTTCTGAAATCGATGCGGAGTAATTTCGTTCGACGGATCCCGGACGGCGAGGGGGCTGAGACGGTGGACGACCGCGCACTCCATGAATGAAAATGTTTCTTATGAAACCGAATCTCGCTGCATTCCTATTACTGAGCTCGCTGGCCTGCGCTGCCGATTTCAAGATGGCCAAGGTGCTCGACGTCCACGATGCCAGTTCCCTGGCCGCATCTGCGGTGGCAAACCATCCGGTTGCCATTCAGGCGGGAGGAGCTCAGACGACTTCGGTGCCCAGCCAGCAGTTGCGCTGTGAAATCACAGTTGACATTGAAGGGACCAGTTACACAGCGGTATATCCGGTCGATCAACGCTTCAAGATGACCGATTTCAGCGCGGGAGACCTGGTGCAAGCTCGAGTCGACGGCAAGAAACTGGTTCTAAAGCGACTGGATGGAAAAGCAATGAAGTCGAAAATCGTGCGTCAAGGGCCGGTTGAGGCAGCGACCCCACCCGGCGTCTAGAATTTCTGCAAGCGCCCATCGTTCCAAGTCGTTCAGTCCACTTCTGCATTACCTTCACTGTTCCCGCTTCGGCGGAATCGCAGACATTAAGACCCCGCGTCAGGAGAATCCCGTTCAATTAATCTCCTGGCGCGGGGTCTGCGCCACTTCGTCTGCACACCACGCTAGAAGCTCACGAGCGAACCGGCAATACGGGAGATTCTGTAGAAAAAACTAGGAAGTACAGCAAGCTAACGCAGCAGATTCAGATTTGCGGAGAAAACGCGGCCACGGCATCTTCCACGGTGGCATGAAAAGGAATGATGGTGGGAAGATTTGACGTGTGGGCGATCTCTTCGACAATGCCCTTGGCTCCCGCAATCCGAAACTCGCCGCCCGCCTTCTTGAACTTGCGGGCACACATCACGATCGTTCCGAATCCGGTACTATCGACCCGCTGCACCTCGCTCAGGTCCAGAATCAGCTTGGTCGATTTCCGACGAATCAGCTCATCGATCTGCGCCTCGATTTCCTGGCACGGCCGCCCCATCGCCACGCGTCCGGTCAAGTGCAACAGCACAATGTCGGGCGAAATTGAGTCCTGTCTGATCTGCAGCATCGAACGGCGTCCTCCAGCAGTCGCATCCATAGCGGTGAATTATGGTTCATTAATGTAGCAGAAAGGCCCGGGACTTTATGTCGCTGGATGTCTCTCCGCAGTGCCCCCAAAGTCAGCCTGCTTCACGACACGGCGGAAGGGAGAGCACACACAAACGAATGGGCCTGATAGCGACGACAGGGGAACTTGACTGGCCTCTGTTCCGCAGCGGCGATCCAGCCTCCGGGAATGTGCACC
>Ga0307471_100002559_pt1 | contig 10487 bp, 12 predicted proteins | sample atmos_gasesAM3C__2_FD_204566 | JGI IMG/M metagenome (GOLD analysis project Ga0307471, IMG submission 204566) | Hardwood forest soil microbial communities from Morgan-Monroe State Forest, Indiana, United States - atmos_gasesAM3C_515 | ecosystem: Environmental > Terrestrial > Soil > Temperate... | reverse complement strand
TTTCCCCAAGAGATGGATCAGGAAGAACTGCCCTGCACCGGGCCGCAGCAAAGTTAATGGGATAGTTTGAGCCATCGCTTGATTAACGTTTTTGTGTAAACCCTTTATTTTTAGATTCATGCAAAATGATATGGGGGCCCCCACGCGGTTTTGAGCCAGTACCTCAGCTAGGCGAGGCGCGCAATCCTCTGCGCCAGTCTGCGCACTTCCTCTTCAAATTTCTGGTATTCGCTGCTCCCGTAAGGAAGCGCGGTGCTCAGCCCGGAGTGAAACTCGCGCGCCCCCGTTTGCTGCGCAATCTCATGAATATTTGCGGGGCTGATTCCTGCTCCGGGCACAATAATGATCCGATCGCCCGTGGCTGCAATAAGTTCAGCGAGCACCGCGGCTCCCTCCAGCGCGCTCTTTGCTCCGCCGGACGTCAGGATTCTTTTTGCGCCGCTTTGAATCACGTCTTCGAGCGCTTGCCGCAAATCGGCCGTCTCGTCGAACGCCCGGTGATACGTCACCGGCAGCGGCTTCGCAAATTCAACGAGCTCGCTCGTTCGCTCGACGTCTACACGATGGTTTTTCGTCAAGACGCCCAGCACGATGCCGTCCATCCCAGATTCTTTGGCGTCAGCGATCGAGCGCCGCATCTCTGAAAATTCAGCGCCCGAATAGACGAAGTCTCCTGCGCGCGGCCGCACCATGGAAAAAATCGGAATGTGGACTTGCGCTCGCACCGCGCGAGGCAGCTCCGCCTCCGGCGTAACTCCGCCGGCGGATAGATTTCCGCAAAGTTCGATGCGGTCCGCGCCCCCGCGTTCCGCAGCCATCGCGGCTTCCAGCGTTTCAACGCTGATTTCCAGCAGGCACTTCCGGCTCACGGAAAGAGTCTCGCGCCGGCAACGACGTGCGTTAGCGTGCCATGGGTCCAATTCCAGAACATTCCCAGCAGCGCGGCCGCGTTCCAGCCCCACAAGAAGAGGCGCATCTCTGCAGGACTGTAAGCCCGCCCTTTCCACAGCAGAGTCGCATCCATCAAGAACCACAGTGCCCCGATGGCGAGGAATCCCGTGATGATCCAGTCGCGAAAATAGAACTGCACCAGCACGGTTTCAACGAGCAGAAACGCAGCAATCAGGAATTTGGCGCGCACTCTGCCAACCACGGTTGCCGTTGTTCGGCGCCCGCTCAGCCGGTCGGGTTCGATGTCCATTACTTCGCCGAAAATGTGCGAGTGCATCGCGAACATCGCGCCAAACACGAAAGCCTGCCAGGGAAGTTGCGCGGCGCTATTCAGCCAACTGCTCAGCACGAAAACGAGCAGATAGCTTGCCTGAATCGCCACGTCCAACGGCGGGCGGCCTTTCCATCCAATGCCGGGAGCATTGTAGAGTCCAACGGCCAGCAGCAGCACGGCGTACCACCACAAATGCGTGGCCCGACAAAATAATAGAAAGCGCCAACGAACGGCACTTGCACTGCGGCAATCTGCCATTTCAATGCCGCCAGCTGTTCGCGCGCCCCGCGCGAACCAAACATGAATGTGCCTTTGCGTGGGTTCAGCGAATCGTTTTCGGCGTCCACGATGTCATTAACGCCATAGAGCAGAAACCCCAGCGGAAACAGCACGAAAACCAATCCCATCCAGAGTTTTCCGGAATGAAGAACGTCCGCGTGCCCGAGCGGCATGAGGTAGAACATCGCCGTCGTGCTCCACAGGCCGGGCCGCGAAACTTGCAGCAGGAAAACGGGATAGGAATGAGATTGCTGACGGCTCGCAACAGTTGGGGTGGCTTGGGCGGCTTCGGCCATCTAAGCCAATATACCTCGAATAAGTCCGGGCCTTGCTCTTCAAACAATCGCTGTGTGCTGAATCATTTCGCCCATTTCAAATCCTTCGCAGGGCCAACGACGTGGAGGAGACACCGTGGGGCAAGCAATCTGTTCCCGCTCTGTGTCCTCTGTGTAGAGTATTTTTCTGACTGCCCAAGGAACTCCCGGACTATTCACAGTTATTTGGGGGACACGGCACTAGATGAAGCCGAGCGAGGCGAATGCAGTAATTGAAGCACAGCCCAGCGCGACGCCCATAACCACACCTGCCAGCACGTCGCTCAGGAAGTGCATACCCAGCACGATGCGCGACACCGCAATGCTCAGCGCCAGGAAAAAGAGCAGGCCTTCAAGCGAAGGATAAAAGTAGCTGACCACCAGCGCGATGGCAAACGCCGTCATCGTGTGGCCCGATGGAAACGAAAACTTATCTGGGGGCAGCACCTTCGACCAGCAGTGCGGTTCGATCTGGCAGGGCCTCGGCCGCTGGCTCAGTCTCTTCAGCGCCTTGAATACAAAAATCCCCAACACCGCGGCGGACCCCGCAGCTCCGACGGCAGCAAAACGCTGCGGCCCACCATACGCAAGCAGCATCAAACCCAGGCCGTACCAGATCCATCCATCGCCCATGCGCGTGGCGGCGATCATCCAGATTCGGAACCAGCGCGGCGCGCGCCAGCGATTCATCCGCCGCATCAGCCGGTGATCGCGGCGGTCGATGTATCCCCAGAGGTCGCGTGCGACTGCCATCGCCTCACCTCACCCACACAGCTGGAAACACACATGCGCCCTCAATAAGGAAGATGCATACATAGGCGAGAAGGATTTCTCGGAGGCAGACTGCGCGCGCGTGGAACGTCTTTCTCTGCTCTTGCAGCGACGAATTGGATGTCTTAGGCAACGTACGCCTCAACTTGCCCAGTTGGCCTCGAAGGTCGAATCCAAATCCCAGAGCATCCGTTTGCGCTTCTCACCGTGCTCGAGTGCCTCGGTCCATTTCCGGCAAAAGCGAACTTCGTTCAACCAGTGCCCCGCGGTAAATGCAGGCACTAGCAGCGCGAATGGAGACATTGCCAGCGTCCATGGCTTGTCCCAGAAAAGCGAGCGCACGATGCTGAATACGTCGGTTGTTAGCTTGCCGTAGCTCCCATGCACGCCCTGGATTCGTCCACGGCCCGTCCGCAATCCCGCGAAAAATTCATCCACGGTTCGCGCTCCGGGCACTTCCGTGAAGGTGTGCCCGACGCCGGCGGCAGTGTGGGAGTCGCTGCCGGCAATCGCGATTTTTCCCTGCCGTGCCGCTAGCCGCGCTGCACTCTCGTTGGCCTCCCGCCGCATCTGCCCATTGCGCGTTTCAAACGCCGGCACGTAAGATGCAAACCAATGAAAATCTTCCGCTTTCCGGTGGCCGGTCAACCCGGAGAAAACGTGATTGGCGCTGAAAAACAGTTTACGCTCGGTGAGGTACATCAATAACGCAATAAAATCGTTTCGACGGCGCTGAATTTCAGCATGATCGCGTTCCGTGATGCCATAGACGCCCATGTGCATCTCGGTGCCGCTGGGCATCCGAACGGTGACCTCCTCGCTGACGAAGAAGTCCGGGTGCCGCCGCAGGCCCTCTGCCCCCTCGATGGAGTCATGGTCGGTTAGCGTTACGATGGACATGCTCATCCGCTTCAGCCGTTCATAGACTTCGGCGGGGTCGGTGTAGGACTCCCGGCAAATGCGATTGAGACCGGGAGCGGTGAACATTCCGGATGCGATCGAGTGAACGTGAAGGTCGCAGCGCATGGTCTAATTTTCTTCCCTCGATATGAACACCCTGTAAAGAGGTCGCGAAATCTCTATGAATGTGCCCATGGAACTTATTGAGCACAAATAGGTTACTCACTTATCCACATGGCATGGAGCGTGCTCTCGCAACTCTGACTTCTTTGTGGCACAATCCCCCCAATGAAGAAAATTCACGTCGTCTTCCATGACGGTGGAGGAGGGCACCGCAACGCCGCCGTCGCTCTGCAGACGGTCATTTCTCAACAACAGCGCCACTGGCAGCTCGAACTCGTTCAATTTCAAGATCTTACGGACCAGCTGGACATTTTACGCAAGCTCACCGGCATCCGCATCCAGCAGCAATACAACATTCTGTTGCAAAACGGGTGGACTCTTGGCAGCACCTACCTCCTGCGAATCCTTCAGACGACCATCCGCCTGTTTCACCGGCCATTAACAAATCTGCTGGAACGGTTTTGGCGTGAACACCCCGCGGACCTGCTTGTCTCCGTCATTCCCCATTTCAACCGGCAGATTTGCGAAAGCTGGAAGAGGGTCTATCCCGGTCGGCCGTTTGTCACCATCATCACCGACCTCGCTGATTTTCCTCCGCGATTCTGGATTGAACCGGTCATTGAACAATACGTTGTTGCCGGTACGGAAAAGGCGGCCGAGCAAGCTCGCGGCATGGGACACGACGAAGGTCACGTTTTTCTGACGTCGGGAATGATTCTGCGCCCGGATTTTTACGTCGAAGACAATTCAGATCCCGTGGGGCTTCTCAGGGAAATGGGGCTTCGCGAAGATCTGCCGACTGCCATTGTGCTCTTTGGCGGCCACGGTTCGAAAGTGATGTATGACATCACGGAAAAACTGAACGCGGCCGGATTGCCGCTGCAATTGATTTTGATTTGCGGCCGGAACGAAGAATTAGCGGCGAAATTGCGGGCTCGCCAGTGGAAAATGCCGGTACACGTTGAGGGTTTCACCAAAGAAGTGCATCGGTTGATGCGCGCGGCGGACTTTCTGATCGGCAAACCCGGCCCCGGCAGCATTGCAGAAGCCATGGTCCGAAGGCTGCCGGTGTTAATTGAGTGCAACGCCTGGACGCTCCCACAGGAGCGATACAACGCAGAATGGGTAAAGGAAAAAGGCGTCGGCATCGTGTTGAAGAATTTCGACCAGGTGGTGGAAGGAGCGAAAGGGATGCTCGATCCTGCGGCCCTAGCCGCATTCCGACGGAATGTAGCGGCTCTGGAAAACCGCGCCGTTTTCGAGATCCCCGAGATTCTGGCTAAACTTCTCGGCGAATCGCCTTCAGCCGGCGAACCCGCAACTTCGTCGACGGCCGGGGCAAAGCTCTCTCATATTCGGCCGGCAGAGCAAGTAGTTCAAGACTCGCCGCCGAATCAGAAGAACCAAAAACTTCCTAACTAGCGATGGAGTTGAGCGTGCTCAGAGCGGCCGGGATGCGGGAATCTCGGGCCGGCGTGTGAATCGTTTTTCGGTGTCTGCATGTGAGGTTTCGCGCATTTGATGGCCCACCAGCGCGAGGCATATTTCTTCGAGTCGCAGAGCTTCACGCAGCCGCCTTGTCGGTGCGATTCCGAGCAGTGGCAGAAGCAGCCGCCCGCGGGAACCGAGCGCAGCAGTCCCGGCGTGTCCGCGAGGATCGTGAATGAGCCAGCCATGAGAATGGTGGTCAGAATATAGAGTCTGCAGAGTCCACGCCGCAACGAGCTAGTTTTGTTGAAGAATCGAAGCACAGGCGTATTCTGCGCGCAACCCAGAAAAAAACCGATAGCCCAAAAAGCTCGAAAATTTTGTTACCAGAGTCCTAGAACCAGTTCCGAATCGAAACGGGAGTGCAGATTTGGCCCCGATGACTTAGCCTCCTTTAGATGTAAGCTCAACATATCAAAAGACTTACTCAGTCATATGCCGATTTACGTTGGCGGAACCCGTGCCTAAGAGGATGCGTGGGCGCGTTTCAAATGACGAGATGTGAGAAGAGACGAGTGAGGGGGAAGGGGCTCGCTTGTCGCTTTTTACAGATCGTTCCGAGGTGCCTCTGAGAGGGAAGCTAGGATGGATGACCCCACGCGCTGGTGTGAAAACGACGCCAGCAATTGAAACGCGCCTTCAAGGGCCTCCGATCCCAAGCGGGGGCCCCTTTTTTTTCGCAATCCTGCTGCGGGATCTAAAGATCCACCTAAAATCTAATTCACTTTGCGGGCGACGACGATTTTCGCCTGGCCCAGCACATGCGCCACCTGCGTTTCGCGCAGGCGCGAAGCGTCGTATTCAAACGACAACTGTTTCTTCGATTCGTCAATGCGAAAGCTGCGCAGGCCGTAGGTGTTCGCGAATTGGCCGAGATGGCGCAGTTGGTCTTCGGTGAGCGGCGACTGCAATTCGTAGGTGATGTCAACGAGGGTCATGCCGGCATTATAGCAGCCCGCGGCAAGCCGTCGGCGTGCCGGCCCGGAGGGGCTTGACAACAGATAGGGGTAGGGGGTATAAATAGGGGAGGAGGGTATCATGACCGCGAGAACTGCCAGTCACAAAAGTGCGGCCTCGAGAGAACATGGCAACGCGTCTATGGCTAATTGCGCGTGCGATAGCACGTCTAACGGCCGCAAGGCCGTCGGCGTCGATCCGCTTCTGAAAGAAGCCAATCAGAACCGTCTCCGCCGCATCGAAGGCCAGGTGCGCGGCCTGCAAAAAATGGTGGAAGAAGACCGCTACTGCGCGGACATCATCACACAGGTGGCTTCGGTGCAGGAGGCGCTGCGCGGGGTAGCGCGCAACCTGATGAAGAATCATCTGCATCACTGCGCCGCCAAGGCGCTGCAAAGCGGAAAGAAGCAAGAGACGGAAGCCATGTACGACGAATTGCTGGAACTGATTTACGCGCATCTGCGGTAGCGGCGACGAGACAAGGGGAAATCAGCAATGACTTCACAAGATGCGAGCCGTACTTCAATTCCCATTTTGCATGAGCCGGTCCGGCACAAAGATCCCGTCTGCGGAATGATGGTTGCTCCGGAGAAAGCGGCAGCGAAAGTCGACCACGCCGGAAAGGCGTACTACTTCTGCTCGAAAGACTGTGCCGGAAGATTTTCCCGCGAGCCCGAGAAATTTCTCGATGCTTCTGGAACTGCTGGAATGGGCCTTGCCCGCGGGCCTGCGCAACATGAAGCGATGCAACATTCTGAAGTCGAGGCATCACGCCCTTTGGCAGATGAAAAAAAAGTTCGTTACACATGTCCGATGCATCCGCAGATCATTCGATTTGGTCCGGGGAGTTGCCCCATCTGCGGCATGGCCCTGGAGCCGATGGATGCTTTCGCTGAAGTGGAAGCCGACCCCGAATACGATTCCATGCGTTTGCGCTTTTGGGTAAGCGCGGCGTTGTCGCTTCCGGTTCTTCTTCTTTCGATGTTGGGCGAATCCTTCGGCCTGCAACTGACGCCGGCAATCCGCAACTTGGTCGAATTTCTTCTTGTTACGCCTGTCGTCCTCTGGGGCGGCTGGCCCTTTTTCGAGCGTTTCTGGTCTTCGCTGGTCAATCGCAGCCCGAACATGTTCACGCTGATCGGGCTGGGCACCGGCGCCGCCTATCTCGACAGCGTTCTCGCTACTTTTTTACCGCAAATTTTTCCAGCTTCGTTTCGTGGACCGGATGGCGCTGCGCCAGTTTATTTCGAAGCGGCCGCGGTGATCACCACGTTGGTGCTTGTAGGGCAAGTCCTGGAATTGCGCGCCCGGCAGAGCACCAGCGGAGCGATTCGCGCGCTGCTGAATCTTGCGCCGCAACAGGCGCACTTGCTGTCACCTGATGCAACGGAAAGCGATGTGCCACTCGATCAAGTAAAGCCCGGCGAGCGGCTCCGCGTCCGTCCGGGAGAGCGCGTTCCGGTCGACGGAACAATCCGTGAAGGCGCCAGCGCCGTTGACGAATCGATGTTGACCGGCGAGCCCATGCCGGCCGAAAAGAGCTCAGGCGACAAGGTCACCGGTGGAACGCTGAACACCAGCGGCAGCTTCATCATGGAAGCCGAGCGCGTCGGCGGCGAGACAATGCTCGCGCAAATTGTGAAGCTTGTCAGCGAAGCGCAGCGCAGCCGCGCGCCGCTCCAGCGGCTCGCCGACAAAGTTTCCGGCTATTTTGTTCCGGCAGTGGTGGCCGCGGCCGTTCTCGCCTTCTTTGGCTGGGCGTTCGTCGGGCCGGAACCTCGCTTCGCGCATGGTTTGGTCGCGGCAGTGGCGGTTTTAATCATTGCTTGCCCCTGCGCGCTTGGTCTGGCAACGCCGATGTCCATCATGGTCGCCGTGGGCCGCGGCGCGCATGCGGGCGTGCTTGTACGCAACGCGGAGGCCCTGGAAACGCTCGCCAAAGTGGATACGCTGGTCGTGGATAAAACGGGCACGCTAACCGAAGGCAAGCCCCGCGTTGTCCGGACATGGACTTCTCCAAATTCGGGGTTGAATGACAGGGAGCTGCTTGGCCTTGCGGCAAGCGTCGAGCGCGCAAGTGAACATCCCCTTGCGGCCGCGATTCTGGCTGCCGCGAAAGAGCAGCAGATTGTTCTCGCGGAGCCAGAAGCATTCCACTCGGCCGGTGGGTTGGGCGTGCAAGGTCGCGTCAACGGGCGGGCCGTGGCCGTTGGCTCACAGGAATACCTGGAGAGCTTAAGTGTGGACAGACCATCAGACCAATTAGACATCTCGCTTTTTGCGGTCGATAAAACTCTTACCCTAGTCTTCATTGCTGTGGACGGGAAAGTAGCCGGTCTAGTAGCCCTGGCGGACCAAATCAAGCAGCATGCGCTTGATGCGGTGAAAGGCCTGCAATCGGATGGCATGCGAGTCGTGATGCTGTCTGGCGATCGTCTCGAAGCAGCGACTGCAGTTGCGCGGGCACTTGGGCTGGACGATGCGCATGCAGGTGTACTCCCGAACCAGAAAAAGGAGGTCGTCGAGCGCCTGAAAAAAGAGGGCCGGATTGTGGCGATGGCGGGCGACGGCATCAATGATGCTCCGGCGCTGGCCGCCGCGGATGTCGGAATTGCCATGGGCACGGGAACGGACGTGGCCATCGAAAGCGCCGGCATCATCCTCGTTAAGGGCGATCTTCGTGGCATCGTTCGTGCGAGAAAACTGAGCCGCGCCACGATTCGCAACATCAAGCAGAATCTGGCTTTTGCGTTTCTCTACAATACGATCGGGATTCCCATCGCCGCCGGCGTTTTCTATCCGCTTTTCGGCTGGTTGCTGAGCCCCATGATCGCCAGCGCAGCGATGAGCTTCAGCTCCGTGTCTGTGATTGCCAACGCTCTTCGCCTGCGAAGAGAGTCTCTCTAGCAAAGTGCGTTCTGTTTCGGCGGCGATCAGGAGTTGCCGAGGATGGAATCGAAATACGCGAGCATGTCCGGCGAGTCCCACTGTTGGAAGCCGATGAATTTGCGCGCCATTTTGCCGTGGCGGTCAATGACGTAAGTCTCTGGGTACATCGAGGTGCCGTACTCCTCCGCAATCGGAGAGTGATTGTCTTTCGTGGAGGGATCTCGGTAGGTGGGAAAGATGACGCCCTGCTCACGCAAGAATTTTTCGTAGGCAGCAGGATCCTCGTCGGCGGCAACCCCGAGAATGACGCCGTTCCGCGACTCGATGTATTTTTGCAGCCGGTTGAGAGCGGGAGTCTCTTCGACGCACGGCGGGCACCACGTGGCCCAGAAATTCAGTATCACGACCTTGCCCTTCAGATCGGTCAAATGGGCAGGCTTCCCCGCTAATTCCAGCGGGAAGTTGTGTGCGGTTCTCCCCGCAACCGAAGCCTCACCTTGCCGGTACGTCGGCATCGCGAAGAACACCAAGACCAGTGCAGCGAAACCGACTACGCCCCAAGCCGCTAATTTTCTGAGCATTCCCATTCAACTGCTATACTAACTCAATCAACCTGGGCCGAGAAAGGCCTGTCTCGCATCCAACAAACGATGCCAAAAACCGAGCAGATCGCTTCTCCTGAGGACGCCTACACTCCGACGCCTTCGCCGGTTACTGTCTCCGCGATCATCCCGGCGCGGAATGAAGAATCGGTCATCGCCACGTGCATTGAATCCTTGGCGCGCCAGCCGGAAGTTTCTGAAATTGTAGTCGTGGATGATCAATCCACGGATAGCACCGCTCGGGTCGTGAGCAACCTCATCGGCAAAAACCGCCAACTGCGCCTATTGCAGACTGGTAGATTGCCCGATGGCTGGGTCGGCAAGAACCATGCTCTTTGGACTGGCGTGCAACAAGCAAAGGGCGACTGGCTTCTCTTTACGGATGCCGATGCAGAGCATGGGCCGGATTCCGTGGGTCGCGCGCTGCAAATCGCTCAGGAGCGCGAAGCCGCCTTGGTTTCTTTTTCGCCGGAACAAATCACCGAAGAGTGGTACGAGAAAGCGCTCATTCCTTATGTCTATTTGCGGCTGGCAAAATTCTTTTCCTACGACGAGGTGAACGACCCAAAATCAAAAGCCGCCGCCGCAAACGGCCAGTTCTTGATGACCCGCCGCGACGTTTATGACCCCATCGGCGGTCACGCCAGCGTCGCCGGAGAGGTGCTTGAAGATGTAGCCATCGCCAGGCGCGTCAAGGCCGCGGGCCAGCGCATCTGGTTTGGCTCAGGCAAGGGTATCGTTCGCGTGCGCATGTACCGCTCCTTTGATGAAATGTGGGAGGGCTGGAAGAAGAATCTTTACCGATTGATTGGCGGCACGCCGTGGGCGCTTATCCGCGAGCTGGAATCCAACCTCCCTTGGATTCCGTTGCTGCTGATCCTCCTCGGACTGAAATATCCTTTTCTGATTTTCCTGGGAGTTCTCCTGTTTATCGCCCGC